>Ga0153915_10007832_pt1 | contig 10118 bp, 8 predicted proteins | sample Opewatmetagenome_2_FD_107003 | JGI IMG/M metagenome (GOLD analysis project Ga0153915, IMG submission 107003) | Freshwater wetland microbial communities from Ohio, USA - Open water 3 Core 3 Depth 3 metaG | ecosystem: Environmental > Aquatic > Freshwater > Wetlands | place: USA: Ohio, Lake Erie... | reverse complement strand
GTTCCCATACCTTGTCTTTCACATCATTGTATTCGTAAATGAGATAAAAAGAAAGAAGGATGACCGCTGCCACAGAGAGGAACGCTGACTTAATGACGGACTTTGATATGCTTAACGTTCTTACCTTGGCATTAGGCCCGGGCAGAAACATGAAGGTAAAGTATTCTTTTTTCTTGATATTTCGTGACTTCCTTGCCTTCATCATACCTCCGAAAAAATGGGCGCAAACAACCGCCTAAAAACTAACACAATGCACGCTGTAATGTCAAGGGCTTATTGATTTTTTTTATCAGAATTTAAATTATTGTACAATATGTTGTATTGTCACCCACGAATCAACCTATATGTAGATGATAGAAATGGCAGGCATTGGCACTCTTTAGGAAGGTGCGGGGGTGAATCGGGTTTAATTGCATAGAGGCTTCCTGTTTCTGGAATTTTCTTTATAGACTTTGACGATCAGGGCATGGAATTCATTCTAGAGCCATCTATCTTTCGGCAGGTTTTTCATGAACAGTCTCTTTACTTCGTGGCAGTCGGTATTGTTTCGAAGTCAAGCCGTGTCTGTCCAGGACCCTTTTGGAATAGGCATCCACCACAAAAAACGGCTTTTCCCCGCATAGAGCAGAATCGAGTCGGCGGTCTCGGAGCCGATGCCGTTTACATTGAGCAGGCTCCCGCGCAGCTCCGCAAAAATCATCGTCGAACTTCCTTTTCAGGCTTCCGCGGTAATGGTCCCGGATCAGACGAGAAAGATTCTTGAGCTGCCATGCCTTGATGTTGAAATAACCACTTTGGGAGACCGTAGGCTTTATAGATCACTTTTTATAAAGCTTTGAGCTTAAAACGAACACTTTTGTCTGGCATCTGACTTCTTGTTTCTGACGTCTGCCCTACGCTTTCACGGTCTCCCTTACCCAATCAAGGTACTCCTGCGAACCCGCTACGATCGGGATTGCAACGATTTCCGGCACGGTATACGAGTGGAGCTCCTTCACCCGAATGATGAGCTTCTCGACGAGCGGCAGCCTGCCTTTACAAATTAATAAAACCTCGCGCGCATCCTGTGTTCTCCCCTCCCAGAAGAACAGGGAGCGCACTTCGGGTACGATATTCACGCAAGCAGCAAGATGCTCGTTCACGAGCGCGGTAGCGATCTTCACCGCTTCATCACCTGAGCTCGCCGTGATCAGTATAATAACCTCATCCGTCGTCATGGCTTCCCCCCTAAAACTTCATCGCTCCCAGCCCCTTGAGGTCAAGCATCGCCTTGTATTGCCTCTCACCCGGTTTGTTGATGTATTCGATGCTAACACCCCAGCACTGGGAAGCGTAATGGAGCCTGTACTCCTGCTGTGTGGTCTGCTTAAGCACCATATCACGCCAGATCTGTGCATTGACATCCCATCTCCCGGCCTTGAAGCCTATTCCACCGATTAGAAATTCAGTCGTAGGATTCGTCGTTGTTTGATGCAGGTACTGGTGTGTTATGTTAAATTTCACGGTGTTGACATCCACACTGGCGCTCTCTGATGACGAGATGAAAGCATGGTCATACGTGTTATAATCCGTGGAGGCAGAGAGGGTCAGCAGCTTGGGCGTTTTCACATACAGATCACCGTGAAGCGCGGAGCGAGGCTGCGCCGCCACGGTCGTATCGGAACTCCTCGCTTTATCGAAGTCATACGACTCCGAGAGCTTAAAGACTACCAAGTCAAAGCTCCTGGACCCTGCGGAATCCTTATAGTGCGCCGTGAGGCGATTGATCAGGGAGACGGCAACTAGGTTCTGAGCTGTCACGGTATCAACAACATCAAACTGAGGGATGCCTGTCTGCTCAATGTGGGGGATGAACAGATACGATATCGTTGGCTCAATCGAGTGTCGAATCCGCCCGATGCCGGTTTCGCCGTCCGCGCCGTAAACACGTGAGATCCGGGCGTTCATATCAGCACCTGCATAATAGAACTTCCGCTCTGTCGGCTCGGCAATCTCAGCATTAGTACCGCTCCGGTCGTAAAAGGTCGCTCTCACTCCCACGCGGGGGGTAAAGCCCAGACCGTTTCCGCCTAAGGCTGCGCTCAGCTGGGGATTGAAATCCGCTCGCCGCATCCCTTCTCCTTCCTGCCTGGTAAAGTTCACCGCAGACCCGTCAAAATTGAGATGGACGGGTCCGGCGATCTTTTCCTCGAAGATTGTGTAGCGGAGTTCGGGAAGTTTTTGAATGGTCTTCTCGTTCGTCTGCGTGAGGTCCGTGGAATATTGGCCCAGGAGATAGAGTGACGCGGCCTCCCACCGCTCAACATAGAATAGATTCGAGTCCAGGTAGGGCCGTGCTGTGAGTTCGAGTGCCTTCTCGAGATCACGAAAGTAGCCAAAGTCGCTTACGAGGTTGATGTCGGCACGGATAGAGAGGTCCTCGGCGATCTCCTCGTGGTGCTGGAATTTGAATTCCCAGCGGCCCTCCGGGGTGCCGGGAACCCGGTACTGCCCGAAGGTGTCAAAATAGTTGTAATAGACCTTGCCATCGGAGTCTCGGGAATTCACATAACGGTATTCGGCACCCGTGCCGAGCCCGTGCCGAGCCCGGTAATCGGAATAGAACGTCATGTCTTGATAATCCGATATGGCCCAAAAAAATGAGTTCTTCATCAAGAATCCTTCACTGCTGCTGTATCCCACCTCCGGTATCAGGAGGCCGGTCTGCCTCCGTACGGGAAAAAGCAAATACGGGGAATAGAATACCGGCAGACCGGCCATATTGAACGAAACACCGTTGGCCGTAGCGTAGCGGTCCATGTCCACATCGATCGTTTTTGCCTTCAGGTACCACTCGCTCTGGTCGCAGGTCGTGAAAGTCCCGTTTTCTACATGGTAGACGCTTTCCGATTTCCGCTCGATCTTCTCACCCTTCATGTGAAAGTTGTCCTTGCTCATGAACAGGTCGCCGTTATAGATGAACCCGGCTTTGGTACTGATGTTAAACTGGATCTTGTCAGCCCGTATAATATCACCCTTGTCCTGGATGTACACCTTGCCCTCGGCCACTGCCTCGCCGGTCCTGTTGTTCAGCACGACTTTATCGGCCTCGACCCGCAGCCCTTCCTGCTCGACCCTGACATGGCCTTCTGCGACATAGATGTCGTTGACCCGGTCGTAATCGAGCTTGTCTGCATTGACCGTAACAGGGATCTTCTTCGGCAGCTCCGCGGCGAAGACTAGGGGCGGCGGACCGACCAGCATTCCGGCAAGAAAAAACACGGTAAGCATCATAATAATACCGCGTTTCATAGTTCCATTATGTGCTTCAGCTTTTCCTTCCGTTTTCCTCAATTGTTTTATCTCATCCCTTCAAGCCCGAGAGCGCTTGCGACCGTTCGGCGTCCTGAACGATCACTGCGCGCGCGTCTCCCACCACATAGAGTGAACCGGTCACCAGGATCAGGTCATCAGCCGTGGAGATCTCCCGTGCCTTGACAATCGCGTGACCCACCGTCTCGGTGGTAGTGACCGCGCTGTGCAACTCCCGGATTTCCGACGCGAGCGCCTGGACATCCATTGCCCGTGAGTACTGCGGCCTCGTCACAATCACATGTTCAGCTAAAGGAACGAGCTCGGCGAGGATCCCTCTGTAATCCTTGTCGCTGAGGATTCCGACAACCAGGGTCAGTCGTCGGTACGCGGATTTCATTTCACGAACGGCCCCGGCGAGCATTTTCGCAGATGCCGGATTGTGGGCGCCGTCAAGAAAAATATCCGGCTTTTGTGCAACGAGCTCCAACCGCCCTTCCCAGCGGGTCTGCTCGAGGCCCCGGCGCAGGGCAGACTCAGCGATGGTGATCCCTTCGTTCCTCATGCATTCTGCCGCGGCAATCGCGAGGCAGGCGTTATCCACTTGGTACCTGCCCTGCATGGTTATGCACATCTTGCTGTACGAGGCCTGCATACCCCGATAATCAAAAACTTGCGTGCGATCATGAAAAATATTTTGTGCAATAAAATCTTTCGTCAATCGGTGGACCCGGGCATGTTTCGCTGCGGCTTCCCGCTCGATGACCTCAATGACCGGCGGCTGGATTGCTCCCGTAACGACAGGAACACCCGGTTTGATGATACCGGCTTTCTCTCGCGCGATCAACTCCAGCGTGCCCCCGAGGAACTCGGTGTGCTCCAAGTCGATGTTCGTGATCACGGACACGAGCGGGGTTATCACGTTCGTGGAGTCCAACCGCCCTCCCATCCCAACCTCGACCACCGCGATATCAATGGACTCCTCCGCAAACCAGGAGAACGCCATGGCGGTCGTGACTTCGAAAAAAGTAGGATTGAGATTGAGGGATTTCACGCCGTCAGCAGCAGGAACACCGCGGGATCCCTCCCGCACCCTTCGTGCAAGCTCTACAACCTTCTGCTCGGATATCTGGACGTTGTCAATCCTGAGACGCTCAGTAAAACTGACCAGATGCGGAGAGGTGTAGAGCCCAACGCGGTACCCCGCGGCTGTGAGCATGCCCGCGAGGAACGCGGAGGTCGAGCCTTTGCCATTCGTGCCGGCAATATGCACCGAACGGAATTTTTTGTGGGGATTGCCCATGACCTCCATGAGCGTGCGGCTGTTTGACAGGGCAAGCTTTATCCCGTGTTTCTGCAGCCCATAGAGATAATCAATGGTTTTCTGATATGAACTGTCTGGAGACATCCTTGTCCGTGACCCGCTCTTCCGGCATTAGCTGAACGACCTGCTTCTTAGGGAGCATGCAGCTCTCTTCCGTTTGCCGCTACGGGACCGCTGACTGCGTAGGCGCCGTAGCGGGCGGCGACGATACCGTGGACTCGGCAGGAGTCACAACCGGTTGTTCAGCCGGCGATGGCTTTTCGGCAGCCTGAGACGCGACCTTCAGGTGCATGACGAAGGGGACGGGTTGAGTGCTTGGAAACGCAGCAAGACGTTTGCGGCTGTAGTTTATCTTTCCCTCAGACTCGATCAGGCTGAAAAAAGTGAGCAGCTCCTTGGAGGTCAGGCTTCCGGATATCTCTCTTGCCGTGTCGCTGAACCTCATTTTTTGGAGTTCCCCGTGTCCTCTCATAACTTCGTTTATCCGCCTGATGGCCGCTTTTTCATTATCCACGGTAATCGTGACCGGCAGCGGCTTCAACTTGCGAACCGGTTCATCGGGCTGTGACACAGGAGGCCGGACGGTTGTGGTCGGCGCCGTCACGGGAGCAGGACGGATACCCTGTTCAGGCGAAGCAGGAGCCGTAGACAAAGGCGATGAGCCCGCGGCCCCGGACTTTTCAATGTTCTCAATCTCTAGATCGCGATGCGGCGGAGCGAGCACATAGATGTAGGCGAGCACGATGACAGTGATGATGCCGGCCAGCCAGAGCGGCCGATACAGGATCTTCTTCAGCTTCGCGAGTCCGGAAACACCAGCCTGAACCCGTTGCACTATCCCCTCGGGCGGGGTAATATCCTTCAGATACTGTTTGGCCTCGGCGGCCTGCTCGAGGGCTTGGTATTCGGTATAGCACATTACGCAGGATCGAAGATGGCGTTCGACCCTGATTTGCTCCGGCTTGAACAAATGGCCGTGCAAGTATTTCCGGAGCGATTTTCTGGTATATGCACAATCCTTTTTCATGAAGACCACCTCATGCTGTCTTTATCGTTTTGGTTTTAAGAATATTCCTGAGACTACCATGCGAAACTGTTAGGGCGCCCATTCTTACATTCCCAGACAATTTGAAATTCCAAATTTAATATTTGGAATTAGCATCTCTCGCTCTACGTACCTCCGACTTTTACCTGTTCAGCTCGAAGGGAGGTATCGCCGAGAAACCATTTCCCGATCTTTTCGAAGCGCGACGGTGAGTCGGTGACATAAAATCTCCGTATGCCTTCCCCTCTCCCATTCCCTCTCCACCTGAGCTTTTCGAGCACGTCCACAACCTCCTTTGCGGTCTCCATCGCTGAATCGATGAGGATGATCTCAGGTCCCACGGCCTTGCTGATCACCGTCTTGAGCAGGGGATAGTGTGTACAACCGAGCACCAGGGTATCGATGCCCCTGCCGCGAAGAGGTGCGAGATACTTTTCCGCCACGAGCTGCACCACATCGTTGTCCGTCCACCCCTCTTCGGCGAGGGGAACAAAGAGCGGGCACGACAGGCTATGGACCTTGATGTCGGGAGCGATCTGCATGATTGCTTTCTCATAAGCGCCACTCCCAATGGTGGCCTCGGTCCCGATCACGCCCACCTTCCGGGTCTTCGTTGACGAGGCCGCGGCCCGCGCTCCAGGCTCGAGCACGCCGATGACGGGAAGTGGGAATTCTTTCTTCACCGCCTCAAGGCTGATGGCCGATGCCGTGTTGCAGGCGACTACGAGCATCTTGATCTCCTGAGCGAGCAGGAAGTCTGTGTTCTCAAAGCTGTAGCGGGTGACCGTCTCAGGCGAGCGGATCCCGTACGGAACGCGCGCCGTGTCACCGAGGTAGATGATGTTTTCCTCCGGGAGCTTTGCCACGATCTCCTTGAGGACCGTGAGCCCGCCGATCCCTGAGTCGAATATGCCGATCGCTTTTTGCATAGTGATGGGTAAAATTGCTTGCACATCCGCAAAAGACGTGAAGTTAAAAAACCTAAGGTTTCATCATTTCAATGTCTATGGCGTCGTCATTCCTATCCAGCTTTGTGTCCCTGCGAGAGACAGCCTGGCTTTATTGCTTCACCAGGTCCATCCTTTTGCTGAATGCCCTGGAAAGATCGATATGCCCGGCGAGCGTCTGCGCCTCTCTGCCGTCGAGCAGGACCCGGACGCGCTTGATCTCCTCGATGTTCTGCAAAAGCGTGTTCACCACCGCGTAGAGGGCCATGAATTCATCCCGTGCCGATGCCCTGATCTCCTTTTGCTGGACCGAGACGAGATCGACATACGCCGTTCCTGAGGCGTCGAGATAGAGCTCTCTGAGCCTCACATCCTTCAGGACTGCAGTCTGCGCAACGCGCTGATCTCCGAGCATGGAGGCAAGAATCACGCGTGCCTGCAACTGCGCATCGGGCTGTCTCTTTACGGCGACGGACCCTGATGCCAACATGCCCGCCGAGGGGTAGTAGAGCGCGATCGTGGACGGCTCTTCCGGACGAGACGGCTGGGCAAGCTCTGGCTGGCCCGGAATCACGGTGTTCGGTGGTACACTCGAACTGTGCATCAATGACCAGATATAGACCCCAGAGGCTGCAGCAATAGCAAAGATGATGGCAACCACGCCGAACAGCAGCCGGTTGTCGCCTATCCTCCTATCGATTCTCTCTGGCATATTTTTCGATTCCCTTCGCAATGGCCTCGGCCGCCTTTGCGCGGTCTTGCTCCATGCCAATCTCTACCATGACCGCGGCTGAGTCGATTGCCTTGAGCCCGGCGATTGGCGCCTGCACGGGCTCGGCGTCATCCCTGCCTTCGAGCTGCCGCGCGAGCCTCCTGCCGAAAAAGCCGCTCTCCTTCGCATGTACTGCCTGCTGTCTACCCCAGAGTTTCTCCTGCTCTTCGCTTCCCGCCTCGAAACTGAGAAAATCCCTGCTCGCGGTCCGGGCTGCCTGCTGTCCGGCCAGGTCATCATCCGGGTCCAGGATAAAGGTCCGCCCAGCCGCTCCGGTTGCAGCATGGATACTGACAAAGATCGCGGTTCCGGCAGCGTTCGCGAACCCGGCCCGTTCATCGAGCGAGAGCGCCTGGTCCTTCTCTCTCGTCAGCAGTACTTTGAAATGGCCGCTCTTCTGAAGTATTTTTCTGACTGCGTGCGCAAGGTCGAGGGTCAGCGACTTTTCCTGCCCCTGCATCGTCATAATTCCTGTGTCCCTACCACCGTGCCCGGCATCGAGAACAACCACCACGGCGGCCGTGTCGGCTTTAGCGGGCGCAGGGGGGGACGCAGCGGACGATGCCGCACCCCGTGCGATGTCAAGAACGATCCGGTCGGGCCCCCGGAGCACAAAATCCTTCACCTCACCGCTCGCACTGTCCAGATGAATCAAAACAACGTTCCTACCTGCATCTTCTTTCGTTTCTATCCCGTTCACCACCCCGTCGCGGATGGCCGGTAGCTGCGCCTTGAGCGCAAATGGTCCTTCATAAGCCGAAAAGAGGAGCGTACGGCCGTCAGTGGTCCTCGTTAGGATATAGGGTGCAGCAGCCTCGAGCTCGAATACGATGCGGGTGAAGGCGGTATAGGAAAAATACCGGACGCCCTTCACCGTTAATCCCTTTTCTGCTGAAAACGTGCCAGCAGGCGCCATCAAGAGCGATACCAAAATAAGCTTCAATAGCCTCTGCATATAAGTAGTCATATTAACATAACAAAAAGATTTGTGCAAGAAAAAGCCTTGAAAAACCTTTAAAAACCAAGAAGTACAAGTAGAATTTGCATTCCCCCCTTTCCCATGTTAATCTACCGGGCGATGAACGCTTTAAAGATATTCGGAGAATCCGGCATCATCAGTAAGGCCATGCGCGCGGCTTACGAACATCGTCCCCAGCAGATTGAAATGGCCGAGGCCGTGGAGAAGGCGCTCAGCACAAAGGCGCATTTGGTCGTCGAGGCAGGCACGGGCGTGGGCAAGAGTCTCGCGTATCTCGTACCCGTGATCCTCTGGGCGAAAGAGGAGAATTGCCGGGCCGTCATTTCCACCTATACCAAGGCCCTCCAGCAGCAACTCGTGGATAAGGACCTGCCCTTTCTCAAAAATGTGATCGGCGACTTTCGCTTTGCCTTGTGCGTAGGCGGCGAGAACTATCTCTGCCTTCGGAGGTTCGACCATCTTCGCATGGGTGACCTCTATGAGCAGTCCGAGGTCAGGGCATTGAACCGGCTGTTCGAATGGTCCACGGTGACCCGCACCGGCCTCCGGAGCGACCTCGATATCGAGCCGTCCCCTGCTCTCTGGAGCAAGGCCTGCCGCCAGGCGGACCTCTGCTTCGGCAAGGATTGCGGATTTTATAAGGACTGCTTCTACCAGAAGGCCAAAGCCTATGAGCAGCAGGCCCAGATTCTTGTTGCGAATCATCACCTGTTCTTTGCTGACATGGCCACAGCCGGCAACGTCCTGCCGAATTATGAAGCCGTGGTCTTCGACGAAGCGCACCAGGTCGAGGAAGTGGCAACGGACTACCTCGGTGTCGAGATCACAAACTTTACAGTGAAGTACCTGCTCGACTCGCTCCTGAGCCAGCGCACGCGCAAGGGTTTACTCACACGCCTGACAGTGCAAGGCTCCGAAGTGCAGATCTTGCGCGGCATGATGGACGGGCTTCGGGTCATTGCGGACAATTTCTTCCTGAACCTTCATCCCGTTCTGCACGAGGAGCCGGTGATCAGGATCAGACAGCGGAACATCGTGCCGGACATACTGAGCGAGCCGCTCCTGAAGCTGAAGGATGCGCTCCTCGAGCTCACAGTCGAGACTCACGAGGAGGAACTGGAGGTCAAAGCATTCGCTGCCCGGGCGCAGACACTCGCTACTGCAGTGCGCATCAACCTTGAACAATCTGCCGAGGGCTTCGTGTACTGGGCTGAGCGTGAGAACATGCGGTACCGCCTTGTTTCCTCACCGATTGATGTGGCAGAAATGTTGAGAGAAAATCTTTTCGGGAAGACAGGGACCGTGGTGCTTACCTCAGCCACGCTCTCTGCCGCAGGGACTTTTACGTATATCAAAAGCCGCCTTGGCCTGGACGCTCCTGTGGAACTTCTGCTCGACTCTCCCTTTGATTTCGAGAACCAGGCCATGCTCTACATCGCATCCGGCCTTGACGACCAGCAGGCAGCCGGGTATCAGGATAAGTTCGATAAAGAACTACAATCTGTGCTTTCGATTACTCATGGAAGAACACTCGTGCTGTTCACGAGCTACAGTCAGCTCAGGAAGAGTGCCGAAACGTTGCGGCGAGAGATGCCGGACCTCGGTTTCCTCTGTCAAGGAGAGATGCCACCGTACCGGCTGATCGAACAGTTTAAGGGCGTCCCAAATACCGTGCTCATGGGCACTGCGTCATTCTGGCAGGGCATCGATGTCCCCGGCACTGCACTCCAGTGCGTGGTGATTGCGAAGCTCCCTTTCGC
>Ga0153915_10007831_pt1 | contig 10118 bp, 14 predicted proteins | sample Opewatmetagenome_2_FD_107003 | JGI IMG/M metagenome (GOLD analysis project Ga0153915, IMG submission 107003) | Freshwater wetland microbial communities from Ohio, USA - Open water 3 Core 3 Depth 3 metaG | ecosystem: Environmental > Aquatic > Freshwater > Wetlands | place: USA: Ohio, Lake Erie... | reverse complement strand
AGAAGTCCGGTTTTATTTTGGGAATCATTTCCAATTTCGACTCTCGGATCCTGACGGTCTGTACGGACCTCGAGATTTTTGAGTATCTTGACTCCATCCAGATCTCCAGTCGCGAAGGCGCCGCAAAACCGGATCCTCAAATCTTTCGGAAGGCGCTTCAACACCACGGTCTTCTGCCACGAGAAGCGGTTCATATCGGCGACAGTATTGAGGATGATGTAAAAGGCGCCGGTGCGGCCGGACTCATTCCGATCTATCTCAATCGAAATCAGGAATCGAACAATCCCGAGGGGGTGATCTCGATCCACAATCTTACAGAGATATTTTCGGTCGTCAATCTTTTATAGTTATTTATTTGGCCAAATCCACACCGATCTGTGTAAATCTTTTGATGATTTTATTTAATATAAATCAATGAGTTATATTTTTTATATTGAAAATTTACACATCTTTTCAACAAAATGTGCTTTTCCCTTGACTTTTAATATATGACGTATTATATGTAACTAAAAAAGCAGGTTTATGGGCGATCAATGAGCCGTAATGAAAAAGAGTTTTTTACCTCCCATGAAGTCGGCGAGATCATCGGTCTGAGCCGGAGGCAGGTACAACACTGGGATCGGACCGATCTGATCAAGCCGGGTCTCCGAACACCCGGAGGTCATTCGCGGTACACGTTTCAAGACCTCGTTTCGTTTAAGACGGCGAAAAAATTATTGGATGCGGGTGTTTCGGTTCAACGAATTCGCCAAAGCATCGCTCACCTGCAAAGACTACTTCCAACCATTAAACGGCCGCTGGCCGAATTGACCTTGGTCGCAACGGGCGATATGGTCTTGGTCTTTTACGAAGGAACCGTTTTTGAAGCCATCTCCGGTCAGGAATGGATCGTTGAACTGGCCGAGGTTCAGCAGTCCGTCGATAAATGGCATAAGCGCGTTGAGGAGCTTAAAAAATATCGGAAGGTCCGACAAAAACAGGCCCCGAGCCGGAAAATTGATCAGGCGTCATAATCCTTTTCTGGAAAGAGGTGATCGAAGGAGCGGAGGAGATCGGGACCTTCGACCGACGATGAGAGGAGGAGTCGATGCGCACGATTGCCATCATTAATCAGAAGGGGGGCTGCGGCAAGACCACAACGGCCATCAATCTGTCGGCCTGTCTCGCGCGGCTCAACCGGCGTGTGCTTCTGGTGGATCTGGATCCCCAGGGCCATGCATCCCTGGGATTGAATCTGAAACCTGAGAATCTTCTGAAAGGAATGACCGAAGTCCTGACGCAGGGAGCCTGCATCGATGATGTGATCAGCCAAGCGGTCATTCCCAACCTGGACGTTGCTCCGGCCAATGTCACGCTCAGTTCGGTTGAACAGCTTCTGGGTTCCGCTCCACAGAAGGAACAGCGGTTGCTCTCCGCGATTCAATCCTTACGGCAGTCATATGATTACGTCATCATCGACTCGCCGCCCAGCCTGGGTTTGTTGACCTTCAACGCGTTGCGGGCCAGTGATGAGGCCATCGTTCCACTCGAGATGGGCTTCTTTGCTTTGCATGGTTTGGCCAAGTTGATCGAGATCGTGGACGTTGTGGCACGGCATACCGGTCACGAAGTGATCGTTCGGGCCTTGGCGACCATGGTCAATCTGCGCGTGCGTTTCACCCAGGAGATCCTGGCCGAGGTGCAACGACATTTCTTGGACCGCACGTTCAAAACCGTGATTCGCAACAACACAAAACTGCGCGAGGCCTCCAGCCATGGTTTGCCGATCACCGAGTATGATCCCGGCTCCAACGGCGCCGCGGACTATGCCGCGCTGGCCCAGGAGGTCGTCGCGCTGGAAAAAAATCTCCCGGTGGGGGCGACCGCGAGTCAAACGATGTCGGTTCTGTACGAGAACGAGGCCGAAAAATATTTGGGGCCGATTATGATCGAGGAAATCCTGACGGATCCGTCCAAACGGTCCGTCTTCAAATCGGAGACGAACGGATGAGTTCTAAGAAAAGGCTGGGAAAAGGGCTTGAAGATATTTCACATCTGTTTCTGTCCGGTGTTTCTTCCGCTCCCTCGTCGGACCGGGTGCCAACCGTTGTTCAGAAGCCTGCGAACCGATTGATGCCCGAGACCCGCGTTTGGCTGGCCTTGAGTATGGTGCCTCGATTGCCGTCGGCCTTCTTTACGGCCAATCTGGGTGTTGAGTTGGCCCGCGCCGGCAAGCGCGTATTGGCGATCGAAACGGCACCCGTGCCTTCCATGGACGAGGTGTTGGGAACGGAGCCGATCCATCCCTCGCTAAGTCACCTCTTGGAGCAGCCGCAAAAACAGATCGCGATCGAGGGACCCCTGGGAATGAAGCTATTGAGCTTTCAACTGCGTTCGGATGAGCTCCAAGGGTATGCCACGGAAGAGCAGGAAATTCTGTCTCAGGTCCTTCGCAAGGAGGAAGAGGAGGCTGAATTGATACTCATCCACGCCGCTTACGAGGAGAGCGGCGCATTCCGGAGATGGGTGAGTCTTGTTCAGGGTGTGGTCCTGACGGTGGATTTGAACGCCGAGACCCTGTTACAAACCTATCAGACCTGCAAATATTTGTATCAACTTCAACCCGATCTTCGGATCGGGCTCCTCGTGTTCGGAAATCGGGACAAGGACGCGGCGGCGGCTGGCATGAAACGGTTGAGCGATGCGGTCCTGCAGTTTCTCGGGAAGTCTTTGGAATGGTATGGGATGATTCCGGACGATCCCCTCATCGAGCGTTCCTTGGCCGTGAAAGTTCCCTTGGCCGCCCTGGATCGGACGTCAAAGGCCGCATCCGGATTTTCGGGTGCGGCGAGGAATCTGCTCCTGGGAGTCGAGGGGGAAACGAACCGTTCGGGGTCGTCCTATTCGTTCTTCGGTCGTCTGCAACGCACGGCGGATATGGTGGGTGGATGATGAAACTGCATCGTATCACTCTGCAAGATAACGCCGTCCTTCAAAAGATGGTCTTGGCCCAGCTGGATGATCTGGCCGGAGAAATCGAATTGTTGGAATCGGGTTTGAGCTCCGAATCCGGTCCCCTTTGTCTGGCCATCGATCAGGATCGGCGTTTCGTGTTATTGATCGCCACGGTTCAAGACGACGATGCCATCCTGGTCAGGGCCCTCGGACAGATCGGCTGGCTGAATCGGCACCACGCGTTGCTGGTCCGGTTGTTTTCCAAGCGCGGGGTGGAATCCTCTCAAATGCCGCGCGCCGTCTTGATCGCTCCCGGTTTTTCATCGACTTTGCACGAAGCCGTTGGCTTGGTGGGGCTGGATATCGAGCTTTATCAATACCGCGCCGTCGAGTTCGAACGTCAACAGGCGCTACTGTTGGACCCGGTCGGTGTTCCCCGCCGCAGAACAGGACAACCCGCCGTTTCCATCCCGGTTATTCCGCCGGATTCCTCGTCGCGTATTGCATTAACCGATGCGGAACGGAATTTCTTTGAGGGCGTGTCACCCAAAAGTCTTCCCACGTAAGTCTTCCATCCGGCCGGCCGTTTTGATTGGGTATTGTAATTCCGCACCCGCCCATATTAGAATAGTCATACAAGAATGTTTAATTCAGGAGGTACGATTCCATGCCCATGTACGAATATCGGTGCGGTCGTTGCACACAGTCGTTCACATTACTCCAAAGCGTTCATGTAAAAGAGGGAGAGACGATCTGTCCCCACTGCGGGACCGATAAGATTCAGCGTCTGTTCTCAACGTTTGCCTCGAAAGTCGAAGGAAGCGCCGGTCCTCCACCCACCATGGGTTCGCACGGCTGCGGTTCGGGCGGTTGCGGTTGTGCCTAAGGAGGAGCGGGATCCGAAGACGGAATTTTTCGAGGTGGGCCGAACCCCCGATCTTGTTCCCGGTCGGTCGCGCGTGGTCTATCTTCGGGGAATCGAGATCGCCCTGTTTAATGTGAACGGCGAGTTCTACGCCGTGGATAATCTCTGTCCGCACGAGGGCGGCCCGCTGGTGGCCGGAATGATCGGGGGAATGGTGTTGACCTGTCCTTGGCACCGATGGCAGTTTGATCTGAAGACGGGTCGTTCTCCCGTCAATCCCGCCATCCAGGTTCAAACCTATCCGGTGCAGATCGAAGGCGAACGGATCAAGATCGGTATGGTGGTCAATTAATCCGGCCGTGGAATCCTCACAAAAATCCGGCTGAATAATGTGGCGCCCCGGTTGGCCGATTGGATCATCCAGCGGCGGGTGAAACGGATCGCCACATTGATTGCAATGTCATCCGTGCGCGATGAGCGATCCAGCGCCCCAGACCGGGAACCTGCTATAATAAACCTATAATATAATAAGGTTAAGATCCTGGAGGGGGGATGTACTTGATTTTACAAAGAGCCCTGTGGTTGTGGCTGTTTCTTTTGATTTGGCCGGCCGCGAATCTGTATGGGGACGGCGATGTAAAATCATTTTCGGATGAGGATGGCGTACACCGAAATCCGCCCAATCGCGATTATTCAACCCCCTTCAGATCAAAGTCTAACATGACTGAAGATGACAGGTATCAAGTGGCTCTTTCGGGCCCGGGCGAGCCCTGGTTTGATCCCGATACGGGCGGGAGGGTTCGCTTCACTTTTTCTGTTACGGATAAGGTGAACAATCGCCAATACCCTGTTAATCTGGACAATATGACGGCCAAGATAAGCCGTATTGCCATTTATCAGGGAAAGTTGGTCATCATCGGGGAAGAATCAACCCTGCACGCATTGATTTCTACCGTGATCGATCTGGGCAGCCGGGAAGAGATCGATGAATTTATCGGTTTTGGGAGCACATTGTCCGAAAGCGGCCGATTCATTACTTACCTTAAATTTTTTCCCCCGCAAACTTCGGAGCCGGAAGCGATGAGCGATCTCGTCCTCGTTTACGATCTGGCCGATTCATCCGATAGCAACCGGATGCGCGGAGACGAGGCCTATAAGAACGACCGAAGCGGACGGTTGATCGAAGTCGGGCATCCGGTCTATCCGGAAATCAATGCCGGAAAGAAGCATTACCGGGTTTGGGTCCGCGAAGAAAACAGCCGTCACACGGTCATTCCAAGCGGGTTTTTCTGGTTCGATCAGGATCGCAAGTTCGCTTTCGGCGATCGGATCGGAGACGAAACCTACGTGGTCGTGGTTGATCTATCCGACGGCCTTAATCACCCCGTCATTCACAAAATGGGAATCGATCTGTTGTCTTTGCTCAAGCCTGAGGAGCGTAAAAACGAGGCCGTTGTTCACGAGGCCAGGCATCTCAAGCTGGAAAACATCCAGGATATGAAAAATGGAAAATTTAGCATTCGCCTCTCATCGGACATCCCTTTGCAGAGCGATCAGATCGAGTTGCCCAAAGACGCTTCAGTCCCCGCCGTATCCGAAAAGACGCCTGCGCCTGTCCAGCCTGCACACGACCCCCTGCGATAAAATTTAATACTGACAGCGTTCTTTTGAAGATGACGGGAATTCTCGAAGGCCCGATAAGCGGATAGGTTTTTCCTGTCCGTTACTGTGGAGTCGGGGGAGGGGGAGGTGCCGGGACAAATGAATGGAGCTTGTGGGCTTCCAGGGCGACGACATTGCTTTTCTTGACGTCTTGCACGAGGGGGCTTTTTACCATGATGCTGCCTGAAATGGTTCCTTCAGAGTTGCCGAGCACCACTTCGCATTTTCCATTCTGGAACACCGGAAGATTATCTTCATCCAGGAATTCATAATTGAGGCAGATATGGCGGGGTTCGGGGTTGTTGTTCTTGACCTTGGCCGTCCAGGTGCATTCGGTTTTATTGAAATTTTCCCAAATGTAACCGCTCTTCCAGGAGAAGGCAAGGACGTCGACGTTGATGTTCGGTCGGGTCGGCGGTTTTGGAGCTTCGGCCGGTTTGGGGGCCTCGGCGGGAGCCGGATTCGGGGCCTCTTCGGCAGACGAGGCTGCCGCAAACGGCATGATTGCGACGGTACAAAGACAGACTATCAAGCCCTTGAGAGTCATGGGGCGAAATTGTATGAGATTATAAAAATATTGTCAATACAAAATATTAATGGGCTCTTTTGAGCTGTCCGACAAAAATATCGGCCTGCCGTGTCGGTTCCGGAATCCGGTAGCCCCGGACGCAGGCCAGGGTGTATCGAATGGCCGATGGCAGATCGATCTTGTGCCCGACCGAGACATAGACCGGATTTGTTTTGTCCTTGGTGCGAACGACCGCGCCGATAACGTCGTTTTGATTTCCGGTCAACGGCGTCCAGTCACCCCGCTTCGGTCCCGGTTCACGGTGGACTCCAAATAGCCGGGACTTGGCGCAGCCGATCGTCGGTTTATCGAGCCATAGACCGATCTGACAGGCGATCCCAAACCCTCTCGGATGGGCCAGGCCTTGGCCGTCGATCATCACCAGGTCCGGTTCAATCCGAAGTTTTTCAAAGGCGTTTAAGAGCGCGGGCGACTCGCGAAAGGCCAGTAGTCCGGGAATGTAAGGAAAGGTCAGTTTTAGAACGGCCTGTTGCGTTTCGACGATCCGAAGCTCCGGATAACTCAGAACGACCACGCCGGCATAAGCCATGTCAGGATTTTTTGAGACGGCCATGTCCGCTCCGGCGACGTAACGGACGGTCTTGACATGGTTTTTCTGAACAATTCCGGCCGCGAGCTTTTTTTGAATCTCGATCGCTTCTTTCGGGGTGAGGTCCCAGGAATGGAGCGGTGTGATTTTCATGAAGAAGGGGCCGGGTTAGAAAAAGCCCATCTGTTCGGGCTGCTGTACCGGTTGTATCCCCTGGCCGAGGAATCTTTTCAGATTTTTGAAATCCTCCAAGAGAGCGGGGCGAAGATTTCCCTGATGAAGCGCGGCGGCGGGATGGAGCATGGGAAAGACAAGAAAGTTTCTGACCTGAAAATGCTGTCCGCGAACTTTGGTGATCGCCACTTTTTTATCCAGAAGCACCTGGGCCGCGAAATTTCCGAGGGTGCATACGACCCGGGGCTTGATTATCTCGATCTGTTTCCAGAGATACGGCTTGCAGGCTGCGATCTCGTCCGGCTGCGGGTTGCGGTTCTCGGGCGGCCGGCATTTGACGACATTCGCGATATAAACATCCTCCCGTTTTAAATCGATGCCGGCCAGCAAGTCGGACAGGAGTTTTCCGGCCATGCCCACGAAGGGCCGGTTCTGGAGGTCCTCGTTCTCACCCGGCGCCTCGCCCACAAACATGATCTCGGCCTCCGGATTGCCTTCTCCGAACACCACATGCGTCCGGGATTCGCACAGCCCGCACTTGCGGCAGTCCTTGATTTCTTGGTAGAATTGTTCGAGAGTGTTCATCATGTCGTCCAAATTTTCGCTTAGGATACGTTAACTCCAATCTAAAAAGCAAGATGAAGTTAAAAGGCAAAATCAAAAAGATCGAGGCCGATCGGGGCAATGGCTTTATCGAAGCCGATGACGGCCGAAAATTCTTTTTCCATCGCTCCCATCTGGAGGGACTGGATTTTGAAAAGTTACGTCCGGGTGACGGTGTGGAGTTTGAGTTCGACGAGTTCCGAGGACCGACGACGCCCAAGGCCCTGGTCGCCACTATCGTGAGACCCGATCTGCATTGACCCGCTTCCGATAACCCGTTGATGACAAGTCGACGGTCCTTCCTGTAGAATGCCTGATATGACTGTACTGAGCGACAAGGCGACCGAGATCGTCCGGGTTCTTCGGAAGGCCGGCTTTCGGGCCTACTGGGCGGGGGGATGCGTACGCGATCTTATAATGGGTCATGATCCCCAGGACTATGATGTTGCGACCGACGCGCGGCCGGAACAGGTAATGAGGCTTTTCCCCAAAACGGTTCCGGTCGGGGTGAGCTTCGGCGTGGTGAAGGTGCTTGCGGATGAGTCCGAGTTTGAGGTGGCGACTTTTCGTTCGGATGGGCGTTATCTCGACGGCCGTCATCCGGTCGAGGTCCATTACTCGGGCGACCGGGAGGACGCTTTGCGCCGGGACTTCACGATCAACGGAATGTTTTATGACCCGGTCAAAAAAGAGATCATCGATTATGTAGACGGACAGCGGGATATCAAGGCCGGTCTGATCCGGGCGATCGGAAATCCACGGGAGCGGTTTGAGGAGGACAAGCTCCGGTTGTTGCGCGCCGTCCGGTTTGCGTCCCGTTTCAATTATGCGATTGAACCGCAGACCCGCGAGGCGATCAAGGAACGGGCCGGGGAGATCACCCAGGTCAGCGCCGAGCGGATTCGGGATGAATTGAAAAAAATGCTGACCGGGCCGAATCCATCCGGCAGCCTTTCGCTTCTTCTGGAAACAGGGCTGGTGAAGCCGATTCTGCCGGAAGTCACGACGATGGCCGGGGTGGAGCAGCCGAAGGAATTCCATCCGGAGGGAGATGTCCTGACGCATACGCTGCTTCTGCTGAAAAACCTCGACCGGCCGTCGTTCGAGCTGGCGCTGGCGGCTCTGCTGCACGACATCGGAAAACCGCCCACCTTTACGATTCGCGATCGGATCCGTTTCGACAATCACTGCGAAGTCGGCGCGCGAATGGCCGAGGCGATCTGCGGGCGGCTGCGTCTTTCAAACGAACAGACCGAGCGGGTGGTTGAGCTGGTCCGGGATCATCTCCGGTTCAAGGACGTTCGGCAGATGCGGGAAAGCACGCTCAAGCGGTTTCTCCGGCGGCCCGGTTTTCAGGAACATCTGGAGTTGCATCGGCTGGATTGTCTCGCGAGCCACGGCGATCTGACGCTGTGGGAATTTTGCAAAAATAAACTGGCCGAGATCGGTCCGGAGGAGATGAGGCCGGAGCGGTTGTTGACCGGGGATGATCTGATCCGGATCGGTTACAAACCGGGGCCTTTGTTTTCCAATATCCTGACGCAGCTTGAAGACGCCCAGCTGGAAGGACGCATCAAGAGCCGTGACGAGGCGATCGAATGGGTGCGGCAGGCGTTTACACCAAAACCGTCATAGGCGGGGAGTGGTCGATGTATAACGTTCAACCGGTCGAGATCGAAAAGCGGGAGGACGGTTCCATCCGTGTCGCCTGGAGCGACGGGCACGAAGGGATTTATTCCGCGCCGTATTTACGGGAGAGCTGTCATTGCGCGTCTTGCATCGAGGAATGGACCGGCCGAAAGATGATCCGGCCGGATGCGATCCCAAAGGACATTCGGCCGCTTCTGATCAGCGCGGTGGGGCAGTACGCCATTCATATCGAATGGAGCGACGGGCATTCCACGGGGATTTACCCGTTCGACCTCCTGCGTAGCATCTGCCCGTGTCCGGCCTGCGTTTCCGAACGCGCCGCCGAGCCGCAACATCCGTGAACGGTCGGCATCGGGCCGGACTCAGTTGTAGACCAGCAGATTTCTGTTCCCGTGGCGCATCGGTTTGGGCTGCAGCTGTCGGTTGGACAGGATCACCGGAACCAGGATTTCGCCGCAGGCGATGCAGTGCCAGCCCTGGAAAAAGTTCTGGCCGGTGTCGTCGTACAGATCCGAAAGCCGTTCTTGCACCATCAATCCATCACAACGCGGGCAGGTCATGAGACGCCTCCTTGTTTTGTCATCCATTCCCGAGAATCCGGGTCATCGTACCTTTAACTGTAGATCGCTCCCATCTCTTAGGCAATCCGCCGGAAGTCCCGAATCGATATTACAGAAGACCTACATAAAAATCGGCCATGGGCCATTGGACCTATATCATAGGGGCTCTCGTCGCCCCCTCCGCTGGCGGAGCCAGTCGGAGCCTCCCCTTCTCGCTCGCTTTGCTCGCTGGGGTGGAATATGAGCCGTCTTACACCCAATACGCTCATCTATGACCGTGACTGCGAGCTTTGCCGCTGGACGCAGGGAATGCTCGGCCGGTGGGACCGTCGCGGTCGAATCCGGTATCTGGCGTTTCAAGACCCGCAATTCCGGGAGTGGTTCCCTGATCTGGACCGGGATGATCCGACCGGCCTGTGGCCGCACGGGGAACCGCCGCGCGCGATGCTGTTTATCGACGGCGGCGGCCGGGTGCGGGTCGGCATGGATGCCTTCCGCAGAATGTTGCCGCAACTGGCGGGCGGAAGGGTGTTGGCGATCCTGTTTTATCTT
>Ga0153915_10007830_pt1 | contig 10119 bp, 13 predicted proteins | sample Opewatmetagenome_2_FD_107003 | JGI IMG/M metagenome (GOLD analysis project Ga0153915, IMG submission 107003) | Freshwater wetland microbial communities from Ohio, USA - Open water 3 Core 3 Depth 3 metaG | ecosystem: Environmental > Aquatic > Freshwater > Wetlands | place: USA: Ohio, Lake Erie... | reverse complement strand
GCCATTCAAACACCCTCCCCTAGCGATTTTGCTAATAGGATACCTCACAATAATGATAAATTCAATCCTGCTAAGGGACGAGCGCAAAAATTTCTTGACATACTCACACAAGTGAAAGACAATACTTTATAAGGGAAGATTTGGAGGAGGATATATGAAGAATAAGGTGATAATTTCATTGACGATCTTTCTGTCTCTCTCTTTTTTGAAAGTTAATGTCCATGCCGGGGTAGTCACGCCCGCCAAAGGCGATCTCTTTCCCGCAATATCTCTCACCGTGCCTGAAAAAGAGGGTGCGAGAGAATACCTCGGGTTGACCGGTAAAGGTTCATTCAGTATATCGCAGATAAAGGCCGATCTGGTAATACTCGAAATCTTCAGCATGTATTGCCCCTATTGCCAGAAAGAAGCTCCTATCGTTAACGATCTTTATAGGATAATTAGTGAGAAGCCTGGTCTAAAGAACAGGGTTAAGATTATCGGTATCGGCGCGGGCAACACACCTTTTGAGGTCGATGTTTTTAGAGATAAGTATGACATCCGTTTCCCGCTCTTCTCTGACGAGTCATTTTCTGTACATAAAGCCGTCGGTGAAGTCAGAACTCCATACTTTTTTGTGCTCAGGACAAATGCCGATGGATCTGACAGAGTGATCTATTCGAAGGTCGGCACTATTCAGGATCCGAACCTATTCCTGGATCTCATCATGAAAGAGGCCGGGTTATAAAAAGGAGACAGAGATGATACGGAAAGAAAGATACTTCTCGATATTGTTATCCTTAATCGCCGCATGTCTATTTCTCACCGGAGATGCACATGGTGCATCAGAACAGTTCAAAGGAAAGATATACAATCCGGGAATACTCAAACCGGTCGATAGCAGAACGCATCTCAAGGTTGGCATGAAGGCACCGGATTTTACGTTGCAATCCGTGGCAGGCGAAAAAATTTCACTCAGGCAATATCGCGGGAAAAAGAACGTAGTTATCTCTTTTGTTCCTGCGGCATGGACGCCGGTTTGTTCCGACCAGTGGCCCGGTTACAACATAACGAAGAGCTTTTTTGATAAGAATGATGCGGTATTGATCGGTATTACCGTGGACAACATCCCGACGTTGTATGCATGGACAAAAGAGATGGGAGGTCTTTGGTTCCCTGTGCTTTCCGATTTTTATCCCCACGGTGCGGTATCAAAAAAATATGGTATTTTACGTTCAAATGGTGTCTCCGAAAGGGCGCTTTTCGTAATAGATAAAAAAGGAATTATTCGCTACATCGACGTCCATGACATTAACGAGAGACCGCATCTCGAAGTTCTGGTCAAAGAACTTGAGAAACTGAACAAGTAGTTTTCTCCTGAAATGTTTATAGACCGCATATCATAATGAATGCCATTCGTGTTGTTCTCTTGGTGCTCTTTGTCGTAATGTCGGTTTCTCTTCCGCTCAGAGGTGTACACGGAGAAACAAGACCCATCGCCCGGGGTGAAAACTTTCCCAATCTGAGCTTCAGGGATATGCTCTCCAAAGGGGACAGGGCCTACCTGGGAATAGGGAGGAAAAAGATATTCTCCATTAAGGACATGCAGGGCAACCTTTTCATATTCGAAATATTCAGCACATATTGCATGAGTTGTCCGAGAAATGTTCCGGTCCTCAATGCGGTGTATTCGAAGGTTAACGGTGATCCGAAATTGAGTCAAAAAGTAAAAGTGGCCGCAGTTGCCATAGGCAATACAAGAAATGAAGCGGAAAGTTTTAAACAGGAGTATAAAGTCTTGTATACCGTATTGACCGATTTCACATTTGCCTTCCATAAAGCGCTGGGAAATCCCAGAGTTCCCTATACGATAATTGTAAAAAGAGATGTGAGGGGGAAAAACATTGTGGTTTATACACATATGGGCGTTATTGAGTCACCCGAGCTTATTATGACCGAGGTGAGAGACTTTCTGCGCCGGTAGACTGCTGTTTTGAAACAGACAAAGGAGGTTGTAAAGACAGAGGCTTCAAACTGGCTTCATCCCAAACCTTAGCAGTCAACAATTATCAATTTTCTTGTCAGGATTTCTCATATTCCTTTATACTTAATTAATTATATAAATTTTACTATTATGGAACAGGGTATTATAGAGAATCTTATCACGGAACTTATGAAACTTCCCGGCATCGGGAGGAAAACCGCACAAAGACTTGCCTTCTTTATTCTCGCCATGCCCGAAGAAGACGCGAAAGGGATTTCGAGGGCGATCACGGAGGTAAAGGAGAAGGCACGGTTCTGCAAGGAGTGTTTTAATATTACCGAAGACGAAATATGCAATATATGCAGTAACTCCTCCAGGGATAGAAGCAAGCTCTGCGTTGTGGAAGAACCAAGTAACATCCTCGTCATTGAAAGGTCGAAAAGTTTCGACGGTCTCTACCACGTCTTGCTCGGAGCCCTTTCCCCGATTGACGGATTTACTCCCGACCGGCTCAAGATCAATGAACTCATCGAAAGAGTCAGGAGGAATTCGATACAGGAGATTATCGTCGCGACAAACCCCAACACCAAGGGTGAGATGACGGCTCAATATATAAAAGAGGTGCTAAAACCGTTCCCGATCAGAGTGACACGGATTGCATATGGCCTTCCGATAGGCGGCGATATCGAGTTTGCAGACGAAGTGACCCTCGGTAAAGCGCTTGAAGGCAGAAGAGAACTCTAATAAACCGCTATACAAACTTCAGGCCAACCCTGTAACTGTCATCCTGCGGTTCTATCCAGCATACCACCGCTGTTTGTGAGGGCAAAAACAAGAGGCTCTTTATTGTAATTTCCTGTCCTTCACTGAGGGGTTGAGATATGACAAGACACATGCCGGATTCACTGATGTTATCAATTGTGCCTTCAAAAATCTCATCAACATTAAAAGGATCCAGCACATATTCCACCGGAGAGTTCACATAACAGCGGTCATGCTTAGCCGAATAAAATAACGACATTTTGCGACCTTCATTAAAGAATCAGGATTTAATGTATCTTCTAACGATATAATACATTACCTGCTGAAACTATTCAACTTTTTCACTTTTCTGCCATGTTGGCCGAATATGCAGCCTATTGCGCTCTCTCACAAAAAAATTTACAATATCGCCATGGAAAAAAGGGGTACGGAGAGGATAAAGGTTAATCTGAGGGCTGAACGCATCTCGGGCAACGCACAATACGGGGTTTTTATAGAGAACATTTCTGAAAATGGGATTCAGATTATCGCGACAACTTCCAGCGAACATAAGAAATACATCCCCGGTATGGATCTTGATCTAAAATTCCGTCTTTCTTCAGGAAAGACCCTCAGCCTGCGTTGCAGAGTGAGATGGATATATCCAAAACTTCCTCCCGACGGACTAACCGACAGTATAGGCCTTGAAATTATTGACCCGCCCCCGGAATATTCCGAATTTGTCAAGTCTCTTCACTAAAGCCCCTTATCTTCAAGCACCACTTTTTGGCTTTGTGGAGAATTTCTGATTCGTCCGCGGTCAGAAGTTTTCTCTTATGGACAATAAGCTTTCCATTGACCATGACTGTTTCCACATCCGACGCCATTGCTGCATAAACTATGTGCGAGTATACATCATACATCGGCATTAGATGAGGCTTGTTCAGATTAATGGCAATGATATCCGCCGTTTTACCTTTTTCAAGACTTCCGACCTTGTCACCGAGACCCAACGCCTCCGCACCCCATCTGGTTGCCATACAGAGAATTGTTCTCGCATCAAGCACGGTCGGATTATTTGAAAGCGCTTTGTGCACTTTTGCGGTGGTGGACATCTCGCTGAGGATATTCAGGTCGTTGTTGCTCGCAGCTCCGTCAGTGCCGAAAGATACCTTTATTCCTTCCGCCAGCATGGCAGCAACAGGTGCAAATCCCGATGCGAGTTTAAGGTTGCTCTCCATACAGTGAGACACACCGACCTTCCTCTTTGCGAGCAATTCAATCTCTTTATCTTCCACCCATATGCAATGAGCAGCCAAAACGTTTTCATCCAAAAAGCCGAGGGCTTCGAGGTGTTCAACGGGCCTCTTCTTGTAACGGCTCATCACCTCTCTCACCTCCCAGTCTGTCTCGGAAAGATGTATATGCAACGGTATGCCGTACTTCTCTGCCATTGCCCTGGCTCTCCTCAATGAATCCGGACCACATGTGTAGAGGGCATGGGGAGCGATACACGGGGTTATCAGTTCATCTCCCTTCCAGTCTTTGATAAACGATTCTGCGTTGGCAAAGTACTCGTCTGTGGTAGTGGCAGACTTTGACGGAAAATCAAGGATGCCGACTCCGAGAACAGCCCTCATGCCTATCCTTTTTGCAGTTCTGCCCGCAGCATCCTCGTAAAAATACATATCGTTATACGTGGTGACCCCGCCCTTGAGCATTTCAAGACAGGCGAGTTCAATTGCATCAGAAATAAATTCAGGGCTCAACCAGTTATTTTCAGCAGGCCATATGTGCTTATTAAGCCAGTCAGTTAAGGGCAGATCGTCGGCTATGCCCCTGAAGTAGACCATTGCCGCATGAGTATGAGTATTAATCAGTCCGGGGAGAATCACACTTTCTTCCTCTTTAATCACAATGCCGGGACTATATTTTTTGAATATCTCGTCCGCATTTCCCACATCAACAATCTCACAGCCTTTCACTACGACTGCGCCATTGCTGATAACAGTGAGTCCTTCATCCATCGGAAGGACATAACCGCCACTGATAATGTAATCAACATCCTGCATTTCTTTTTACCATAGCTTAATCAAAGAATTCCCCGCATCTCTGCTGCGGAGTAGTTCATGGGGGTAACGGCCGATTTTCTATGCACGACAGAGTCTTATGCCATCTTGATCAGTTTTTCAGCTATCTGGACGGCATTCAGCGCGGCGCCCTTCCGCAGATTATCTGCAACTATCCACATGTTGATGCCGTTTTCGAGCGATTCGTCCTCTCTTATTCTTCCCACATAAGTCTCGTCCTTTCCGGCTACATCAATGGGAATAGGATAGATATTCTTCTCCGGGGCATCGTATATAACCACACCGGGCGCCTGCGACAAAACCGCCCTCACCTCGTTGACATCAAGTTTCTTTTCCGTCTCGATATTCAGACTTTCTGAATGACATCTGAACACCGGAACGCGCACGGTTGTGGCCGTTAGCCTCACTGAATTATCCCCTAAGATCTTCTTCGTTTCATTCACCATCTTCATTTCTTCCTTCGTATAGCCGTTCTCGAGAAACTTATCAATGTGGGGAAGGACATTGAATGCTATCTGATAAGGATACACATTGCATTTAATCTCCCTGAAGTTCAAAAGGTCGGTCGTCTGCTGCAGCAGTTCATCCATTGCCCTCCGTCCGGTCCCGGAGACGGACTGAAAGGTAGTTACGACGACTCTCTTTATCCTTGCCGCATCATGTATCGGTTTGAGCACAACTACCATCTGAATTGTTGAGCAGTTAGGGTTCGCAATGATCCCTTTGTGCCATTTGAGGTCATGAGGGTTCACCTCGGGGACGACGAGGGGAATTTCAGGGTCCATTCTCCATTGGCTTGAATTATCCACGACAACACATCCTGACCGGGCCGACACGGGGGCCCATATTTTTGACCTTTCGGCACCCGCCGAAAAAAGCGCTATATCTATACCTTCAAAAGATTTTTCGGTCAGGCTTTCTACCTCTATGTCGTTACCTCTGAATTCAATTATCCGGCCTTCAGATCTCTCTGATGCGAAGAGCCTCAGCTTTTCTATAGGGAAATCCCTCTGTTCAAGAGTTTTGACCATCTCATCTCCGACTGCTCCCGTTGCTCCGACAACAGCGACTATGTAATCTTTCTTCTTCCTGAGCATTTATAGGTGTCCTCCGTTCTGTCGTATTCTGGAATGTTTGCTTACTATTTTGAATTCTATTATAACTCCAGCGCCAAAAATAGTAATACTATCCGGCCACGAAAAGAGAAACGGAGAGAAAAGAACAGCGTATTACGAAAGACCATGATTCCATAAGAGGACAGTCTTATTCGACAACACCAGTGCAAACAATGGACTGCCCCAATGAATCAGCGCTCCTGCTTCCCTTTGTAAAGTTTGGAAAGTTTGTATTCCAGCAAAGCTATCTTCTGACTCAGCTCTTTGTTCCTGCTTTTCAAATCCGACACTGCGATCGAGAAGTACAGCATCACTAAAACCAGGAGAATAACCACAATGATAAAGGCGAGCGCGGGCGGATAATTTATGCCGAGTTTAAAGGCGAGCGGATCTATAATCAAATCGGCAAAAGAGCTGAATATCAGGCCGAGGCCGACAAGCAGCCAGCCAAGCGACAGCTCCTCTCTGAACTTCTTCCTCCTGACAAGTTCAAAAATCGTTATGAACAGGAGGAAACCGCAGAGGAAAATGAACAATCTGACACCGAAGGTCATGGCCGTCTGTAGTCCTTACTCAGCAAGACCATGATGACGGCGAGGAACATCCTCATTATATAAATGAGAGGCCTCAATCCCTGGTGCATCGACTTACCATATTTCTCTTTCATCCTTACCGGGGCTTCCACCACCTTAAATCTCATTTTATGAAAGGCGATGATAATGTTGACGTCAGGATAATCGAGCGGATAGTTGTCGCCCTCGGCAAGATAAGAGAAGATCCTTCTGTTCAGGAGTTGAAAACCCGATGTAGGATCGGTGAAGTTCGTTCCTGTAAACAGCAAAGCAATCCTGGAAAAGAGCGAAACCCCGATCTTTCTGAAGATGCCCATATGATAGTCGCCCCCGATAAAGCGAGAGCCGATAACCACATCAGCCTTCTCCCGCTCCATAGCCTCGATAAGGTTTTTCACAGAATACGGAGAATGCTGGTCATCTCCGTCAAGGGTGACCACAAATTCGTAACCGAACTCCGTCGCAAAACGAAAACCTGTCTGGATTGCTCCGCCGTAACCGATATTAAAGGGGATATCCAGCACCATCGCCCCTTGCCCTTTAGCTATTGCCGACGTCCCGTCGGTAGAGCCGTCATTCACCACAAGAATATCAGCAGGGACGTTACTTTCCCTGACCTCTCTCAGGACGTTCGCGATATGCTCTTCTTCATTATAAGCGGGTATAACGATCAAATAAGACTTCAGCATTGCTCCGTCATTTAAAGTCATGAGACGTTATAGTATGCTATTATAGCAGGGTAAAAGGCTATGGTAAATTCCTTAGAGGAAGCCAAAGAGATTTTCAGGTACCGGGAACTCCTCCGCAATCTCGTCGCCAGGGATATAAAGGTCAGGTACAAGAGGTCCTTCCTCGGATTTGTTTGGGTCATGCTTAATCCGCTGCTCATGATGCTCGTAATGAATATCATTTTTTCGGAGGTGTTTAAGGTTACGACGAAAAACTATACTGCTTACCTCCTTTCAGGAATTATTCTCTGGAACTTTTTTGCACAGGGCACTTCGACGGCGGTAATAAGCATGGTGCAGAACAGCAATCTCATTAAGAAGATATACATGCCGAAAGCGGTGTTTCCCCTTTCGGTCGTGTTATCAGCCACTATTAACTTTGCTTTTTCGCTTGTCCCCCTGTCTATCATTTTTTTTATTACGGGCACAGAAGTCAGTTCTCATGTATATTTACTGCCGCTTATATTTATCCTTGTCGGACTGTTTTCCTATGGCATAGCTCTCGTGCTCTCGACATTAACCGTATTCTTTCATGATACGATTTACATATACGATGTCCTTCTTCTGGCATGGATGTATGCGACACCCATATTCTATCCGGACTCCATAATACCCCGGAAATTTGCTGTTATTTTACAATTTAATCCACTGTATCACTTCATAACCATCTTCAGGGGCGCATTATATATGGACGTTCCTTCCCTTGCCGGAAGCGTGTTTTATGGGGTCTTATTTTCGATTGCCTCTCTGGTTGCCGGATGGCTTCTTTACAACAGGTTTAAGGACAGGGTTGTGTATTATCTGTGATATGAAACCCGTTCCAGCATCAACACGGCGACCTCAATTAAATGATCTTATGATTGATATCAGTCATGTCACAGTGAAATACCGCCTGGTGAAGGAAAAGAAAAGAACGATTCAGGAGTATGTGATCCGCAGATTGAAAGGCAAAAGGATCCATTACGAAGATTTCCTCGCATTAAGAGAAATCAATCTCAAGGTGCACAGGGGAGAGACCCTCGGCATAATAGGACATAATGGCGCCGGGAAAAGCACACTTCTGAAGGTCATCGCACGGGTAATTAAGCCCTTGAAGGGAGAGATTATTGTCAGAGGAAGCATTGCACCACTGATAGAGCTGGGGGCCGGTTTTGATCCTGAACTTACCGGAAGGGAAAATATTTATCTGAATGCCTCAATCCTCGGCCTTTCGAGAAAAGAAATCGATAAGAGATTTCATAAAATAGTCGCTTTTTCCGAGCTTGCCGAATTTATCCATAGCCCCCTGAAGAGCTATTCTTCCGGTATGGTCTCCAGACTCGGTTTTTCGATAGCGACAGAGGTCGACCCTGACATCCTGATCATCGATGAGGTCCTTTCAGTGGGCGACGAGCACTTCAAAAGGAAGTGCGATGAGAGGATATTGAATTTCAAGAAAAAGGGGACAACAATGCTTATGGTCTCGCACGCCATGAGCGACGTGACCAGGCTGTGCGATACGGTTCTATGGCTGGATCACGGCATCGTTAGAAGGTGGGGAAGCCCTCAGACGGTCACCGATGAATATCTGAAGTCATGAAAAGGCAGAGAAGAATAACAGAACATTGACAGTGCTAATGTTTTTATAAAATTTTTGATAAACAGGGAGCATTATGAATGTTAAGTAAAAGGATACTCGTGACAGGGGGAGCAGGTTTTCTTGGCTCACACCTGTGCGAAAAACTTCTCAATGAAGGACATGAAGTACTCTGTGTAGACAATTTCTATACAGGCCGCCGCTCCACTATTGCGCACCTTGTGTCAAATCCATATTAAGCTTTATGAGAAAATGAAAAGCTCCAAGAATCCTCTCTCAAACTTATGTGTCGATGAAAAAGAACTTGAAAAATCTATCAAGCTATTGGAAAAAATAAGGTGCGCTGTTTTCATTGTCACTTATAATGCTGAAAAGCATATTTTCGATCTTTTAAATCGCATTCCAAAAGAGATGCGGGATAGATTTGCAGAGATATTCATCATTGATGATTCGTCGAGGGATTCGACTTTTGATGCCGCTTATCAATCAGGGAAGAAGCTTGGATTCAAAAACCTGAAAGTCTTGAGGACCCCTTTTAATCGAGGATATGGCGGAAATCAGAAACTTGGCTATCTCTATTGCATAAAAAAGAATTTTGATGTCGTAGTTTTGTTGCACGGAGACGGTCAATATGCTCCCGAATGCCTGCCCCGTATAGTCAACGTATTCGAAGATATAAGTGCAGATGCCGTATTTGGTTCTCGCATGCTCAAGAAAACAGATGCTCTAAAGGGAGGAATGCCTCTTTATAAATGGGCAGGCAACGTAATCTTGACTGCTTTCGAAAACCTGGTTCTTAATACTTCATTATCAGAATTTCATTCAGGATATCGTGCTTACAGAATAAATGTACTGAAAGAGATACCTTTTGTCTACAACAGTGATGACTTTCATTTCGATACGGAAATTATAATTCAGTTGTTAGCGCTTAAGAAAAAGATACTTGAAGTACATATCCCCACCTTTTATGGTGAGGAGATATGTCATGTGAATGGTCTGAAGTATGCAAAGAATTGCATCAAATCAGTTATCAAATACAGATTAGTACAGATAGGTCTCTTCTACGAACCAAACTTTGATTTTAAGCTTTTTGAAGGCGACAATTACTATCTTAAATCTTCGCCTCGCTCTCTTCATCAGCATATGATAAAGAGGGATTGGGACTTTAATTCCGAGATCTGTGAATTAGGTGCAAATCGAGGCGAGCTGAGCGCACGTTTAGCAGAAAAGGTCAGAAAAGTCACAGCAGTCGACGAGATTTTTCCATATAGAGCAGGAAAAGCAGAACCTCTCCAGCTTAAACTGGATGAAGATTTTGTGGACATTTTGGGTAG
>Ga0153915_10007829_pt1 | contig 10119 bp, 6 predicted proteins | sample Opewatmetagenome_2_FD_107003 | JGI IMG/M metagenome (GOLD analysis project Ga0153915, IMG submission 107003) | Freshwater wetland microbial communities from Ohio, USA - Open water 3 Core 3 Depth 3 metaG | ecosystem: Environmental > Aquatic > Freshwater > Wetlands | place: USA: Ohio, Lake Erie... | reverse complement strand
CTCTGGCATGAGCGACCGGCGTTCCGCCACCTGAGCCTGGCCGCGGCATTGCATTCGGTGGTCTGGTACGCGGGCAGCAGCGGGTTCAATGCGAGCTTTCTGCAGCGCTCGCACGGCATGACGAGTGGACAGGCGGGCAGCTGGCTCGCAGTCATGTCGCTCATCGGCGCTCTGGGTACATTCCTCGGCGGCTATCTCGGCGACCGTCTGAGCGTCCGCTACGACGATCGGCGCTGGTATCTGTGGCTGCCCGCAGGTGCGACGCTCACCATGGTTCCATTCCAGTTCTACTCCTATCTGGCGCAGAGCCTGCCCATCTACATGACGGCATTTGCGATCATGACGGTGCTCGCCTCGTTTTTTTTCGGGCCCTCATTCGCGATGACGCAGGGACTCGCCACCGTACGCATGCGTGCCGTGGCCACTTCGCTTCTCCTCTTCATTCAGACGCTCATTGGGCAGGGGCTCGGGCCCTTCATCGCCGGCGCCATCAGCGATCATCTGCAACCGGCCTATGGCCGTGATTCGCTTCGCTACGCGCTCGTGATCGTCGGCCTCGTGAACATCTGGGCGGCCGCTCACTACTACTGGGGCGCGCGGACATTGCGGGCCGATCTGGAAGCAACGGAGCGGGAGCAGACTTAAGTCGATGTCTGTGTACCGCGACGATTTGCCGCGATGACAATCAGTTGCTTATCTGCATAACGCGCATCGGCTGTCGATGATCCGCGACGAATCGGTCGTAGCTGCGCGACACGTCCCCTTCAGAAGAAGATCGGTTCCGTTAAGAATCAGGACGTTGACGCGCGTCACATTGCGGCGGCGCACGGGCACGCGACTTGCTTCATCCAGCTGCTGCCTGCAGATGTGAGCCGTCCGGCCCGCGATTGTATGCAGCGCTGACAAGGGCAAACCCATCGAAAGGTGGGGACGCAAAGCCACCGGTCTAACGGGAGTCATTCCCAAGACAGCGGGGTTGCCAGGGGTGTGCGGACTCTCATCGCGGGCGCGAAGCCCATGCATTTCCCACTCGCAGACGCGAGCTTTCGGCTCGCGCCCGCCCTGCGTCGCCCTCCGAAATCACGTGCCGGCCGCAACACGTGTGATTCCAACAAAGGGAGGACGTCATCATGCGAGCGATAATGAGCAAGCTCTATCTGTCGTTTTTGGGGATCGTCGTGTTTCTTGGGGCGCAAGCGGGGCTCGCGGCGGGTCCCGCACGGGATCCCGGGGTACGGGGTGGATCACCGGGGGCGGGCGCGCCGCTTGCGGGGCTGTCGACTGACGAGCAAGCGTATTTTCAAGCGGGATTTGATGAGTTCTCGGAGGCTGAGGGCGTCGGCGATGGACTCGGCCCGCGATTCAATCTCGATGGCTGCGCCGGCTGCCATTCGCAGCCGGCGATCGGCGGCACGGCGCCGGCGGTGAATCCGCAAGTGATGGTTGCGACAGCGTTCGGCGCGCGCAACGTCTTGCCGAGCTTCATCACCGCCAACGGTCCGGTGCGCGAGGCTCGTTTCAAGTTCGCGCGCGACGGCAGCCGTGACGGCGGCGTGCACGCGCTCTTCGTCGTCAGCGGCCGGACCGATTCCACGGGCGACGCGTCGGCCTGCAACATCACGCAGGACGATTTCGCGGGCCAAGTGGCTCGCGGCAACGTGAGCTTCCGCATCCCGACGCCGGCCTTCGGCTCGGGCCTGATCGAGCAGATTCCGGATGCCGCCATCGTGAAGAACCTGGCTGCGTTTGGCGATTCGAAGTCGCGCCTCGGCATTGGCGGGCGGGTGAACCGGTCAGGCAATGACGGCACGATCACGCGCTTCGGCTGGAAGGCTCAGAACAAGTCGCTGCTGATCTTCTCGGGCGAGGCCTACAACGTCGAGATGGGAGTCACCAACGAGTTGTTCCAGAACGAGCGCGACGAGACGCCAGCCTGCCTCAAGGCGACGCACCCGAACACCATCACCAATGTGAGCGGGGCGACGGGAGTGGAAACCGAGAGCGCGGTCGGCAAGTTCTCCCTGTTCATGCGCTTTCTCGCTGCGCCGGCACGTTCTTCGGATACGCCCGGCGGCTCGGCTTCGATCGGCCGCGGCAAGCAGTTGTTCGCGAACATCGGCTGCGCCTATTGCCATTCGCCGACGCTTCGCACCGCCGTCAGCAGCGTCCCGGCGCTCAGTGAGAAGAACGTCGACCTCTTCTCCGACCTCGCGCTTCATCGCATGGGCCCGCGTCTTGCCGATAGCATCCAGCAGGGCAATGCGGCGGGTGACGAGTTTCGAACCGCACCTCTCTGGGGTCTCGGCCAACGCATCTTCTTCCTGCATGACGGCCGGACCTCGGATCTCGCGCAGGCCATTCGCGCCCACGCGAGTGATGGCACCCGAGACTTCGCGCCCTCCGAAGCGAACCGCGTGATCGGCAATTACCTGCAGCTTCCGGACAGCTCGAAACAGGATCTCCTCAACTTCCTGCGCTCGCTGTAATCACGGGGTCGATGCTCCACGACGGAGCGTGCAGGCGGCGCCGCGCCCCCAACGCGGCGCCGCTTGCGTGCGCGCCACGTCACCTTTTGAGTGTAAGTCCTTGTTCGGAGCCCAGAATCTGCGACGGGAATCTCACCGTCCTGCCACGCTCCCGCTAGGCTGGGAGCTCTTCAAGGGTCCGGCGGAGTCGGATAGGCAGCGATTTGGCCGCAAGAACGTCCATGCAAGAGGCTGGGCACTCCGGGCAGGCAGGTGGAACCGTGTTGCTGGCAACGCAGTCGCTCGACGACGTGCTTGCAGCGGCGCAGCGCCGCACGGGTGCCGCCGCCGTGGCGCTCATTGCACCGGCCTATCGCGCGGTTGTCTGCAGGGGAGCGGACGCGGAGGCGGAGCAATTCGCGAGCGATGTGATGCGGAGGGCAGGGCAGCGGATGCTCTCCGCCCTTGGCAATCGCCTGCTCGGGAGTCCCGAACGCGCCCTGCGCCCGATCATCAAGAACCGCATCCGGGATACGGCCGATAGTCCGCACACCTGCAAATTGATCGCGCTGCCGGTCGTGAGTCTCGACGGGCGCTGCGTGGGATTGCTGGCGGCCGTCAATCGCGCGGACGCTCGCGATTTTGTCGAGGCCGATGCACGGCGTCTCGAGCGCTTCGTGAGAATCCTTTCCCGCAATCTAGCGGCGGATCACGACAGCATGACGGGCCTGCTGACGCGCAGTGCCTTCGAGAGCCAGGCGCAGACGCTGATGCACTTGGCCGGCAAGGACCTGCAGGCTTGCATCCTCTACGGCGACATCGATCAGCTGCACGTCGTGAACGATCTCTGGGGATTCACGGTGGGTGACCTCGCGATCGCCCGCGTCGGTCAGGCGCTCAGAGCCTTGCTCAACGGCCACCATGCCGTGAGCTGCCGGCTGTCCGGCGACCGCTTCACGGTGTTCCTGGCGAACTGCACGCTTGCCCGGGCCCAGCAGCTCGCGGATCAGCTGCGCCAGTCCATGCATCGCGACGGCCTCTTGCACGGACAACAGGCTATTCCGCTGTCCATGTGCTGGGGGGTTGCGCCGCTCGAAGGCGATGAGTCGAGCTTGGGCCATGCGCTCGCGGCCGCTGAAATCGCCTGCAAAGCGGCGAAGGATCGCGGCCGCAATCGCGTGGAGGTGTATCAGGATGCCGACCAGAGCATCGTGCGCAGGCACAACGACATCCTGATTCTCGGTCGTCTTCGCGACGCGCTCGAGACGGGACGATTTCGCATCGAAGCTCAGCCCATCGTGGCGCTCTCCGGCAGCCAGGCAGTCGAGCGCTACGAGCTCCTGGTGCGGATGATCGACGAGCTCGGCAATCCGGTCGCGCCCAGCGTGTTCTTCTCGGCTGCGACGCGCTACCAGCTGCTGCCTGACATCGACCGCTGGGTACTCGAGCACGTTCTCAAGCGGCTCGGCGAGGCTCGCGCGCTCCTCGAGAAGCGCCCAAAGAGATTCTTCATCAATCTTTCCGGCCCGACGCTCAGTGACCCCGGTCTTCTCGAATGGATCCTGAAGCGCATCACCGAGAATTCGATTCCCGGCGAGTGGCTCGGATTCGAGGTGACCGAGACGGCGGCCATCGCCAACATCGGCCTCACGCAGATGCTGATGCGTCGGCTGTCGAGCCGCGGATGCCGGTTCGCGCTCGACGATTTCGGCACCGGCCTGAGCTCACTCGCCTACCTCAAGAGCCTCGAGGTCGTGACGGTGAAGCTCGACGGCTCGTTCGTGCGGGATCTGCTCGAGAATCCGCGCTCCGAATCGCTGGTCCGGGCCGTGACTCAACTCGCGACCTCGATGGGTATCGAAACGGTCGCCGAGTACGTCGAATCGCCGGCGATCCACGCACGCCTGATCGAGCTTGGCGTGCAGTACGGTCAGGGGTTCGCCCTCGGCCGCCCCGAGTCCTTCGAGCAGGTGCTCGGCCTTGGGACGACGCTCGCGGAAAGCGCCTGAGGCCGCCTGCCACCCGTTTGCGGGTTGGCACATCGAGTCCCTTCCCTTTAGAATGCGCGCCCTCGGGTGGCAACCCCCCGCCGCGACCGGCGGGGGGCATGATCGGAAGAGCGCCGTTAGTCTCCGGTCGGCCGCCAAGGTGAACGCTGTGAGAGGCCCCCCGAGGGGCTTTTTTTATGGCTTTGACGAGTCCCTGGCCGGGGCTCGCCAGGTTCGCCGGCCCTCTGATGCCACTGATATTAGTAAGCTATATCAGTGCGTTAGACGGTTCAATTTGTGAAGATTGTGAATGGGCCCGGCGGCCCATTTTTCGTTTTGAGTTCCGGTTTTTTGGGCAGGCGCCGGGGGTCCGGAGGATGCGTGAGGAGCTGTTGCGGCTGCTGGAGCCGGCTGTCGAGGGGCTCGGCTATGAGCTGGTCGAGCTCGAGTTTGTGCCCCAGGGGCGCGAGTCGGTCCTGCGGCTGTTCATCGACCGGCCGGACGGCGTCGATCTCGACGACTGTGCCGCGGTGAGCAAGGTGGTCGAGGCGAAGCTGGACGAGACCGACCCGATTCCCGGGCGCTACAACCTCGAGGTGTCGTCGCCGGGACTCGACCGGATCCTGCGCAAGCGGGCGCACTACGAGCGGTATCTCGGCAGCCGCGTGCACGTGCAGCTTGCAAGCCCCCTGGAGGGGCGGCGGCGTTTCACGGGCGCGCTGATGGCCGTGAATGATGACGGCGTAACGGTTGAAGTGGACCGGCAGACCTACACATTGCCGTTTCGGTTGATCCAGAGGACCCGGCTGAAGCCTTAAGTACTAGAGAGAGCGGCCCATGGCAGCAATGAACAAAGAGATTCTGATGGTGGTCGACGCCGTTTCGAACGAAAAGGGCGTCGACAAGGAAATCATCTTCGAGGCGCTCGAGGCGGCGCTCGCATCGGCTTCGCGCAAGAAACGCGGGGAGGACTGGGACGTGCGTGTCGCCATCGACCGCAAGACGGGCGACTACGAGACGTTTCGCCGCTGGAAGGTGTTCGCCGACGATTCGACCGAGCTCGAGTTCCCGGAACGGGAGTTGAGACTTGACGACGCCCACGACATCGATCCGAAAGTCGAGCCGGGCGGCTACGTCGAAGTGCCTATTGCCTCGGAGGCGTTCGGCCGGATCGCCGCGCAGCAGGCGAAGCAGGTCATCGTGCAGAAGGTGCGCGAGGCGGAGCGCGCCCAGGTGGTCGAGGAGTACAAGGACCGCGTTGGGACGCTCGTCAGCGGCATCGTCAAGCGCGTCGACCGCAACGGCACGTTCGTCGACCTTGGCGGCAACGCGGAGGGTTTCATCGCGCGCGAGCAGATGATTCCCCGCGAGCCGGTGCGTTCGCAGGATCGCATCAAGGCGTTCCTCAAGGAGGTGCGCACAGAGCCGCGTGGACCGCAGCTCTTCCTCACGCGCACGGCGCCCGAGTTCCTGATCGAGCTCTTCAAGCTCGAAGTGCCGGAAGTCGGACAGGGACTCATCAATATCCTGGGCGCCGCCCGCGATGCGGGAGTGCGCGCGAAGATCGCAGTGCGCTCGAACGATCCGCGCATCGATCCGGTCGGCGCCTGCGTCGGCATGCGCGGCTCGCGCGTGCAGGCTGTGTCGAATGAAATCGCCGGCGAGCGCGTCGATATCATTCCGTGGAACGAGAACCCCGCGCAGTTCGTGATCAACGCCATGTCGCCGGCGGAAGTGACTTCCATCGTGGTCGACGAGGACAAGCACAGCATGGATATCGCGGTGGCGGAGGACAAGCTGTCGCAGGCGATCGGCCGCGGCGGGCAGAACATCCGCCTCGCAAGCGAGCTTACCGGCTGGGACCTCAATGTGATGACCGAATCAGCCGCGGAGGCGAAGAGCGAGACCGAGTCGAAGGCGCTCATCGAGACCTTCAAGAAGGCCCTCGACGTCGACGAGGACGTCGCGACGATCCTGGTGCAGGAGGGTTTCTCGACCATCGAGGAAGTCGCCTACGTGCCGGCGAGCGAGCTGTCCTCGATCGAGGAATTCGATGACGAGATCGTCAAGGAGCTGCGCAATCGCGCGCGCGATGTGCTGCTCACTCAGGCGATCGCGAGCGAGGAGTCGGTCGAGCAGTCGCTGCCCGCGGATGACCTCCTCATGCTGGAAGGCATGAGCCCGGATCTGGCGCTGAAGCTCGCCCGGGCGGGAATCCGCACGCGCGACGATCTCGCGGATCAGGCGGTCGACGAGCTGCTCGCGATCGAGGGCATGGACGCGGAGCGCGCCGGCACGCTCATCATGAAGGCACGCGAGCATTGGTTCGCGGCCGCGCGCTAGCGCACTGGAATATTTCGAGGAGCGCCCATGGCAGACGTAACGGTTGCGCAATTTGCGGAAGTGCTGAAGGTTCCGGTCGAAAAGCTGATGACGCAGCTCGACCAGGCCGGCATCAAGGTCGAGGGCGCGAGCGACACCATCACCGACGAGGCCAAGATGGAGCTGCTGTCGCACCTGCGCCGCAGCCACGGCCTCGCGGAGGAGGACACGGGCAGCGCGCCGCGCAAGATCACCTTGCGGCGCAAGTCGCAGTCCGAATTGAAGATGGCGAGCACGCAGGGACGCGCGCGCACGGTGAACGTCGAGGTGCGCCGTCAGCGCACGTACGTGAAGCGCGACGTTCTCGAGGAGCAGGTGCGCCAGCACCAGGTCGAGATCGACCGACAGCGCGAGGTCGAGGATGCGGCGCGCCGCGAAGCGGAGCGACTCGAGCAGGAGCGCAGGGACGGCGAGCGGCGCGAGCGCGAACGGCTCCTCGACGAGGAGAACCGTCGTCGGGCGGACGAGGAATCGCGCAAGCGTGTCGCCGAGGAAGAGCTTCGCCGCCAGGCGGAGGCCCGTGAGAAGGAGGACGCCGAGCGCCGCCGCAAGGAGAAGGAAGAGGCGCAGCGCCCGAAGGGCGCGCGCGAGGTGCGCGCGCCAGCCGAAGAGGAAGTGGATGAGCGCGGCACGAAGTACGGCCGCCAGGAGCTGCACGTCGCTGGAGGCCTCTCGGCGCGTCACAAGAAGAAGAAGGAACGGCGGCGCAGCGTCGCCGTCAGCGTCGAGGCGCGCCATGCGTTCGAGCTGCCGACTGCGCCGGTCAAGCGTGAGGTCGCGATCGGGGAAACCACGACCGTGGCGGAGCTTGCGCAGAAGATGGCGGTCAAGGGCAGCGAAGTCATCAAGACCCTGATGAACATGGGCGTGATGGCGACGATCAACCAGCCGCTCGACACCGACACGGCGGTTCTCGTGGTCGAGGAGATGGGCCACACACCGAAGATCACGCGTGCCGACGCGGTCGAGGCCGATCTGGAAAGCGGCGTCGAAGAGCAGGGCGAGGTGCTGCCGCGTCCGCCGGTCGTTACGGTCATGGGCCACGTCGATCACGGCAAGACGTCGCTCCTCGACTACATCCGGCGCGCCAAGGTCGCCGCCGGCGAGGCGGGCGGCATCACCCAGCATATCGGCGCGTACCACGTGGAGACGCCGAAGGGCGTGATCACTTTTCTCGACACGCCGGGCCATGCGGCATTCACGGCCATGCGCGCCCGCGGCGCGCAGGTGACCGACATCGTGGTGCTGGTGGTCGCGGCCGACGACGGCGTCATGCCGCAGACGATCGAGGCGATCGAACATGCGCGAGCCGCCGAAGTGCCGATCGTCGTCGCCATCAACAAGATCGACAAGAGCGACGCCGACCCGGAGCGGGTGCGCACGGATCTCGCCAAGCACAACGTCATCGGTGAGGACTGGGGCGGCGACACGCTGTTCGCCAGAGTCTCGGCCCGCACCGGCGAGGGCATCGATCAGCTGCTCGACACCATCCTGTTGCAGGCGGACGTCCTCGAGCTCAAGGCCGCCCGCGGCGGACGCGCCACCGGCGTCGTGCTCGAGTCGACCCTCGAGAAGGGACGCGGCGCCGTCGCGACCGTGCTCGTGAATCGCGGCACGCTCAAGATGGGAGACCCGATCATCGCCGGCCAGGAGTTCGGCCGGGTGCGTGCGATGTTCGATGAGACTGGACGCGCGGTGACCGAAGCGGAGCCTTCGATGCCGGTCGTCGTGCTCGGCCTTCAGGGCTCGCCGAATGCCGGTGATGACCTGCTGGTCGTCGAGAGCGAGCGCAAGGCGCGTGAAGTCGCGCTCTATCGCCAGGGCAAGTTCCGCGACGTGAAGCTCGCCCGCCAGACGACGAAGGAGGGCGACATCTTCCAGCAGATCCAGGATGCGAAGATGAGCTCCATCCAGCTCATCATCAAGGCCGACGTGCAGGGCAGCGCCGAGGCGCTGCGCGATGCGCTTGGCAAGCTCTCGACCGACGAGGTCGATGTGCGGGTCCTGTCGAGCGGTGTCGGCGGCATCACCGAGTCGGACGTGACGCTCGCGGCCGCCTCGCGCGCCCACATCATCGCGTTCAACGTGCGTGCCGACGCCGCGGCGCGCAACGCGATCAAGGAAACCGGCGCGGACGTGCGTTACTACAGCATCATCTACGAGGCGCTCGACGACGTTAAGCAGATGATGACCGGCATGCTCGCGCCGGAGGTCAAGGAGCAGATCGTGGGTCTCGCCGAGGTGCGCGAAGTGTTCCGTTCCTCGAAGTTCGGGACCGTCGCAGGCTGCATCGTCGCGGACGGCTTCGTGCGCCGGAACAATCCGATCCGCGTGCTGCGCGACAACGTCGTGATCTTCGAGGGGGCGCTCGAATCGCTGCGGCGGTTCAAGGACGACGTCAACGAGGTGCGCGCCGGCACGGAGTGCGGCATCGGCGTCAAGAACTACAACGACGTGCGCGTCGGCGATCAGATCGAGTGCTACTCGCGCGTCGAAGTCGCTCGCACGATGTGAGGCGGGATGCGGACCGGACACCGCGAATTTCCGCGCGCAAGGCGCATCGAGGGCGAATTGCAGCGCCGCCTCGCCGAGCTCCTGCGCCGCGAAGTCAAGGATCCCCGCGTCACGCTGGTGACGATCACCGCGGTCGAGGTTTCGCCCGATCTCGCCCACGCCAAGGTGTACTACGGCGTGCTCGGCCGTGAGCCGACGGAGGAAGTGCAGGCCGGGCTCGATCATGCCGCGGGCTTCCTGAGGGCCAAGCTCGGGCGCATTCTCAAGATGCGCCAGGTGCCTGAAATTCACTTTCAGCCGGACGAGATGATCGAGAAGGCAGCGCACCTGACGTCGCTCATCGACCAGGCGGTCGCTGCCGACAAGAAGCGGTAGCAGATTGCGAGCCTGTACAACCGACTCCGCGGTTGGAATCCTGCTCCTCGACAAGCCGCTCGGCCCGTCGTCGAACCAGGCTCTGCAGCGTGTTCGGCGCCTCTTTGGCGGTGTGTCCGCCGGGCACACGGGAAGTCTCGATCCACTCGCGACCGGCATGCTGCCGATCTGCCTCGGTGAGGCGACGAAGGTCGCCGGCTTGTTGCTGGGCGGGCGCAAGGCCTACGAGGCCGACATCGCCCTCGGCCGGCGCACATCGACCGGCGACACGCAGGGCGAGATCGTCGAGGAGCGGGCGGTCCCCGAGCTCTCAGGCGCGTTCGTCGAGGAGCGGCTCGCCACGCACATTGGCAAGAGCCAGCAGCGGCCGCCGATGCATTCCGCGATCCATGTCG
>Ga0153915_10007828_pt1 | contig 10119 bp, 6 predicted proteins | sample Opewatmetagenome_2_FD_107003 | JGI IMG/M metagenome (GOLD analysis project Ga0153915, IMG submission 107003) | Freshwater wetland microbial communities from Ohio, USA - Open water 3 Core 3 Depth 3 metaG | ecosystem: Environmental > Aquatic > Freshwater > Wetlands | place: USA: Ohio, Lake Erie... | reverse complement strand
TTCACCGCAAATACCATCAGAACGACCTCACGTTTGCCATGCTGTATCATCACCACGAGAATTTCATCCTGCCGTTGTCGCACGATGAAGTGGTGCATGGCAAAGGCTCGCTGCTCGGGCGGATGCCGGGCGACGACTGGCAAAAATTTGCCAACCTGCGCGCCCTGCTCGGCTACCAGTGGTTGTTCCCCGGTAAGAAGCTGCTGTTCATGGGCGGCGAGTTTGGCCAGTGGCCCGAATGGCAGCACGATCACAGCTTGGAATGGCACGTGTTGGAGCACCCCGACCACAGTCGTTTGCAGAAATGGGTCCGGGACCTAAACCACCTGTACCGGGCCGAGCCCGCGCTCTTCGAGTTGGATTTCGAGCCCAAAGGCTTCGAGTGGATCGACTTCCACGATGCCGACAACAGTGTCCTGAGCTATCTGCGCCGCGCCAAGCCCGCATCGGGGGCGCCAAGCCCTCCCCAGGCCCCAGGCCCCCAGCCGGAGACATCCCTCCCGCCCGCGGCCGCCGCCCATCAGCCCACCTCAGTTCTGGCCGTCGTGTGCAATTTCACGCCGGTGCCCCGGTCCGGCTACCGCGTGGGCGTTCCCCAGGGCGGCTTCTGGAAGGAGATCCTCAACAGTGACGCCCAGGACTACGGCGGCAGTGGCCAAGGTAACATGGGCGGCGTCGAAGCCTCCCCCGAGTCGTTCTACGGTAAATTCGAGTATACGCTGTCCGTGACTCTCCCTCCGCTGGGGATCGTCGTCTTCAAGAGCCAACCGGCGACCGAGCCCGCGCCCACCCCGCCGCCGGAAAAAGCGAAGCCCAAAGCCCGAAATCCTAAACCGACCCAGAATCCGAGATCGGAGTGACAGAAACGCCTTCTCCCGGTAAGGGCAAGAATCTCTGAAACCGCGGATGAACCCAGATAAACGCCGATAGAAAGAGATGGTCTTGCTCTTGCCAATCCTCTGTTGTCAGCGTTCATCGGCGGTGCCCTTCTACGGCATCCGTTTCGTCAGGCGGATATCGTCGATAGAGATCCTGCCGGTGCCGCCGGGCTCGGGGCCAAGCCCATCGATCCAAGTCTCGTAGATTAGCTTGCCTTCATCGTCCGTGTAGCTCTCGAAATCATCCACGACGCTCACCAGCATGAAGTCCGCTGTGGTGAAGCTCCAGACTTTTCCTTGCCACACGCTATTGGGATTGGCTGGGTTGACCACATCAGTGACGCTGTCCAGTGGATGCAGAGCAAAGGCCTGCCGCATCTGCGGACTCACGGTCAACTCCCACGCCAATCTCGGGTAGATCACGCCTTCGAGAATCCACCAGACGTCCTCTGTCCCGTTCTTCGTCTCGCCGATGGCCCTGCGACTCATGGGCGCTCGCGCCCAAGCTACGAGGTCATGTCCGGCCGCAGGTCCAGGTCAGCTTCCTGAGCCTTTCAGCCAGGCGGGCGTCGGTCCGGCCGGGACGCATCCGCCATTGCCAGTTGTCGTTCTTTCCTGCCGGCAGATTCATCCGTGCCTCCGCGCCCAGACCGAGCACGTCCTGCATAGGGATGATGGCGATCCGTGCCACCGAGCGCAGGGCTACACGCATCAGCTCCCAAGAGATGTCGGAGGGGCCGAACTTGCAGCCGAGATAGTCGAACAGCCGCTGGCGCCGGTCCGCCTCCAATTCCTTCTCGAACCAGCCGCGGGTCGTGTTGTTATCGTGCGTGCCGGTGTAGACAATCGAGTTTTCCGCGTGGTTATGAGGCAGGTGTGGATTGCGGGCCGGGTCGCCGCTAAAGGCAAATTGCAGCACATTCATGCGCGGGAAGCTGTACCGGGCCACCACCTCCCGGACATCGGCCGTGATGTGCCCAAGATCCTCGACGAAAATAGCCGCGAAGGGAATCTGGCGCAGCAGCTCGTGGAAGAATTTGTCATGTGGAGCCGCGACCCATCTGCCACGCATCGCGTTCGGATGACCGGCCGGCACCTCCCAATACGCGACGAAACCTCGGAAGTGATCGATGCGGACAAAGTCGAACAGAAGCAGATTGTGCTTCATCCGCCGCATCCACCATTCGAAGCCGGTCTCCTCCAAGCGTTGCCAGTCATACACGGGATTGCTCCAGAGCTGCCCGGTCTCGCTGAAATAGTCCGGCGGAACCCCGGCGACAAAACGAGGCTTCCGGGCCCGGGTCAATTTGAAGAGATCCGGATGGGACCAGACGTCGGCACTGTCGTAGGCCACGTAGATAGGCACATCCCCAGCCACTTGGATGCCATGATCGTTGCAGTAGCGTTTCAGACGCAGATACTGCCTGTAAAAGACATATTGGCAGAAACGCTCGCGCTCCACCGATGGATGATGGATGATGGATGATGGATGATTTGCGGGTGACGGCTCTAATCCGCAATCTGCAATCTTGTCATCCCCGGCTACGACCGGGGGCCGCAATCCGCAATCTCGACTCCTGGCCGGCCAGTCGGACCACAGTTGCCCTTTGAAATGCCGTCGTAGGGCCACAAAGGTGGCATAGGGCTCGAGCCAGGCACGATGCTCTTCCACGAAGCTGGCATAGTCGGCCGGCCTGGGAGCATGCAGGAATCGTGCAAAGGCGGCCTCCAGTAACTTCCCCTTGTAGGACGCCACCTTGTCGTACTCCACCTTCTCGGCCGGGAAGGCCGGCGCCTCCGAGACCTCGCGCCGGCGCAGAAGACCATCCTGGTACAACAGGTCCGGGCTGATCAGGAGCGGGTTGCCGGCAAAGGCGGATAGACAGTTGTAGGGCGAGTACCTGGTCTTGGCGGTCGTGTGGTTCAAGGGCAGGAGTTGCCAATAGTTCTGCCCCGCCGCCTTGAGGAAATCCACGAACCGATACGCTTCGGGACCGAAGTCACCAATGCCGTGCTTCGAAGGCAGCGAGGTGACATGCATCAAGATGCCGCTGGATCGTCGTCTTAGCATTTATGATTTATGAATTATGATTTATGATTTCGTCTTTGGCCCTGCCGGTGTCGCCCGTACAGGGATCAAAGAACAAACAGTAACTGATGAACCATAAGTCGTAAATCATAAATCTCCTACGGTATCGCCAATCCCAGCCGCTGCGCCAGGTGGCCGAAATGCTCCACCCATTCCGCCGCCAGTTCGTCACCGGCGGCCGCCTTCTGTTTCATCTGGAGGTACTCCCGTTTGGAGATCGTGAAGAAGACATTCTGCGCGTGCTGCAAATCCATCTCCGGTGTCAGCATGCGCAGGATTTCCACGCCTTTCTCGATGGACCACAGCAGATGGAAATCCTCCGGCGCATCCTCCCACACGCTCGCCAGGCTATTGATCTTGCGGCTGCCCTCGAAGCTCAGTCTTTCCTTGTCGAGGCTCAGCGACATCCGCTCGACCTCCTCCGCCAGGTCCTTCAGCCGCGTCAGGTCGATGTCGTCTTCCTGAATCGCCGAGCAGATGTCTTCGTTCAAAATGAACTCCGCCGGCTCGGAGAGCGCCTTGGGCAAGGGCATGTTCATGTTGCGAATCATCTGCATGATGGCGTAGTTGTGCTCGTAAATGTGGCGGAACGAGCTCTCGATTTCCTTCCAGGTGCTTTCGAGAAGCCAGTTGAGGATTTCCCGCTGCTGATCCTTGAACAGGTGGGTCAGCGAGTAATTCTTGCCATCAAACACGACGTTCATCAGCCGCATGACCTCGTTGCTGTCGCCTTTGCGGAAGGCCTTCACCAGGTCCTGCCGGATGCGTTTGAACTGATCGTCGGGCATCCGCCCTTGCACCGCGGCAAACAGGTGATGGTCGCCCAGATAAAGCACGGCCGAATCCACCGCATAATCCTCCAGCGTGATGTTCGACCGAATCTTGGACCGGCTGGTCGTCAGGATCTGCACCCCCGCCTCGGCGTGCTGGAAATCCTCGATATGGGCGGAATAACAGTAGATGTCGATGGATTCCTCCGAGGATTCCTCGAAGACGGAACTCAAGGCGAAGTGGGCGCCAACGCGATGCAGATCGACGCGGGCCGGCTCGACAAACGCCTCGTAGACCTCTTTCCCATTGGCGTGCGGCCGCCGGCTGGTGGGCGCGTTCACCAGCATGTTCTTGAATTCGGGCTCCAGGTTCCAGTTCTGGATCTCGTGGCACAACTGCATGGCCCGCGAGGCGTACATCATGACCTGCACGGTCTCAATGCCGGAGATATTGTCGAAGAACCACCCGCAACTGGTGTACATGAGCATGCCGTTGCGCTGCATTTCCAGCAGTTTCAGGAACATGACCTTGTCGTGGTGCTCCAATTCCCGGCCGGCCGCCTTGGCGATAAAGGCATCGACGTTCTCCAGCGAGCGGTCGTTGATCACGCGGACGTATTCATTCCGGACCTGCCACGGATCGGGACTGTAGGCCGCCATGCGATCCTGGTAGACGGTCGCCAGCCGGTCGCGCAACCAGTCGAACGCCTCACGCAAGGGCGCACGCCACTGCTGCTGGCCCGAGCGAGACTGATCGGCCGCACAACCGCAGTTGCTCCGCCAGCGCTCCACCCCGTGCACGCAGCTCCAGGAGCTGTTTTCCCAGATCTCGGCCTCGTGGTCGGGCGGAAATTTCTCCAGATACTCCGGATAGATCGTGATTTTCGCCATGCTGTTGGCCGCGATGTGATGGAGGCAGTAGGCCAGCGCCATATCGCCATGATGATGGTGGTGCCCGAAGGACTCGCCGTCCGTGGCGACATGGACGAGGTGCGAGTCCTCCCCGTCGTTCGGAAATGACCCGGCCAGCCGCATCGCGAAGTTTTCGCCGCTGTGAAGCAGCCCGCCGTAGGCGATGCCGTGCGAAACCGGCCCATTGTAAAAGAACAGCGTTATCTCTTTGCCGGACGGCAGGACACAGATGTAGGGCACACTGGTATCCACGTCCCCTTCGTTCACATCCCGCCACCGGCGTGCGCCCGTGAGCTTGCGGACACGCTTGGCTTGGCGCGGCGCGAGGATCGTGAACTTGATCCCATGTGCCACCAGGATCTCCAGGGTGGGGATATCCACCGCCGTCTCCGGCAGCCACATCCCTTCCGGCTCCCTTTCGAAGCGCCGCCGGAAATCCTCGATCCCCCAGACCACCTGCGTCTCTTTGTCGTGAGCATTGGCCAGGGGCATGACCATGTGATTGTACGCCTGAGCCATCGCGCAGCCGTGCCCGGAGAACCTCTCGCGGCTCCTCTGATCGGCCTCCAGCACCTTCGCATAAGCGTCCGGAGCGTGCGATTCCAGCCAATACATGAGCGTCGGGCCAAAATCGAAGCTGATACTCTCGTAATTGTTGACAATGTCGATAATTTTCTTATCCGGGCCGAGAATGCGTGAAGCCGCATTCTGCCGGTAACATTCCTCCGTGATTCGGGCGTTCCAGTCGTGGTACGGATACGCCGAATCCTGCAGCTCGACGTATTCCAGCCACGGATTCTCTCTGGGTGGTTGATAGAAATGCCCGTGGATACAAACGTATTTATCCATCCAGTAACCTTTCTGTCCTGCATCCGGCACAAGATGGGCAACTGCCCGTTTGCAGCGGGTCCCCCAACACTGCCAATCGCGTTCGGAGCCCCGAAGAAACGCCTGACGGCGTCGCTTCGAGCGGCAACGGCCCCCTTACCCAGATTCACATCTTTTACCCTACCTATTGCGAATCTGGGTGATCGCCCGCACCCACATTCGTGCCGGTCCTCTCGGACCCGCACTGCTGCGATACCGAGCGAATCTCTCAAAGTGCCGATGATACAACAACATAGCGCAGGACGCAACCTCGCGGCATCAATTTCTTGGATGCTGCTCCATGAGGCGCAAAGGGGAGATTCGTCATTGCGGGGGGTGTAAGGCAGCCCGGCAGGAAGTCCAACGGATGGCCGAGCTTAGAGAGGAAATCCTCCGCCAAGCCATGGCGCAGGCGCGCACTCCGCAAGCAACCCATTCAATGGGTGAAGCCGCAGCCCCCGGCGCTGGGCCGGAGGCTGCAGCCTCGATCTGATCACCACTCAATTCTCTGTTCGCTACTCCTGAGGACTGCGGGTGCCGGACGCCCCGGGGGAACCCTGGCCGCCCATCGACCATAGCGGTTTTCCGCTCTTGTCCCGCAGTGCCAGGGTCTTGTCGTCCTTCTTCAGCTCGGAGGCCAGAATGACGGAGCGGCCCCTGATCTTCGCCTCGGAGCCGGTGATAGTAATCTGATCACCCGGCATCACGAAGAACTCCTTCTGCCCCGCATACGAGATCGGCCCCGCATGGACGATCGCCGTCTGCCCATCGCTGGTTTTCACCCGCAAGCGCAGCCCGCCGCCAGCTCCCGCGGCCGCACCCTCGGGCTTGAAGCTGCCCACGCTCTCCACCGTGCCCGTGATCGTCTTGACCGTGCTGGGATTGAAAGCCTTGCCGTGCATGCTTTCGCCCGACCACGCCTTCTCATCGGCGATGTACTGCATCTGGGGCTGCTGGGGCGGGACGTATCCGAGAGCACCCCCGGGCGCCACCGCCGAGAAGATCTTGCTGAGGCGTTGCATGTACTCCGGGCTGCTCAGGTTGGGGAATTCACTTGGGCTGAATGCGACAGAGTCCAGGGTCTGCCTCGTCGCGTTCAGGACGGCCGCGTGAGTCTGCGGTTGAATTCGTACGGCGTTGGCGGGCACGGCCGCATACTTCTCTCCGACCCCCGCGACGCCGCCGAACGAGAGGATGTCGTACAGGACACGTCCGTCCGACACGTTGATGGCGAAACCCTCAAGGTCGCCCAGGTCCTGGTTCTCCGTGTTCTTTAGCTCCAGGCCCGTCAGGTGCGTCACGCGGCGCATCTGGACATCCGGACTGCCCGCCGCCATCTGTCCCATGGCAGACGACGAGGGCGGTTGGGCGGCCTGGGACTGGCCGGCGGCCGCGGACTGACCGGTTTGGGACCGGTCGGCGGCGGCCTGGTTTCCCGTCGTCGAACGCGGAGCCGATGTGCCGGCCGCCGCGGAGCCCGCGGCCGAGGGAGCGGTCGCCGCAGAGCCTGTGGTCCCCGCGCCCGCCCCTAACCACCGCGTCTCGGCCTGGCTTGGCCAATTCCGGTTGGTGAAGCCCGGCGCCTGACCGAACTGGTCCTTGGTGGCAGACAGGGTGACGTCGCCTTTGGGCCCGACACGCAGGGCCTGCCACGGAATCGCGTAGAGCCTGCTGCTGCTGCTGAAAGCGCCGCCGTAGGCGAGTGCTACGTACGAGACCTGCTGGTAGTCGGAGCTCAAGACGATGTCATGGATCACGCCCAGGGTTTCGCCCTGCGTGCTCTTGACTTCCTTTCCAATCAGATCGGTGGTCCGCACCAGCGTCATGGCCCGGGCGGTCTGGCTCGGGGGCACCTGCTTTTGAGCGATTCCCGGCTGCGTCTTCGCCTGATTCTCCTGCGAGGCGGCCCCCTGATTCTGATTCGCTGCCTCTTGGTTCTTATTCGCCGATTGTTCCGTTGCCAATCCATAGGCACACAGAACAGCCACCAGGCCAACGGCGAAAAGCCCCCGCGAAACGACTTTTCTCTTGCTCATTTCTGATCCCCCTAAAGACAAAGATTCCCTACAGTCCGGGCCAACGACCCCGCTGGCCGTCGATTTTCACCCCGGCTGTCCGCATTTCGCCCTCCGACAGGAACAGAAGCCCTGGATTTCAGATAAAGGCGGAGGGGCCACTTTGCCCATAGGGGAGAAGCGAAATATGTGGGCGGTGAAAACTCATCGGGCCGCGGCGCGAGGATTACGCGGGGCGGGAGAGCGCGAACCAACGGCAGAGCTATCTGGATCTACGGCGTCCGGGCCGCACCTGCATCCGGCAGCGCGGAGAGAATCGAACGGTTGGCCGAAGCCTGTTGCGCCTGACGCACGAGAAATGCCTTCCAGGACTCATCCAAAACGTCGGGCGATCCAAACGCTTCCGTGAACTCCGCCAGCATGGTGGCGGCATCCCGATGAGCGGGGTAATTTTTCGCCACGCGTTGCAGGTACACGCGCAAGCTTTCAGGATACTCGACCAGAATGAACTGAAAGAATCCCCAGGCCTGCGCGTAAGTACGTCGGCCCACGTGCAAGTCCGGCGAGACCGTGGTTTGGACCACGAACTGCCGTAGGGGAACCAATTCCCCCGCGGCATACGCCCCCAGAAGCCCGTTGCAGCGTGCGGCGTTGCCGTGCGCAAGGCCCGCGCTGCCGGTCCCATCGAATTCGAAATTCGTGGCCAAGCCCTCGGAGATCCACAGCGGGTACATCATGCCTCGTTTCTGAATCCCGCTGTTGAAGGAGAGTTGATGAGCCACCTCGTGGGTCAACCTCGTGACATCGAACGGCTGTCCCGCCGCGGCCATAGCGAGAACCCCGTCCTGCGGCGCTCTGTGGGCAGCGACTGTGGCCTCCGAACCGCTTCCCCGGGACGGGACAGCCTCCTCAGGCCGGCGGACCCCCTGGTCCCTTTGGACGATGGCCACGCGGTTGGTCAGGGTCGAATAGTACCCATCGAGCCACGACAGATCCATTCCTTCCGCTTGGAGAGCGTACGTGTTGAAGTCGCTCTTGCCCGGAAAACAGATCCAAACCAGGCGATCCTTCGACCGGGACAAATCGAAACCGGCCTGGGAGAAAACATCGTAGAAATTCTCGTACGCACACTCCAGCGTCCGGCAAGCTCCCGCCACGTAACCGGCGCCCGGCTCGTGGAACATCACGAAGTGTTCCGTCGTGGTGGTCTGGAAGGATGGGTCCAGCAAAGGATTGGGCGCCGTCCACTCCGCCGGTTCGTGGCGTGGCGAAGGGTTTTCTTGCGCCCATAGCTGGGACGGAGTTCCCCCCACGCGATCTGCCGCGTTAGGGCTCCGCTGAGGATCGGAGCAGTGACAATTGGCGCACAACATGCACGGCGCTGCAACGGCCACCCACAGAAACAGAACTGACTGGCGCATGGACTACAGGATTTTACTCAGGCACTCTTAAGCTTATTGCTTATTATGCCACATAAAAACAGCGCCGTCAAGACTGTTTCACCGGAAGGACTGAAAATCATCTTGATCTGATGTCCCGGAATTCCTACGTTGAGAGTGGGATTTGACGGTCAGGCCCGAACACATCCGAGCGTCACACCGCGTCTACTTCGCCAACTCCTGGAATCGATGGGCGATGGCCAACGCCGGATCGAGCGGGACATCCACAGCCATCACATCGGCGGAGAGCTCGACCAGGGGCTTGGCCGGCAGCTTCTTGCCCTCGAATTCCGGCAACCACTGTTTTTCAGCCTCCAGCATCTCGCGCGTCATGTCCCGGGCCTCTTTCAGCGTGCACACCGCCGAGGTCAGCGGGTCCAGGGCGATGGCCTGCATGGCATACTCCGGATTGCCGGTCAACGCCGCCTCGACGGCAAGCTGTTGGACGGTGACGTTGCTTTGGTTCAGGGCGGCGCATTGCGGCGGCAGGTCGCCGATGCGCATGGGATGCAGCCCGCGCGCATCCACGAAGACCGGCACTTCCACGCAGCAGCCCTGCGGCAGGTTCGTGACGTAGCCGTCGTTGCGGACGTTGCCGTTGAGCCGGAAGATGTTGCCGGTCTCGGCGGCTTCGAGAATGTAGGAACAGTACTCGACGCTGCGATGCTGGATCTTCTTCGATTCGGTCGCCAGGTAGTCCACGCTCTTGTACTTCTCCGCCAGCATGTTGCAGTAGTTGAAGTACGCGCCCGACGCCCCGCCGAACCCCGGCTGATCGCAGTACAGGTCCAGGGCCCTTTGGCTGCTGCGGAACCAGGGCACGTACTCCGACAGGTGTCCGGTGCTCTCGGTCATGAAATAGCCGAAGTGCCGCATGACCTCGCCCCGGACTTTCTCGTTGACGTAGTACTCGGGCTTCTCGATGTTCGTCCGCAGGATCGGATACAAGTCGCGTCCATCGCGCTTGTCCCGCAAGGCGAGGAACCACGCCATGTGATTGATGCCCGCGCACACGAAATCGACCTGGTCCTTGGGCACGTCCACATACCTGCTGATCAGATCGAGCGTCGTCTGAACCCCGTGGCAGAGTCCGATGAACTGCACCTTCGCCAGCCGCCCCAGGGCGGAGCAGTTGGCCCCCATCGGGTT
>Ga0153915_10007827_pt1 | contig 10120 bp, 7 predicted proteins | sample Opewatmetagenome_2_FD_107003 | JGI IMG/M metagenome (GOLD analysis project Ga0153915, IMG submission 107003) | Freshwater wetland microbial communities from Ohio, USA - Open water 3 Core 3 Depth 3 metaG | ecosystem: Environmental > Aquatic > Freshwater > Wetlands | place: USA: Ohio, Lake Erie... | reverse complement strand
ATTAAGGAGACTGCCCATCCAGATGTTAATTTAATATTTGGTGCTGTCATCGACCAGAACATGGGCGATGAAGTGCGCGTGACGGTGATTGCGACAGGTTTCGAGCGGTCAGGTGTCACAGTGAAGCGAGCTGCGGAAGTGCAGAAGAACCTTTTACGGCAGGAAAAGCCGACCATGCACCCCGATGAGTCAGCGCGTGACCTGCAGTCCATAGAGGTTGCCAAGACCGACTTTGCACCACGCACATTCAATACCGAGGACTTGGATATCCCGACCTTCTTGCGGAACCGGATTCGCAATTAGTTAGCCAACGCACCGGTTGGGGTTAAGGGTTCAGTATGACACACGCAGCTCCCGGCGATTTCGCCAGGGGGGCGTTGCGCCGGAAACTCCCGGAATATTTACGAGTATCTGTCCGTAACTCCGACAGGTATCTGTCACGTATTCCTTACAGTATGGGGAAAGAGAGCTTTCTCCTTCCATATGAGAGTAGATTGGAAAAGTGTAATTACTTCACCCTGCATTTATCGGATTTTGGGGTTGAACGTGGTCGTATGGGTGAGGTTGTAAGCTTGGTTGGGGATTGCCGGCCTCCTCCTCCCGGCAATCCCCGCCAGCCCACTAACCCAGATGGCAACATCAGCTGGATTGATAGGAGGCATATGAATCCGCCTCAAGTGGGCAGCGGGAGAACTGGTTTCACCACAATTAAGCGTAAAAATGGGGGAGTTTTTTTGTCAGTAACGAGACACTGTTCATTTAACAACAATCTATTAAATACCAATCTTAAAGAATTAGATTTAATTCAATATTTTAAGAATAATCGCTCATATTTCTCTTGCGTAGGGAAAAACCCTGTGCTAAAATTTGAGCACTTCAACTCCCACCTGTGCGGGTTGAAGGAAGTGGAACCCCCGTCTATAGCGATAACAAATGTTCTAGGAACATAGGTACAATTATGCGCTGTCCGTATTGTAGACATGATGAATCGAGAGTGATTGATACTTCGCATGATATGCGCGGAGGCGTCAGGCGACGTAGAGAATGTGAAAATTGCGGTCAACGCTTCAGCACGTATGAGCGACCCATCCTGGCAACGCCCCTGATCGTAAAACAGGATGGAACGCGTGAAGAGTTCGATCATGAGAAATTAAGCCGGGGTATACGCATCGCATGTGCCAAACGTCCCGTCCCTGCAGCTGATGTTGATCGGCTGGTAGGTGAGATAGAAGCCACGCTTCAAGCTATGGGGCGCGCGGAAGTTTCCTCCAGAGTTGTTGGTGATATGGTCATCGCTGGTCTGAAGGAAATGGATCAGATTGCTTACATACGTTATGCCATTGTGTATCTTGGCTTAGATGATTTACGCTCTATCCGAAAAGAGATCGATCGTTTATTGGAAAGCTGAGCATTATTGGGTGGATTGGAGAACCATTATGGGACAAGCTTCACACGAGCGAATTGATCGGTTTGGTCTCATTCCGACTCCTGAGATGCCTTCCGGATTAGCGGAGATCCATCTCACGGATAATGCACGCCAGGTACTCATCCGGCGTTATGTCAGGCGAAATCGTGAAGGCAAACCCGCTGAAACCATCGAGGGGATGTTCTGGAGAGTAGCTTACCATGTAGCTAAAGTGGAGACGAAATGGAATGGGAATGAGATCGAACGAGCTGGACAATTTTATAAACTACTCACCAGCAAGCAATTCTTTCCCAACTCACCTACTTTTACTGGCGCAGGGACCCCATTGGGTCAACTGGCAGCCTGTTTTGTACTGCCTATCTCTGATGACATGGGACGGCATGAAGCCGGGATATTCCAAACCCTGCGGGATGCCGCCTTGATCCAGCAAACTGGAGGAGGCAATGGATTCTCCTTCTCACGCTTAAGACCCAAAAATACTCTGGTCAAATCATCTGCTGGGCAGGCGACTGGCCCGGTTGGATTTTTACGAGTGTATGATAAGGCGTTTGGTGAAATTGCCCAGGGTGGTACACGCCGTGGTGCAAATATGGCGGTATTAAGGGTCGATCACCCTGATATCGAAGACTTCATCAATTGCAAAACCGATGAGAATGCCATTACCAACTTCAATATCTCCGTAGGTATCACAGATGCATTTATGAAAGCGGTGGAAAACGACGAAATGTGGGATCTACGCTTTCCGGATGTATCCAGCCCTGGATACCATGAATTCCATGGGACTCTGGAGATGGCAGAGAAAGCTGGCATTCCGATCATCACTTTTCAACAAGTGAGAGCACGCGATTTATTCAATAAGATCGTCAGGCAAGCCCACCATAATGGTGAACCCGGCATGTTATTTTTGGACACTGCAAATCGATCCAATCCCGTTCCCCATTTGTATCAGCTTGAGGCTACCAATCCCTGTGGGGAGCAATGGCTGGGGCCCTATGAGAATTGCTGTCTGGGTTCGGTTAACCTGGCTGAGATGTTTGGTGCAGATCATCATGTGGATTGGGAGAAGCTGCGGGAGGCGGTAGAGACCTCCACCATCTTTTTGGATGACGTCATCCAGGCTAATGCATACGTCCCGGCTGTGCAGCAATTAAAAAAAGCGGCTGACCAAGCGCGACGGATTGGGTTGGGCATGATGGGCCTGGGTGATTTGATGTTCCATTGCGGCATCCGTTATGGCTCAGAGGAAGGACAAGAATTTGCTGCTCAGGTGACTGAATTCATCCGTTATCATGCAATATTGACCAGCATCGAGTTATCTAAAATACGAGGAGCGTTCCCAGCGATTAAGGGATCAATTTATGACCCTGACCAGATGAGCTGGGTCCCACCCGAGCCACTCACACCCTTTAGCAGCGATTTCAAGCGACCCGCAGTGGATTGGGAGAAGGTTAATCAAGGGATCAAGACTAATGGTATTCGCAATGCTGCTCAAACCACCATAGCCCCTACAGGGACCATTGCCACCGTGGCGGGATGTGAAGGTTATGGTTGTGAACCCGTATTTGCCCTGGCATACATACGTCACGTAAATGACAACGGGCATGACTTGCCGTTGACATATACCAGCCCACAATTTGAAAATGCGCTGGTTGATGCTGGTATCGATGAGCAGACGCGTCGGTCAATCATAGAGCAGGTGATGGAGAGCGGAACCTGCCAGGGGAATGAGGCAGTTCCTGAGGAGATCCAACACGTATTTGTCGTTTCGCAGGATATCACTGCGGAGGAACACGTGCGCACTCAAGCTGCCATGCAGGCTTTCGTGGATAATAGCCTGAGTAAGACGGTCAATTTCCCAGCCTATGCCTCCGAGGAGGACGTTGCCACAGCGTACATGCTGGCATGGAAGTTGGGATGCAAAGGGATCACGGTTTATGTGACAGGCTCTCGACAGAAGGTCGTCCTAGAGACGAAAGCCACCTCACGAGAAAAGGAATACGGAATTCAAGATGTGCAAGGTCAAGCTGTCACTGCTCCAATTATCGCGGCTGAAGAGGAACAGGTCTGGTCTGTCTCGAAGAAACCACGTCCTCGACGCTTGAGAGGCTACACGTACAGTATCAGCACCCCCGTAGGTAAGGCCTTCGTAACCATTAATGAGAATGGCGGTGACCATCCCTTTGAGGTATTTGTCAGCACTGCCAAAGCTGGCTCGGAGACCGCGGCTGTCTCTGAAGCCATTGGGCGTTTGATCTCATATCTATTAAGGATTGCCTCTCCAATCCTGCCCCGCGAGCGGCTCAAGGAGATAGTCAAGCAGCTATCCGGTATAGGGGGCGGGCGATCATTGGGTTTTGGTCCCAACCGGGTACGCTCGCTGCCGGATGGGGTAGCCCAAACGCTGGCGGAATACCTTGAAGATTCGGAGGAATATCAAGAAGCTGCCGCGAACGGTGGGAACGGTGGTTACGGAAAATACCCAATTCGTCCATCAGATATCCCAGAAAAGACACAGTCAGCGGTACAGCCAGCCTTCCAGATCGGTGACTTATGCCCTGAATGCGGTCAAGCAGCAGTAGTTAATGAAGAAGGCTGCCGTAAATGCTACGCTTGCGGATATTCTGAGTGTTAATTAAATTATGGAAATAGCACAGGGCACCGATTTGGTGCCCTGTTTTAGTTAATTCGTCGTTTTGGCTTCCAATTTGGTGATCAAGACATCCAATAAAATGGAGTTGACCTGGTTGGCTTGAGTGCTGAAGCGGGCCTGAGCGGTGGCTTGCATGGATGGATCCTGTGTTCCCTGTAGCATGGGTCCACCATCCAGCCCGACTGCGCTGCCTGCATCACCACCAACGCCAGGTCCTCCTTGAATTACGACTGCACCGCCACCTGGTATATCACCTCTGGTTTGACCTCCACCCGTCGAACCGCCTGAAGATCCATTTGGGGGACTTCCCGCTGACCCACTTGGAGAATTGCCTGAGGGGAAGCCTCCGCTAGGAAGATCAAAGCCCGGTGTGCTTTGTGGGTTGGGAGTTCCGCGCGGTCCCATACCTGCTCCCATCGTCTGCATTAAGTTCATCATATCTGTATTGGTGAGATTCATTGCCTGGATGGCTTGAACCTGTTCAGCCATCATTGTGCTTTCAATCTGGTTAAGCAACGCTGTCACTTCAGCTTCAGCAGCAGTTTGGCTGGCACTGAGGGAGCGGTATGCTTGCCACAAGGGTAACAGTTTGGTTGCTTCATCAGTGGTAACAGCCTGGTCGGTATCTTCGAGCGTCAGGGTACCAACCAATAACACATTTACCTGCGATAAACTTGGATTAGCTTGTGAGCTATTGGAACCACTTGTGCTTGGGGTTGAAGCAGTCTGGTTGGATGTTCCACCACACGCGGCTAATCCCACTATAAAAATGACTATTGTATTTAGCAATAATAGAGTCTTTGTCTTCATTTTTTCTCCAAGAAATTATTCATGCCGTAATGCCTCGATAGGGTCAAGCTGTGCGGCTTTATTGGCCGGATAAAAACCGAAAAAGATGCCTACTACTGCGGCGGATACAAAGGCAAGCAGGATCGAATTCGGCAGGACTACCGTGCGCATGTCACCGATTTTATTGAACAGCCAGGAGCCTCCCACCCCTGCAATAACGCCGATCAACCCGCCAGTCAAACTCAATAAGAGGGCTTCAGTGAGGAATTGACCACGGATATCACCTGGTATGGCTCCCGTTGCCTGACGGATACCGATCTCGCGCGTGCGCTCAGTGACGCTGACCAGCATGATGTTCATGATACCAATCCCACCGACGACAAGAGAGACAGCTGCTACCCAAGCCAACAATGAGCGGAAGGCTGCAGTGGTGGATTCCTGGGTGGCAATGATATCTTCCTGCGTGCGTACAGTGAAAGGTAAATTCGCCACAGTGGTTTCATGTCGCTTAGCCAGCAGGATCTGGATCTGGGTGATCACTTTATTCATATTATTCAGATTGGTTACCTGAACCAGAATGGTACCTACCTGGTCTCCCTGGACGCGTGCAAAGGGCGAAAAAGTGAACTTTTCAAAGACCAATGTCAGGGGAATGTAGACTCGTGCGTCATAATCGGTATTGCCGACGACACCTTTCTTTGCCATCACACCTACGACGGTTAATCGAACATCGCCGACGTAAATCTTTTCACCCACCGGGTCTACATCTCCAAACAAGGTCTGTGCGGTGGTGTAACCCAGCACAACCACCTTGGCGTTGTTATCGATATCGGTTTGGGTGATGAAACGCCCGGAAGCTTGGGAGACGTCTCTAACCTGAGGATATGAAGGGGTGGTGCCAATCACCGTAACACTGTCCACGGAGGTGCTCTCGTACTTTACCAGTTCAGTGATGTCACGTTCCACTACCACGCCCGAGATGCCAGCGATTGAGTTGTTAATTGCCTTGGCATCGTCATAAGTCAGAAAGGTAGCATTCATACCCGATGTACGTGAAGGTGCCTGTTGTCCGCCCATGCTTTGGGTGACAAACAACAGGTTCGTGCCCAGGTTTTTGATATTGTCAGAAATGGTAGCTTCCGTCCCAGCGCTGATGGCAATCATGATGATCACTGCTGCCACGCCGATGATGACGCCGAGCATGGTTAGCAGAGCGCGCAGCTTATTGCGGGATATTCCTTCACCCGCGATGCGCAGGATTTCAGAGAGCTTCATGTCAGGCCTCCCACTTCTGCATACACCGATTCGTTGATAGGATTCGTATTCCCGTTTAGCTTCCCATCTTTGAGATACACGGTTTTTTCAGCATATGCGGTATTTTTAGCATCATGGGTGATCATTACTATCGTGCGTCCCTGGGCATTCAGGTCCTGAAGGATTGTCATTATCTCCAGCCCGGAATGTGAATCCAGGTTGCCCGTAGGCTCATCAGCAAGGATCAATGCGGGTGAATTGACCAGTGCCCTGGCAATTGCCACGCGTTGCTGCTGGCCTCCTGACATCTCGGTTGGTTTATGGTGATCGCGATCTGCCAATCCGACAGAAATGAGCGCATTGTGCGCCAATTCCAATCGATCCTTGGTAGAAATATGCCCGTTGCGGCGGTACACGATGGGCATAAGCACGTTCTGCAAAGCTGTTGCCTGGGCAAGCAGGTTGTAAGATTGGAAGATAAAACCGATCTTTTGATTGCGGATATGTGCTAATTGCTCACGGCTCATCCGACTGACGTCCTCACCTGCTAACAGGTAGCTCCCACTTGTGGGTCGGTCCAGGCAGCCCAGAATGTTCATCAAGGTGGACTTGCCGGAGCCGGATGGTCCCATTATGGCAATAAACTCACCTGCCTCTACACTCAGACTGATCCCATCCAAAGCAGTCACTTCTACATTACCCATCTTGTAGATCTTGGTTATTTGTTCGAGTTCGATGATATTTGTTTCACTCATGGGGTCGTCTCCACAATACCGGTGGTGACCACATCACCTTCGATTAAGCCTGATTTGATCTCGGCAGAAGTGTAATCCATCAGTCCTACTTCGACTGTCTTCAGCACCGGTGTACCATTCTCTATGACGAAAACGGCATAATTGCCTGCAGAAAGCTCATGCAAAGCTTCAACTGGGACGAGTAGCACGTTCTGGGCTTGAGCGCTGATGACCTCAACCGTAGCGCTTAATCCAATAGGCAGATTTTGAGGTTTGGAGAACGATGAGGTATCCAATTGAACCGTTGTTTGTATTGCAGTGACACTAAAAGCATTAGAAAGGCTTGGGTTAATGGCAACCACCTTCCCAGTAAAGGTTTGATTAGGAAGGGCGTCGAAAGTGACTGAGACCTGATAACCAATACCAACGTTATTTAAGTCAGTCTCATCCAGTAACACTTCCAAGTATGGTTGGCTGAGGTCAGCCATGGTAATAAATTTTGCAGTGCCTACTGTATCACCAACCGAATTGGATATTGACAGGATTGTCCCATCAAAGGGAGCGGTGATCGTGTCACTGACCGATTCTGCCTCGACTACTTCCAGATTTGCTTTGGCATTATCAAGTTGAGCTTGGGCGATTTGGATATCCAGTGAGTCTGGTCCGGAAGAAGACTGAAGATTATTGATTTCAGTTTGATCTTCAGCGATCTGTGATTGCATTAACTGAATAGAAGCCTTGGTCGAGTTAATCTCTGCATCAGCAGCATCCAACTCAGATTGAGAATATTTAGAATTACACCAATTGTAGTTAAGTTCAGCAGCTATCATTTGCTGATATTCTGTGCTGTTCGTCAAATGTGCTGAGCGGTTCCAACGATCTAAAGCTGTTTCGTAAGCTTCTAGCTTGCTTTCGATCGTATCTGAATCACAACGTTTCCAATTCATACTGGCACGTGTATTGATCAGATCGGTGAGAGTGCTTTCCGTGTCGATCACACTCAGTTGCATCGCGGCGAGGTCCGACTGCAGCTGAGCCAGGCTCACTTCATTTGCTGAAGTAGAGGTGAGATTATCCATATTTTGCTGGGTTTGTAATACGGATAATCTTGCTGATGTCAGCTTTGACTGGATGGTGGCAGCATCATCACTAGGCGCCGAGACTGCCAGAACATCGCCTTTCTTTACCTCATCACCTACAGCGACGTATAATTGCGCAAGGACCCCACTATATTCAAAGCCTAATTGGGCTTTATCCTGGCTGATGACTGAACCGGTTCCACTGGCTGAGATCACCAGGTTGCCTCGTTTTACCGTCGTTGTTTGCAATGGGGTGGTGCTGGCAGCTTCGGCAGTGGTGGTTGTTTGGCGATAATAGTAATAACCTCCACCAGCTGCAGCTAATAATACAATTACCAAAATCCAAAATAACGGTTTTCTGAACATAAGCCTCCTTTTTTATATGAACAGTTTTGTCATGTTCATTGTAAAAAAAGAGTGTAAAGACATGGTTCAGAGATTATTTAGAAATTGTTATGAATTTCACAGAGACACTGATGGTAGAGTGCCACAAAAACTCGCTAATTGCTTATCTGTAATAAAATTAGGATGTCCAGCTTTTAATTGGTACGGAGATAGTCATGTAGATCGAATCATGGATGTAACTATGCCTCCGTCTCCAATCTTTCTATCCTGGAGGTCAGATGACTGCTCAAATCACGATCCGTGGAGCTCGGCTGCATAACCTTAAAAATATTACCCTAACGATCCCCAAGAACCAACTCGTCGTGCTGACTGGAGTGTCTGGGTCGGGTAAATCCACCCTCGGGTTCGACATCCTATATAAAGAAGGCCAACGCCAATATCTAGAATCGCTCGGTTTGGTTGCCTTTGGGCTGAGCAAACCCCCGGTCGACGCCATCACAGGACTTTCCCCATCGATCAGCGTGGATCAACATCTCACCAACCGTAGCCCGCGTTCCACAGTTGGTACAGCCACCGATATATATACTTATCTGCGTGTGTTGTTTGCCCGCCTCGGACACCGCCCCTGTCCGAACTGTGGCAAAGACATTCCACCTCTCTTTGACCCTTCGAATCTAGAATGGGAGAGTCAATCCAGCGCGGATGACGATGCCTCTGCCCCGGAAGAAACCTTTCCATGCCCACATTGCGGTGCGTCTATTCCAGAGCTTAATATGGCTCATTTTTCCTTTAATAAGCCCGAAGGGGCTTGTCCAACATGCGCCGGATTGGGCAACATCCATCAAGTCAATATCAAACACCTGGTCGACGAAGATAAGAGCATACACGATGGCGCTGTCACTGGCTGGAACGACTTACTTATCAACTACTACACTACTGCTTTGCACGCAGCTGCTGATCATTATGGATTCGAATATAATTTCTCACTTCCGATCAAAGACTTTACATCACCCCAGCGCGACCTGCTGTTCTTTGGTGTGGACAGTCCACTATTTCACCGCCACTTCCCAACAATCAAGACTCCGACCACTGTCCGCCAAGGACACTTCGAAGGCATTGCTACCAATCTCCTTCGCCGCTATGCTGAACACATCCAAGAACACATCCAAGATACTGATTACCATGACAAATTGGAAGAATTCCTGATCGCCCAAACCTGTCCTGACTGCGCCGGCACACGCTTACGACCTGAAAGTCGGTTCGTAACCGTCGACGGTCAGTCCATCATCGCGGTTTCACGCCTGTCAATCAACGATCTCGGTGCCTGGTTGGATAGCCTCTCCAGTGTTTTTACACCCGATGAAATGAATATCGCAGAACCTGTCCTTGTCGATCTGAGTGAGGGCATCGCGCGTCTGGTCGATGTCGGTGCAGGATACCTGTCTATAGAACGTTCTTCACCGAGTCTCTCGGCGGGTGAAGCCCAGCGTCTACGCCTGGCGTCTTTACTTGGATCAGAGTTGAGCGGGGTGCTTTACGTTTTCGATGAGCCGACCATCGGGCTGCACCATCGTGACACCCATCACCTGATTGACATCTTGTGCCGCTTGCGAGATCTGGATAATACCGTTCTCGTCATCGAACATGACCTGGAAATGATCACCGCTGCAGATTACGTGATCGACTTCGGTCCCGGCGCGGGTAAGCACGGCGGGCAAGTAGTCGCTTCTGGTACACCAGTTGAAATTACAAAACAATCTGAGTCGCTTACCGGGGATTACCTGGCCGGACGGATTTCCATCCCGGTTCCACAGCCCCGTCGGATGCAAAACGGTAAAGCTAT
>Ga0153915_10007826_pt1 | contig 10120 bp, 7 predicted proteins | sample Opewatmetagenome_2_FD_107003 | JGI IMG/M metagenome (GOLD analysis project Ga0153915, IMG submission 107003) | Freshwater wetland microbial communities from Ohio, USA - Open water 3 Core 3 Depth 3 metaG | ecosystem: Environmental > Aquatic > Freshwater > Wetlands | place: USA: Ohio, Lake Erie... | reverse complement strand
CTGCGAGGAGGGAGTGCGCGCGTAGTCGCGGAAATCATCGACCATGTTCTTCATTGCTGTAACCTGAGCGACGATCGTCGCAGTGGCGTGGTTCAGCGCTTGCCTAGCATCCGCCGGAAGTTTGCCGGCGAGTTTTATCTGCAGCCGCTCGGCGGCAAGCTGTATCGGGGTCAACGGATTCTTGATTTCATGGGCAAGTCTGCGCGCAACCTCGCCCCAGGCCGTCGCGCGCTCCGCGGCAATCAGCTGTGTGATGTCGTCGAACACTGCGACGTAGCCGCCCCCACTCGGTTCGGGAAGAGCCGATCCCCGCACCAGGATCACGGCGCCCCGCTCGCGCATTTCTATCTGCTGCTGCCATGTGGCACCGCCGTGCTGCAAGAACCCAGCGTGCAAGGCGCCGGCGAACTCTCCAAGCGTGGGCCATTTTTCAAGCGACAGCCCGATGAATGGCGTCAGGTCTTCGCCGAGAATACTCTTCGCGCCGCTATTCGAAATTCTCAACCTGAGGCTGAGGTCAAATACGAGTACGCCGGCCGAGAGATTCGCCAATATGCTTTCGAGGTACGCTTTGGCTGTCTCGAGCTGGGCCTGGTTCAGTTGGGCTGCGTTACGCGCCTCATCCAGCTGCTGGGTCATACTGTTGAACGACTGCGTGAGAATGCCCAACTCATCTCGGCTCGTAACGGGCGCACGTCGCGAGAAATCGCCTCGAGCAACTGCTTGCGTGCCCTCGGCAAGCACGGAGAGCGGTTTGGACAGGCGGTGCGACAGCAGGAATGCAAGGGCGATTGCCGAAAGCAGTGCAAGCAGTAGCGTCAATGTCAAAGTCAGAATGTAGATCTCCTTCAATCCCTCGCGCGAGAGCGAGAGCTCCTTGTAGGCTCTATAGGCGCTCTGCACCGACTCGCCTTGGTCAGCCAGCAGCTGCGGAACCCAGTGGACAAGCTGCAATAGGGGCAACTCACCGCCTGATTCGTGGTGGTCGATCGCCACGATCACCCGTAGCATGAGTCCTTTGTCGCCCACAGGCTCGACCGCGCTGTAGCCCCGGGCCTGCCGGGCTTCGCGCAGTGCCTGCGCGCTCGGCGGAGGAGGCGTGATGGCCGTCGTCGCGTGATGGGTACTTGCAACCACCTCTCCACCCGCGCCCATCAGCATCGCTTCCTCGACGTAGGCTTGCTCGCGAAGCCGGTCTAGCATCGAGGCGCGAAGGGGTGACGGGACCTTCTCGAGTTCGAGCGCCATTACGTTAGCCTTCAGCAGGAGCTCGTTCAGCATGACGTCCAACGCCGCACGCCCGAGATTCAGACCACTTTCGAGAGCTCGTTCGACTCGGACATCGAACCACGACTCTATGCTCTTCGCGAGAAACTGCAACGACACGGTATAGACGAGAAGGCCTGGAACGACTCCCACCAGCGCGAACATGACGAGCACACGAAAGGTAAGCAGTGACCCGAAGACCTTGGCACGTCGCTGCCGCGCGAGTACCGTGAGCTGGTACGCAACCAGGCCCAATAGCGCGAGCGCGATAACCGCATTCAAGGCGAGTAGCTGCGGGTAGTACTCCGCAAACAGCGGCGAGTTTGCGGTTGCGGCGGCGAGCAGGAACAACAGGCTGGCACCCAGGGCGGCGCTGGCGATGAACACGTAGGTCATCTAGCCTCCTGAACCGGCGCAAGCGGAGTGAAAGGAAAACGCTTCCAATCTGAGGCGAGCGTCCATTCTCGGCTGGTGACGGCGCTCATCACGCGGAATGGCGTCGGCAGTTGCGCCGGGTCGAGGCGCATGCGGACAGAGGCAATATATCTCCTGCCATTTTCGACCTGATCCCTGTCGAGCACCGGCCACCCATGGACTTCGCCCAGGGCCCGCAGTGCTTCGGAAAGCGACGAGAAATTCTGATGGAGCGATCCGCTGGAAAGGCGGTATTGCTTGGCCAGTGGAATATAGGAGAGGCGCAGCTCCAATTTTTCCGTCGCAGTCTTCTCGTTTAGCCAATACCAGCGCGGCCGCGACAGCTCGAACTCCACCAGGAATCCCAAGGAAACTCCGTTGCTCAGCGCCTCGAGCAGCGAAGTTGTGAGTTCCAGGCGGAAATCTGCGAACAAGGCATACCGTGTCTCGGCGACCTCCAGCGTCGCGTTATTCACCTGGATCGCATCGGCAGTGGCCGTCGCGGCAACACTCCCCAGGAGCAGCGCCGCACCGAGTTGGCGCAAGCTCGTATTAGGCATTTTCGGGGTCACCGCCATGACGGCTGCTCTTCTTTCCGAGCAGGGCGTAATAGAAGCCGTCGCTATCCGCACAGGTCAAGAACTGGCCCTCAGTAGAGGCAACGCTGGGCGGCTGGGACTGCTCCCCTTCTGTATGTCCCTCCCGGGTGCCCCCGGACAACGGGAGCAACGCAGCATCGGCATGGCGCGCGAGAAATGCGTCTATCTGATCGGCGTTCTCCTCTGGAAATAGCGAACACGTGGCGTACAGCATTTTGCCGCCTGGCCCGAGCACACGCCACAGCGCATCGAGCAACTGAGATTGCTTCCGGGCGAACTCCGGGATATCGGAGGCCCGACGCTGCCACCTGATGTCGGGGTGACGTCGTACGACTCCCGAGGCAGAGCATGGTGCATCCAGAAGAATTCGATCGAACGGCTCACCGCCCCAGAAACTCGATGGCTCGCGGCTGTCCCCGACTATGATTGTCGCGCTCAGCTGCAGCCGTTGAAGGTTTTCAGCGATCTGTCTTGCACGCACCCCGTCCGAATCGACGGCGAGCACATCGCAGCCTGCAAGCTCGAGAATATGGCCGGTCTTGCCGCCAGGCGCAGCGCAGGCGTCGAGGACCCTCATTCCGTCTCGGACATCGAGGAGGTGCGCGGCCCGTTGCGCCCCCGCGTCTTGAACGGACACTTCGCCCAAACCGAATCCGGGGAGCAGATCCACACGACAAGGCTTTTCCAGAAGGACGGCCTCCCCACCCAACGGCCGTGCGGCGAACCCGCTCTGCCGCAGCTTTTCGATGTATGCGTCCGCCGAGAGCCGTCTGCAGTTTACCCTGAGCGTCATGGGTGGATGGCGATTCGAATGCAGGAGCACGGCTTCCCAGTCTCGTGGGTAGGCCCTGCGAAGGGCATCGATCCACCACTGCGGGTGTCGATAGCGTCCAAGCTCGGTGCCCTCGATTTCGCGCAACAAGGGTTGCATGCGACGCTGGAAACTGCGTAGGACTGCGTTGACCAATCCCTTTGCCCGAGAATATCCCAGGCTAACGGCCGCCTCTACCGCTTGATGCACCACAGCATGTGCGGCCTGTGGCCGCGCGACAAGCTCTGCGCTCGCCGCGAGCAGCAGGGCGCGCAGCCGCGTATCGGTGAGCGGCTTGTCGAGCAAACGCTCGAGAGCGACGTCAATCACGCCGTAGCCCCGAAGGGTGTTGTAGCAGAGATCCTGCGCCGCAGCGAAAAGCGTCCGCTCTAGGGAGGCACGCCGCAACTCGGCGAACGCGGCGTTCAGGCTCTCGCCTTCGATGACGCGCCGAAGCACTTCGGCCGCTGCAGCGAAGGCTTCCGCAAGAGAGGGACTCAGAGCAAGTGACGACACGGCCTACTGCCCAAAGGTAACGAGCGTTACCCGCATTATATTGGTCAGAGGGCCGGGCGTCCGCGTCTAGGACTGAAGACGTTCGCCTGCCGGGATCGGGAACCCGCGCAGGAAATCCGCGACTGCAAGCCGTTTTCCTCCGGGGCGCTGCAGTTCGGTGACGAGCACTGCGCCGTCGCCGCAGGCCACCGTTAGGCCGTCATGACCTGTACGGAGAACCCTGCCGGGCTCCCCCCGACCTGCCGCAGCCGAACAGGCCCAAATCTTGAGTTCCACGCCGCGTGCGCGAGCGCTTGCCCCAGGGTACGGGTTGAAGGCGCGAACGCGACGACAAACAGCCTTAGCGCTTTCACGCCAGTCGATTCTCGCCTCTCGCTTTTCGATTTTCGCGGCGTATGTCACGCCTTCAGCCGGCTGCGGCGTACCCTTGAATTCGCCGAGCGCAAGCCCGTCCAAGACCCGAACGACCAGTTTGGAACCCAGCATCGCGAGCCGGTCGTGAAGAGTCTCCGCAGTGTCTTCCTCGGATATCGGAACCGCTTCCTGCAGGAGCACAGGGCCGGTATCGAGGCCGGCCTCCATGCGCATGATGGATATCCCAGTGACCTCGTCTCCCGCCAGGAGGGCCCTCTGGATCGGCGCAGCGCCACGCCATCGCGGAAGAAGCGAAGCGTGCACATTGATCGCGCCGAACCTGGGGATGCTGAGCATCTTCTGCGGCAGTATCAGACCGTACGCGGCGACCACCATCACGTCGGGCAGCCAGTGCCTCAACTGCTCCAGAACACGGTCGTCGTTAAGCTTGGCAGGCTGGCAGATTTCAACTCCGTGCGCCACTGCAATCCGCTTTACCGGGGAAAGCGTCCAGGAAAGACCGCGCCCAGAGGGTCGGTCCGGCTGACTTAGAACGCCGGTCACGCGGTGCCTGGTTTCAAAAAGAGCGGCAAGGCAGCTGGCGGCAAACTCCGGCGTGCCTGCAAATACGACGTTCAAGCAGTGCCCTCTAGGCTCGGGCCGTCGCAAGAAGCCCCGCTCGCCTCTGCCGGTCCAATTGCTGCCGGGGAGCGGACGTCTGGCTCAGGCCGATTTGCGAACCTGTTTTTGAAGTTTCGCCTTGATTCGGAGCTGCTTGAACCGCGAGAGATAGTCGACGAAGACTTTGCCTTCCAAATGATCCATCTCGTGCTGAATGCAGAGGGCAAGCAATTTCTCGGCATTCAAAGTGAAAGGCCTTCCCTCAATGTCGATGGCACGCACCGTTACCCGCTCAGCACGCTCGACTGCGTCGTATATTCCGGGTACTGAGAGACAACCCTCCTCTCGGTACTGAGTCCCCTCTCGGGCGACAATCTCGGGGTTTATCAGGACCAAGAGCTGATCGCGAGTCTCGGAGGCATCGATGACTATCACCCGCTTGTGTACATTCACTTGCGTCGCGGCGAGGCCAAGGCCCGGGGCCGCATACATGGTTTCCGCCATGTTCCGCACTAAGCCACGGATGGACTCGTCAATTCCGGTCACCAATCCGGCCTTCGTGTAGAGCCTCGGATCGGGGTATCGCAGGATGGTCAGCAAAGCCATAAATACTTGCGAATTTAGATAATTAGATGCACAATTTAATGCGGACTGTAAAATGCTGACGGCAACCGCTAATATAGGGGCTGCGGCAGGAAATTCCAGACGAGGCGGTCATGCAAAAGTCTATCACAGCTCTCTTGGCAGTCGTCCTCTTGGGAAGCGCTCCCTCGGGGATCACGCAGGATGATCTGAAGCTCAAGGACGGCGCCCCGGACCGATACGTCGTCCAGAGGGGCGACACACTTTGGAGCATTGCCACCAAATTCCTGAATGACCAATGGCGGTGGCCTGAGATCTGGCGCATGAATCAGGAGCAGATCCGGAACCCGCACGTCATCGCCCCTGGGGATGTCCTTGTCCTCGACCGAAGCGTATCGCCACCGCGATTGCGCCTTGCCGAGGAAGGTGCGGCCGCAGGGGGCGCTGGTCGCGCCGAATCGGTCAAGCTCTCACCCAGCGTCTACACTCAGCCGTTGACGGCGTATGCCATTCCAGCGATTCCAGCCAAGGCGATCGAGCCGTTCCTCACGCAACCGCTGATCGTTGAACCGAGAGGGCTGGCCAGAGCACCTCGCATCGTGGCCGCCGAAGAAAACCGGGTAAATGTCGGCAAGGGCAGCATTGCATACGTAAGTGGAGTCGGGGCATCCACGGAGCCTTTTTGGCAGGTTTATCGGGCCGGACAGGCGCTTGTCGATCCGGACACTGGGAGAACGCTCGGGTTCGAGGCGGTATTCCTGGGAACCGCGCGCGTGACCCGGAACGGCGAGCCGGCTACAGTGCAAATTTTGGACTCTAAGAAGGAAATTTCGGCCGGAGACCGTCTCATCCCAGTCCCGCCGCCCACCATCCCCAATTACGTACCCCATGCTCCGGACTCCGCGGTCAGCGGCCGCATCATCGCCCTCTACGATTCCTTGGCGACCAGCGTGGGTGGGCGTGACTCGATAATCTCCATCAACAGAGGCAAGCGCGACGGACTTGAGCTCGGACACGTACTCGCGGTCTACCTCAACGTGGTTGTCTACGACCAAGGGGACTATCTGAAATCGCGCGAAGCATCGAAACGAATTCAATTGCCGCCGGAGCGTTACGGTCTGGTGTTCGTCTTCCGCACGTTTGAATCGGTCTCCTACGCTCTGGTAATGGAAAGCTCTCGCCCGATTCAACCTGGCGACATCGTCCAGAAGCCCTGAGAAACTTGAACGCAGGTTCCATCCCCTAGGCGCTCCCTCATGAGCGACGCGGGCGAAGAACTGGCGGCGTGGATTGACCTTAGCCTGGTTCCGGGTCTGGGAAGCCAAGCCTTTCGATCCCTCCTTTCGGCCTTCGGCCTGCCGACCCAGGTGCTGGCGGCAACACGCTCGCAGTTAGGCCGGGTCGTCTCCCAAGCGCTGGTTGAGCTGATACTCGATCGCAGTCGCAGCCCGTTTGTTGAAAAGGCCTTGCAGTGGGCGACGCAGTCGCGACATAGCATTCTAACCCTTGCAGATTCGCAATACCCGAAGCAACTTCTGGAGATACCGGACCCGCCCGCCATACTGTATGTTTCCGGAGAGACGGGATTCCTCAGCTCACCCGGGCTTGCCATCGTCGGAAGCCGGAATGCCACGCCGCAGGGCGTTGAGAACGCGCGCAGGTTTGCCCGTGCCCTTAGCGACGCAGGATTGACGATCATCAGCGGGCTGGCGTTGGGCGTCGACAGCGCCGCGCACGCGGGCGGCCTAGAAGGGCGGGGCTCGACCATTGCGGTGCTCGGAACCGGGATCGATATCGTATATCCCAGGGGAAACGATTCGCTTGCGAATGAAATTTCTCTGCGGGGCGCCCTTGTATCCGAATTTCCCCTCGATACTCCACCGAAGGCCTCCAATTTCCCGCGCCGTAATCGTCTGATCTCGGGGCTCGCCCGCGGGTGCCTCGTCGTGGAAGCAGCGATAGATTCCGGATCGCTGATTACAGCACGGCTCGCAGCGGAGCAGGGCCGAGACGTATTTTCCATTCCCGGTTCCATCCACTCGCCGCTGGCGAAGGGTTGTCATGCCCTGATCAAGCAGGGCGCGAAGCTCGTCGAAAGCGCGCAAGATGTGCTTGAGGAATTCGGCCTCAAGGGAAAGAGCCTGGACAAGACCGCACCGTATGGCGAGGATCACTTGCTGCTCGAGAAGATGGGCTTTGACTCGTGCGATATTGACAGCCTGATAGCGCGCAGCGGCTTGACGGCCGAAGTCGTATCGGCGATGCTGCTTGAATTGGAGCTGGACGGAAAGATAGCACCTCTACCCGGAGGCTTGTACCAACGTATTCGCTGAGGATGCGCCAATAATGTTCGAGATACTCGTCTATCTGTTTGAGAACTACTACCAGACCGAAACCTATCCAGACCAGGACACTCTCGAACGCAAGTTGCATGCGGCAGGATTCGAAAATGAGGACATTCACGATGCGCTCGATTGGTTGAGCGAGCTGACGCGTTCTCCGGAAGACAGGTTGCCCGAATCCCTCGACTTGCGACCGTCCTTCCGGGGATACAATGGTGGGGAGACCTGCAAACTATCCTTGGAGACGCGAGGATTCATTACTTTTCTCGAAAGCGCTGGGATTCTTACACCACTGCTGCGCGAGCTGGTTATCGAACGGGCGATGGAGCTGCCCGACGAAATAGTCCGCCTGGACAAGTTGAAGGTTATCGTTCTCATGGTCCTGTGGACGCGCCGAGGAAATGTCGACGCGCTCATCTTGGACGAATTGCTCCCGGACGGCGAGAAGAGGCAAATGCATTAGACCGGTGCGGCGGGTCACGGCTGTACGCCTAGCCGTTTGACGCCGCCTTTTCTTGCTTCGCGTCCGAATTGCACTTATCATTCAGCGCTTCGCGTAGCGACGGCGCAGTTCCTGTCGTCAGCCCTTGCGTCTCTCCGGCGTGACTAAAAAACTCATCATTGCCGAAAAGCCTTCCGTCGCCAATGACATTGCTCGGGCATTGGGCGGGTTCGCGCGACACGGCGATTACTATGAGGGCAAGGAGTATGTAATCTCCTCTGCGATAGGTCATTTGCTTGAGCTCGTTCCGCCCGAGGGTGTGGAAGTCAAGCGGGGCAAATGGTCCTTTGCCAATCTGCCGGTCATCCCGCCGCATTTCGACCTGAAACCCATAGAGCGCAGCCAGGAGCGCCTGGGGCTCCTGGAGAAGCTGCTCAAGCGCAAGGACGTGACCGGCGTTATCAATGCCTGCGATGCTGGGCGAGAGGGTGAGTTGATCTTTCGCTACATCATGCAACACGCAAACAACAAGAAGCCTATAGAGCGCTTGTGGCTGCAATCCATGACGCAGGGCGCAATCCGCGAGGGATTTGAGCGACTTCGCAAGGACCGTGAACTGCGACCCTTGGCCGACGCGGCAGTCTGTCGATCGGAGTCCGATTGGCTGGTCGGCATCAATGGCACACGCGCAATGACCGCCTTCAATTCGAAGGAAGGCGGTTTCTACAAGACTACGGTCGGTAGGGTACAAACACCCACCCTTGCCATTCTGGTCGAGCGCGAAGATCGCATCCGCAGTTTCAAGCCGCGCGACTACTGGGAGGTCCACGCCGTGTTCGGCGCCGCTGCCGGTGAATATCCTGGCCGCTGGTTCGACGAGACCTTCCAAAAGGCATCAAGGGAAGAAGACAGCGAATCGAGGCCGGAGCGCATTTGGGAAAGAGCGCGCGCTGAGGCTATCCAAACAAGATGTCTCGGAAGAATCGGCGTGGTTACCGAGGAGGCGAAGCCCACATCGCAGCTTTCCCCCTTGCTCTATGATCTGACCAGCTTGCAGCGAGAGGCCAACGGCCGCTTTGGTTTTTCGGCCAAGGCCACGCTATCGTTAGCACAGGCGCTGTATGAAAGACACAAGGTTCTCACTTATCCGCGAACCGATGCACGTGCGCTCCCCGAAGACTATCTGGGTACAGTGAAAAAGACCTTGGAAGCCTTGGTTGCACGAAAAGCCCACGGCTATGCGCAGCACGCGAAGCAAATCCTCAAGAAGGCATGGGTGAAGCCGAACAAGCGGGTGTTCGATGACAAGAAGATTTCCGACCACTTCGCGATCATTCCCACGCTCCAGGAGCCCGGACACCTGTCCGAGGCGGAGGCGAAGCTGTACGACCTCGTGGTCAGGCGTTTTCTTGCCGTCTTCTTTCCAGCGGCCGAGTATCTCGTGACAACGCGACTAACACGCGTAGAGGGAGAAACCTTCCGATCCGACGGCAGGGTGATGACCGAAGCCGGTTGGCTCGAAGTCTACGGAAAGGAAGCCGAGGGCGGGGAGGGCGCGAACCTGGTGCCGATAGAAAACGGGGAGAAAGTCAGCACCATCTCGGTGGAAGTGCGTGCGACTCAGACCAAGCCTCCTGCACGGTTCACCGAGGCGACTTTGCTTTCTGCCATGGAAGGCGCAGGGAAGCTGGTGGATGATGAAGACTTACGCCAAGCAATGAGCGAAAAGGGGCTTGGCACTCCGGCAACGCGCGCCCAGATCATCGAGGGCTTGATCGCGGAAGACTACGTGCATCGCACCGGGCGCGATTTGCACCCGACGCCAAAGGCGTTCTCGCTCCTCTTTGCCTTGCGCCAGTTCGGCGTCAGCGAGCTGTATTCTCCAGAACTCACGGGCAATTGGGAGTTCAAGCTCAAGCAGATGGAGCACGGTAGTCTCTCGCGCACTGACTTCATGGATCACATCGTTGATCTGACTCGCGACATGGTGTCTCGAATCAAGGGCGGTCGGATACCGGATACAGTATTCCTGACGCTGAACGCCCCCTGTCCAAAGTGCGGCGGCACGGTGCAGGAGAACTACCGCAAGTTCCAGTGCAGGAAATGCGACTTTTCGATCTGGAAGGTGGTATCGAGCCGCGAGTTTGCGCCTGAGGAGATCGAGGCTCTGATT
>Ga0153915_10007825_pt1 | contig 10121 bp, 9 predicted proteins | sample Opewatmetagenome_2_FD_107003 | JGI IMG/M metagenome (GOLD analysis project Ga0153915, IMG submission 107003) | Freshwater wetland microbial communities from Ohio, USA - Open water 3 Core 3 Depth 3 metaG | ecosystem: Environmental > Aquatic > Freshwater > Wetlands | place: USA: Ohio, Lake Erie... | reverse complement strand
GCCGGCCGCATCGTCAACATCAGCTCGCTTGGGGCCCTGCAGCCCTGGGCCGAGCACGTGCCCTACAACGCATCGAAGGCCGGCGTGGTCATGATGACGCGAGCCCTGGCCAAGGCGCTCGCCCCAGACATCACGGTGAACTCCGTCGCCCCGGGCCTGATTCCATTCGAAGCACACGACTTCACGCAAACCAACGAAGGATTGGTGCGCAACACGCCTGCCGCGCGCCACGGCTATGTCGACGAAGTTGCCGACGCGGTGCTATTTTTCTTGCACGCCTCGAATTACATCACCGGCCAGATCCTGGCCGTGGATGGCGGATTGAGTCTACGCTAGCGACTACTCGCCCGATCGCTCGATGTTGGAAATCAATACCTGCAACTTCGCTTCGGTTTCCCGATGCACATCCATCAGCCGCTGCAGTGACTTCTCAAACGTTGCGCTGGATTCTGCCGGGCTCTTCGAAAGGCCTGCAGCCTCTTGCCGCAAATCCGCGATCTCTTTTTCGTTGTGAATTAAGCTACCGATCAATGCTTCGATCTTCTCATCCATCGCCGCATTCCGGTCCGCCCTCTCCGTCGCCCGCCGATTATCAACCATACGCATCATCTTACGCTGCGCCCGGCTAGAACTCAATCGAGGCCAGCACTTCACTCGGCTTTTTGTCAAAGGCCTTGCAAATGGCCAGCAGGCTTTCAATGCTCGGCAAATGCGCACCCCGTTCGATGGAACTGATCTGCGAAACGCTCAGCTTGGTGAGCGCCGACAAATCCTTGAGCGACCAGTCGCGCTCGGCCCGCAACAGTTTCACTCGATGCCCCAGCCGGCCCCGCAGCCGGTCATGCGGCGGCAAGCCCAGGCCGAACGTCTCCTGCGCATGCTTGAGAACCGTCCGCAGCTGCGCCAGTGAGAACGGCTTGGCCAAGTAGTCGAACACCCGCATCTTAAACGTCGCCCTCATGTCCTCAAACGATGGGAACCCGGTAATGATGATCACGCATAGGTTCGGCCACCTGGCGATGAGCTGTTCGAGCACGGTATCGCCGCGCACTTCGCCCATCTTCATATCGAGCAACACGATGTCGGGCAGCCTCTGCTGGGCGGCCGCATAAAGTGCCTCGGGCCGCTCAAAGGCGCGCACGGAATAGACCTTTTCGTCCGTCAGCAGGTCTTCCAAATAGTTGCGGAAATCGGCATCGTCGTCCAAAATCGCGATGTCAATCAGCTCCTGCGCCGGCGCGTCGCCTTTCGGATCGGTCATTGGCTCACCTGTTCGGCCGCAACAGCCACAGCGGGCAAGCGCACTTCCAGGCACGCCCCGCCTTCGGGCCGGTTATGGGCCCCAATCGTCCCACCATGCTCGGTGACAATGCCTTCAGCCACGGTTAGGCCAAGCCCGGTGCCGCGCGCATCGAGCCGCGTGGTCACGAACGCCTCGAACACATTTTCCAGCGTGCCCTTGGGAATGCCCGGCCCATTATCTTCGACTCTAATCACCTTCCATGCCTTCCCGTTCACGTCGACATCCTCACACCGCACGGCAATGCGCCCGCGCCCCGGTGCAATCGCGTGCAGCGCGTTCCTCAAAAGATTCACGAATAACTGTATCAGCTTGTCCGAATCGCCAACGACGATGGTGCCAGCCGGCACCAGATCCTCGAAGCGGACCTCCATCGCCTTCTCGTCGATGGCGACCAGACCCCAAGATTCTTCCACCACACCGCGTAAATCCACGTCAGCCACGTCGAGCGGCCGCGACCTCGCAAAGTCGAGCAGAGTGATGCTCATCTTCTGCAGGCGACGGGTGACGCGCAGCATACGCTCCAGCCGGTCCTGGGCATGCGGTTCGGGCACGGTTTCCAGCAACTTTTCTACCGAGCCATGCAGCACGGCAAGCGGCGTATTGATCTCATGGGCCACGCCTGCAATCAACATGCCAAGGCTTGCGAGCCGGTCCTGGTCGGCGATGCTGCGTTTGGCGGCTTCAAGCAAATGGTTCTTGCGAGTCAGATCCTGATTGACGTCCTCCAGCCGCGCCAGCGTCTGCACAAGCTCGGTTTCGTTTTCGCGCAGTTGCCCCACGGTGGCATTGCGGGAACGCATAATCTCGCCAATCTCGTCACCGGGAATATCTTTTTCGGGCACCATCTCTTCTTCTAGCCGACCGTGGCGCGAAGCTTCGTCGGCATGCATGATGGCAAGAATGGGCCGGTAGACGTAGCGCGGCATGATCAGAAATTCCAGCGCCGCCACGGCAAGAATATAGACCACCAGCAGCACAGCCGCTAGCGTCCACTGTGCATAGCCGATCACGGCATCGAGCTGCGCGGCAAGCTGCGGATCGGCCGCCATCAACGCGCCGATGCGCTGGCTCACCATCGGAATCAGCGTGAAATACACGGCCGAGGCCAGCACGAAGAAGAAGATATTGTGCAGGATGATCAGCTTCGGCCGGATCTTCAACTGGCTGAATCGCAGCTGCCCTGTGTCGCTAACTTGCGCTGGTAATCTCACCAACGGCTAGCATAACGCGGGCCGGGTAAATACGGTCGCTGGCGCTAGCGATGGGCCGATTGTGCTATCTTTTGAGTTCCACCAATGGCAGAACGGCAGTTGCAAGTAATCCCGCTCGGCGGCCTAGGCGAGTTCGGGATGAACTGCATGGCCCTGCGCTACGGCGATGACATGATCGTCATCGACTGCGGCATGATGTTTCCCGACGCGGAGCTCATGGGCGTCGATATCGTCATCCCGGACTTCACCTTCCTGGAAGAAAACAAAGAGCACGTCCACGCGCTGTTCCTTACGCACGGTCACGAAGATCACATCGGCGCCATGCCGTTTTTCGTGGATGAATTCCGTGTGCCGGTGTATGGAACGGCATTCACGCTGGGCTTGGTGGAGCGCCGTCTTGAAGAGCATGACCTGCTTCGGGACGTGAAGCTCAACACAGTGAAGCCGCGCGATGTCATCACGGCCGGGCCCTTCAAAGTCGAATTCATTCAGGTCACGCATTCCATCGTCCAAGCCTGCGCGCTCGCCATCACAACGCCCGCGGGCGTCGTCATTCACACCGGCGACATCAAGGTGGACCAGACGCCGATCGATGGCGAAGCGTTCGATCTGGCGACGCTGGCCGACTATGGCAAGCGCGGCGTCCTGCTGTTGCTATCGGATTCCACCGGAGCCGATACGGCGGGATTCACGCCCTCGGAAAGCGCCGTGCGGCCGCGCATCGATGCGATTTTCAACCATGCCGAACACCGCGTGATCGTGGCCTGCTTTTCGAGCTCGATCCATCGCATGCAGCAGATCATCGATGTTTCGAAGGAACATGGCCGCAAGGTGGCGCTCATCGGCCGCAGCATGACCGAGGTTTCCGAGATTGCGCATAATCTGGGCCAGCTCACCATTCCCGATGGCATCCTGCTGCGTCCGCAGGATGTGCAGGCAACGCCCCGCAGCCGCACGACCGTGATTGTAAGCGGGACGCAGGGTGAGCCGATGTCGGCCATGTCACGCATCGCCGTCGATAACCACAAGAACCTCTCGATTGAAGCTGGCGACACGGTGGTGCTGAGTTCGCGCATTATTCCGGGCAACGAGAAGGCGATTTTTCGGGTGATCAATCACCTGGCACGGCGCAATGCCGACGTGATCTACGGGTCTATGAACCCTCCGGTTCACGTTTCTGGCCACGGTTCTGCCGAAGAGCTGAAACTGGTTCTGAATCTGGTCCGGCCCAAGTACTTCATGCCGATCCATGGCGAATACCGCCAGATGTCCAAGCACGCCGGGCTTGCCCAGCATCTGCGCGGCCACGGCCTGGAAGCCACTTTTGTGCTCGAAACTGGCGAAACGTTGGTAATCGATAAGAAGGGTGCTCGCAAGGGTGAAAAGATTGTTGTGGGCCGCGTTTGCATCGATTCGGGCACCATCGACGAGTTTGTCGATGACGTGGTGATTCGCGACCGCCGCCATCTTTCGGAAGACGGCATCGTGATTCCGATCATCGCCGTCGATAAGCACACCGGCATTGCCGAGGGCTTGCCGGAAATCGTTTCCCGCGGCTTCATTTCGGCCGACGAATCGACCGGGCTGATGCAGGAAGCGCGGAAACTGGTGGCGCGGACGATTGGCAACTCTTCGGCCGAAGAGCGCGCTGACCTTGGCGTGATGCAGGAAAAGATCCGCGCTGAGCTGAAGCGGTATCTGAACAAGCAGACACAGCGGCGCCCGTTGATCATGCCAGTAATTCTCGAGGTCTGAGCCGTGGTTTGGAGATGGCACAGGGCGACTTGAGGCGCATGCCAAAAGTCAGCTCCGTTGTGCGCGTTAAATATGTTTGACGCTTCTGGCTGGGAAGGTAATCCCGACCGCGAGTTTAGCCCCGCCTCCACCGCCGAAGTCGCTGCCATTGTTGGCGAAGCGGCCTCAAAAAAAATCCCCATCACTGTTGCCGGAGCGCGGACAGGTGTTACCGGCGGCTGCTGCCCTGTCGGCGGCTGGCTGATCTCGCTCGATCGGCTCACTCAACTGGCCTGCGCACCGGGGCTCGCCTTTGCTGGCGCCGGAGTAAGCCTGGAAAGTCTGGGCCGTAGCGCCGCACAGCGTGGCTGTTTCTACGCACCGGATCCGACCGAGTGGACCGCATCGGTCGGGGGCACGATCGCCACCAACGCCAGCGGATCACGCAGCTACCGCTACGCATCGACACGACGCCACGTCGACCGACTCGAGTGCGTGATGGCCGATGGCCGGGTGCGTGTGTTCCGCGAGGGCGATCGCATCGACTTCGACGTTCCGGCGATTCCCTTGCCGCGGACTACCAAGAACACGGCTGGCTATGCGCTGTCGCCGGGCATGCAATGGATCGACCTGATTTGCGGCTCGGAAGGGACGCTCGCCATTGTTACCGGAGCGGCGCTAAAGCTGTTGCCGCAGCCTGCGGTTCTCTCTACTGGCGTGTTCTTTTTCGCATCCGACGCAGAGGCCCTGGCCGCTGTCGACTTGCTGCGGCGCATTCCCGAAGGCCGCATGATCGAGTACGTCGATGCCGGTTCGCTCGATCTTTTGCGTCCTGTCTTTGCGCCCCCCGCAGCAGCAAGCGCGGCAATCTTGTTTGAGCAGGAAGCCGAGGTGGATTCCCTGCCCGACTTGCCGGGGTTGATGGACGAATCGTGGATTGCGGCGTCAGCGGCCGATCGGGAGCGGTTCCGGCGCTTTCGCCATGCGCTGCCGGAGCGTGTCAACGACACGGTACGTCGCAATGGGTTTCAGAAGCTGGGGTCTGACTACGCGGTGCCGATCGACCAGAACGGCGCGATGCTCGAGGCCTACAAGGATGTGCTGGGGCGGGAGTTTCCGGGGCGCTATGTGCTGTTCGGCCACATCGGCGACGCGCACTTGCATGCCAACATTCTGCCGACGACGGCTGAAGAATTCGAGCGCGGCAAAGCGGTGCTGCTCGATTTGGCGAAGACCGCGGTTGCGCTGGGTGGCACGGTGAGTGCCGAGCATGGCCTGGGCAAGCGCAAGGCTCATTTGCTGGCACTACAGTACGCGCCGGAGCACATTGAGGCGATGAAGGCCGTGAAGCGGCGCCTCGATCCCGATTGGCTGCTGGGGCGCGGCAACCTCTTCCCTAATCCGTAATCTCGATATACTGGCCCGACATGGATTCCTTTGGCCTGGCTGGAATGACGGTTCACCGTGTGGAAGAGTTTGTCGACCCTAACTGCGACGCGCTAGCGTTTTTTCCGGAGCTGACGCCGGAGCTAATTCGCAAGCATGCCGATTGGCTGGTGCCGCAATTCTATGAGGCATCGAACAACACCATTCGGATTGTGATGCAGACCTGGGTGATCCGGACCCGCCATCACACCATACTCGTCGATACGTGCAACGGGAACCATAAACCTCGGCCGTATTTCCCAATGGCCGATCAGCTGAACACGCCGTATCTGGAGCGATTGAACGCGGCCGGGTGCGCGCCGGAGGACGTTGACTTCGTCTGCTGCACGCACATGCATATCGATCATGTGGGGTGGAACACGCGTCTGGAAAACGGTCGCTGGGTGCCGACGTTTCCCAAGGCGAAGTATCTGTTCGCTCAAGCTGAATATAACCAATACCTGCCGGAGAACTATGTGGACGGCAAGGCGCCGATCTTTGCAGACGTCTTTGAGGACAGCGTGCTGCCGGTAATCGCGGCGGGGCAGGCGCAGATGGTGGAAGGCCGCTATCAGGTGAACGATGCGGTGACAATTGAGCCGGCGCCGGGGCATACGCCGGGGCACTACATTGTGCGCGCGGGCGCAGCGGATGAGATGGGTTTGTTTGTCGGCGATGCGATCCATAACCCGATTCAGATTGCCGAGCCGCAGTTGAGCACGGCGTATTGCGTGGATGGCAAGCTGGCCGCGCAATCGCGACAGCGGATTCTGGAAGACTGCGCCGAGCATGGGCATTTGCTGGTACCGACGCATTTCGATCCGCCGCATATCGGGCATGTGCGCCGCGAGGGTGCGGGGTTCCGGTTCGTCCCGGGGCGCTAACGTTTCTGGATTTGTACAGCAGCGAACAAGCCAGCCGCAACCCAGTCTCGGAACCAGGTTTGGACGGGGCCCCGGGCAGCTGATAGCGATTTACCTAGAGTCGAGCCCCGGCTGAGAGATGTAAGGACCGCGAATGCGCGGGCTGACAAAGGCAGCCAGACGACGTCGTAGTTGTTGCGATAGATGGCAACAAAGCTCGGCTGTCTGCGTATTTGGCGCTCGCCTTCGTCTAGTTCGGATTGAGCACGCTTCCAGACGGGATAGCGTAGACGAAGAAGGCGCAGAGCGGGGATGGTCACCAGGCGGACGCGTTCCCAGGCTTCGTGCGGTACGGCGGCGATGGCTTCAGCGGTCAGGGGTGGCGCTTCGGTTTCATGGAAGACTTCGGCGCAGGTCTGTTCGAAGAGGGCGAGATCAACAGCGAAATCGGGGCGGCGGAGGCCCTGGATTTTAGCGATGAAATGAGGAAGCGCGATACCGAAGGCGTTTAGGGTGAAGCTTCTTGACGGGTGGGCTTGGGCGTAGAGCAGCGCGAGTTGAGTGAAGAGCGGGCCGCCAAGGTATTGATGGAGCAACGGGTAGTCGACCTTAAGCGCGTGGACCATGCGCGCGGGGTAGAGGTCGCGGTAGATCGCGAGGCGCTCGGCGGGGGTGAGGGTGGCTGAGGGGGCGATGTGCTTGGCGGCCGTGGACGGTGCGGCGGGGGAGAGAATGGCGCGTTGGAGCCAGAGTTGTGCCTGCTTAAGGCTCCCTCCGCTCGCTACCGCGCGCGGTTCTAAAAGGCGATGCGGGCTACGCGGCATGAGCAGTCCTTCGGTAGCGACGGGCTTTAAGGGCTTCGGCGCGGACGACGTCGAAGCCCGGGATGTCTTCATCCCATTCGAGCAGGGTCGAGATGGCGCCGGCGCGCTCGCTCAAGCGGCGGTAGAGTTTCCAGACCTCCGCGATGACGTGATCGGAGTGGGTATCGAGGATATGCGTGCCTTTGTGGGTGTGGCCGGCGAGGTGGACCTGGACAATGCGATTGGCAGGGATGCAGTCGATGTATTCGTTCGCATCGAAGCCTTGATTGAAGGCGCTGACGTAGACGTTGTTGACGTCGAGCAGGATGCCGCAATCAGCGCGCTCAGCAAGTTCGGAGAGGAAGTCGCATTCGCGGATCGTGGATTTGTTGAAGGCGAGGTAGGTACTTGGGTTTTCCAGAATCAGCGGCCGTTCTAGGATTTCCTGGATTGCTTTGACGCGGGCCGTGGTGTGGCGCAGGGCAGCGTCGGTATAGGGCATTGGCAGCAGATCGTGCGTGTTGATGCCGCTGACACCGGTCCAGCAGAGGTGGTCGGAAACCCAGCGGGCGCGGGTGCGGCGAGCGAGGGCCTTCAGCTCCTTTAAATAAGGAATGTTGAGCGGGTCGGTGGAGCCGACTGACAACGACACGCCGTGGAGGACTACCGGATAGCGTTCGGCGATTTGATCAAGCACCCAAAGCGGCCGTCCGCCAGTGGCCATGTAGTTTTCCGAGAGAACCTCGAACCAGTCGATTTTGGGCCAGTGGGCTAGTATGTGGAGAAAGTGGACGGTGCGGAGGCCGATGCCGAAGCCCAAATCGGGAAGGGCCCATTTGTTACTGATTGGGCGGTGCGGCATGGTCCCATCATATCTTTCCCGCCTGCCGCGCCAGCGCGTTCGCGGCGCGAAACCCGCTGATATACTGTTGGTTTCATGAAGGGTAACCCGAAAGTCATCACCTGTCTCCAAGAAGTGTTGAAAGGCGAGCTCACCGCCATCAACCAGTATTTCCTGCATGCGGAAATGCTGAACAATTGGGGATATCAGAAGCTCTACGCGCATACGCGGAAGGAATCCATTGAAGAGATGGTCCATGCCGAGGAATTGATGGAGCGCATCCTGTTTTTGGACGGCATGCCGACGATGAGCGAACTGTTTCCTTTGCGCATTGGCCACAACGTGAAGAAGCAGTTTGAAAACGACTTGGCGCTGGAGATGGAAGCAATTCCGCGGCTGAACAAGGCGATTCAAATTGCCGTGGAAGTGGGTGACAACGGGTCGCGCGATTTATTCGAGAAGATTCTGGTGGACGAGGAAGAGCACGTCGATTGGCTCGAAGCCCAGCTGTTCATGATCAAAGAGATGGGCATTGAAAACTACCTCTCCAAGCAAATGCACAAGGATGAGGCGTAAGAAGAGAATTTGATTATGCGCTGCTCTGCCCGGTTTATCGTTGCGTTTGGTTGTGCCGTTTCGGCGTGGGCACAACAGCGGCCGTTGAATGCGGGCGCGGCCGAGATCCGTTCGGATTTGGAGCGGGCGCGGACGGTGGGCAGCGTGTTGATGATCGCGGCGCATCCGGATGATGAGAATACGGCGCTGCTCGCTTGGCTGGCCAAGGGACGCCACATTCGCACGGGTTACCTGGCGCTGACGCGCGGCGAAGGCGGGCAGAACCTGATTGGCAGCGAGCAGAGCGAATATCTCGGCGTCATCCGCACGCAGGAGTTGCTAGCCGCACGGCGCATTGACGGGGCGGAACAGTTTTTCACGCGGGCTATCGACTTCGGTTTTTCGAAGACGGCCGATGAAACGATGGCCAAATGGGGCCGCGAGCAGGTGCTGGGCGATATCGTTTGGGTGATCCGGCGCTTTCAGCCCGATGTGATTGTGCTGCGGTTTTCCGGCACGCCGCGCGATGGGCATGGGCATCATCAGACGTCGGCGATTCTGGGCAAGGAAGCGTTCGCAGCGGCGGCGGATCCGGCGCGGTTTCCCGAACAATTGACGAGCGTGAAGCCTTGGAAAGCGAAGCGGCTGCTGTATAACGTGGCGAACTTTGGCGGCAATCAGGCGGCGCCTCCGGCGGAGAACGCCATCATCAATGACTTAGGTGAATTTGATCCTCTGCTTGGCTTTTCTTATAACGAGCTTTCTGGCGTGAGCCGGAGCCAGCATCGGAGCCAGGCGATGGGGTCGGCCGAACGCAAGGGATCGCTGAAGAACGAGCTGACGGTGATTGGTGGCGATCCGGCGGCGAAGGACTTGCTTGAGGGTGTAGACACTTCGTGGCGCAGACTGCCGGGCGGCGCGGCGGTAGGGCAGGCGCTGGATGAAGCGGTGGCGCAGTTCGATATCCTGGCGCCGCACAAGATTTTGCCCGCGCTGGCGAAGGCGCGCACGGCGGCGGCGGGGATCAATGAAGCCTGGGCAAAGTTCAAGCTTCAAGAAATTGACGAGCTGATGCTGAAGGCGGCCGGTGTGTGGCTGGACGCTTCGGCGCTGCGGGCGACGGTGACGCCGGGCGCGCGGCTGGATGTTCGGTTCACGGCGATTCGACGCGCGCCGGTAGACGTGAGAATGATTTCGGCGACGGTACTGAACGGCGTGGGCTTCTTTGGCGGGGCGCTGCCGATGAATGAGCAGGCGCAGAGCACGCCGCGCGTTACCATTCCGGCGAATGCGCCGCTGACGCAACCGTATTGGTTGAAGAAGCCGCCAACGGGGCCGCTCTATACGATCAATGACCGCGAGCAGCTGGGCCTGGCCGAAGCGGGC
>Ga0153915_10007824_pt1 | contig 10121 bp, 4 predicted proteins | sample Opewatmetagenome_2_FD_107003 | JGI IMG/M metagenome (GOLD analysis project Ga0153915, IMG submission 107003) | Freshwater wetland microbial communities from Ohio, USA - Open water 3 Core 3 Depth 3 metaG | ecosystem: Environmental > Aquatic > Freshwater > Wetlands | place: USA: Ohio, Lake Erie... | reverse complement strand
CTTTTTTGCAATCTTGGTTCAACATCACCGGTTTTAGAAACAAACAAAAAAACTCTTCCGGTAACAGGCGCTGCCTCAAGTTCCGAAGAAAAAGATATTTTACAATTTATCTTTTGCGCAAAAGAATCTTTGTAAAAGACAATACTGTAAAAAACGACGAGAGCAATAACTGCTCTCGCCCAAAGTTTTACAACAAATTCATTTTTATTTTGCATTTAATTCTTTTTTAAAATTTCCAATTTCCCTTTTTTCGCTTTATCGGTCGGGATATCAATACTCAAAGTTCCCTGTGCAAGCGTTTTGTAAGCCAACTCTTTACCGTTCCATTTCACCGAGTATGTAAAATTCGCATTCATACATGCAACAACGGATGTAGTTTTATTATTTCCGAAGAATGAAAGATCAACAGACAACGAGCTGAAATCATTATTGAATTTTTTGTTTTCAACCCATGTATCGAATCCGACATTAAAATTGCCCGGACAGAAATATGCCGAATACCAAATTATTACCGGAGAAGATAATCCACCAAACTGATGCCATCCGGCTCCGCGGCCGGTTTCAATTATAAAATGTTCCATACAATTGTATGAAGCTTCAGTTTCTGTTTTCCAAACATCAAGAGCTGTTTTTGCAATTTTAAACGCAAAGTCCGCTTCACCCAAATCGAGCATTGTTTTCCAGAAAAACCATTGATGCGACATCCAAACAGTACCATTCCAATATCCGTCGATTCTGTAATACGGCGCCGACTGATCTACTGCGGATAGACCTGCTTTTGACCATATATGTTTATCGGATTTTAATGAAGCGAGAATTTTTTCTTTCTGCGCGTCGGTACAAATTCCGGCAATCAACGGATAAGCGCCGTCGAATGTCATATCATAATTTACCTTATCATCGTATTTCATTATGTGTAACGGATTTCCGTTTCCATCGTGAACAACATATCCGAAGTAACCGGATTCTTCGTCCCAGGAATATTTTTGAAGTGCGCTTGAAAAAGTTTTTATATCGTTATCATATTCTTTTATATCGTCTTTCTTGCCGAGATAACTGGCGAACATTTTTAAAATCTTTGCAGTTCTAATAGCCTGCGAAGATGTTATCACCGGCGCAACTGTCGATTCCAACTTTTCATCGTGAGTATATTTCTGCGGAGGCAAATCATCCCACCCGCCGGAATTGTAAAAATAATCCCATGTTTTCAAAATGTTAGATTTCAACACCCGCGTGCTTGAACTTCCCAATCGACCGGCAAAAAATTCATGATATTGTTTTAACCGCGGATAAAAATACTCAAGCATTTCTTTTGATTGAGTAGCATTCCATAATTCCTGAAACAAATAATGCTGAACCGGAACCGGAGAACCGTGATGAATAAAAGCAGATTGAGCGCCGGGTTCCTGAACATATGCATTTAAACTTTCTACTGCCCTGGTTGTATCCGATTGCAGTAATCCCAATCCGTTAAAACCCGAATCCCAAGTGTAAAGACAATCCCACCATCTGCCGGGAGCGCTGTGACGGATATATTCTTTTTGAGTATAAACAGGATAAACAACATTTGTAAATAAAGTTGCATTCATGCGGTCGATGCCGAATTTATACTTTTCGCCTTCGGGATTTACTTGTTTAGTCACGAGATGTTTTCTTGCGGCAAGATAATATCCGCCGAAATAATCTTTAGATGATTCGGCTTTGTTTAAAAGAGATTCAACTTCTTCTTTGGAACCGCAGCACACTACGCCGTAAACAATCTTTTTCGATTTTGGCTGTAATTCCACCGGTCTTAAAAATATATTTGTAAAATGACCTTTCCCCTCTCCGTTAAATTTCATCTGTACGTGTTCATTAACCATTTGCTTAAAATAATCCGCAAGATCACGTCCGTACCATTCACGAATATCAAATAAATCGAATTGCCATAATAATCCGTAATACAAATCGGTGTCTTCATACTTAAGAATTATTGAATTCTTTAGAGGTCCTTGAATTATTTGAGGAGCATAATTCCATTCTTTCTGTTTTATTTCAATCTTATCAACGGAATTGGATTCTACCAAAACAAATCCGTTGATTTCAATCGCACTTCCACCTTCCGATACAAAAGTTAATTCCTGCATTGATGCGTTAAGTTTTCCGATTTTCACCGTATCAATTACAAATCCGTCGTTCCCGTTAAAACTAATTTCTTTATTCACCATTCCTGAAAGAGAAAACAAAACTTTTTGGTTGGCATTCATTCTATAACGAATAAGAAGCAGAGCATCGTTAAAATCTTTTTCTACATTTATTTTATAAGAAACAATATCACCTTTATCCAAACCAAAATCCAAACCTATTCCCGAACCATTTACAAAACCATTGGCTCGTATTTCCCCGCGCATTTTTCCGTCTGCAACTAAATTGTCGGTCGGTCTTGTTTTAAAGAATTTCAAATCCTCATAATCCAAAGCGTTGATCCACTTTGCGCCTTCCGGTAAATTAATTACGGCGGGATAAATAGGTGTGTACGGGCTGTATTCTTTAATCGGCGGGAAATTCATAAATGCCATAAAATGCAGCGCAAGGCTTTGATTTAATTCCGTATTATTAACGCATTCAATTCTTATCAATCTTGATTTCGGTGTTATTTCCGAATAAGAAATCTCCGTGTAAACCTGATCTTTCCATTCAAGTTCATGACGGAAACTAAAGAATTCCAAATTTGGGGAAGCTTCCCAGGGATGATAACCGCTTTCAAAAAGTACGTTTGGAACGTCAACTTTTCTTCTGTAAAAACCCGGGAAAACACTCAGATCGAATCTTAATCCGCTTGCTTTATCGGGAATATGCGAGATGCCGATATATCTTTTGGAATACGGACCCCAATCGGGTAGTGTGAGATCGTGTGTGCCGTTTAGTTTTTTATATACTTCGGCATTGTCTATTGATTGAGCAAATTCTGCTTTCAATGGAAATAATAAAATGACGATTGATAAAAAAAAGTATTTTTTTATATAATTCATTATAAATTTTCTCCCGTTCTTCTCTACACAAAAACAGTAACAATTGAAGCTACGGTTTAAGCTTTGAACTCCATTTTCTTTTATTGTAATTTAATTTACATTATTCACTTTAAGAGCAACGCACAAAGCTGCAAAATCGCCTGTGCTTTCGCCAAGCTCCGCAGCAACTATTTTACATACTTTGTAGGAACCGGGTAATGTTTCTTTTTCCATAACTTTTCGTGCCGGTTCAAATAATAAATCACCTAATCTTACTCCCATACTTCCAATAACTATAAGTTCGGGATTAAGGATATCAACTAAAATTGAAAGACCTTTGCCGAGATAAGTACCGCTTTTTTCAACAACTTTAAGAGCAAGCATATCTCCTTTTTTTGCCCATTCAACAACATCCCTGCCCGTAACTTCCCCGGGTTCTTTATATTGTTTAAGCATTTCTGCTTTTCCAATTTCTTCTGAAAGACACAATAATTCAAAAGCCATCATTTGCGATAAGCCTGTACCGCTGCAAAAACCTTCGAATGAACCGCGCTTGTGATAACCAATAGGACCATCTTCTTCAAGCTTGATATGCCCGGCTTCTCCGCCGTTATCGTTAGTACCTGAGTAAAGTTTGCCGTCGAGAATTAGTCCGGCTCCCAAACCAGTTCCGAACGTCAGAAAGATTAAATTATTTTTTCCTTTCCCGGCTCCGAATTTCCATTCGGCAAGAGCACCGGCATTGGCATCGTTTTCCAAAAAGGCTGGTATTTTAAAATCGGTTTGAAAAGTTTCTGTAATAGGAATAAAATCCCAGCCGGGTAAATTTGGAGGGGAAAGAATTAGTCCTTTCTTGCTGTCCAACGGGCCGCCGCAGCTTATTCCAATTGATTCAATTTTATATTTTTCTATGAAATGTAAAACGACGGGTTTAATTTGTTGATAAGATTTTTCCCAAGCATCTTTACCGGTAATAGTAGCAAATTGCGCTCTTTCATACAATTTGCCTTTATCTGTCATTATCGTAACGGCAGTGCTTGTTCCGCCGATATCAATTCCTATGTAAAATTTTTCGTTCATCAAAAAAAGTATTTATATTTTGTTTGATTTCAGGCTTATCAGATTAATTCTTCCTGTTTTGACGGTTTGTAACCATTCAAACCATAAAATAAAATAAACAAGTAACAGCACAACGGAAGAACATACGAATAATGCAACCCAATCATCGGGATATCAGCCAAAACTCCTTGAAAAAGAGGAAAGATTGCGCCCCCCACCGGAGCCATTATTAAAACACCGGAGGCTTTAATCGTCATATCACCGAGTCCATCAATAGACAAAGCAAAAATATTAGACCACATTATTGAATTGAATAATCCAACCATCAACATTGCCCACATCGAAACAAATCCTTGAGTTAAAATAGTAATTGCTATAAAAACAAATGCCCCAACGGATGCCCATACAAGAACTTTTTGAGCGCTCAATCTTTGCAATATTGCGGAACCGGCAAAACGGCCAACCATTAATCCACCCCAATAAAGCGGAATATACTTAGCGGCGGCTTGCGCAGAAAGACCCGCGATATAAGGTTCTCCCAAATAGCTGACAATAAAACTACCAATTGTTACCTCGGCTCCTACGTATAACATCAACGCTATAACTCCAAAACGTAACTGACGGTATTTTAGAACATTGCCTTCCACTTTTTTTGAAGAAGAATTTTTTATTGTCGGAAGTTTGATCAAAGCAAAAATACCTGCTATTAAAAAAGACCCGATTGCGAGTCCAATATAAGGAGCTTGAACCGAAGCTGCATGTTCAGCGCTACTATTAAACTTTCCTAGAATTAAATAGGCACCAATTAAAGGAGCGATTGTTGTTGCAAGAGAATTTATTCCTTGAGCCAAATTTAATCTGCTCGACGCAGTTTCGGGAGCGCCAAGAATTGAAACGTAAGGATTACCGACTACTTGTAAAAATACATTTCCCGTAGCCATTATAAACAATCCGAAAAGGAACAAGCCATAAGAAATAATATAAGCGGCGGGTAGAAAAATTAAACATCCAATGCCTACAATCGATAATCCGAGTACTATTCCGTTTTTATACCCAATTTTACCGATGACGATGCTCGCGGGAACAGCCATTGAGAAATATGCGCCGAAATAGCAAAACTGGATAAGCATCGTCTCGGTATAATTCATATTAAACAGACTTTTTAAATGCGGGATTAAAATATCATTGAGAGAAACAATTGCACCCCACATGAAAAAGAGTGTACTCATTAGAAAAAAAGCAGTCTTGAAATTCTTTGTTTTTGATTCTACCATATTAGAAGTCGACGATGTTGAAAAATTCATAAGGTTATTTTCTTTTTTATATAAAAAAATGAGATTGCCTTAATAAAAATAAATCCGGAGTTCTGTGAATACTGGTCTGAGGGTTTAATTCTTCGGTTTGTATGTAAATAGTCCGATTTGGGGCAGAAAATGAACAAAGCAGATTAGATTAAAGACAATAATTAGATAAAAGAATTCTCTAAATTACCATTGGAATTACTCTTTCCACATAAAATAATCACAGGAAATGTGAACCGTTTAATAATCCTCACCGAAAATTACCAGCGAGGATTATTAATAATGTTTGAATAGAAACCTATTTTATTTTTAACAATTCCACGTCATCATTCCGGATTTTCCGCCTCGCCGTGAATATACCCTTTAGGAGAAACTCCGAATTGTTTTTTAAATAACTTACTGAAGTGAGACGGATCCTTAAACCCAACCGAATAAGCAATCTCCGTCACTGTCATTCCGGATTCTTTTAATAATTGCGCGGCTCTTTTTAAGCGGATTGCAAAAATAAATTCCTGAACAGAATGACTTGTGAGAGATTTTAATTTATTGTATAAACTTACGCGACTCATACCGACCAATTTGCTGAATGTTTCTACATTAAACTCCGAATCGTCAATATGTTCTTCGATAATACCAATAGCCCGTTTAATAAATTTTTGATCGACGGAAGTAATAGAAATGGTTTCCGGCTCCATTTGTAATGTTTTACCAAACCTTTCGCGGAATTTTTTACGTGTTTCCAAAAGGTTATGGATCCTTAAAAGCAATTCCGCACTGTAAAACGGTTTAATTAAATAATCGTCGGCACCGGTTTCCAATCCTTCCATTTTATACTCTTGCGAAGAGCGGGCGGTAAGTAATATAACGGCAATGTGACTTGTTCTTTCGTCGGTTTTTATTCTTTTACAGAATTCAAGTCCATCCATATGTGGCATCATAATATCGCTAAGAATTAAATCGGGACTATTATTGAGCGCTTTATTTAATCCGTCTTCGCCGTTAACAGCTTCTATTATATCATATTCTTTCTCAAGCTCTTCTCGAATGTATTGACGCATATCGGCATGATCTTCAACTACCAGTATTTTACTTTTCCCTTCTTTATGATGTTCTTCACCTTCGGGAATATTTTGTGCTTCTTCGTCTTCGCTTTCGGGAAATTTCAGTTTTATAAATTCGGATTTTCTAATCAAATCTTGTTCGGTTATTCCCTCAAAAACTTCTTCATAGATAACCGGAACTTTTATAATGAAAGAGGTACCTATACCTTCGGTACTTTCTACTTTAATTTTGCCGCCGTGAATTTTAACCATTTCTTTTGCAACCGAAAGTCCGATACCTGTACCACCAACAGCTGTTTTATTATGATCCTGAACTTGATAAAAACGGTCAAAAACTTTTTCCAAATTTATTTTTGATATTCCAACTCCGGAATCTTTAATTGTAATTTTCAACCATTCGGAAACATTTACAGGTTTGCACAAGCCCAAATTAAAAGTTTGAATCTGTCCGTTACTAGCTTTTTTTATCTGGACAAGTACCGAACCAAGCTGAGGAGTAAACTTCATAGCATTGGAAATAAGATTAAACATTATCTTTTCAATTTTATCAGGGTCAAACCAAACTTCCAGCTTTGTTAAGTCCGTTACAATTTTCAAATCAATTTTTTTCGATTCGGCAAGTTCTTCGAAAACAGCGACTTCCTCGCGTAGAAAATCGATTATATCTCCGCGCTTGGGTTCGAATTTTAATTGCCCGGCTTCCATTTTTCTAAAGTCCAATACTTGATTGATTAGTCTTAATAAACGATGGCAATTTCTATTCACAAGACTTAACGGTTTTTTTAATTCACTGCTAAGATTCGGAGATTCCAAAACTTTTAACAGGGGACCCATTATTAAAGTTAAAGGTGTGCGAAGTTCGTGCGAAATATTTGCAAACAAACGAACTTTAGTTTCGGACATTTCCTGAATGATTTGATTCCGGCGATATAGGTGTGTTATGAAATATGCTATTATTGATAAGAATGTAACAATCAATAAAATAAACCATGGCTGAGCCCATGTTGGAGGAGTAACATAAAATGTAACATGTGCCGGGGTTGGATCAATATTATTATCACGGTCACGCGCTCGAACTTCAAAAGTATGATAACCGCTGGCAACTGATAGAAATATATTACTTGTTCTATATGTAAAACTGGACCACGGATTATTATCGATTCTGTATGAATATTGTATTTGTTCAACAGGTGTTAATTTCCACGGATCGTTCGCAGTCCATGACAAAATAACATTGCCCGGCTGTGCAATTTTTTCTTCGGAAAAAGTGATTATAGTTTCCGGAGCCGAATGATCGGGGTAATAAAGAGTTGTAAAAAAATTATTATCCGATTCCCCGGCAAAACTATCTTTGTAAAGTACTTTTCTGTACCATGCCGGCAAATTTTGATCAACCCAAATGGCGCCGTCCTTTGTTGATTTTATTGAAATGCCGTCCAGCTTTGGTTTCAAATAGCTATGGAAAGAATTTCTAGTCCAGTTCAAACCATCGAAATGGGAAATATCTCTATTCGTTGCTACCCAAACATTTTCATTCGATATTACGTGAATGTTTATTATAGTGTTACTTGAAAGACCATCCTTTATTGTATAATGTTTCCACTTACCGGTTATATGATTTAAGAAATAAACGCCGTTCGTTCGTGTTCCCACCCAAAGATCGCCGGTTGGAGATGTACCGATACAATCAACAAAACTTGCATTCAATCCCGAAGGATCCAGTATTCTTGTCCACTTTTGGGTTTGGTCGCTGAACTTATAAAAGCCAAGCTGTCCCGTCCAGATTGTACCGTCGGCAGTTTGTCCAATTCCATAAATACCTAAAAGTTTAAAAACATTATCAGTATAATGGTATTCAAATTCTACGTTGTTCGGATTATCGGCGTTTTTATATCTGACCAATCCGCCTTTCTGACCTTTTTCAAAATTAATATCGGATGCAGAACCAAACCACAAAGATCCGTCGGAAGCTTCAAATAATGCCCTCCTGTCAATTCCCCAGCCAAGATGTGGATGAATTTGTTTTGTCCATTTTTTTCCGTCAAAACAAGCAGTTGCCGCAATTTCGTTATCGCTTCCGGCAGCCCAGATATTACCGTTCCGGGAAACAATTAGCGCAACCGTTACATCAATAACTCCATCTGCCTTTGAATACTTAATCCATTTTTTCATTTTTGCATCGCATTTAACAACTGCACCGTCATAGGATATAAACCATTTATTACCCGATTTATCTTCTGTCTGCAAACTAAGTCCTTTTAAAGTAGCCCATCGTTGATTCGAAAGATCAATTCGCCAGACTTCGTTGCCTAAACCAATAATAAACAAATGCTGCCCAACAGTTTCGAAAAGTATCAATCTGTTGGAAGCAAAAGGTAGATTTGTACTTTCGTACATTTTCCACGAGCCCAAATTATAAATAAAAATGCGCCCGATACCCGCAGCACATACCGAACCATCTTTCATCTCGATTATATCCGAATAAAGATCATCAATATCAAATTCGTGTTGAGATTTAAACAATCGCCATGTTGAACCATCCTTTATATTTATACCGCCGTCATTCCATCCGCTGGCTATAAAAACTTTTCCGGATGATGCTATTCTTATCATTGGGTATTTTACACGAACATAACTTCTTTCTTCATCAACATGTAACCATGTAAAATTTGAATAAACATCGGCGCTGTTAATTTTGCATTCTAAAATTCTTCCGTCTATTAAACCAAGCCATAAATTTCCTTTGTTATCTTCAACGATGCTATATACATCAAACAAAGGGAGTTTTTTTAATTCGCTAAATTTTGAAGGATCCGTAAAAACAGAATTATCTCTGTACAAAGAAATTTTGCTGCCTTTTATGCGTATTACCCCCTGATGACTACCGATAAAAATACTTCGATCCGATGCTTCGATAATCGGAATTTTATTATAAGGATGATCAATAGGATCACCAAAGTCAACATTCAAAGAGATAGATTTACATTTTCCATTTTTTAATGTATAAATTCCTTTAGCAGTACCCATATAAAGAGAACCATCGCTGGCAGAGCACAACGAAACAACCGGGATTTCGGATGAATCCTTTGTTAAAGCATAAAAATTCCAATTCATGCCGTCGTAACGCATAACTCCGTTGTTTACTCCAAACCATAAAACTTTTTTATCATCTTCAATCATACAACGGCAGCCTTTTCCTATTAATTCAGGAAAACTTTCCCATCGCCATTGTTCGGTAAACGGATTTGAATATCTCGGGATATAATTGCCAGAACTCTGGGCAAACAAAGGAGCAGAGAAGAGGATCAATGATAGTATAATACCGGCAAAAAGATTATATAGCTTCCGATATCTTTTTTCTAAAATAATGGTGTAGGAAGAATACAGGGTAAATTCTTTTTTCACGAGATAACTACTCCGGATTATTCATTTTTTGAAGATTATAGATAAAATTGTTCGATGAATTTCTGAACAATTTACATATAGACACTTCTTTTGAACACACCAACATGTGCCAACGACAGAAACTATTTATTTTAACCTACATCAAAATAACAAATAATTCTTGGCTTGTACAGTTTACTGCTTTTTCATCAAATAAGTTTTTATTATTAAAACTAACGGGGAACGATGAAATCAAGAACCGCATATTTTAAGTACATATTGTTTACTTTTTTGGGTCTGATAATTTTATCAATCATTGTCGATCT
>Ga0153915_10007823_pt1 | contig 10121 bp, 5 predicted proteins | sample Opewatmetagenome_2_FD_107003 | JGI IMG/M metagenome (GOLD analysis project Ga0153915, IMG submission 107003) | Freshwater wetland microbial communities from Ohio, USA - Open water 3 Core 3 Depth 3 metaG | ecosystem: Environmental > Aquatic > Freshwater > Wetlands | place: USA: Ohio, Lake Erie... | reverse complement strand
GTGCGGCACGGCGTCGAAGCGGTTGACCACGATGTCGCGTTTGGTTTCGTCGACGCGCACGGTCATGTCGAAGCGGCCGTCGTGGAGCTCCTTGTTCAGCACTTCCGAATTGCGATGCAGCCAGCTGATGCCGGCGCCGTCGGAGGCGTCGATCGAAAGGTCCAGCGTCGTGCGCGTCGCCGCCAGCCGCACCTCGATCGCCGCCAGCAGCGCGTCGATCCCCTCCCCGGTCTCGGCGGAAACCAGGAAACAGGGGCGCTCCGGCGGGCGGCGCGCGGCGATATTCTTCAGGTTGTCGCGCCCGTCGGCGTCGAAGCGGTCGATCTTGTTCCAGACTTCGAGAATGCGCTGTCCGGCGTCCGGATCGATGCCGAGCTGGCGCAGCACGGTATCGACGTCGCGCTGCTGCGCATCGGTGTCCTCATGGGAGATGTCGCGGACGTGTAGAATGACGTCGGCCTCCAGCACTTCCTCCAGCGTCGCGCGAAAGGCTGCGACGAGCTGCGTCGGCAGGTTGGAGATGAAGCCGACCGTGTCGGACAGCATCGCCTTGCCGCCGTGCGGGAGTTTTAACGCGCGCAAGGTCGGGTCCAGCGTCGCAAACAGCATGTCGGCGGCCTGCACGTCGGCGCGGGTCAGGCGGTTGAACAGCGTCGATTTGCCGGCGTTGGTGTAGCCGACCAGCGCCACCACCCGATACGGCACCCGCTGGCGGCCGGCGCGATGCAGCCGCCGTGTCGCCTGAACCTTCTTGATTTCATTCTCAAGGCGGGTGATGCGTTCGCCGATCAGGCGGCGGTCGGCCTCGATCTGGGTTTCGCCAGGACCGCCCATGAAGCCGAAGCCGCCGCGCTGGCGCTCCAGATGGGTCCATGACCGCACCAGGCGGCTGCGCTGATAATTCAGATGCGCAAGTTCGACCTGCAACGCGCCTTCCTTGGTCTTGGCGCGGCGGCCGAAGATCTCGAGGATCAGTCCGGTGCGGTCGAGCACCTTGGTGTTCCAAGCCTTTTCGAGATTGCGCTGCTGGATCGGCGACAGCGCGCAATCCATCACCACCAGTTCGATATCGTGGCCGCTGACGAGCCCGACGATCTCCTCGACCTTGCCCTTGCCGAGATAGGTCGCGGGCCTGATCTGACTGACCGGCGCGATCAGCGCGTCCGCGATCGTAAGATCGATGGCGCGCGCCAGACCCACGGCTTCCTCAAGCCGCGCTTCGGTATTGCGCAGGACATGCTGATCCGTCTGCGCCTCGGGATCGCCGCGGCGCATACGCAAATAGGGGCCGATGACGATCACCCGCCCGCTGGCTTTACCCCCTGCCGGCCGCGGACGGTCGGCACCCCCTTCGATATCTCGGGGTTCCAATCAGATCACTCTCAAGCCGGAGCATCCTCGCCGCCTTCGAACAACTGGATCGGAGCGCCGGGCATGATCGTCGAGATCGCGTGCTTGTATACAAGCTGCGAATGACCGTCGCGCCGGAGCAGCAGGCAGAAATTGTCGAACCAGGTGACAATCCCCTGCAGCTTCACTCCATTGACCAGAAAGATCGTCAGTGGCGTTTTGGTTTTGCGAACGTGATTAAGGAAGGTGTCCTGTAGGTTTTGTGCGCGGTCTGCCGCCATTGTTGTTATCCCGCAGTCTTGTTGGCTTCTTTTTGTTGAACCGGTTGCAGCTCTCTTCGGAGCATCTCCCGGTTGCCGGCACTCCCCTGAGATCCCCCTCTGGGAGGCGCGGCGGCATGATTAGAAGGCAGGCGCGGTTTTTAGGCAAGCCAGTTCGCACCCTTGACTCGGGGAACGCGAGCGCAATTCCCGGGAAAAGCCCGGAAATGCGGCCAATTTCTCGTGAATGAGACAAAACCCGCTCAGCCGACCCCAAGCGCCTTCAGCTTGCGATGCAGCGCCGAGCGCTCCATGCCGACGAATTCGGCCGTGCGCGAGATATTGCCCGAGAAGCGGCTGATCTGGGCGATCAGATAATCGCGTTCGAACACTTCGCGCGCCTCGCGCAGCGGCAAGCCCATAATATGCTCGCCATTGTTGCTGGTCGGCATCGCCGGCACCATGGAGCCGACGTCCTGCGGCAGCATATCGGCGGTGATGATGACTTCCGGACCTCCGCCGGCCAGAATCATCACGCGCTCCACATTGTTGCGAAGCTGCCGGACGTTCCCGGGCCAGACATGCGACTGCAATACCGCCATCGCGTCCTGCCCGATCTGGCGTTTCGGTAACCCGGTAGCGGCTGAAATCTGATCCATGAAGTAGTCGATCAGTTCCGGGATGTCCTCGCGCCGTTCCGACAGCGGCGGCACCCGAATCGGCACCACCGACAGCCGGTGATAGAGGTCCTCGCGGAAGCGCCCTTCCGCGATCTCCTCTTCCAGGTTGCGCGCGGTCGAGGAGATGATGCGGACGTCGACATTGACCTTGGTGGTGCCGCCCGAGCGCTGGAACGTCTGATCGACCAGCACCCGCAGGATCTTGTTCTGGGTCTCGCGCGGCATGTCGCCGATTTCGTCGATGAACAGGGTGCCGCCATGGGCTTCTTCCAGCGCTCCGGCCTTGCGCGGATGCTCACCATTGGACTGTTCGATGCCGAACAGTTCGACTTCCATGCGCTCCGGCGTGATCGCCGCGGCGTTGATGACGACAAAGGGGCCTTCGGCGCGGCTCGACATGTTATGCAGCGTACGCGCCGCCAGTTCCTTGCCCGCCCCGGAAGGACCAACGATCAGGATGCGGCTGTTGGCCTTGGCGGCCCGCTCGATGGTCTGGCGCAACTGATTCATGCAGGCGGAGCGTCCGGTCAACACGCTCGCCGCAGGCGCCAATTGCTTGAGTTCCTTCACCTCGCGCTTCAGCCGCGAAGTCTCCAGCGCCCGCGTCGCCACCAGAATCAGCCGGTCGGACTTGAACGGCTTTTCGATGAAGTCGTAGGCGCCGCGCTTGATGGCAGCGACCGCAGTTTCGATATTGCCGTGTCCAGAGATCATCACGACCGGCAGATCGGGGTGTTCGCGCTTGATCTGCTCCAGCAACTGGAGGCCATCGAGCTTGCTGCCCTGCAACCAGATGTCGAGGAACACCAGATGCGGACGACGGTTGGCGATTTCCGCCAGCGCCGAATCGCTGTCGCGCGCGGTCCGGGTGGTGAATCCCTCATCGTCGAGAATGCCCGCAACCAGATCACGAATATCTGCTTCGTCATCGACAATCAGAATGTCACTTGCCATGGGTTACGCCTGTCTTGTCAGTTGCCTGTTGCGGCTTCGATTTTTGCTTGATCGTTAGTCGCACGAGCCGGCTCCGTGGTTTCGGATGCCGACGGTTTTGTTTCGGAAGTAGCCTGTTCTTTCGCCTCGGCCTTCGCTGCATGACCCGATACGGCGAAGCGCAACCGCATCCAGGCGCCGCGCTGGCCCGGCCTGATGTCGGCGGCATCGTGGAGTTCGATCCGGCCGCCGTGGTCTTCGAGCACGCGGCCGACGATCGCCAGCCCAAGGCCGGTGCCCTTTTCACGCGTCGTAACGTAGGGCTCAAGCAGACGCGCCCGGCTCACCTTCGGCAGGCCGATCCCGTTGTCGACGACGTCGATGACGATGTCGTCGTTCTCGCGCGCGGCGATGACGTCGATGCGACCCTTCCCCAATTCCTCCGGCGGGACGGCCTCGATGGCCTCCGTGGCGTTCTTGATGATGTTGGTCAGCGCCTGCGAAATCAGCCGCCGGTCGAACTGCGCCCGCAACGGCTCTTCCTTGATTTCGGCTTCGATATCGATGTCGGGATGCCCGACCCGCATCAGGAACACGGCCTGGCGCACGGTATCGGCGACGTCCTCGCCTTCGATCACGGGCTTTGGCATCCGCGCGAAGCGCGAGAATTCGTCGACCATCCGCCTGATATCATCGACCTGCCGCACGATCGTATCGGTGCATTGCTCGAAAACCGCCTTGTCCTCGGTGATGGCCTTGCCGAACTTGCGGCGAATGCGCTCGGCGGAAAGCTGGATCGGGGTCAGCGGATTCTTGATCTCGTGCGCAATGCGGCGGGCGACGTCTGCCCATGCCGAGGTGCGCTGCGCGGAAACCAGTTCGGTAATGTCGTCGAGCGTGATGATGTAGCTGTCGCGCGACTGGCTGGTCTGCTCGGCGCTGACGCGAACCGAAAGATTGCGCTCATGGCCGTCGCGGAGAATCGTGATCTGGCCCTGCACCAGCCGCTGCGTGCCCTCGCGCGCGGCCTTCATCATGTCGTCGAGTTCGGGCAGCACGTCGGACAGCGGATGACCCAGCGTCTCCGATTCGGCGTGACCGATCAGCTTTTCGGCGGAGCGATTGAGAATGCCGACGCTGCCGGATGCGTCGACCCCGATGATGCCGGCGCTCGCCGAGGACAGCACCGCCTCGATGAAGCGGCGGCGGCTGTCGATCAGGTCGCTGGCGTTGACCAGCTCGTCGCGCTGGGTGCGCAGCTCCTGCGTCATCTTGTTGAAGGTCTCGCCGAGCTGTGCGAGATCGCCCTCCGATTTGTGCACCGCCACCTGCACATGCAGATCGCCGGTCGAAACGATATTGGCGGCGCTCATCAGCCGCCGTATCGGCATGACCAGCCAATTGGCGAAGTTCAGGCCGATCAGCACGGAGGCCATCAGGATGGTCAGCCCGATCACGGCGAACATCAGCGCGAGTGACACCTGCATGCCGAGCCGGCGCGACTCCAACTCGGCATATTCGGCGACGCTGGCCTGCGTCTCGTTGACCTGCGCGACGACGTGCGGATCAAGCAGGCGGGCGACGTAGAGGAAGGTGTCGTTGAATGCGCGCAGCCGGATCACGGCCGCGACGTAATTCCCTTCGGGAAACACCGAGATCTCAGGCTCGGTTTCCTTGACATTGCTCAGGAATTCGGGCGGCGGGACCGTGAAGCTCTGTTTGATGCCGGTCTGCGCCGTCTCCAGAATATTGCGGTCCTTGTCGATCAGCATGGCGCCCGGCAGGTTGCGCGATGCGGCGCTGGCCGTCAGAAGCTCGCGAAATGTGCCGCGGTCCTGGTCGTATAACGGCCGGGCGTGCGAAATATCGTTGGCCATCCCCAGGATGTCGCCGCGGATAAGTTCCGCATGTTCGTAAAGATACGCCCGTGCAACGGTCAGCGAGTTCTGGATCACCTGGCGCGTCGGGCCTGAAAACAGCCGATCGAAGCCCCGATCGATGGTCACATTGGCGACGATCGCCACCAGCACGGCCGGCAAGACCGCAATCACCGAAAACAGGCCGACGATCTGGATGTGCAACCTCGCGGCCGCCCGGCCCCGGCGCCGGGCCTGCACCACCTGCCAGAGTTCGCGGACGATAATGACGACCAAAAGCAGGATGATCGCCGCATTGATGAGCATGAAGGAAATGACGACGTCCCGGGTCGGTTCGATCCGGGTCAGGCCCGTGAGCACCACGAAGGTAAGGAGCGCCGACAGCAGCGCGATGGCGACCGCAAACGGCGCCACAAACCTCCAGAGGGAGCGCCCCTTGGGTTCGGCAAACGACGGATCGAAGGCTGCGGCCGAAGTATCTGCGCTGGTCATTCCGGCAAGGGGGTGAGCTGAAGCCTTATGTCCGCATTAGCGGACTGATGCATTCATACCACAATGTTGCCGAATTGCGACGATTCCGCGGCGCAAGGGTACCGCTTCACGCGCATTTAAGCCGCGACTTCCCGCCACAGGACGCCTTCGAGCCTCTGGAAGCCCTCAACTACCGCTGCGGTAAACCTGAATGTCCAGATCGCGAATCTTCTTCCTCAACGTGTTGCGGTTGAGGCCGAGCAGATCCGCGGCGCGGATCTGATTGCCCCGCGTCGCCGCCAGCGCGGCGGTGAGCAGCGGCACCTCGATTTCCTTGAGGATCCGGTGATAGAGGCCCGGCGGCGGCACGCCGTTGGGGAATCCTGAGAAATGCGACGACAGATAGGCTTCGACGGCGCCGCCGAGATTGTCGACCCCGTGCTGGACGCTGCCGCCCGACGTCACCGCCGGCGGCGCCAGCTCGCCGTCAATGACGGAGCCTGTGATCACGTCCTGCGGATATAGCGCGGCGAGCCGGCGCGCGAGATTTTCGAGCTCACGCACATTTCCGGGCCAGCGATGCTGTTTCATGCGTTCCAGCGCCAGCGCGTCAAGCTTCTTCGGCGGCAGACCGTCCTTCTCGGCCAGGGCGAAGAAATGCCGGATCAAATCGGGCAAATCCTCGATCCGCTCGCGCAAGGGCGGCAGGCGCAGCGGCACCACGTTCAACCGGAAGAACAGATCCTCGCGGAACAGGCCCTGCTGGATCAGGATGCGCAGGTCCTTGTTGCTGGCGGCGACGATCCGCACGTCGGTCTTGATCGGCGTGCGGCCGCCGACCGTGGTGTATTCACCCTGCTGCAGCACCCGCAACAGGCGGGTCTGCGCCTCCATCGGCATGTCGCCGATCTCGTCGAGAAACAGCGTGCCGCCTTCAGCCTGCTCGAAGCGGCCGGAGGCACGGGTGTTGGCGCCGGTGAAGGCGCCGCGCTCGTGGCCGAACAGTTCGGATTCGATGAGGTCGCGCGGGATCGCCGCCATGTTGACGGCGACGAAGGGGCCGTTGCGCCGCTTGCCGTAGTCGTGCAACGCGCGCGCGACCAGCTCCTTGCCGGTGCCGGATTCGCCGGAGATCATCACCGTGAGGTCGGTCTGCATCAGCCGCGCCAGCACCCGGTAGATTTCCTGCATCGCCGGCGACCGGCCGACCAGCGGTATCGAGTCGAATTCGGATTCGTCGACCTGGTTGGCCGCCCGCTCCTTCGGCTCCGCCAGCGCACGGCCGACGATCGCGATCAGTTCCTTGAGGTCGAACGGCTTCGGCAGATATTCATAGGCGCCGCGTTCGGACGCGCGGATCGCGGTCATGAAAGTGTTCTGCGCGCTCATCACGATGACGGGAAGATTCGGCCGCATCTTCTTGATCCGCGGCAGCAGGTCGAACGCGTTTTCGTCGGGCATCACCACGTCGGTGATGACCAGATCGCCCTCGCCCTGGCTGACCCAGCGCCACAGCGTGGCCGCGTTCCCCGTCAGCCGCACCTCGTACCCGGCCCGTGAAAGAGCCTGGTTCAGAACCGTCCGGATCGCCGTGTCATCGTCGGCGACAAGTATGCTACCTGCGGGCATCGTTCTTATTCCTCATCTTGTGTCCTGTGAGGCATGCAACGGCGTCCCCGGAACGTCATCGCGATTGCTTTGATCGAAGTGCTTGGCGGTGTTGAACATGGGGAGCAGCACCCGGAAGATGGTTTTCCGCGGCTGAGATTCGCATTCGATGATGCCGCCATGGTCGCCGACAATCTTAGCGACCAGCGCAAGGCCGAGCCCGCTGCCGGTCGGCTTGGTGGTGACGAACGGATCGAACAGATTGGGCAACAGGTCTTCCGGCACGCCGGGGCCGTTGTCCTTGACGCAGAATTCGAGCGGCAGCGACACCCGCGATTTCTTGCCGGGCACCGAGAGACGGACGCCGGGACGGAACGCGGTGGTGAGCTGAATCTCCGCGTCGCTGCCGAGATCGGCCACCGCCTCCGCGGCATTCTTCACCAGGTTCAGGAACACCTGAATCAGCTGATCCTGATTGGCCAGCACCGGCGGCAGCGACGGATCGTAGTCTTCGATAAAGCGGATGTTGCGGGCGAAGCCGGATTGCGCCAGCCGCTTAACGTGATCGAGCACCGAATGAATGTTGACGGGACCGCGCGCCACCGGCCGGTCGTCGCCGAATACTTCCATGCGATCGACCAGCGTGACGATGCGGTCCGCTTCGTCGCAGATCAGCCGGGTCAGCATGCGGTCTTCCGAGGAAGCGGCCTGCTCCAGCAGTTGCGCCGCGCCGCGGATGCCCGACAGCGGGTTCTTGATTTCGTGCGCCAGCATCGCCGCGAGCGCGATCACCGAACGCGCAGCACTCCGATGCGTCAATTGCCGGTCCATCTTGTCGGCGATGGTGCGCTCCTGCAGCATCACGACGATATGGCCAGGCCGCTCGGTCAGCGGCGCGACGTGAAGGTCGACCTGGCGGTCGCCGCCGATCCGCGGCGTACCCAGATCGACCTTGTACTCGTTGACCGGCGAGCCGCTCGAGCGCACCTGGTCGATCAGCGCCAGCAGCGGGCTGCCGAAAGGCACAAGCTCCTTGAGCGACTGGCGCTGCAGGAATTGGGTCGAGATCTCGAAGAACGATTCGGCGGCCATATTGGCGTCGACGATCCTGCCGTCCGGCGCCACCAGCAGCACCGGATTGGGCAAGGCATTGAGGATGGCATCGCCATCGGTCGGCATCGGCCTGCGATGTTCTGCGGCTGAAGTCATGCAGCAGCGCTCCATGCAAAGTCGTCAAACGCATCCTGAAGAGATCGATTCACGCCCGCGGGGTCTTCCGACGTCAAAATCCTGGCGCGCCAGGTCTTGAGCGTGGCCGCCGGCGTGCGGCTGCACCGGGCCGCAACCTCCAGCGCCCAGCCGAGATGCTTGCGCGCGTGGCGAAGGCCGACCCGCAGCCCATAGAGACTGCAAACCTCATCATAAAGCGCACGGATGTGGGCGAGTTGCTCTGCGAGCGGCGGCGGCGCCTCGACCACGCCGGTTTCGAGCCGGCGCGCGATCTGGCCGGGCAACCACGGCTGGCCCTGCGCGCCGCGTCCGACCATGACGGCGTCGGCGCCGGACTTCTCGAGCGCGGACACCGCGTCCTCGAACGAGGTGATATCGCCATTGACGACGAGCGGAATGCTGATCGCATCCTTGACGCCGCGCACCGCGCTCCAGTCGGCGACGCCCTTGTAGAACTGGCAGCGGGTGCGGCCGTGCACCGTAATCATCTGCACGCCCGCAGCCTCCGCGCGGCGCGCCAGTTCCGGCGCGTTGAGCGAGCGCTCGTCCCAGCCGAGCCGCATCTTCAATGTCACCGGCACTTTCACGGCCGCGATTGTCGCCTCGATCAACCTCAAGGCATGGTCGAGATCGCGCATCAGCGCCGAACCGGATTGGCCGCCGGTCACGTGGCGGGCGGGACAGCCCATGTTGATATCGATGATTTCGGCCCCGCCGGCCTCGGCGATCCGCGCGCCTTCCGCCATCCATTTGGTCTCGCAACCCGCGAGCTGGACCACGTGCGGACCTATTCCGGTTGCCTCGCATCGCAGCAGAGACATTGGCCGGCCGTTGACGAGGTCATCGCTGGCTGTCATCTCCGAAACGACGAGTCCGGCCCCAAGGGCGGCCGTCAGACGCCGAAAAGGGGCATCGGTGACGCCGGACATCGGCGCGAGGAGGACCCGGTTGGCGACGTTAATATCGCCGATTTTCAACGGCTTAGAGCGAAATATTTCCGAGCCGGTCACGGACTTCTCGTTTCTCTGACAGGCGCCTCATCGCGACCTTCGCGACGCATTTTGCGCACAAATCTTGTGCAGTCAAGCTTCATGCCTACACTTTAGACAGTTCTGGCAATCTTGCAAGTGCAGTGCAGCAAAATATGCTTTTCCCACAGCTAATGGGAATCGTTCTGTTTTCACTCGTCCGGCATGATATTGGCAGTGCGCCAACCAGCCTATGCTCCTTCCTCAACCCTGAATCGCCATTAAACGAGTGCAATGCCGAAATCTGAGCGGACCGCTGCCATTCTTGTCGCCGCCGGACGCGGCCTCCGTGCCGGCTCGGGGGGACCGAAACAATATCGCTCGATCGGTGGGCAGACCGTGATTTTCCGCGCGATGGAACCATTTTGCCGTCATCCGCAGGTCTTTGCCGTGCAGCCGGTGCTGAACCCAGACGATACGGCCATGTTCAACGACGCCGTCAGCGCATTGCCTCACGAGGCGCCTGCCAAGGGCGGGGCGACGCGCCAGGCCTCGGTGCACGCCGGACTTGAAGCGCTCGCCGGCCAAAAGCCCGACATCGTCCTGATCCACGACGCGGCGCGGCCCTTCGTATCGGCGGCGCTGATTTCGCGCGCGATCGCGGCCGCCGGCCGTACCGGCGCGGCCATCCCCGCGATTCCCGTCGCCGATACCGTCAAGCTGATCGACGGAGACGGAAACATC
>Ga0153915_10007822_pt1 | contig 10122 bp, 9 predicted proteins | sample Opewatmetagenome_2_FD_107003 | JGI IMG/M metagenome (GOLD analysis project Ga0153915, IMG submission 107003) | Freshwater wetland microbial communities from Ohio, USA - Open water 3 Core 3 Depth 3 metaG | ecosystem: Environmental > Aquatic > Freshwater > Wetlands | place: USA: Ohio, Lake Erie... | reverse complement strand
TGCCGCTCGAGCGCGTGCCGCTGCTGCAGAAGGAGATCATTCGCAAGTGCAACCGCGCCGGCAAGCCGGTCATCACAGCGACCGAGATGCTTGAATCGATGGTCAAGTCGCCCCGGCCGACGCGCGCCGAGACCACCGATGTGGCCAACGCCATCTTCGACGGCACGGACGCGGTCATGCTTTCCGCAGAGACATCAATCGGCGATTACCCGGTGCAGGCGGTGGGGATGATGGACCGGATCGCCCGGCAGACCGAGCGGCGCCTGCCTTACGACCGTGCGTTGGCCGAGAAGAGCGAGTGGGTGGGGCGGACCACCGAAGAGCTGATCGCCTACAACGCCTGCCGAACGGCCCAGAGCCTGGGGGCGAAAGCGATCGTGGCGATGACGCGCTCCGGCAGCACGGCCGGCCGGGTGTCACGCTACCGCCCGAGAACGGCGATCGTGGCCGTTACGCCGGACGACATCTGCCGCCGCCTGGTCCTCTACTGGGGGGTGCACCCGGTACGGGCAGAGTCGCCGGCGACGGTAGGCGACATGCTGCACGCCGCCACGCGGGTGTGCAAGGAGCTTGGTCTGGTGCGCCCGGGCGACCTGATCGTGGTTACCGCGGGCATTCCGCTCGGCGTGCCGGGGTCGACGAACCTGTTGAAAGTGGAGAAGATAGTCTAGGGAATGTCCTGGTCGGCGAGGTGGTCGTTGTCGGGCGTTCCGTGGACCCATTTTTGCCGGGATAGGCTGAACACGATGTCGGTCCAGCCGCCCGGCACGGCGTCGGCGCGGGTGATCGAGCTGGCCGCATCGAAACGGTACCAGGCCTTGAGGCCCGCCTGTCCGAGGTCATCTGACGTGAGCGTGGCCGTATCCGGGTGCAGGGCAAGGTATTGAAGGGCCTCGGTCTTGGCCCGGTCGGCCTCGAGGTTGGCCGCGGTGAGTCTCGCGGTGTCAATGTAGGCGGGCGGGTTGAAACCGGCGGCGGACGGCATCTCGGCGTCGACGGGCAGGTTGCCCTGCGGCCCCGGCAACACGGGCGAAACGGACGATGAGGCCGCCCCGCAGCCGGAGAGGACCGCCAGCAGGAGGCTGGCGCCGAGGACTGGCAGCAGTCTGTGCTTCATCTCACCGCGTTCAGCGCGCGAACACTGAGTAGTCCGACAGCGCCACGTATTCGCCGCCGGTCTTCGTCCAGATGACGACAGTATAGACGCCCGGGCCGTTCGCGTCGAGGATTGGCCCGAAGGCGGCCCGAAGAGAGAAAGAGCCGGGCGGATCGGACTGCCAGTATTGCGCCTGGATGGCGTCGGGCGGCAGGTCGGTATACTGGTACCCCGGCGGGGGTGGCGGAACAACGGTGGCCACCCGTGTTCCCAGACTGTAGCTATGCGGTTTGGCCTGGAGCTCCGCCTGCGTAAGCGGGAGCGGGAGCGGGTCGTAGTAGACGCCGACCGAATCGACCATGCCCAGTGAGGACTGCCCGATGACGACCAGCGCGCCGTCCTGAAAGATGGGCGGCTGCGAGAAAGTGAGGTAGTCGCCTTCGAACTGCTGGACGAGCGCGAGCCGGTGCCCGTCACTGGCGATTCCGAGGTTGACGCGCCGGTGCCACTTGTTGAGGATGTTGTCCCGGTGCCCCCAGTTGGAGGCGTCGTCGTCGTAGACCATCTGGTGCTCGAGGGTGGCGAGCTCCGCCTTGACGTCCAGCGGCCGGTAGCGGCTGGGGTCTTCGGACTTGTCGAACCAGCCGGAGTAAGCCGAGTTCTCGGTCTCGTCGTTGGTGCCGCCGGCCAGCGTGTACCGCATGTACGGCTTCATCCCATCCGTGTCCCAGTGCGAAAGGTAGTATTCCCGCAGCATGTCCTCGGCGTGGAGTTGAGCGGCCGTGTTGGCGCCGAGAGTCACCGGAGCCAGACCATGGTCGGCGCGGTCCCGGTTGATCAGGTCAAGCGTGTACTGGACAAGCTCGGAGGCGGGCGGCACGGTAGTGGTCGGGGAGACCGGCGGTGACTGGGTGGGGACGGAAGGTGGGCTGGTGGAGGCAGGCATCTGGTCCCCCTGGGGCGGGAGCGGGAAGAGGTTGCAGGCGGCCGCGCTTAAGGTGAGGCACACGGCGCAAGCAATGGCCACGAGCCGCCTCATTGGCCCATGCTACGGGATGGGTGGGTGCCTGTCAATGACCTGAATGTAGGGGCGGTGTGGTATAATGCACGCTTGATGGGCGCACTGCGCGTGCCGGCAGTAGAGGTCGACCACGTCGTCAAGGCATATGCGAGCAAGCTCGCCGTGGACGACGTCTCGTTTTCGGTCAACATGGGCGAGGTTTTCGGCCTGATCGGGCCGAACGGCGCCGGCAAGACGACGACCATCCGGATGATGATGGACGTCATCAAGCCGGACTCGGGCCGGGTGGCCGTTCTTGGCGAGAAGCTGAGTGAGGCGAGTAAGAACCGGCTCGGCTATCTGCCTGAAGAGCGCGGGCTTTACAAGAAGCAGAGGGTGATGGACTCGATCGTCTACCTGGCCTCGCTTAAGGGCGTCGACCGGGCGACCGCCGAGCCCAGAGCTCGCGAACTGCTCAGCCGGGCGGGCATGCTGGGCAGCAGCGGGCGCAAGACCGACGAGCTGAGCAAGGGCATGGCCCAGATCGTCCAGTTCATCGTGACCATCGTCCACGACCCGGATCTGGTCGTGCTTGACGAGCCATTTGCGGCCTTGGACCCGGTCAACACCGAGCTTATCAAGGAGATGTTCCTGCGGCTGCGGGACGAGGGAAAGGCGGTCGTCCTGAGCACGCACCAGATGAACCAGGTCGAGGAGCTGTGCGACCGCATCCTGATGATCGACGACGGCCGGGCCGTCCTCTACGGCGGGCTAGGCGAGATCAAGGCGCGCTACGCGGGGCACTCGGTGATCGTCGATGCGGACGGAGTACCGGCGCAGGTGCCCGGGGTGGCCGAGACGCATGAACACCGCGGCTATCGCGAGCTTGTGCTGACCGAGGGGACGAGCCCGCAGCAGGTGCTGCAGCGAATCGTCGGGGCGGGGGCGACGGTCAGGCGGTTCGAGGTGGCCACGCCGTCTTTGAACGAGATTTTTCTGAGGGTAGCGGGCAAGCGTGGGCAAGACGCGGCTAGTGTTGCGCCATGAGTTTGTGACCACCGTGCGGAGGGTGGGATTCATCATCCTCACCCTGTCCTTGCCGGTGGTGGCGCTGCTCGGCATTGGCATCTTCCAGATTATCTCGGGCGCGGCCAAACCGCCGCCCGAGATGACCCGCATCGGGTACGTGGACGAGGCCGGCGGTTTTGACCGGTTCACCGATCAGCGGACCGTTGTCTTGAAGACGTTCGCCAGCCAGGCGGCCGCCACCGACGCGCTGGTGCGGAAAGAGATCAAGGAGTTTATCGTCATCCCGGCGGACTTTGTGGGGACGGGCGTGGTCCAGCGGTACGCACTACAGCGGGAGGTCACGCCGCCGCCGGCAACGTTGACCGCGATCGGGAACTTCCTGACCGGGAACCTGCTTGCCGGGCAGGTCAGCGACAACGTGATCACCCGCGTGCAAACGCCGCCCAACCTGGTGACAACGATCCTGACGCCTTCGGGCACCGTGGCGCCGGAGCAGGGCGGCATTCAGAACTTCATCGTGCCGGCCCTGTTCGGCCTCATGCTGGCGCTGTCCATCATCTTCTCGTCGACCTACGTGCTGCAGGGTCTCGGCGAGGAGAAAGAGAACCGTTTGATGGAGATACTGCTGTCCTCGGTGTCGACCCGGGAACTGGTGGTGGGGAAGGTGCTCGGGATTGGCGCCGCCGGCCTGGCCCAGGTGATAGTGTGGGCGGTGACATCGCCGTTCATCCTCGGCCTCGCCACGTCGTCTATCGGCGGTATCTTCAACGCAATCCAGGTCCCGGGCACCTTCTGGTTGCTGGCCGTGCTGTACTTTGTGATGGGCTACCTGCTGTACGCGGTGGTGATGGCGGGGGTGGCCGCGGTCAGTACGACGATCCGTGAAGGCCAGAGCATCGCCGGCTTCCTGACCATCTTTGCGGTGGCCCCGTTCTGGTTTGTCTCATTGCTGATCCTCAAGCCAGACAGCCCGCTATGGGTCGTGCTCAGCCTGTTCCCACCAATGGCGCCGGTGCTGGTCATGCTCAGAATTGGGCTGACCGGCGTGCCGGCATGGCAACTGGCGGCCAGCCTGGCGATAATGGCGCTGGCGATCGTTCTTGGTTTGCTCGTGGCCGCCCGGCTGCTGCGCACCTACGTCCTGATGTACGGCAAGCGGCCGACGCTGGGCCAGATCATCCGGGGCTTGCGGGCGAGCTAGTCCGGCCGGCGGCGCTCGAGGTACTGGCGGTAGCGCATGAGCTGCCCCAACACGCGGGCGGCGCGCCGCGGATGGCCGTATTCCGGTATCCGGTCCTCGAGGTTGGCCGGCGGCGGTTCTCCGCCGTTCATCATCGAGGGCGGCGGGCCCATCCTTCTGATCACAACGAACGGCTTCCCCATCTGCCGGGCGGTGCGGGTAAGGTCCGCCAGCGCCTGCTCCGCCTTAGCCTGCACCTCGCGGAACTGGTCGCCGCCGTAGTTGCGCGCGGTGACCAGCGAGACGACCGAGTCAACGTTGGGGTCCTCGACGAGGGCTTTGAGGCAGGTCATGATCGTGGGGAACTCGTCCATTGTCTTGATGCCGACCATATCGATCGGGTTGCCGTGCGACCAGCGCGGCGGCAGGACGGCGTCCAGCTTGGCCAGGGTCTCCGGCTGCAGAGTGGCCATCTTGAGCCCGTCGCGCTCGCATGACTCCGCGGCCATCACGCCCATGCCGCCGCCGATAGTGAGAATGCCGACGGTGTTGCCCCGCGGCAACGGCTGGGTGAGCAGCGCGAGGGCGATATCGCACAGGCTTTCCTCGTCCTCGACGCGGATGACGCCCGCCTGGCGGAAGGCAGCCGAGTAGACCACGTCCGACCCGGCCAGCGCGCTGGTGTGCGAGCGGGCCGCTCGTCCGGAGCCTTCCGTTCCGCCGGCCTTGATCACCACGATCGGCTTGGTGAGGGTGATCTCGCGGGCCAGCTCGAAGAAGCGCCGGCCTTCCCGCAGACCCTCGATGTAGGCGCCGATCAGGCGTGTCGGGGGGTCTTTGGCGAGGAACTCCAGGTAGTCTTCCGTGTGTAGGTCAGCCTCGTTGCCGGTGCTGATGAACTTGCTGATGCCAATGCCGCTGGCGCCGGCGGACCCCATGATGCCGGCGCTGACCGTGCCACTCTGGCTGATAATGGCCATCGGGCCGGGCCGGGTGCGCCAGCCAATGCCGAGGGCACCGACCTTGTTCGTGACATCGGCGTGACCGATGCAGTTGGGGCCAACCAGCCGGATACCGCCCTGGCGGGCGATCTGGACGACCTCCGCCTCGAGGCGAGCGCCGGCCTCGTCGGTCTCGGCGAAACCGGCCGAGATGATGACGGCCGCCTTGACGCGCTTCTCGACGCACTGCCGCATGATCGCCGGTACCAGGGTCGAGCGCACTACGATGATCGCCAGGTCCACGACGTCCGGTACGTCATTGATGGTGGGATAACAGGGGGCGCCCATCACCTGCTTTTCAGTCGGATTGACCGGGTAGGCCCGCCGCTGCGGGTTGACGCGGGCGGCCTCGAGGGCGGCGCGAGTGGCATCCGAACCCCACGACCCGAGCACCTCATTGGCGCCGATGACCGCGATAGAGCTAGGAGAAAAAAGGGCACCCCATACACTGCCGTCGTTTAGCACTGCTCGTTCCGTACCCATAATGTTGAAATCTATCATCTGCGTTTGGCGAGAGTCAAACCGTTGAGTGAGAAAGTGGAGGCAATGATGAGATGGGGAAAGCCCCAAGCTGCTCAAGCCGGAGGGAGTGGTCCGGGCGGTCGAGGCTGCTCAGCCCGCCGGGGACGGCCTGGGCCGATCGGCCTCGCCGGCAACCGGCAGCGTGAAGTAGAAAGTAGACCCCTCGCCCTTTGCCGACTGCACCCAGATGCGGCCGCCGTGTGCCTCGACGAGGATGCGGCAGACCCGCAGCCCGAGTCCAGTGCCCTGGATGGCCCCCTTGACCGGCATGGCGAGACGCTCGAAGCTCTGGAAGAGCTTAGCCTGGTCCTCGGCCGCAATCCCCGGCCCCTGGTCGCTCACGCCGACAACCAGGTGGTCCCCGTCGCGGCGGGCGAACAACCGTACCTCTCCGCCCTCCGGCGAGTACTTAATGGCATTGTCCAACAGGTTGTAGATCACGCGGCGGGCCCGCAGCGGGTCAACCAGCGCCGGCGGCAGTCCGGCCAGACCGTCCGTCACCAGCCGGTGCGCTGCCGATCGGCTTCTGAGGCCGGTGATCACGGAGCGGGCGATCTCACCGAGGTCAGCCGGCTTGGCCTGGATCATGAGCCGGTTGGACTGCTGGCGGGACAGCTCGAGCAGATTGTCCACGATGCTGGCGAGGATCTCGCTGTGCTCCACGGCGTCCTCGAGGAGGGAGCGCACTTCCTGTTTGCCGATGCGCTCGTCCAGGGCGGTGGACACGGCGCCCATGATGACGGTCAGCGGCGTCTTGAGCTCGTGGGAGACCATGCCGATGAACTCGTCCTTGATCCGCTCGGCCTGTTTGCGCTCGCTGATGTCACGCACGAAGATGGCCATGCGCCCGCCTTCTCTTTCCAGGTAAAGAGCGGTAATGTCGACATCGAAGACGGAGCCGTCCTTACGGCGGTGCCTGGACTCGAACCGGTCGTGCCCGCCCCGGGCGAGCACCTTCTGGATGTTGGCGGCGATATCTGGCGGCGATTCGGCCGCTTCGAGCTGGTCGACCGGCATCCCGACGATCTCGGCGCGACTGTAGCCGGACATGGCGCAGTAGGCGTTGTTGACCTCCTGGATGACACCGTCCAGGTCCTGGATCCAGACGCCGTCCGGGGTGCTGTTGAAGAGCGTTGCGTACTTGTCGGAGAGGTCCCTGAGCTGGGACCGTGTGTGGGCGAGCAGGACGGACAGGGCCTCTCCGGAGGTGACGCTCCTGAGTCTGGCTTCCTTCATGGCGACCATCCCCGCGGCGAGCAGGTAGACGCCGCCAACGTACTGCGAGCTGCGGCCGATCCAGTTGAGGGGCGTGCCGAGCGAGGTCTGCATCAGTATTCCGGCCATGGCGAGGGCGAGCAGCAGCAGACCTAGCGCGTACCAGAAGAGGAGCCGCGATCGCGACGCCGCGAAGCGCGCGAACGCAATCGCGCCGCTGAAAGCGAACAGCGCCATCGCCGCGGCGACCACAACCTGTCGTAGGGGCGTTCCTCCCTGCCCTGTGATGAAGAACGGGGGCAGAAGGTCCTGGAAGGCGATGGCGGTGACGCACGCTATGAGCGCGCCCGCGGTGAAGAAGGTCTGCAAGACGGTCGTGCGCCGGTGAGCGTCGGGTGGTTGAGGCACGATGCCATTGATCTCAAAGAAAGTCCCGGTGAGGAAGAAGATGGCGCTAAGAAAGAAGACCATGTTGCTGACGGTTACGGCCTCGTTGGTATTGCCGGCGGCTACCAGCACACCGCCGAGGACCGTGCCGACGGCAAAAGTGGGCGCACCGACACCCAGCCAGAGGACCGGCCAGGCTCCCGTGCTGAGGAAACCGCGGATGGCGATGCCGGCGAGAAAGAACGCGGGGATGCCGATGAGAGTGGTATTCAGGGCCAGCGCCAGGTACTGCGGCTCGGCGCGCTCCGGAAGATCGAGCAGCCAGAGGACAAGTGTCGCGGCGAGGATGGCGCCGAAAACAGCGAGGGCGGCGCCGCGCACGGGAGAGATCAGGCTACGCCGCTCGGTACGTGCCGCTGGTTCAGCCAATTCTGTCAACACCGATCAGTCAGTGGAGCGCGGGAACATTGTAGCATCTTCGCCGGCGCGATGAAACGGGCCCAGCGTGACGCGATGAGGGAACAACTCGCCTCTACGCGCTGGCTATAATTCACTTATGGGTTGGCTGCGGGCGACCTGGCTCCAGGTGCTTATCGTCGGTCTGGCCCTGTTCGGGGCCACGGACCTGACGATCAGGCTCACCGGGAACCCGATCATGCTGCCGACGGTCATGATGATCGGAGCCTTCCTGGTGCCGGTGGTCTTCGTCACCTATTTCTACCGCCAGGACGACCTGCTCGATCGCGGGGCGCACGGCGGGAACATCCTGCCCACGCTGGCGGCGTGCGCCCTGTTTGGCGGCCTCATCGGCACGCTCGCCGCCGGTCTGCTGGAGTACACCACGCTTTCGACGAACTCGCCGTGGCGGGTCGCCTGGGTCGGCCCCATCGAGGAGTTCACCAAGATGATCGTGCCGGCCGTGCTGTTCGTGGTGGTCAGGAAGCGGTTCCGCTCGGAGATGGACGGGCTGCTTTTCGGCGTGGCGGCCGGGATGTCCTTCGCCGCCCTGGAGACGATGGGCTACGAGTTGGTGGTGCTGATCGGGTCGCAGGACCTGGCGACGCTGAACGAGACGATCCTGGTGCGCGGGCTGGTGGCGCCGGCGGGACATGCGGCCTGGACGGGGATCATCGCGGCGACGTTGTGGCGGGAGCGCGAGCGGACCGGCCGCTGGTTCGGGCCGGTGGTGCTCGGGTTCTTCCTGCTGGCGGCTTCCCTGCACAGCCTGTGGGACTTCGCCAGCTCGGGCAGCGCGGCCGTTATCGTCGGCTCATACGTCGCCATTGGCGGCGCGAGCCTCGCCCTGCTCATCTGGCGGTTCCGGGAGGCAAGGCGTGTGGCCGCGCCGCCTCCGGCGCCGGTTTTGCCCGGCCCCGCAGGCTGATGCTAAGATGGACGGGTGGCCGGCAAGACGATCGTGGTCGGCGTTGGTAACCCGCTGCGGGCCGACGATAGTGCGGGGCTGTGGGTCGCCCGGGCGTTGAGGGACCGGCTGGCACCGAAAGGCATCACCGTCGTTGAGGCGAGCGTCGGCGGCCTGGACCTTGTCGAGATGCTCACCGGCTACGACCGGGCGGTGCTGATCGACGCGATTCAGACCAAAGGGGGCACGCCCGGCCAGGTCTACCGGACTACGGCTGGGGCGGTCCCGGGCGGCCGGCTCGCCAGCGGCTCGCACACCCTCGATCTAGCAGGCGCTTTAGAGCTTGGGCGTAAGCTCGGCCTGCCGCTGCCTTCCGAGATCGTCATTTTCGCCATTGAAGCCGCTGATCTCGAGTCGTTCAGCGAGGGGTGCACGCCCGCGGTCGCCCGCGCCGTGCCGGTCTGCGCCGAAATGGTGGTCGAGGAGTTGGGTTTATAGCATGAAGCAGGTGTTTGCGTCCTGGAGTGGCGGCAAAGACGGGTGCCTGGCCGCATACCGGGCGGGCGGTCGGGGACTCGAGGTGCGTTACCTCTTGAACATGGTGAGCGAGGACGGCCAGCGGTCGCGCAGCCACGGGCTTGACGCGCGTTGGATACGGCTGCAAGCCGAAGGGATGGGCATGCCCATCCTCCAGCAGCGCACTACCGATGCCGGCTATGAGACCGAGTTCACGAAGGCGTTGGCCGGCTTCCGGGAAATGGGGATCAGCGGCGGGGTCTTCGGGGACATTGACTTCGAGGAGCACCGCACATGGATCAGCCGGGTCTGCGCGACGGCGGAGATGGGAATGCACCTGCCCCTGTGGCAGGAAGACCAGAGCAGTCTGGTGGCCGAGTTCATCCGGAGCGGCTTCGAGGCGGTGGTCGTCACGACCAAAGCGGATACGCTGGGGAAGGAGTGGCTGGGGCGGCGGCTGGACGGTGACTTCGTGGCGGACCTGGCCAAAGTGCCGGGCGTCACGCCCTGCGGCGAGGCCGGCGAGTACCACACGCTGGTGGTCAACGGGCCGCTGTTCAAGCGGAGGATCGAGATCCTTGATGCCAGCCCGGTGGAGCGGGACGGCTACTGGTTTCTTGACATAAAGAGAGCGGAGCTGAGGGCGCGGTAGGCGCCGGCATTGTTGTGGTGAGGAGCGGAGCCAACAAGAGTCCGTTTCCCGGGGTTCGGATTCTTCGCTTCGCTCAGAATGACAACGAGGAGGGGCGACAAGCCCCTCCTCGTTTGCCTCTACTCGTCTTTCCAGACGGGCGAGCGCTTCTCGAGGAAGGC
>Ga0153915_10007821_pt1 | contig 10123 bp, 9 predicted proteins | sample Opewatmetagenome_2_FD_107003 | JGI IMG/M metagenome (GOLD analysis project Ga0153915, IMG submission 107003) | Freshwater wetland microbial communities from Ohio, USA - Open water 3 Core 3 Depth 3 metaG | ecosystem: Environmental > Aquatic > Freshwater > Wetlands | place: USA: Ohio, Lake Erie... | reverse complement strand
TATCTTCGACGTCGATGGCGCGGCCGGGGGCGACTTTGAAAATGATGGCCTCCCCTTCCCGATAAGCGGCACCTTTGGCAAGGAGCTCTTCGGCTTTCTCCCGATAAAGCCCGAACCGCTCACTCTGAAAGATCGGCGGAGCATCCCAGTCCAGGCCGAGCCAGGCCAAATCCTCCAGGATCTCCTCAAGGTACTTTTTATCCGAGCGGACCTTGTCGGTGTCTTCGACCCTGAGAAGAAAACGTCCGTTTGCGTGCCGGGCATAGAGCCAGTTGAAAAGGGCGGTCCTAGCGCTGCCTAGGTGAAGATACCCCGTCGGACTCGGGGCAAAACGGACTGTAACCATTTTCTCTATCTGTCCATCTCCGCTAGATATAGCATAGCCTCATCCCATGGTCAATTCACTTCCTATCCGGCTTTTCGGCTATGATATAATAGCCGCTCATGAAAATCCGGAGAGCCGAAAAAGAGGATTTTCCGCAGATCACCTCCCTCGCCCGCAAGCTCGGCCTGGACTATGAAAGAATGGAGGATGATTCATTCTGGCTGGCAGAGGATAAGGGCCGGATCGCCGGCCTCGTCGCCCTCAAAAAACACGGCGATTGCCATGAATTGTGCGCCCTCGGTGTCGACCCCCACCGCCGCAATCGAGGCCTCGGACGCAAGCTGGTCCAAACGCTCCTCCTGAGCGCCGACCGCGATATCTACCTGGCCACGGTCATCCCCGGCTTCTTCGAAAAGTGCGGCTTTGAGAGGACCGTCCATATCCCCTCCTCCATGAAAAAAAGCCCGGAATGGTGTGAAGGCTGCTCCAAAGAGCTCTGCACCGTCATGGTTAGGAAACTCCCATGAGTCTGCCCTGCTTCCCCGAGTTTAAAATGGTCGGCCTCGAGGACAGAGAAGCGATACTCGAAACAACGCGCCGCCACCCGGCCGAGGTCTGTGAGATCAACTTCGGCAACATCTTCATCTGGAGAAAATACGATTACCCCAAGCTCACGACCATCCATGACAATCTCTGCCTCCTTTGCGAACCCCCGGATGAACCCGCATATTTCCTGCAGCCCATCGGAGAGAACGACATCCCCGACACGATCCGCACCTGTCTCTCTTGTGCTCCCCGTCTGTCCCGGATTCCCGCTTCGTTCGCCGGGCGCTGGTGTTCAGGCTTCCAATGCGCGCCGGACAGGAATAATTTTGACTACGTCTACCGGACGAGCGACCTCATCGAGCTCAAGGGCAAAAAATACGACGGCAAGCGCAATCGGATCAGAAAATTCGAGCGGGAACACCATTACAGCTACGTGAAACTCGGCTCTCGCCACCTCGAGGACTGCCGGCGTCTTTTTCAGGAGTGGCTGGAAGATAAATCGCTGACCAATAGGATGATCATCGCTCAGAACGAGGCGATCCAGGAGGCCTTGGCCCATTTTGAAGCCCTCTGCCTCTCGGGCGGGGCGATCGAGGTCGGTGGAAAAATCGAAGCGTTTTCGATCGGCGAGCCTCTGAACTCGGACACCGCCGTCATCCATATCGAGATCGTTAGCCCGAAATACGAAGGGCTCTCTCAACTGATGAACCGGGAATTCGCGAAAAACGAGTGGGCCGCTTTTCCCTTCACCAACCGCGAGCAGGACATGGGAATTCCCGGCCTGCGCCGGGCCAAGGTGTCCTATTATCCCCACCACATGGTTGAAAAACACCACATCTGGAAATAGCGAAAGGAGGCTTACGCCTTCGCCTCCAAGACCAAATCGGCGGCCAAGCCGGCCGTATGCATGGCGGTGGCGACGCCTCCCAAAAAGAGCTCGGTGGCAGCGTAGATCCCGGCCATGAATAGATTCCGAATCGGGGTCTCGATCAGGAGTTTCCCCGGAAGAATCGAGGCCGATTCCGCCGACCAGGTCCAACCCGCGACCGACCCGCAAAATCTTTGGCAACAATCCCGATACGTCAGCGGCGTAGCGACCTTCATGACCTCGATCGAGCCGGACAGCCCGGGCAAGATGTGCTCGACGGTTTCGATGAGTCGCCCGGCCAGATCGGTTTTGTATTCTTTATAGCCTTTTTTTCTCCTCTTCTCCGCCGTCCGCCAAAACGAAAAATGATGATAGGGAAAACTTACCCGAAGGACCAAGGAGGCGCGGCCGGAAGGCGCGGAATCGACGGCATTGTCCGACCACCGGCAAACCTCAACTTCACGGCTATCAAAATCCTCGAGATTGTTGACCGCGTCCTGCCGGACCTCTTTCTGGAAAAATACGTGGGTTGCCTTCATCCGGCTAAAATCGATATCTCGAGCACGGACTCCTAAATAGACGCACAATTCCGAGCCCGTATAGGGAACGTCCCGGACAATTCCGAGAAAGGCCTCATCGATGCCGGAAAAATCCATCAATTCCAAAAAGGTTTTTTTATAATCGGCATTGGAAACGAACCAGCCGGCTTTATAGTCGCCGCCGTCCGTCCGAACGCCGTCCGCCCGACCCTTATGAACGATTATCTCTGTCACGGGCGCGGCGGTCTTGATCTCCCCCCCGCGCGAAAGGACAGCCTCCTCGAGCCGGCGGCAAAGGCCATGAATGCCGCCTGAAGGAAACCAGATGCCGACCTCGGACATGGCATTCCACATGAAGGCAAGGTTGAGCATAGACATTTCTGGAGGAGACGTTCCCTGGGAGCCGATGAAGTTCTTCAAACGGACATCGCCGATGACCCGGTCCAAAACCTCGCTCGAAACGCTGGCCGAGTACGTCGTGATGGCTCTGATTTTCTCTTGATCCGGAGGGTGGATAAGCTCGAGCGCTTTTTTCTTTTTCGGCCCTGCCAGGAAATCGGGATGCCAGCGGTCCAGGTCTCGGCCGAGTCCGATGATATCGGAAAGCTCATCCGTGATCCTGACAATCCCGTCGGATTCCTCCGGAAACATGTTTTTGAGCTCCCGGCCAAGAGTCTTGATCGGCTTCGAATAGACAATATCCAGGCCCGGGGTCAGGAGTTGGAAATGGTTTCTCTTGAAGTCGATCTTGTCCGGAATACCCAGCTCATCGAAAAAAGCTTGGACGCGGCCGGGAAAGCTGAAGGACAGCGGCCCCATCGGGAAATAGTACTCTCCCCGTTTGAAGTTGGCGCATGTTCCGCCGATGTGCGGATTTTTTTCGAGGACCAGGACCTTCAGCCCGTTTTTGGCCAGCTTCGCCGCGCAGGTCAAGCCCCCGATCCCCGAGCCGACGACGATGACATCATGCATCATACCGCTAAAAAATTATCATGCTTTTAACAGTTTGACAATCAGGCAGGGCCGTCGACGACAGCGCCGGCCTTGAGTTGATCGATCATCTTCACATAGAGGTCGGCGTCGAATTTCCGCAACAAGCCCCGGTCGTTCATAAACCGGACATTGCCGAAGACCTTTCTCTCCTGCCAGGGCCGGTCATGCTTGCCGAAGCACCAGGCGACTCCGGCGTAGCCGTTGGGGTCCCGGCCATCCAGCTCGAACTTGTTGTTCAAATAAAGGGCGGTGGCAAAGGCGTCTTCCGGTGCCCGGCTCCACTCGATGATCTTCTTTCCCCAGTACATCCGCATATAACCATGCATTTTGCCGCGGAGGACCATTTCCAACTGGGCCGCATTCCAGTAGGGATCGTGGGTCCTGGCCGCCTCTAATTCCTCCCGAGCATAGACGGCGGGCCGGGGATCCGCCTCGTGGAGCTTCAAGGTTTTTTGGGCCCAGGCCGGAATTCCGCCGAAGGACTCATAGCCTTCATTGTAGCGGATAAAATTCAGGCTCAGTTCCCTGCGGACGACTAGCTCCTCTAAATAGCTTTCCCTTGCCGGGCTCGGCGCCTCAGAGACCTTCAGGGCGATGGCGAGAGGCGAGATCTGCCCGAAGTGAAGATAGGGGCTCATATGCGAAAGATAATCTGCTGTCGGGATATTCCTCAAGTCCGGGAAATGGTCGAGCTTGTTCTTGATGAAAGCCTGCAGCCGCTTGTGGGCTTGAGCCGTGCCTCCGATGAAAAAGGCCGATTTCTTGACATCCCGCTTGATCTCGAGCCCGGCCAGGATCCTTTCCCCGTCCTGAATGTCCAGCGATTCAAAATCGAGTGCCAGAGAGTCCTTCAGGGGTTTATGTTCCTTCAAGGGAACAAGATAATCCTTAAGCTTGGCTTGAATCTTCTTGCGGATCGTCGCGGCGGAATATTCTTCTTTGCCGGATGCATCCTCGACGGGCACGACGGCGTCCGACTCCACTTGGACCAGCGGACATTCCATTTCGCCGGCCGCTTTGATCCTCCAGGCCTTCTGGATTTTCAGATAGCCGCGGTCGACGACGGCCAAGGACGCCCGGCGGGACATCTCCACGGCGCCCTGCTCCGGCGAGACGGCCCGGATGACAAACCGGATTCCCTTTTTCTTGAGCGCCTGTTCTGTCTCGGCCAATCCTTCAAGCATGAACGCATAATGCCGCTCATTGGCCTCCGGGAAGCGGTCTGTGATCCCGAAGAAAACGACCAACGGCAGGCGCGCTTCATTGGCCAAACGAACGGCGTATTCGAGGGCTTGATTGGACTCGGCCCGCTGAGAGGCCTGCATCCAATAAAGGACATAGTCGCCTCTCTGAGGATCCTTGGCGTTCAGGTGTCTGATGCGTTCCTTCTGAATCATGGCCGCCTCCCAAAAAGAGTGGAGAAAAATTCTATCTTATACTAGTTTGATAATTGCCGCATGATCTCGGCCTTCTCTTCCGGCTTGAGGGGGAAGGCATAAGCTTTAACGGTCCGATGGGTATCATTAAACAGAAGGGCCGAGATGTTCGACTTGACGAGGCTGTCGAAGACATGGAGTCCGTCCAGGACGATCGGGAATCGGAGATCGTTGGCCTTGGCAAAGCCGCGTATTTTAGTCCGGATGATCTGGGCGTGCCGCCCGTCCCGGTTTCGATCGGGATGGGCGGCATAGACCAGGATTCCCCAGACTCTTTTTTCTTGAACGGCAACAGGGAGTGATCGGCAGAAATCGAACAGCGGGGCCAGGCAGGGCGAACAGAAAAGGCTGTCATAATCAAAGACGAGCCAACAAACCGCCTTGCTCCGTGAAGAATCGGAAAGACCGGCCGCTCCGCCCGGGCCGGCCGATGAACAACCGGTGAACAGCCCGGCCAGCAGCGACTCCAAGCAAAAAAGGCAGATGGCAAGCCAACGCCGACCCCAGCGGCCCGATGTCCGATGCAGACGGCCTCGGTTTACCTGTCTGGAGCTCACGGCCTTGTCCTGTCCGTCTCACTTATAGATCAGCCTGTATTTTTTCAGGGTGATCCCTTCATTGGCCCGAACATACAGAAAATTTTGCCGGTCGATATAGATACAGTGGCTCGTGTCGGGCAAAGTCAATGTCGAAAGCCAATCGCCCGATGGGCTCAGGACATAGATATCGCAGCTGGGATTCTTGGCATGCTTCCCGACCAAAACGAAGAGGCGGCCTCGATCGTCGAGACAAATATCCTTATAGCAAACCTCCGTGGGCAGGACTAGGTTTTCGATTTTCTTCATCTCGGGCTTTTTCATCCCCAACAGACTTTTGGACCAGAGACGCTTCCCGCGCTCGTCCCATCTCTCGATTCTGTCCTGGAATAGATAGGCAAGATACAAATGGCCCTGGCCGTCAAGAGCCGCGCTGACCGAATTCATCAGCGGGCCGGCATCCTTTTCATCATAGGCTAACTCAGTCTTAACGTGTCCACTGCCGTCCATGACGATGATTTTCCCCGGTTCCGGGAATCCCATCGCGGCGAGGACGATGGTCTCATCCGATAGAACGAACAGGTCCGTGATCGGCCTGGAAAAAGGAATGCGCTTTTTGAACTCCAGGTCTCTGTCAAAGACGGAGATACCCTGGACGGTCTGGTCCGTGGCATAGAGCAGATCTCGAGAACAGGCCAGGAGCCTCGGTGCCATAAACTCCCCGGGCCCCTGGCCTTTGCGCCCGGCTTTCTTAACCAGATTTCCCTTGACATCAAACTTCTTGAGTGAGTAATCCAAACCGTCCAGGACGTAGATGAACCCATCGCCGTCCGCGGCGACTCCGGTCCACTGGAAGATGGCCTCGTCATCCAAGGCGCCTATGGAAAGGACTTCTTGTATCGAAATCTCAAGCCGCTTTTCTGGGGCGAAGAGTGAAAGAGGAACGATCAAAGCCGCGGCCGCCGCCCGCACGAACATTTTGCCATTTTTCCTCATGTCATCCTCCTCCTTCTTAGCCGACGCGGGCCGCGCCTATTTTTCTCATTTTCCTCGCCGGCGACGATCAAGGATCGATATATTTTTTACAAAACGCATAGCCCATGGCGCAATAGATCGTGCCGAATACTCCCCAAGCCTGGTTATACCAATCGTTAAGACATTCTTTGACGGCTTCTTCACAAACGCCGGATTGGAGGTAGCCGGCCTCAAGGCCTATCCCGAGAATCAGCGAGATCACCAGGGCAGTTGCCAGGATCCTCATTGTTTGCCGTTTTTCCCGCATGATGTCCTCCCTTCCTCAAACCAATTCGTCAATGTATCTGACGCAGAAGTCGTACCCGACGAGGCAGAACGATAAGAACAGCACAATCGTCGAGCCCCACGATAAGAGCCCGGAAACGATGGCTTCGGCCAGGCATCTCTTCAGAGCCGCAAGACAGATGCTTTCCTCGGTCTCCTCTTCCGCGGCAAAAGCCGGTGCGGCGATGAGCCAGGCCAAGACAACCGTTAAAACCATGGCCAAAGAGCTTCTTACCAAACGCTTTTTTAACACTTTCATGATAACCTCCTTAAGCCTCGAACCAAAGCAATTCCCGTGCCAACTCGAAGGCCGATATTTCATTTCTAAAGAAATGAAAATAAAGGAATTAAAAATTAGATAAAAGGACGGAAAAAAGCACCGCTCGAAAAAATGGCACAGTCCCCCCTCCTGCGCCTTTTCTATTTTAGTTTCAGACGGTTACGGGGAGGGCAAAGGGCACATGATGTGCCGTTCCAAAACCGGGCTATTTTTTCCGGGACATCGGAATCTTGATCTTGTTTTTTCGGGCGAACCGGACGGCGTCCTCGTAGCCGGCATCGGCGTGGCGAGCCACGCCTAAACCGGGGTCGACTGTGAGGACTCTTTCCAGCCGCTTCGCCGTCGAAGCCTGTCCGTCGGCGACGATCACCATCCCGGCGTGGATGGAAAGCCCGATCCCGACGCCTCCGCCGTGGTGGACCGAAACCCAGGATGCGCCGGAGACGGCGTTCAGAAGGGCGTTCAAGATCGGCCAGTCGGCGATCGCGTCCGAGCCGTCTCTCATGCCTTCCGTCTCTCTGTTGGGTGAAGCGACCGAGCCCGTATCCAGATGGTCTCTGCCGATGACGATCGGGGCACTGATCTTTCCTTTTTTGACAAGATGATTGATCAAGGCCCCGAATCGATCCCTCTCTCCATAGCCCAGCCAGCAGATCCGCGCCGGCAATCCCTGGAACTTGACGCGCTTTTGCGCTTTGCTAATCCACCGGGCCAAGGCCTCGTCCTCGGGAAATTCTCTGAGCACGGCTTCGTCGGTGACATAGATATCCTGGGGCTTCCCCGAAAGCGCCGCCCAGCGGAACGGGCCTTTTCCCAAGCAGAACAGCGGCCGGATATATTCTTGAACAAATCCCGGAATGTCAAAAGCGTTCGAAACGCCTCCTTTCTGAGCCTGGCCGCGCAAATTGTTCCCGTAATCGAAAGCTCTGGCTCCTCTCTTTTGAAGCTCAAGCATCGCCCGGACATGAATGGCCATGGATTCATACGCTCTCTTCATATAATCCTCTGGATTTTCGCGTCTAAGCCTGAGCGCCTCTTCATAGGCTAGGCCGTGGGGAACATAGCCGTTCAGCTCATCATGAGCGGAGGTTTGGTCGGTCAGCACGTCCGGCGTAATGCCGCGCCTGACGAATTCGGGCAGCACATCGGCGGCATTGCCGAGCAGGGCGATGGACAGGGGCTTCGCCTCCTTCTGGGCCCTAAAAGCCAGTTCGAGAGCGTCATCCAAACTCCTGGCCACAGTGTCGATATAGCCGGTGTCCTGCCGCCTCTGGATTCTGTGTTGATCCACTTCAACGATGATGGCCACTCCGTCGTTCATGGTCACGGCTAGGGGTTGGGCTCCACCCATGCCCCCGAGTCCGGCCGATAGGACGAGCTTCCCCTTCAGGCTGCCGCCGAAATGCCTGAGGCCGACGGCGGCCAGCGTTTCAAACGTCCCCTGAAGGATGCCCTGTGTTCCGATATAAATCCAGCTTCCCGCCGTCATCTGTCCGTACATCGTCAGACCCAAGCCCTCGAGACGCCGGAACTCATTCCAGGTCGCCCATTTCGGGACCAGGAGGGCGTTGGCGATCAAGACGCGGGGAGCTTCGGCATGGGTTTTAAAAACGGCAACCGGTTTTCCTGATTGAACAATCAATGTCTCATCGTTGCCCAGCTTTTTGAGGCTGTCGGCAATAGCCCAGAAACAATCCCAATTGCGGGCCGCTTTGCCCGTGCCCCCATAGACGATGAGCTCCTGGGGTTTCTCGGCGACCTCGGGGTCCAGATTATTCATCATCATCCGCAGGGCGCCCTCCTGGGACCAGCCCTTGGTGTGCAGCCTCGGTCCCCTCGGCGCCCTGATAGGTTTGTCGGCTCTCGGACTGACGGACATCCGCTCCTCCTCATAAAAGATTCTGATTTCTTCTGTTGAATATACCATAATCACCCCCCCCGCAAAAAGCGACAAAAATTGTCAAAAAAAGTAGTTGACGAACCCGAAAAAATTCCTTATAAATAAATTAGCTTTTGAGCTAAGGTTTGAAAGTATCGGGAAGGGATTATTGGGCAATATCCTCATTTATAACAAGAAAATCGAAGAAGAAGGGTATCTCCTTAAACTTTGCCAGAAACACGGCTTCGTCTTTACGTCCGCGACCCTAGAAAACACCATCGCCCTGCTGAATTCCATGCCCTTTACGACCATCCTGATAGATGCGGACCTGGCCGACGACCGCGCCCTGAAGGAAATGCTCAATAAGACGCCCAGCCTGATCCTGACCGGCCGGGAGGAAGATTCGCTGAAGGAGACGGCCAGGCATTGGCCCGCCGACCGGTTTGTCGATTATCTAGTCGTCTCTCCTCGGCCGGTGGATATTTACCGGGCAGAGAGAATCATCAAAATCGCCCAAGACTATGCGCGCTTGAGATCCGATGTCGAGAGCCTGACTCTTTCGAAGGAAGCGATGGAGCAAAAATTCAGGCGCATCTACGCCGAGATCAAAGACATCGGCTCGGCGCTCTCCGAAGGGTTCATGAAACAGTTGGAAGAGCGCATCGCCCTGGAAGAGCGCTACATCCGCTATCAAAAGCTCAAGGAAAAATTCGAGAACATCCTGAGAAAGCTTTACGCCGCCAACGACGTCAATAACCTTCTGGACATCGTCTTCGACATCAAAGACCTCGTCCAGGCCGGCGGCATCTCCCTCTACGTCTTAGAAGAGAATGAGACGCTGGGCAAATACCTGAAGCCCCTCGTCTGGGATGATGCCTTCCTCTCCCACGCCGACTTTGCCAGACATGTCGCTCTCTTCCTGGCCCAGGACTTTGCCGCCACCGTCGCCCGGAAGGGAGAAGAGATTAATACGGCCAACGCGGCGGACGATCCGGGATTCTCCGGCCGCTATCAGCAGCAGCTCAGAGTGCCGCTCTACAGCATCCTCTGCACACCGCTGAAGCATGACAAGGAAGTCATCGGCGCCATCGAAGTTTATAACAAGATGGCGGACGACAAGGTCAGCAAAGCCGGCTTCAGCCCCGAAGACCAGCAGATTTTGCGCGGGCTTTCCGAGCACATCTCCATCGCCATGACCAAGCTGAACCTCATCCAGTACGACGCGCTGACGGGACTCCTCCGGCCGGATCCCTTCTTCGAAGAGGTCATCCAGAAAATCGAATCCCAGGGAAAACGGCGCCAGGAAGTCGATTCCTATGCCATGGTCATGGGCGGCGTGGATTGGTTCAAGAACTACAACGACCGGAACGGGCACGAAGCCGGGAACCGCCTCCTCAGGGAATTGGCGGGTATCATGAAAGC
>Ga0153915_10007820_pt1 | contig 10123 bp, 12 predicted proteins | sample Opewatmetagenome_2_FD_107003 | JGI IMG/M metagenome (GOLD analysis project Ga0153915, IMG submission 107003) | Freshwater wetland microbial communities from Ohio, USA - Open water 3 Core 3 Depth 3 metaG | ecosystem: Environmental > Aquatic > Freshwater > Wetlands | place: USA: Ohio, Lake Erie... | reverse complement strand
TGGCATGTCTTCGAGCTGGTAACGAGCGTACTCACGCAGGTTGTTCTCTGTATCCATTTCGAGAACCCTCAGTGTGGAGTCACTGCCGCCCGCAAGTATCTTGTTCTTCTCATCACCTGTTACGTCTGTAACGTGGACTGAGGTCACAAAGCGGTCGACGGGGTATTCAGCCAGGAGCTCGAAGGCGTTAGCCGACGTCAGCCGATAGACTTGCAGTGTCCCGGCCTGTCCGGGAACATCGCGAGGACCTACGCTTCTGCCAACCACCAGTTCCATTTGGCCATCGTTGTTTGCATCCGCAATCTCGATGGATAGGATGCTCCCCTCAACGTCATGTTGTGCCAGAAATTCAACCCCGGTTCTTCTTGCACTATAGATGCGGAGCACTCCGTCTCGTCCACCAGTACACAACTCTGGCTGTGCCGAGCCGGCAAGGTTTCCTACTGCGATCGCGCTCGTGCTGAGGTCGTCCTTTATCTCAAATAGAACTCTTGGTGAATCCAACTGATTTCACGTTCCGTATATGATTGGCAGTGCGTCGCATGGAGTAGATGAACGCCAATACGAATCGCATCTCTAATGTATCTTGGGCGTTTGGTGTCCTTTTCTACTTTGCGCGATTGAAGCACGGTTCGCGCATTCTGCAGTACACTATTTAACTGGAACAACATGACCGTAGGGTGGTGCCGAAATTGCCGAAACTCTCAGTACGAAACCTCAGGAAGTCGTACTTCAACGATGACATGGAAGAGACAAAGGTTCTGGACGGCATTTCGTTTGACGTTCAAGACAGGGAGTTCCTGAGCATACTTGGACCCTCAGGATGCGGCAAGACAACCCTTCTGAAGATCATAGCAGGACTTCTTCAACCTGACAGCGGCGAAGTGGTATTCGATGGTGCTCGTGCTTCGGGGGGGCGACACCGAGTCGGCTTCATCTTTCAGCAGGAGAGCCTATTCCCATGGAGAACAGTTCGAAAGAACATTGAGTTCGGCCTCGAAGCCGAACATTATGACCCGGCCGAGAGGCAGATGCTCGTTGATAGAATGGTCGACCTAGTGGGAATGAAAGAGTTCGAGAACAACCTTCCTCATGAAATATCAGGAGGACAAGCTCGAAAGACGGAAATGGCTCGGAGCCTGGTCACGTCTCCTGATATCCTAGTTTCTGACGAATGCTTCTCGAATCTTGATTCACAGACGAGGAATTACTTGCAGGAGGAGTTCCTGAGGATATGGCAGGAGACGGGCTCAACGATCATCTTCGTTTCTCACAATGTTGACGAAGCTGTATTCATGTCGGACCGCGTGATCCTATTAAGCAACATCCCTGCTCACATAATCAATGAATTCGTCATCAGTTTGCCCCGGCCACGGGACAGGACCTCTACAGACTGTCTCTCGTACCGGGCGGAAATACTTGATTTGCTGAGAGTTGAACAGGAGAAAGCAATGCATCTAAGAGGAACCTAGACAGCGACCTCTCTTCTCCACCTTAACAGCGATTTCTCAAGGCGAAGGAGTACATAGCTAATCGCGAAACCAATGAAACCAATTACTAGTATTGCCGAAATGGTTTCACCAGTTCTGCCGAGCTGCTCTGCTATAATCACCAAGTACCCAAGACCAAGGCCACCACCAATCATTTCTGCAGCAACCAAGCACATCCAGCCAATACCGAAGCCAATTCGGAGACCGGCCATGATTTCTGGCGCAGCGGACGGAAGGATTATGCTTGAAAGCACCTGCTGTTCAGTGGCCCCGAAGGTTCGTCCCACTTCAAGATGGACGATGCTGGTTCTCTTGACTCCAGCAACAGTATTGAGTAGGATGGGAAAGAACGCCCCCACCCAGATAATGAAAACCTGGGCGCCAAGCATGTTGGTCCTAAAGAGCAGAATTGAAAGAGGAATCCATGCGATTGGAGGAATCGGGCGCATGGCCTCAATAACAGGGCTTAGCACCATGTTGACAGCGCGGTATCGGCCTATGATAATGCCAAGCGGAATCGCGGTGACTGAAGCAGCGCCAAACCCCATCGTAACCCGTAGCATGCTGATAGCCGTGTGTTGCCCGAGCGTCGTTCCATCAGCATCACCGTAGACAGCCAGCTTCATGAAAGAAGACGCTATGTCGTACAAACTTATCCCTTGGGCAACACTTGCGATAGACTGCCAAATGGCCAGAAGAATAATGAGAGGAAGCACGGCCTTGAGAAATACGTCCTTGAGCAAGATGTGAAAGGGTCGCCCTCTGCGTCTCTTTCTACAAGTCTCGTCCATGTTTCCTCGCCATCCCTATCGTGTCCAGAAATCGAAGCATGGTCAGTCCGTTCAAGCTGCTTGTATCAACCGCCTTCAACCTCTGCCACATTAACCTATACATGTTCAATGAAGGTACTGTTTACGAAGCGATCTAGAAACGAATTGATACCACTAAGGTCCATCGTGACGAGGCCCTCAGTAATCAAGAAAGTCAGATACTTCTCGAAGGCAGTCCGATTAAGACCGTAGTCGTAAGTGATTCGATTTAACGCAGTCTCTACGGGCATCGTGTCGACCAGCAGCCATTTGACCGCGATGCTCATTGCGTCTATCGGATTTGCCAGAATCCACTGCTCGGCTCGCTTATGAATATCCACAATCTTCTGCACAATGTCAGGACTAGTCCTGAGAAAATCGTTTGATGTTGCAAGCACACAACATGGATGCCCCGGCCATATATCATGCGAAGACAGGATGGGAACAGCTTGATTGTTGTACTGGGCTAAAGCACAGAACGGCTCCCAAGCGATGAATGCAGGTCTGTCAGCAGTCAGTGATATGGCCATGTTCTGAGGAAGCGATTGCTCGAGAGAAACCTGTGACATGGAAATTCCAGACTGATTCAATGCTAATCTGAGCAGAAATGCCTGAACACTTGAAGGACCGGGATGGAGAATCGTTCTATTGACGAGACCAGTTATGTTGATGATTCGCCCAGCATCGTACTCCTCTTTGAACACCATAATCGATGATCCCTCAAGGTTCGCGGTCGCTAGCACAGTGATGTTGATGTGTTGGTTTACGCTCTTGGTGAGAGCAGGTGCTATTCCCAGATAGCCCACGTCGATTTGTCCAGCGAGAAACCCATCCATCTCATACGCACCGTTTTGGTACTGCATGAGCGTGATGTTGACACCCTCTTCCTCGAACCATCCCTTTTCGTAGGCGACTCTTAGAGCCAGCTGATGTAGATCCTGACTAAGGTATCCTATCCTAATACTTGCACCTGCCGGTCTGGGGTAGAAGATTGCAACGGCTGCCACAGAAGTAACTACAAAGATTGCAAGGATAATGGCCACCGGTTTCTTAGACTCCATTGCGCTACTCCTTCCGTTCACAGATCTCTTTCCGCAATTCGGGCCGCTCGAGCTCTGGTGATTGCGTGACAGCCTATTAAGCATGGCATTTGAATGGCAACAAACGGCAAGTACTTTAGACCCCAACGGGAATGCTTCCAATTATGTCCCTCCAAGAGAGAATACCTAAACAGTTGAGACTTGGGGACTCGATTATTGGCATCGCTCTTGACGAAGATGTTGGAGTCTTTCCCACAAGCGAGTACGTTCTTTTGGAGATTTCACCTACGGCTGAGAAGATCAACGTGCTGAAGATAGCTTCTACAATCCAAGGTCTCGTAAGGAACGACAAGAGGATTGTCGCGATTAGGGGATATGGGTTCAAAGGTATTGGGCTTGCCGTTCGGGTCGCACACGAGCTCAAGGTGCGCGAACAACGTTTCAGGTACGAGATGGCGTTTGACACTTTTGATGCGAGCGATAAGGAGGGCAAGACGTTGACAAGTGTCCAGATCGTTGTTATGCCGCCATCATGATCTGACGTGAGTGAAATGACTGGAACCGGCGCTAGTTTTCTACTTGGTAAAAAAGCATCGCTCGTTGTGTGGGTGAATAAGAAGATACATAAGCATCCCTAGGGGAGCCGGGCAAGTCACTTGTCCCACGTAGGTAGTGATGATTTACTATGGCCCTTGACTTCTCAAAAGGAATCATTGAAGTGAGATGGCATGGACGTGGCGGCCAAGGCGTCGTCACGAGTAATCAGATGATGGGAAAGGCAGCTCTCTCAGAGGGCAACTACATTCAGGCCTTCCCTGAGTTCGGACCCGAACGCACTGGAGCTCCTGTCAAGGCTTTCCTAAGGATCAGCAAGAGCCCTATCCAGCTTTATGCTCAGATATACCAGCCGAACATCGTTATCTGTATTGACCCAACGCTCATTGACGTTATGGACGTAAGCGAGGGACTCAAGAAAGACGGCACGCTTGTGTTGAACACTCAAATGACACCGGAGGAGACGAGAAAGAAGCTCGGTCTAAAGACGGGAAAAGTCGTCACCGTTGATGCCAAAGCAATTGCCATGCAGATCCTTGGCCGGCCTTTCTATAATATGCCGACACTTGCTGCAGCGGTAAAGACCACTGGCGCGGTCAAGTTTGAAACAGTCATCAATGAAGTGGTTAGCCGGTACCCCGGCAAGGTAGGTGAACTGAATAAGACAGCAATGGAGAGAGCAGCTTCGGAGGCGAAGGTCGGATGAGCAAGAAGTTCAACGAGATTCCAATGGGCGGCAACATACTTGAGCCGGGCAGTGCGATGCAGTACAAGACCGGTGGATGGCGGGCGGAGCGCCCAAAGCACACGCCGGACGATTGCCTGTGGCTTAAGAACGGCACATGTCTATTGTGTTGGATTTTCTGCCCAGATAACGCTGTGAAAATCGCGGAGAAGGACGGGAAACGCACGTACGCCTTCGACTATGACTATTGTAAGGGCTGTGGAATCTGCGCAAATGAATGTCCCAATTCCTGCATCGAAATGGAGAGTGAGTGATGAAATGACAGCAGCGACGAAAAGCTCAAAGACTACGGAGAGCAGCAGCAATATTGAGGGACTCACAGGCGACGCCGCGATAGCGCGTGCTCTGAAGCAGTGTGATATCGATGTCCTGTCAGCATATCCGATCACACCTCAGACGATTATCGTTGAGGATTACCAGCGCTTTTTCGCCGACGGTGAAGTGAAGACAAAGGTCATACCCGTGGAGTCCGAACACAGCGCGATGTCTGCTTGTATCGGAGCATCTGCGGCCGGAGCCCGAGTCGCTACGACCTCGGCGTCAGCAGGACTCGCGTTAATGTGGGAAGTTCTCTATTGTGCTAGCGGCCTACGACTGCCGATAGTCTTGGCTGTGGCCAATCGTGCACTCTCAGCTCCTATCAACATCCATAATGACTGGAGCGATTCCTACGGCGCTCGTGATAGTGGCTTCATTCAGATGTATTGTCAGAGTTGCCAAGAAGCATATGATACCACCATAATGTCTTTCAAGATTGCTGAAAACCACAGCGTACTGCTGCCTGCCATGGTTTGCATCGATGGTTTCATTCTCAGCCATAATGTCGAACACGTGGAGCTACTGCCAGACGAAGTTGTGCGGGATTTTATTGGCATCAGAGACCCGGCGCAGGTCCTTGATCCTGACAAGCCCATCACCATAGGACCGATATGCTTTACAGACTATTACTTTGAAGTCAAGGAACAACAAGACAGAGCCATGAAGGAAGTCTTCAGGGTCTACAAGGAAGTTGAGTCTGAGTTTGAAAAGATAAGCGGTCGGTCTTATGGTATCTACGAAACTTACAGAACAAAAGACGCCGATATAGTCTTACTGACCCATAGCAGTCCGGCAGGAACAGCAAAGGCCGTTGTTGATGCGCTTCGTGACCGCGGGGAGAGGGTTGGCCTGCTCAGGCTGAAGCTGTTCAGACCTTTTCCGGCTGCGGAGATTGGCAAGGAACTTGCTTCTGCTAAGGCCGTCGCAGTCTTTGAGAAGTGTCTCTCGTTCGGAGCAGCCGCTAATCCTCTGGCTCTGGAAGTACGGACAGCATTATACGAACAACCAAAGAGACCCTTAGTAACAGACTTCGTGATTGGACTGGGAGGACGTGATGTCCCTCCTACCGTGATCGTTGAGGGGTACAACAAGACCAAGCAGTATTTGGAGAAAGGCAAGGCTCCCTTCTACGAGACATTGGGGGTGCGCAAGTGATGTCAGTCAAACTCAAGGATATGATTCAGTCACCGCAGATTATGAGCTCTGGTCACCGAATGTGTGCTGGCTGCGCGGCTCCGCCCATAATCAAGATTATGGGATTCGCATTGAGAGGTCCGACAATCATATGCAACGCAACCGGGTGTTTGGAAGTGGCAACTACAATCTATCCTCAGACTGCGTGGAGGATTCCATGGATACACGTTGCCTTCGAAAATGTTGCAGCCGTTGCATCGGGCATCGTTGAGGGCATCAACGCTATGAAGGAGAAAGGCCGGTACAAGCACGAACACGTTGACGTAATCGCCATCGGCGGAGATGGTGGCACGTTCGACATAGGCTTTGGCTCGCTCAGTGGCGCCCTTGAACGAGGACACGACTTCGTGTACATGGTGTACGATAACGGAGCATACCAGAACACTGGTATCCAGAGATCAGGCGCGACACTTCCGGGGCAGGAGACTACAACCTCATGGGCGGGAAAAGCAGAACCCGGCAAGAGAGAACGCAAGAAACCGATAGCCGAGATCGTGGCCGCTCATAGGATACCTTACGTCGCTACTGTTGATCCGTTCCATTATCGGGACTTCATCACCAAGTTTCGGAAGGCACTGGAGGTCGAAGGACCAGCATTCATTCATGCGTTCTCGCCATGCCCCAGAGGATGGAGATCAGAGTCGTCCAAGAGCATGGAACTCGCAAAGCTTGCTGTCGAGACCGGCATACACCCGCTGTATGAAATAATAAACGGCGACGAATACATCATGTCAGCCCCTAGCAAGAATCTCACCGAACTGAAGCCTGTGGACGAGTACATGAAGTTGCAGGGACAGTTCAAACACCTCTTCAGTCCTCAATGGGAGGATTTCAGAAAGCAAGTTCAGGAGCAGGTTACTGCTGACTGGGAACGGCTTAAGAAGAAGTGCGGCATCGCGTAAGCTCCTGCTCGCGGAGAATCGGCTGTTGTATACTCCTCGCGTTCGTGGTCAATGGTGACTCCGTTGCACAATGCTCCATATCACAGGTGTATAGTTTCTCTAGCTTGACGAGCGAGTGGTAACCGACAAAATATGTTAATATGTACGGTCAGGGAAGAGTCGTCTAGGCCCGAGCCCCGCTCCCTGAACGGGCAGTGGGACTTGGCTGATACAAGAGCCGGAGAATCGACCGATGACATGTCCTGAGTATGTCAAAGCAGACAATAAGTGCAAGGTGGATGGCTTCAAGTTCTATCAGGGTATGAACACGCCCTGTGAATATGTTGCCAAGCGCGACAAGTGCCCCAGACTAGTAATTAAGTAGGGCGCTTGTGAGACCTTCTTTTTGGCCCAGGCCTAGAGCTGTTGGGACTCAGAATTCCCAGCCCCGAGTCGGCATCATGATAGAATCAGACCCATTAGCTCGTTTTAGTTCTACAGCGTTGAGAGTCTGAACCCAAGATGCGAGAGACGACGTTGCGCCGATGAATTTCATGACAGACACTCGCCGAACGGCGTTATCCAAAAGCATCATCTTAGCCCAAAAGCAGCAAGAGTTATCTACAGAGTCTCACCGCATCTGCTCAACTTTGGTGGTACGCCAAGATGGTGAAGGCCTACGTTCTAATCAAAACCGCAAGTGGGTCGGAAGACGAAGTCTTGAGGAATATCCTTGCCCTCTCGGTCGTTGAAGAGGCGCACAAGGTGTTCGGCCCGTATGATATTGTGGTCGAGGTCCGTGGCAGAGACATCGAGTCAGTTGTGGAAATAGTAACCGGGCGTATCAGAAGAATCAAAGGGCTGTTCGAGACGCAATCGTTGCTGGTCATTGACCCTGAACTTGACCTAACGTCATCCAGTCTTGCATCTTGATTCAAGACTGTATGTCTGCATGTGCAGGGGTATCGCGAGAGTATGTCCGAGAATCGGTTAAAAGAAACCGAAAGGCAGGCGACACGAATGGACCAATCCCAAGGAGGTAACAGGGATTCCCAGAAAGACCTTATCGCGAAAACCCTTCATGCTGATGCTACTAGATGATTCGGGAGAGATCAAGGCAGTCAAGTTCGATCCCAATCTTGTCACGAGCGAACATGCTGTCATAGTGCTCGACGAGTATAACGATACGTGCTGGGTTTGGATAGGCCGCAACGTAGGCATGCCAACCAGAATGCACGCAATACGAATGGGGAAGAGCGCACAGAAATCCGGACACAAGGTGAAGAATACAACTGTCGGGATGGCGTTGTCTCGTATTGTCGAGATGAATGAGAAGAGTGACACAGACCCCGATATCGCAGCAGCCATCTCCAACTTCAGAGACGCTCTGAAATCGAGGTGGAGCTTCGAGGATGAAATCCTAGCTTTCGATGAGAGCAAGATCCCGACCAGTGTGACATCGTTTCCTCGCAGGACGGAGGCACCAGCAACGTTGACTGCTGAGACAGTGGCTTCGCCGCCAAGACCTCAGCCGACAAAGTCAACTCCATGGTCTCCGAGACCCGCAGCAACCCCAACGACTTCCAAGCCAGAGTCAGGAATACAGAGACTCGACAGGAACGCAGAACAGAAGCTGGCCTTCCTCCTTCTATCTACGGTGAAGCATGCGGATATTGTTTACACTGAGAGAATCACTCGAGATGGCAAACCGGGTATCAAGATTGAAGCACCGGGCGTTGTCGTATTCGAGGCACTTGTGGACGGCAGCATGGTGAAGGTCACCCCGCCCGATTTCGGAGGATCGGAAGCTGCCGCGCGCATAAGGGCCGAATACGAGGCTCTGATAAACAGGTAGGTTCTGTTCATCTCAGGGCTGATGCATTCCACTTTCTGGGCCGAGATGAAGAGTCCCGGCCCGAACATCCTTTTCCGACTACGTGTCTAACGTGAATCGGGGCCTCTCAAAACTGTCTCATGGGTACTTCTTGGCCCCCGTACGACTCCAGTATTGGTACAGATTCTTGAAACCGGCTTTCTTATACAAAGCTAGGGCGGGCGCGTTGTTTTCCTCGACCTGCAAGTAAGCAGCACTTGCACCATGCTCATTCCCCCACGCTGCCAAAGACCGGATGACAGAAGTGGCGATGCCTAGCCGTCGGTGTGTTGTCAATGTTTCAACTGCGAATAGACCCATCCACTCCCTTTCTACCACTCCCAGTCCCACTCCCACTACGTTCCCGGATAGTCGGACCAATGCGAAAGCTCGTGTCGTGTTGATTCGCTCAAGTATGCCCCTTCGGCTCTTGATTGCCGTCTCGTCATACTGCCCTGCTAGGGCATAGGTCGACAACCAATCGGATGTCAACTCTGGTCTTATCTCAACGTTGTGAGATGCTCTGATGGCAGCCAGCCTATGCAGAGCCATTGTCTCAACCCTCACGGTAAGATCCGTGACGTAACCCCGTTCGACCAGCCTTGAGTCAAGTTTCGGCGGGACACTGGCCTCAGTTATCTGAAATCTCGGTTCGATTCTCCGTTCACTGTAGAAATGCTCAACGGCATCAATTGCCTCGTCAAGATTCCTTCTTGGATCACCTAATGGCAAGACGCTGTTTGCTCTGCGTGTAACTCCGTCGTTTGCTCTGAGCTTCCATCCCCCGATATGCACAATCTCACGAGCAGGCCATCCATTAGACGAAATTTCCTCTAGCTCAATTATCTTCCCGCTCGTGGTCATTGGAGTGACGCCCGGGCTGACGCGGGAGCCCTTTCTATATATAGCAGCCGATGCCTAGCAGCATTTACGTCACGTTAATCAATACGCCATTCTCACTCTTCGAGTAGGGAATCACACATGAGCGAACTTCGCTGGAACTCAATGCTTGGCGAATGGGTTATAGTCACTCCCAAGAGAGCTGGAAGACCCTTTCAGGAAAAGGACAGGGAGTGTCCGTTCTGCCCCGGCAAACGTGAGACAACCGGTCAATGGGATGTGCTCACTCTGGACAACAAGTTCTCAGCGTTGAGCCTAGAGTCCGGTCCTGTAAGTCTTCAGCAGGGCGTCGTGATAGGAGCTCCAGCATACGGTATC
>Ga0153915_10007819_pt1 | contig 10123 bp, 7 predicted proteins | sample Opewatmetagenome_2_FD_107003 | JGI IMG/M metagenome (GOLD analysis project Ga0153915, IMG submission 107003) | Freshwater wetland microbial communities from Ohio, USA - Open water 3 Core 3 Depth 3 metaG | ecosystem: Environmental > Aquatic > Freshwater > Wetlands | place: USA: Ohio, Lake Erie... | reverse complement strand
GACCCCGAAGCCGACGCCCACCCAGTTGGCCCCCTCGTTGAAGAGCGCCGAGGTCGTGTCGGTCGTGTGATAGATGTGGCTGGTGACACCCGCCGTCGTGTAGATCCACATCGCGAACAGGGCGAACCACGAGAAGAACTGCACCCAGGCCAGCTGCTTCATCGTGCCGGGCATGTCCTGGAAGTCGTTGAGGATCGTGACGAAGCCGTTGTCGTAGCGGCCGCCGCGCTGCAGGAGCCCGCTCGCGACGAGCAGCAGCCCGACGACTCCCATCCCCGCCGAGAGGATCATGACCTCATAGATCCTCGCCCAGGCCAGCCAGAGGCTGAGCAGCGCACCAACGGCGAGGAGGATCCAGCCCAGGCGCATCTGCCGGCCACCGTTGAGCGCGTACTCCCCGGGCGTCCGCCGCTCCCTGGCGAACCCCTCGCGCGCCCGATTCTCCTCGAACGAGGCCATCTCCTCGGGGGAGTACTCCTTCGACCGCGCGACCGTCCACACCACAGCGGCGAAGAACACCAAGGCGCCGAGGTAGAAGGAGAGACGCACCGACTCGGGGATCATGCCCTCGGAGGCCGTGTTGCTGACACCGAATCGCTTGGTGAGGAGCCAGGGCAGCACGGATGCCACGACCGCGCCGGTCCCGATGAAGAAGCTCTGCATGGCGAAGCCGGTGGTCCGCTGCGACGAGGGCAGGTTGTCGCCCACGAAGGCGCGGAACGGCTCCATCGAGATGTTGATGGAAGCGTCCATGATCCACAGCATGCCGGCCGCCACCCACAGCGCCGGCGAGTTCGGCATCGCGACCAGAGCCAGCGAGGCCAGGATGGCGCCGCCGAGGAAGTACGGACGCCTGCGGCCGAGGCGGTTCCAAGTGCGGTCGCTGAAGTAGCCGACGATAGGCTGGACGACGAGCCCGGTCACTGGGGCCGCGATCCACAGGATCGGGATGTTCTCGACCTTGGCCCCCAGCGTCTCGAAGATCCGGCTCACGTTCGCGTTCTGCAGCGCGAAGCCGAACTGAATGCCGAGGAAGCCGAAGCTCATGTTCCAGATGTCCCAGAACGTCAGGCGCGGCTTGTGCCGCACGGCGCCGGGGGCGGTGGCTGGTGATCCCATGGTGGACCTGGGCCTCAGGGGTGGAGGTTCCGCGTTCGGTTCACGCGGGGTTCCGGGCACGCTGGAGGCGGCGGATCAGCCCGTCAATGTCGGGGTCGGCGAAGATCTCGTCGAGGAGCCGCCGCATGGGGCGCTGCCAGTTCGGGCGATCCGAGGACCGCGTCCCCGGGAGGTTCACGCCGCGGTCCTCGAGCCAGAGATCCTCGAGCCACGGGACCACCAGCGGGCTGTCCGACCGGCCGAGCCACTCCAGCAGCTCGGCCAGCAACTCGCGGGGCTCTTTGAGGCTGCGGGCCAGCCGCTTGGAGAGTCGCCGTGCGGCCCTCGTTCGTTCCGCCCGGACCCGCGGGGCTGCCTCCTCGGCGAGGAGGCCGTGGTGAACCCGTTCGGCAATGTCCGTGCCTGCGAGCCACCCCGCGAACGTGGGCGTGTCGTGAGTGCCCACGAGGGCCATGTCCGCGGCGGCCGGGGGGGCGACACCCGGGTCCTTCGAGGCCTGAAACTCGGCCAGATACATCCCCCAGATCCGGTGGCGCGGAAGCGCCTCGAAGATCTCGCGTGGGACGGTTCCGAGGTTCTCGCCCACCACCTCGCACCGGTTGCGGTTCGACTCCAGGGTGAGAATGGCGAAGAGCTCCTCGGCGGGATACGAGACGTAGGTCCCTTCGTGCAGCCCGAAGCCGTGGGGAATCCAGTAGAGGCGAGTCCAGGCCATGATGTGGTCTACACGGAGCACTCCGGCGAGTCCCGCCTGGTGGGCGATGGACGCGGCCAGGTACCGGTGACCTTCGCGGCGCGAGGCCTCGGGAAGCACCGGAGCGAAGCCCCAGTCCTGTCCGCTCGGGAAGCCCTGGTCGGGAGGGGCGCCCACCGAGATCCCTTCGCCGAACAGCGCCTGCCGGGACCAAGGATCATAGCCGTCCGGGTGGACGCCGACCGCCAGATCCAGGCCCAGGCGCATGCCGTCCCGCTCCAGGCGCTGTCGGAGGTCGTGCAGCTGGCGGCGCACCAGGGTCTGGGCCACGAGGTGGAAGCGCTCCTCCCCGGCATCCACGTGGTCGGGTTTCGGCGTCCCCGCCCGGGCCTCAAGAGGCCAGGCCCGCCAATTCCTCCCGAGCCGCGCCTGCGCGCCACGGAACCGTGCGTAGCGCGCCAGCTCCGCGTCCACGAGCGACGGTGGCGGACCCTGGCGCCCCGCCAGGGCCGTGCGGACCTCGGTGTCCGCGCGGGTCACATCCAAGGTCGCGGGGACGGCCGACCGCCGATGGCCATCCTCCAGGTCGAGGATCAGCTCGGACCAGAAGAGGCGGCTGATGGCGGAGTACGGGCTCGGCTCCGGCGGCTCCGAGTTGAAGGTGGGATAGAGCGGGAGAACCGTCACCAGGTCTCCGCCCCGCTCGCGCACCCAGCGGCACACGGCCTCCAGGTCCCGGAGGTCGCCCACGGAGCGGCTGCGCTCCGCGCGCAGGGCGGCGAGCTGCGTGCCGAGCCCCCAGCTCCGCGGCGAGCCCGGCCGGCGCCACGCCTGGGCTGGCGCGGCGATGACCGTGCACGCCCCGGTCCTGTGTGAGGCCTCGACCGCGAGCCGGTGGTAGCCGAAGGGAAGGGGGCGCTTCGCGCGAAGCCCGTCACCGGAAGTCTCCAGCGGGGCCACCTCGCCGTCCTCGAGTATCAGCTCCGCACGGAGCGGGCCGCCGTCGGAGATCGCGAAGGGAGTCATCCGTCCGTCCCAGGCCACGAGCACGGGCGGCACGAGCTCCTTCTTCCCGGCCGCGCGATGGGCCCGCATGGCGGTGGCGGCATCGCCGGGGCGCTCGACGGGGGCGCCCACCGCGGCGCAGACGCGAACCAGCGTCTCCGGGGCCACCGTGATGCGCCTGCCAAGTCCATCCGTGTAGCGGGTGTAGACGCCCAACGCCTTGGCGAGGGAGCGCAGGGCCCTCAGCTCATCCATGCGCGTCGGCACGCCGGTCCGGCGCCGAGGCACCCGTCCGCGCCAAGGGGGCGGCGAGTGTCGAAAGAGAGGGCGGCAAAGCTACGGGGCGTCGCCCCGCGGCGTGCTCCGCGCCCGGATCGCGAACACGAGCATCACGAGGCCGAAGGCGAGCAGCACCAGGCCCCACCACAGGTTCACGTTGATCCCGAGCGACCGGTCGTAGATCGTGTCGCCCGACACGAGCCCGTACACCGTGAGGATCGCGCCGAGGATCGTGAACATCAGTCCGATCGGCAGTCGCACGTCGAGTTTCATCGAGGCCTCACCAGAAGAGCACGTTGAGCACGACGGTGAGCCCCAGGACGAGTACGCCGAGCGTGGCGGGCTGCTTGTACCACGGCAGGTCGCGGTCCTTGAGACGGGGCGTGAGCGCGTAGACGAGTCCCTTGAGGTCTTCGTCCGGCTTGTTGCGCCGCGTGAGGAGCGAGATCGCGATCGTCGCCACGAAGCAGGCGGTCCACGCGAAGATGGCGGTCCAGAAGTTCTGCGCCATCTCGCTCGGGTAGGTGTGCAGCACCGCGCCGAGGAACGCGCCCTTGAGGCCCGGGACCGCGCCGTGCGACAGCACCAGCCCGTGGTGGAGCGCTGCCGCCCCGGTGCCGATGATCAGGCCGAAGAACGCACCGTGGCCCGTGGTGCGGCGCCAGAACATCCCCAGCAGGAACGTGGCGAACAGCGGCGCGTTGACGAACGCGAAGACGAGCTGGAGCATGTCCATGATGTTGTTGAACCGCGTCGTCGCATACGCCGCCGCCACGCTCAGCAGGATCCCGAACACCGTGGCCGCGTGACCCATCCTGAGGTAGTGCCCGTCCGGCTGCCCCGGCCGGATGTACGACTGGTAGATGTCATAGGTCCACACGGTGTTGAACGCCGTGACGTTCCCGGCCATGCCGGACATGAACGACGCCATGAGCGCCGTGAGACCAAGGCCCAGCAGGCCGGTTGGCAGGTAGTGCCCCAGCATCATGGGCACCGCGAGATTGTAGTTCGGCGTGCCGTCGCTGCCAATCGGCAGCAGGCCTCCGCGGGTGACGTGCAGCGCGATGGCGATCATCCCCGGCAGGATCACGAGGGCCGGAAACAGCATCTTCGGAATCGCCGCCAGGAGCGGGGTGCGCCGGGCGGCGGCCATCGAGTCGGCCGCCATGGCCCGCTGCACGACCAGGAAGTCGGTGCACCAGTAGCCGAAGGACAAGACAAAACCCAACCCCATCACCAGGCCGAACCACTCGACGCCCATCGGGTTGGCGGTCGCCGAGCCCACGTGGCGCCACGAGTCCGACCAGGCGCCCGGTGCGAACCCGGCCTGGGTCGCCACGGTCTGCAGCTTGGCCGTGAGGCCCGCCCACCCGCCGACATCCTTGAGACCGAGCAGCACCAGGGGCAGGAAGCCCAGCACGATGAGGAAGAACTGCAGCACCTCGTTGTAGATCGCGGAGGTGAGCCCGCCCAGGAAGATGTAGATCAGGACGATGACGGCCGACAGCAGAATGCTGGCGTTGAAGTCCCAGCCGAGCACCAGCTCCAGCAGCTTCGCCAGCGCGTACATCGAGATGCCCGAGGAGAACACGGTCATCACCGCGAAGGTGATGGCGTTGAAGCCGCGGGTCTTCTCGTCGAACCGGAGCTTGAGGTACTCGGGCACGGAGCGCGCGCGGGAGCCGTAATAGAACGGCATCATGAAGATGCCGACGAACACCATGGCGGGGATCGCTCCGAGCCAGTAGAAGTGGCTCGTCATCATCCCGTACTTGGCGCCCGAGGCCCCCATCCCGATCACTTCCTGGGCCCCGAGGTTGGCCGACATGAAGGCGAGGCCGGCGATCCACGCCGGAATGGAACGTCCCGAGAGGAAGAAGTCCTCGCTGCTCCTGACGAATCGCCGCAGCACCCAGCCGATGCCGAGCACGAAGGCGAAGTAGATGATCAGGATCGTGTAGTCGATCGCGCCGAGATGGATGTGCTGCACGGGCGGTGCTCGCGGAAGACGGTGTGTGTGTGAGGGACGCGTTGCGGGCCGTCGCGTCCGGGTCCTGGGGCGTCGGGAGCGTCGCGACGCCCAACACATGTACATGGCTTGCGGCCGGCACGCAAGCGAGGGCGGCCGGCGCGGCCCGCAGCGCACGGCCCGCGGGGCGCCGACCGCCCTCAGGCGCCTCTCCTCGTGGAATCAGGCGCGCGTCATGGAGTCGCGAACGGTGAGCCGGACGGAAACACGAATCGGTTGGCGATCACCCCGACGACGAAAAACAGCACGATCGCGCAGATAATGACCACCACGGTGTAGCCGACCGCCTTCTCCTGCGGGGCCTTCATCAGCACCGGCAGGCCCAGGTACAGCAGATAGAGCGAGTAGAGCCCCAGCAGCCCGAGCACGCTGAGCGCGGGAATGATCGAGAAGATCCCCGCCACCCACGCGGCGGTGCTGGAGTAGGCCGCGACCTTGAGCGCCTGAATCGAGTTCTTGGTGCCACCGAAGCTCGGGGCCAGGGCGTCGATGATCAGCGCCAGCACGTAGCAGGCCACCAGCGACAGGACGTAGCGGACCACCCCGCCCGTGATCCCGGTGGAGATCGGGACGCGGAACGACACGCCCAGAACGCTGCCACCGATGAGCGACCACCCGATGAAGCCCGCGATCGCGGGAATCGCCGCGAGCGGGATGATGTAGCCCGTAAAGATGGACGCGGTCGTCGCCGACTCGGCTTCGATGACCGGCCACTCCTTGCGCGGGGCCATGAGGATCCCCTTGACGCGATCGACGAGGCTCATGCGTTCCTCTCCGGTGATGGTGGCGTGACCCCCTGCGGGTCAGCCGGAGAAGATACGCTTCGGGGGCGGCAGCGATAGCCTCGTCGCCTCGGGGATTCGGTCGCCGCCGGCGGTGCGGCGTGCAGCCCTGACGCCTGTCTCACGGCCGGGCGGCGCCCTATGCCGAACCACCCGGGGCCGCCGGTCACTCACCGGCCGCGCCGCTTCTTTCGCCTGGCGCTGCTCCAGACGCTGCTGGCCAGTCCGCTGCCGACCGGCACGCCCAGGCCCGTGCAGGCGTCCCACCCCTGGCCGGCGCTGAAGCCGCCGTTGTTGCCATGAGTGATGTCGCGGAACCCACCCTGGGGCGCCGCATACAGCCGTGGGGCGAGGTTCGGAGGCTGGCGCCCGGTGAGCTGGTTGCAGAGCGCGATGAGCCCCGCCCACAGCGGGGCGACGGCACTCGTACCTCCGATTGCACCCCACGCCCCGTCCACGAGAATCCGATAGCCCGTCCGTGGATCGGCGTTGCCGCTGACATCGGGGACGCCCCGTGAGTGCTGGCCGGACGGCTTGAGCACCTGCCGCTGCCACGACGGCGCCGGGAAGACGGCGGAGAAGCCCCCGCCAGTGGCGCCGCCGCCGCTCGCGAGGTCGTTCCACACGGTCTCCGTCACCTTGGAGCCGGAGATGTCCAGGCGCGTCCCGCCGCACGCGAGCGCGTGCGGACTCGAGGCCGGGAAATCCACGTGCTTCTTCCCGTCAGAGACCCCGTCTGTCGCGCCGTCGTCGCCGGCCGCGACGCAGACCGGGACCCCGACGGCCGAGGCTTCCTGGAGCGCCTCGTCGAAGGCCTGCATGGCCTGGGCGGTCCACGACGGCTCGGGCCCGCCCCAGCTGATCGAGATCACCGTGGGATGGCGCCGGGTGTCGTGCACCGCGGTCGTGAGGGCGTCCAGGAAGCCGCGGTCCGTGTTGGGGGCGAAATAGACCGCAACGGTGGCCTTGGGCGCGACGCTCGCGACCACCTCGACGTCGAGGACGACCTCGCCGTCGGCGCCGTTGGGGTTCCCGCTCGGGGCGTTGTGGGCCCCGTCCACGCCGACCGCCACGATGTGGGCAGGTGCGAGCCCCAGCGATTTGAGATAGGTGGTGATCTCCGCGGCGCGGTAGCCGCCCCCGAGCTCGATGATGGCGATGCACTGTCCCTGGCCGGTCGCCTTCGCGGGGAAGTTGTACGCCTTCGCAACCTGCGGTGGCGGATAGCCGCCAGCCGGGGCCGCGCGCGGCGCCACCGCCCCGCCGGCCGATGGATCGTCCGGAACGCGTCGGAAGTGCGGCTTGGCCTGCGGGCGGTCATCGAGCCCGAACACGCCCGTGATGAGCGCCGCGATGTCGCCCGGCACCGTCACCGAGCCCGTGCGCTGGCGGAAAGTGCCCTGGTCGAGCGCGACGGTCTCCAGCGATACCCCGAAAGCCTGCTGCATCGCGCTGGCGGGGCCGCGCAGCACGATGGTGCGCCGCGGCAGGCTCACCTCCACGACGGTCAGGCCCGCGTCGTGCGCGTACCGCTCGATCTTCCGCGCGTCATCGGCGCTGGCTCCAACCAGCTCCCCGAGCGCTTCCCGCGTGAGCGGCCGCGAGGCGCCCTTGGCCGTGCGGTGCTTGTACACCTTGCGGGCCTTCGCGGCCACGGCGGCTCGCAGCCGAACCGTGACGTCGATCGGCGCTCGCTCGTCCACGGGGCCGACGCGCTGCGCTCCCGCCAACGGCGTTCGCTCGCTGCCCTCGACCGTGGCGCGTTCTCGCCTGGGACCCATCGTGCACCTCCGCTACGTAGGTTGCTGAACGGTATGGCCATGCTCGTCGCGACCGGCTGCTCCTCGGGGTTCTCGGGGGCGCCGGCCGGAGCGCCATCGCGTACTGGCGACGGGCGCTCTGCCGAGACCGGACGGGCCGCCGAATCGTGACCGATCAGCGGGACTCGTGCGGCGGCGCGTCGCGGCGCCCGGTCGCGAAAGGGCCCCCACCCGATTCGGGAGTCCACTGAAGGATGGATGTGTGCCCGAGATGGTCGGAGCATAGGTCCTTCGTGGGTGCGGCCGCAAGAGTCTCGCAATCGACTGGGCGATCCCTAGGCTGGGCGCTCGAGGGGTCGCCATGGCGCGCGGTTCCGGGCGGGGCCGGACTGCGGCTACCGGATCCGGGCCACGTTCGCCCCTGTCATCTCGGGTCGATGCCACTAGTAATGTCTGGCGTATGAACGGGATAGTCCGAGACTGGAAGCAGCGCACGCCTGCATCCGCCCGCGGGCGAGGTAAAAGCGGACCAGACTTGTCGCCGTGCGAGGTCGGCGCCTGGGCGGCGCGTCGCGGTTTTCTCTGGCGGACACGCCCCCGCGCACGCATCTTGTTGCCACGATCTTGGGCCAGACTTCTACTCGGAGCTACCATGGGCATGCTCAGCGACGCGCTCCGCAGGGTCACCGGCGCATTCGGCGCCGCAAGTCCTCAGGCAGGGGGCAACCCCGTCCTCAACCAGGTCCTCAACATGATCAACGACCCCAAGACTGGCGGCCTCCAGGGACTCGTGGACAGGTTTCACGCGCAGGGGCTCGGCAGCATCGTGAACTCATGGGTGTCGACCGGTCAGAACCAGGCGATCAGCCCGGAGCAGATCACACACGCCCTGGGCGCCGACCGGGTGCAGCAGGCCGCGCAAGCGTCCGGCACGCCGGCTTCCGCGGTGGCTGCCCAACTGGCTGCCCTGTTGCCGAATGTGATAGACAAGCTGACGCCGCAGGGCTCAGTCCCCCAGGGCGGCGCGCTCGCGCAAGCGCTGGCGACGTTGAAGAACACGCTGGGAGCTGCCGCGACACCCGGCGCACCGGCGACGCCGACTACACCTCAGACCAGGAGTCCTCGATGAACTCACCGACCCGCCTGGCCGTAGTCGCCGCGTTCGCGCTACTCATCGGGACGCCCGCATGGCTCGCGGCACAGGCTCCGCCCGCCGGCGCAACCTTCAAGTGCCAGGACGGCACCTACTCCACCGCGGCGTCGCCTCGCGGCGCCTGCTCTCGCCACGGCGGAATCGCTCAGTCGCTGCGCGGTGCGACACCCGCTGCCCCCGCGGCTACCCCGGCACCACGTGCCGCAGCCCGGGCTGCGGCGGCGGTTCCCGCCGGCGCCAGGTTCAAGTGCGCCGACGGCACGTACTCCACCGCGGCCTCGCCTCGCGGTGCCTGCTCGCGCCACGGCGGTGTTGCTGAGACGTTGAGCGGTGCGGCGCCCGCCGCTGCGGCGCCCACGGTCACGGCCGCACCCCGCGCCCCGGCTCCTGCCGCGGTGGCGGTTCCGGCCGGCGCCAGGTTCAAGTGTGCCGACGGCACCTACTCCACCGCGGCCACGCCTCGCGGTGCCTGCTCGCGTCACGGCGGTATCGCTGAGACGCTGAGCGGTGCGGCGCCCGCCGCTGCGGCGCCCGCGGTCACGCCCGCACCCCCTGCCGCGGCCCCAGCTGCGGCGGCCCCAACCGGCGCGGCCCCGGCTAACGCGACGGCGTTGTGCAAGGATGGCACGTACTCCATGAGCCAGCATCGCTCCGGCACCTGCTCCCGTCACGGGGGCGTGCAAACCTGGCTGCGCCAGCCGCCGAACTGACCGCCGCCAGGACCCCGCGGCAGGCGTGACCGCAACGAACAGGGCCGGGGCAATCGCCCCGGCCCTGTTGCTGTCGTCCCGATCTCACACCGCTGCCGCGGCGCGCTCGAGCGTCGTCAGCGACTCCGGTTCACTCCTTGGACGCCGGTGCGATCCCGGCGGCCCGCGCGAGCTCCCGCTGGATGCGGGAGACGCGCTCGACCTGGCCCTTGGCCGGGAAGCGCTCGTAGAGGCCCTCGGTGCGGAACTCGCGCTTGAGCTCGGCCCACGGCGCGAGGCGGGTCTGCCAGCGGGACACCCGCCCCTCCTCCGGCTCTGCGTCGGTCGCAGCCAGCGCGGCGCACACCCGGACCATCGCCTTGAGCGTGACCGAGCTGGTGACCGCGTACGACCCGTTGCCCCAGGCGTCGCCCCACGCCCGCTCCGCCGCCTTGAGGAAGTCGCGCACCACGCGGTAGAACCGCTCGGCATGCCGCGCGTCGGTCCCGACCCGCTCGATGCGACGCCACTGGGACGTCACCCACCGATGGATCTCGTTGAACAGCTCCGCCTGGAGGATCCACTTCTCCTGGCGGCTCCGGCCACCGAGCCG
>Ga0153915_10007818_pt1 | contig 10125 bp, 9 predicted proteins | sample Opewatmetagenome_2_FD_107003 | JGI IMG/M metagenome (GOLD analysis project Ga0153915, IMG submission 107003) | Freshwater wetland microbial communities from Ohio, USA - Open water 3 Core 3 Depth 3 metaG | ecosystem: Environmental > Aquatic > Freshwater > Wetlands | place: USA: Ohio, Lake Erie... | reverse complement strand
GTGTATTTTTAAATGGCTCAAGTTCTTATATTGGTGGGTTTGCTAGCGGTGGTACGTTTGCTGGTGGCCCTGGATGGGGCATGTCAGCTCCTCCTTGTCCTAACAAAAACAATTGGGCACTAGGATATTATTCTGGTGGCGGCATCAATGTCTTTGCAACGAACGCAAAAAATGTTCTGGATCTTTCTGGCCCCTTCAAGACATTTTCTATTAATTTCGCATTTGGCCCTAGAGCATTTAGTTTTCAGTTCTCTTATGGAAGAAATAAGGCTGGGGAATTGATAGGTGTTGTCAACTATGGCGGCCCGCTAGGACCGTTTCCATCTGGCGGAGGCTTTGGTGCAAGTGTAACCTTTTACAATACAAATACCGTAACCACAAGCAGGGGAGGTAATTCCCCATGCGAATAAATGGAATTAACGCTCCAATATCAGTGGTGATTATTCTTGTTTTTATTTGCGCTGCAATAGGTTGGCTTTTATTTGAGGTCCCGTCAGACTCATATGGATTTCTTGGTACATGTCTAGTCATAATTGGAACATTCAATATTCTGCTGCATAAAAGATTCGGAAGGCAGATTTTCGAATGGGCACACCACATTGATTTCTGGGAGAAGGTTGGTAAGGATGGAGCCCAGTTTTTATATCTAGGGATCGGAGTCATACTTACTGCTGCTGGTGTGTTTCTGTTGATTAAATCACTATAGGAAGTCAAGGCAGTTGAGATTTAATTTTTAACTGCCTTTTGCATTTTCTTCTTGTATCATTGCTGTCCAAGATAAACAGGAAACGGAATTCCGGGGTTGAAAAATCAATATATTAGACGAATAAATCGTTTTTTGAAAAATCAGGTTATCATTTTCCCATGCTGTCCAACTACCTAAAGGCCAATGCCAGTTGCTCTTCACCAGGCACAATGGCCTTAACTTCAAATGGCTTATCAAGCCATAACCATAAGTCCCTGTAAGTGAAAAGGTTATAACGTAACATAGCGATCAGGTTTGATAAAGACCACTTCATCTTCGAATGGAACTTAAGATACTTTAGCAGCAGGACAGTAGTCAATGCTGTCCAAATCTGTATAAGCAGTGCATTCTTGCTTGTGCCTACAAAGGTTTTAATCTTCAGGTTCTGCTTAATCGTCTTAAAAAAGATCTCAATCTGCCAGCGGTCCTTGTAAATGGCTGCCACGGTCGTTGCCCCAAAATCCAGGTGGTTGGTCAGAAGGACAATAGTACGTTCGTTTTCTTTATCCCAGACTTCAACTCTGCGCAGTCGATAAGGACAGTTCTTTCTGGCGTTGTGACCAGTGAACTCGATCATCTGGTCCTTGAGGATATTCCGGTTCTGAGGAGTCTGTAGCTCCTCTAAAACCCTATAGGCGGCATTTTCTTTCTGCCTGGTTACAAAGAAGATGCCTTGCATCGTCCAACGGGCAAAAAGAGAATAATCAGTATACCCCATATCGATTGCAACTATAGAGCCTTTAGGAAAAATGATATCTGAGAATAGGGACGCTGTTAGGTTATGATTCCTGAGAAGTAACTCTTGTTGCCGACATGACAGCATGGTATAAAAGATCATGTACAAAAAAACCTCACCCCAACAAAAAAATTTTCGGTGTAGACACTCAGTTATCGCCCTCATTGCGCAACCGGCTTACCTCTTCATGGGCTCAGCTTTTTAAGCTCGAAGTCCTTCCCATACTGTTTAAGAACGAGGATCAGTATGCTACACTATATGGCAATACAGGCCGTCCTAACTTCAGTGTCGCGCGCATGTTGGGTCTATGTCTACTGCAAGAGTTTAGCAGCTTAAGCGATCAACAAGCCCTGGACACATTCAGCTTCGACATCCGATGGCGGTATGCATTGGACATAAACGATGATGAAGATTACCTGTCACGCCGTTCTCTGGTTGAGTTCCGCAGAAGACTGGCTGCCAAAGACCCGGAGATGAAACTGATCCGCAATGTGTTTGATAACATCAGGGATTCCGCAATAAAGAAGCTGGGTTTATCAACAAGCAACCAACGGCTCGACTCCACGCACATTATATCAAACATACGCGTTCGCGGCAGGATAGACCTGTTCACAAATACCATTGATCTGTTTCTGAAAAGCCTGGACAAAGACCGCTTTTCCAAAATCCCGGAAGTCATACAACAATGGCACTCAAATGAGCCTGAAGGCTGGTTCGGTTTGGGGCCAGCCGAGATAAAGATAAAACTGGACACGCTGGCCCAGTACCTGTACGAACTTATTGTCACCTTTGAAAACGACAATGAACTCACAAGCAGTGAGCCGTACCAACTGCTTGTTCGTCTTTTTAACGAGCAATGCGAGTTTACAACTGAGCAAACGCCGGATGTAAGTCCTCCCAAGGTTCAGGTAAAAAAAAGAGCGAGGGAACAACTCTTCAATCTCCCTATGATCCTGACGCATCCTGCGGACATAAAGGACCCGGATACAGCCTTCATATCGCCGAGACCTGCAACAATGAAAAGACAACTGAGATCATTACAGACTATGAAGTGCACGGTGCAGCACGGTCCGATATAGGTAAAGCCCTTCCTGTAGTTGAACGCTTGGACGCTGCCGGCCTAAAACCCGAAACACTATTTACAGATGGCGGTTATCCCTCCGTTCCTTCAGCATTAAAGGTTGTAGAACAAAACATTGAATTCATGGCGCCAGTCAATCGCAGCCGATTGCCGGATGATGTTTTAAGCAGAGATCTTTTTAAATTCAGCCACGACGGCCTTGCCGTTGAATGTCCCATGGGTCACAATCCTATTGACCATCGAATGCTTAGCCACAATAACATGACCGGAAGTTCTCTTCATGCTATTTTTGACGGAGACACCTGCAGATCATGCACAATACTTGATCAATGTCCGGTGCGGGCTCCCAATCATCGCGATAAAGGTTGCGGACCGCGCGACACGGTTGGAGATTTCCGACTTGAGATTACTCCTGAGATCCGGTTGAGGGATCACATGTATTCCATCCAGCAAATGCCTGAATGGAAGGATCGATATAGAATCAGGTCAGGGATTGAAGCGACAAACTCCGAACTGAAACGAGTTCATGGAATCGCCAAGCTTCGTGTGCGCCGCATGGCTAAAGTATGCTTTGCCGTAGCCTGCAAGTTGATGGCATGCAACATCAAGAGATGGGCTAAGGCCCAAGCAGCCCTAGAAGGGCCTTTGCATAACTTTTTGTCGACTATTTTTGGTCTTCTGAAAATCTTTCAGATCAATTTCGTTAAGATGACATTTTTTCAAAGAACAATTACTCCCGCGAGGTGTTGATATTTTCATGGTTTAAAAATGGCACTTACTTCTCAGGAATCAAAATATCAATTGACATGTTTTCGATGAAGCGTTAATAGATATCCATGCCCAGAAGATCACGCATAGACGTGGTGAGGGGCATTGATCGCAATGAGATATTTACCGATAAAAAGGATTATATGACTTTTATGAGGCGGCTCGGCGATCTGCTGATAGAAACAAAGACAACATGCTATGCATGGGCCTTGATCCCCAGTCACTTTTACCTTCTCTTTAGAACCGGAAACGTCTCCATCTCCGTTTTGATGAAAAGACTGCTTGCCTATTATGCCGTCAATTTTAACCGGCGGCATAACCGGTATGGACACCGCTTCCAGAATCGTTATAAATCCATCCTATGCCAGGAAGATTCCTACCTTCTGGAGCTTGTCCGTTATTTAAACCTTTGTCGGATGCCTTTAGTGGCTTGCCTATATTAATAGCCTTTTCAAAGTATCCAAAGATACAATTCGATATTGCCTCCTGTAATTATATTTATGACTTCTTCATCAAGCCTTACAGAAGAATACAAGGTTGATGCCTTGTTTGTTCTCCTTGAAGAAAAATAATGATTGATACCGCTTCCATTTTATTTGTGAAAAGGCCTTGTCTCTCCAAATACCTCATCACACCTGCGTGTAATATCATTCAATCTTTCATCGAGGAGTATCCTGTACTCCTCCATATCAGGGACACTTGTCGAATGGGGGACAATTACAGGTTCTCCATAACAGAATGAGATGCGTGCAAAGGGTTTGGGGATCATGAACCTGTCCCAGCTGTTAAAGACCCAGCACCGGTCAGCCCCCCATGAAATTGGTATAATAGGGGCGCCTGTCATGCGGCCAAGTATGATAGTGCCTATCTTGGATTCACGGGGAGGTCCGGTCGGTCCGTCAGGAATCATCCCTCCGTTTGCACCGTTCCTCATGCTCTTTACAAGTTCCTTAAGTGCATCAACCCCGCCCCTGGTGGAAGAACCCCTCACATCCTTAAGCCCCAGACAGTTTACAAGCCTGGCAATATATTCTCCGTCTCTGCTCTGACTGATCATTACCCTTACCGTCCGTCTCTTAAGACGGTGGACGGGATAGAAAAGTCTCTGGTGCCAGGACGCATATATGACCCGGTCTCCTGACATGTCAATGGCCTTTTTTTCATTTTCAACACCTTCAAGTCTGACAACACGGCAGGAGAGGAAAAGCAGTCTTACGAGAAAGGAAAAGAACGGTATCAATATCCAGAACAATATCGGATCATACCATCTGAATGCGGGTTTTATTAAATCTTTTGACACCAAAGTCCTCCTCTTAGCTAAAAGAAATCTATATTAGATCGGACAAGATAGCAAGAGAGAAGGAGCCGGCGAATGATAATTTGCGGCTTTCATCGTAGGTCTTTTTTACTTCAATATCCCCCTTTGTAATACCTTTAAAGCCAATGCGCTTGTTGATCTGAAATAATTTCTATGGGATAAGATCTGTTTGCTTCGCTCCAGATTGACAATCCCCAGGAATGAAGTCCATATAACTTCCGATAAAATCATCGGGTTGCAATCTATGAAAATGCCTTCCTGAATCCCATATTTAACGATATTATGCTGGAGTTCGACAACCCTTGAACCGGATTTAGATATCATATCTCTGATATCTTCAGGGAGGTTGAGGATCATCTCTCTCTGTAGAAAATAGGTATAGACATTAAAAATCTCTGATTCCTTTTCATAAAATCTGATGAATCTGGTCCATAATTCCTGAAGCAACTTTTCTTTGAATGACTCTCTGTTTTCATATAGTTCCATCAGGAGACAGAAAAAATACTCTGTATGGGACACTATTCCTCTTATCAAGATATCATCCTTATTTTTAAAATACATATAAATAGAGGCCCGGCTTAACTCACAACGGTCTGCGATTTTATCTATTGTGATTGAATGATACCCTTCCTCGTTGTAGATTGCCATAGCTGCATTCATGGCAAGTTCACGCCGTAGATCTTTTTCCCTTCTCCTCCTCTCAACAATGCCCATCTTTATCTCTCATGTTTAAAAAACGATTTAAATTACTTGAATGGGAAGCCCTTTCAGGTTTCGTTTGATCCTGTATCACTATCAAGGCATCCAATGCCGCGATCCCTTTTTCATAAACACGCACCGGGTTCAGGTCTATTTCTTTTATCTCCGGATGATCGGCAATCAATTGGCCGACCCGGACGATGGCATCAGTAAGGCTATCAACATCCAGGCGCCTGGCACCTCTCCATCCTTTAAATAGTTCTTTGCTTCGCAGTTCAAGAACCATATCCTTGGCGTCATTCATGGATAATGGTGCCAGGCGAACAGTTATATCCCTTAATGCCTCGGCGTAAAGGCCTCCCAGGCCGACCATTACCGCCGGACCAAAGCTTGAATCATTGATTGCACCGATAATTACCTCAAGCCCCTTATCGGACATCTCTTCCAATAAATATCTTTTACCATTACCTGCTTTTATTAAATCAATGCTTTTTAGGGCATTTTCAAGGCTGCCTTCCGTATCTATCCCCAGGAAGACACCGCCGACCTCCGTCTTATGACGTATAGAGGAATGAAGTATCTTTACTGCAACAGGCTTATTCATTGATCGAAAGGCCTCAACAGCATCCTTATGCGATTGACATGCGAATCGTTTTGGCGTTGCTATTCCGATCTTATTAAGGATCTCTTTTGCGTTTTCTTCATCCGGAGTAATTGATAAAGGGGAGATATGTGTTACAGGGATGCTTTGTTCATTTGATCTTCCCTTGCGATATGCAGCCTTTGAATCCTCCACCAGGGCATGAACTGCATTTGCAACCCTGTCCGGGGAAGGGAACGCGGCGATACTAAATTTAGAAAGGGAACTTATTGTTTTGTCAATTTCCTCCTTGATGCCTGCCGTTCCGAATATGATAGGTTGTTTAATATTGAATGCATCCTTAAAAAGTGAAACAGGATCAATTACAGCAGGTTCGCAAAGTGCGAAAACAGTGAGGATGTCTATCGACGGATCTAGGGATATAATTTTGAAGACATCGGGGAATGTCATGCCGGGCCTGCTTGTATCAACCGGATTTCTTATGTAGGTCAAAGGCGGCAATGACCGGCTGATTTTATCCACTGTTACCGGATGAAGTTCAGGCAGCATGACATCTCTGCTTCTTAGGTAATCGGCAATTACCATCCCAGGTCCTGCCTGACCGGTTAAAAGTCCGACGCCGGGATTTTTTTTAGGGGGAAGACGTATGCGGCTTAATAGATTTGCAGCATCAATCAAATCATCGCTTGATTCCGTAATTACTGCTCCGGCTTGTTTCAATGCTGCCATTTTGATCTCATAGGAACCTATTATGTTTCCTGTGTGGGATGCTGCAAATTCCGCAATATCTCCTTTGCCCATTGCCATGACCAGGACTGGTTTTTTATCGGTAGTCCGGGCTATAACATCATAGAGTTTTTTACCGTCTCTTACACCTTCAAGATAGAGTATAATCACCTTTGTATTGGGGTCGTCGGCCAGGTATTCGACCGCATCAGGGACACTGACATCAGCGCCATTTCCAATGCCAGTCGCCAGACTTACGCCGAGGTTTTGGCTGTGGATCATTGATGCCAGTGCTAGGCACATAGCCCCGCTCTGGGATATAAGCCCGATATTACCTGCCGGTATCTCCGATGCCCATGGATTAAAATTCGGGACAACTTTTGACCAAGGATTTATAAATCCTGCCGTATTAGGTCCGAGGAGGCGAATGTTATATCGCTGACAAACTGAAAGTATTTTATTCTGCATCTTTTGTCCGACATCCCCACAGGTCTCTGCAAAGCCACCGCTGATTATTAATGCAGCGCCAGCTCCTACCTCACCGGCTTCTTTTAAAATATTGACACATGCAGCTGCTGGGATAGTTAACACAACAAGATCCACCGGTTGCCCTGTAGATTTTAAAGTTGGGTAGGATTTAAAGCCAAGAATCCTGTCGGCTTTCGGATTTATAGGGTATATTTTTCCAGGGAAATTTTTTAAAGAGTAAACCATTTGATAGCCTGCCTTTGATTCATCCTGGGATGCCCCGACAATTGCTATGGATTTTGGATTAAACAATCGATCTAATAATCTCATTGCAATTCTCCTTGCGTTGTCAATATAATTAAAAACGCCTTTATTAAATATGGCAATCTATAAATATGATTAAAATGAATGGCAAATACGTTATGTTGAAATATGCATAACGCTATATCTAATATATCAGCAGGATCTCCATGTCAAGATATAATGCTTCAGGAAATTTTGGTGATAAATATTATTAAAAGTATTTTGAGCGATTAAATGTATAAAATAGCAAAAAACAATATCAATAATTGACTGAGGTGCGTTTGATAAGATAAGATGCGATAAAAATATGATCCATCAATTCAAAAATCATTGGGAGGGCCTCAAATGAAAATTGCATACAAGATATGGCTAGATAATGATGGGAAGGCATTTGGCGAAGGGCCTTACAGGCTTTTAAAATTGATTGAAAAAACCGGATCTATCAACCGTGCTGCTGCTGAAATGGAGATGTCCTATAGAAAGGCATGGAAGATCCTGAAGATGGTTGAGGAGAAATTAGGGTTTGAACTGATTGAGCGGAAAATAGGCGGCGCCGATGGCGGTGGGTCCCAGATAACTGAAAGAGGCAAGGAAATAATGAAAAACTACGGGCGGTTCAGAGAAGAGACGAAGACCTTATTGGAAAAACTTTTCAATAAATATTTTGGTAACTATTAGTAGGTTTATTCTGTATCAAAACAAGAAAGGTAATTATATTAAAAATCTATGTCAAATGAATCCGGTATATCATCATTGACATTCATTCGCAATATCTCAACACTTGTGGAGATACGGTCCAGACTTTTAACTATCAACCGTTTTCCATCTGCTTTATAATAAAGTTTTTCTACCAATCTGCTTATTTCTGAAATTGTTTCATTCATATCTTTTATTTTAGCGTTATTTTTTTTCATGGGCGCTCCTTTCTTTTATTAAAGATCAGTGATTTTCAAAAAAATGAAACATGAATTCTGTATTAACTTGATTTCATCATATCATCGACATTTAAAAAAGAGGCACTTATTTTAATGAGTGCCTCTTCATTAATATTTATGAGCCCCTTAAAACTTTATGGTCAATCCGGCTGTAATGTTACGGCCAGCCTCTGGTCCGCTTGCCTCATAATAATATTTATCTGTGACATTGTCGATCTGCAGGAATAATTCGGAATTCTTTAATAATATCTTACCGAGGTCCTGACTGAGCCTCATGTTAAAAAGAGTAAAACTTGGCAACTCCGCCCAGTTGTAATTATAGTCTTCCCAGTATTCTCCGCTTGTATAAGATGCTTGAATGGCACCTGTAAGTCCAAAGGGGGCAGTATACCGAAGGTCCATATTTAATTTGTGTTCCGGCTTGCCTTCCAGTTCTCTACCTTCATTGGCCTTGTCTTCTGTAGACATATATGTGTAATTGAGGTTTGCAAGAAGACTTTGAGTAAGATTCATGGTGAGATCGGCCTCAATGCCCTTGATAATTGCCTTGTTGAGGTTTGTATAATAACTGTCTCCGGCCTCATTCTCTGTCTGTGTAATTAGTTCGGTTACATTATTATAGAAATAGGCAAGCGATCCATTAAACATGTTGTTAAACTTGTGAGATGCGCCAACTTCATAAGCTGTGGTCTTCTGGGGATCGAGGTCCGGATTCCCGCCTGCCATTTCACTGTATAATTCCTTCAGATGGGGAAACCGAGTTTTTTTGCCTATCGACGCATGGATGCTTGTATCTTTTGTTATATCATAAACAATACCTAACTGGGGGTTGACCGTCGTCATGGTATCTGGCACAGGCTGGTCATATGCCTTCACTGGCTTAAACTGGTCATAACTTATGCCAATAACCGCTGATAGCTTATCAATCGGTTTGATCTCATCTTCAACGGCAAATGTATATGTATCGGCCTCATATTCCTTTTCAGGCTGATACCCTATTGGATCACCCCATCTTATGACTGAAAGTGTTTCAGCATCATAATAATCCTGCTGCTTATTATTGTCCTTCAGGTAGTTAAAACCTATCTTCAAATTAGTAAGATTTCCGAGGTTGATGGCGCCCTGTAACTCCGCACCCTGAGAATAATCGTCATATGCGCTTCTTTCGAACCATTTTTTTCCTGTTGTATGGTCTTCATCCCAGCTTACATCTTCAAGACCGTCATCATGTTTAACGTAAAAAACCCTCGCCTTTGCACTGAAGATATCATTGAATTTATGCTCTCCTGCAAGATTTACCTGCCACTGATCCCACTTAATAAAATACCAGTAACGGGAATAAAATGTTGGAACACCTCTCTCATCATTATGGTAATCAAAGGAGAGTGACAAGCTTGTATCATTATTAGGATCATAACCGACCTTTGTGTTAACACTCCTCTTGATGTAACCGCTTAGATCACGTGTCCCGCCGTCTTCATTGTAGTCGGAACCTATACCCACATTTGGATCGCTGGCATCAAAATCATCCGATAACCTGGTGCCGTCTGATGTCCTGTATCCATAAGTAATCCAGTAATTGAAAGCACCTATTGATTGACCATGATTAAATATATATTCGGCTGTTCCATCATTTCCAAATCCGACAGTGGCCTCCGTAACGGGCTCCTTCCCTGCCTTTTTGGTAATGATATTTATTACACCGCCCATTGTGTTTGCGCCGTAAAGCACAGAAGATGCCCCTT
>Ga0153915_10007816_pt1 | contig 10126 bp, 10 predicted proteins | sample Opewatmetagenome_2_FD_107003 | JGI IMG/M metagenome (GOLD analysis project Ga0153915, IMG submission 107003) | Freshwater wetland microbial communities from Ohio, USA - Open water 3 Core 3 Depth 3 metaG | ecosystem: Environmental > Aquatic > Freshwater > Wetlands | place: USA: Ohio, Lake Erie... | reverse complement strand
GTCGATGGTGCAGGCCTCCATCCGCACGCAGGCGCGGGACGGAAGACCCGTGCACGAGGTACTGGGGAAGCTGAACCGGCTGGTGCACGAGGCGACCTCCGATGACCGGTTCGCCACCTGCTTTCTCGCCCAGCTGGGCCCCGACCGGCCCGAGCTCTCCTTCTCCAACGCCGGCCACAACTACCCCATCCTCGCCTCGAACGGCCTGACGCGATTCCTCACAGAGGGCGGGATTCCCCTCGGGATCGACCCGGAGGTCTGCTATCCGGACGTCCGGGTGGCCCTCCGCCAGGGCGACACGCTGGTGCTCTACACCGACGGCATCACCGACGCGCGGTGCCTGGACGGGACCGACTACGGGGAGGAGCGGCTCCTCCAGGTGGTTCGGGAGCTTCCGCGGGAGTTCTCGGCCGAGGAGACCCTCCGGGCCATCGCCGCCGACGTGCAGCGGTTCACGGCGGGAGCCGAGCAGATGGACGACATGACCCTGCTGGCCCTCAAGTTGGTGTGATAGGCTGAGATCATGGCGGCCGCGGACCGACCCAGCATGAACTCCGACCAGAGCGGCACCATCGCCCTCACGATCGGGAGCCGGCTCGAGCATCTCTCGATGGTCCACGCCCTGATCGAGGGAATCGCCCGCCAGCACGGGCTGGACGAGCAGACGACCACCGCGCTCCAGATCGCGGTGATCGAAGCGGGCACGAACGCGATCCAGCACGGGAACGTATTCGCCTCGGACAAGACGGTCCGCTTCGAGTTCAAGCTCTCCCCCGAGGAGATCTGCGTCTGGGTGGAGGATTTCGGGAAGGGCTTCGACGCCGCCCGGATCGCCAATCCCACGGACCCCTCCCAGCTCCTCGACCCGCACGGCCGCGGCATCTACCTCATGAAGACCCTCATGGACGACGTCCTCTTCGAGACCCGCGAGGACCACGGCACCACGGTCTGCCTGAAGAAGCACTGCCGCTGGGAGGAGTAGGGGATGCGGGGCCCCCACGGCGGCGGCTCACCGCTTCGCCGGCGTCGGCTTTTCTTCCTCGAGAAATCTCCAACCCTGGCATTCCTTCTCGGCTGGATGTGCGCCCTGGCGTGCCCGGCCCCCGCGAGGGGCTCTGCCGGCGAGGCGCCGCGGTGGATCGTCTCCGCGGACATGGGATACGCGCCGACGCGCTACCTCGGAGACGATAGCGGCTCGCCGCTCCCCCTTATATCGGTCGGGCGGGTCCTCGATCAGCGTTGGGAAGTGCGCGCTCAGGCGGGCCGTCTCGGTTACAGGTACGAGTACCTTTCCGGGCCGTTGCGCCTCCGGGCGGATGCCACCTTCGTCGCGGTCGGCGCGGGAATCCGAGTGCATGTCCCGAAAGCATTCGCGACGAAGCCCAGCGTGTTCATCGACATCGTACCGATCGTGCTACGGGCTCATTGGAAATCGCGATACGACTCGCTGACTCGCGCTCTGCCGGGCCTCTGGGAAGGAGTGGGGATCCGGTTCCCGACCGGCCGCGCTTCGGGTCTTGAGGTCGTCGCCGGTTATGTCTTTTCCCGGAACGCCAAGGAGGTCTACCGCGAAGGAGGTGCCGCCTATTACGAGGGGCTGAGCCAACCCGCGATTGCCTGCGGCTTCACGCTGGGGCTCGGCGGGTAGCAAGCCCACCACTCCCTCGCGCGAATCCCCAGTCGTGCCGCTCGCCGGGGCCCCGCGAACGCTACGGGCGCCGCGGCCGCAAATTCTGCAGCGTCCGCTTCACCGCCGGGAAGATCTGCTCGAACGCCGCCACCACCCGGGGATCGAACTGCCTCCCCGCCGTGCGGCGGAGCTCCGCCAGCGCCTCCTCCTCGGAGAGGGCGACGCGGTACGGCCGGTCGGTCGTCATGGCGTCGAAAGCGTCGGCCACGGCGAGGACGCGCGCTTCCAGCGGGATCTCCTCCCCCTTGAGCCCGTCGGGGTAACCGCTCCCGTCGAAGTTTTCGTGGTGGGACCGCACGCCGGGGAGGAGCGGGTGGAGGATCCGGAGCGGCTTCAGGATGCTCTCCCCGATCAGCACGTGCATGTCCATCTTCTCCCGCTCGACCTCGGAGAGCGGGCTTCCCTTCGTGAGGATGGCCTCGTCCACCGCGATCTTCCCGATGTCGTGGACGAGGCAGGTGCGGTGGATCGTGTCGAGCGCCGCGGGCGGAAGCCCCATCTGCTTTCCGATCGCCTCGGAATATGCGGCCACGCGGACGGAGTGGCCTTCCGTGTAGGGGTCCTTCGCTTCCAGCGCCATCGTGAGGGAGACGATGACGCCCATGAAGATCTCCTCGGACTTGGCGTGCCGGCGCGCTTCCAGGATCGCCACGCCCGCGAGGGTGGCGAGGGTCATGAGCCCCGCGGCGTGCTCCGAGCGGACGTGCGGGGCAGTCACCTGATTCACCAGCATCGCCCCGACCCGCTCCTCCCGCACGCGCACCGGGGCGAGCGCCCCCCACTCCATTCCGGCCGCGAACAGGAACTCGCGCGCCCAGGGCGAGCGCTGGGCCCGCTTGAAGAGAACGATGTCGTCCCGCTCGATGAGCGCGTCCAGCATCTGGGCGGGCTCGCCCGAGAGGGAGAAGCCCTGCCATTCGCCCAGGATTCCGTCCGCCTTGACGAAGAGGTACTCGCCGCGCCGCTCGCGGGTGAGTATGGCAACGCCGTCGGAGTTGAGGAGCGCCATGACGCCTGCCACCGCCGCGTCGAGGGGCGCGCCGCGACCCTCGACGAAGCAGAGCGAGCGCGCGACGTCGTGGACGGTTTCGAGGATCGGGACGGGACCCGGGAGCGAACCCGTGCGGGTGCGCGCCTGGGTCGCGGTTCGCCTGCGTCGGACGGATCGGGTCTGGTTTTCCATCGCCTCGTGCGTGGGCGGCCACCCCGCTCCGCCCGGAAGGGTCGCTGCAAGTCCTTGATGTGGTGAGAATTGGACCCTTCCGTGGGTCCCGATCATGGATCGGCATGGGAGGAGGCGATGTTGAGGGGATAGGGGGGAAAGGAGAGGGGCGGGGCGGCCTCGCGGCGCACCGCGGGCGCCCGGCCGCCCACGCGGACCTCGCTACTCGGCTTCCAGCTCTTTCAGCAGCTCGAGCACGCGCGGATTCCCGGGGGAAAGCTCGAGCGCTTTCCGGCAGCTTGTGAGCGCGGCCTTCCGATCGCCGGTCTTCGCGAGCAGCTTCGCGAGGCTCCAGTGGCCATACCACTCGAGGGTCCCGCCCGGATACTCCCGCGCGTAGAGCCCCCAGAGGGCGGTGGCCTCGGGTACGCGCCCGCTTCGCGTCAGCTTGTCGGCCATGAACGCGAGATCGTTCTCCACGAAGCGATACTCGCTCCGGTGCTGCTTCTTCAAGTCATCGTACTTCGCGATCGCCCCCTCCGCGCCGCCGTCCCTCAGGCTGTAGTACATGGGCTCGTAGAGGGTCCGGAGCGGCGCGCCGCTCGCCTGATAGGCGTCGACAAGCTCCCCGATCCACTCGTCGATGGAAACGTACCCGCGGGCGGTGCTCTCCCAGTCCTTCAGCACGCGCTCCTTCTGCATCTCGGAGGCGCTCTTCCCCTGCTTCCATCCCCGTTCCACGATGGCCGCCGTCTCGCGGATCGCGCGGTCGAATTCCCCGAGCGTGGCATAGCCGCCATCTTCGCTGTGGCCGCACACGATCGTGACGTCGCGGGGGAGGACTTTCATCAACCTCGGGAGCACCTCGCGATAGCCGAGCACGTTCCCGGTCACTTCCTCCACGGAGGGGAACCCGTTCGCATACACGAGGTCGCCCGCGGCGACGACCTTGGATCCCGTGAACCACACGATGGCGTCGTTGTCGTCGTGGGCCCCGGGGAACGCCAGGATCCGGATCTCCTCGCCGTTGAAGTAGAGGGTCAAGGAGTCGGCGAAGGAGATGTCGGGGAGCGCCGCGTCCGGGAACTCGTCGAAGAGGTAGCTGCCGCTCCGGAGCCTGGTCCTGACGACCTGATGCGCGATGATGATGGGCGCGCTCCCGAACGCCGCGTTTCCCCCGGTGTGATCCACGTGGGCGTGCGTGTTGACGATGATCCGGGGAGCTTCGGCCCCCAGTCCCCGGACGGCTTGCCGGAGCTGCTCGACCCGTTCGCGTTCCCCCGTATCCACGAGAAGCACGCCGTCCTCGCCCACGGACGCGACCATGTTCACGAGGTATCCGGCGTCGTAGCTCAGCCGGTAGATGTGCTCGGTGAGCTTCGTGACCTGGATCCTGTTCTTATCCTGCGCCGACGCGCCCGGGGGGCCGAGCAGGAGGAGGGCGGCGAGCAGCAGGGGAACGAGAGGCGTGAAAATCCGACCGGCGGGCGTCGGGATCGAGACTTCGTGCCCGGGGCCGCGATCGCGGGCGCCGCAGATGCCCCCGCTACCGGCTGCGTCGAGCCTCTCGAAGCTCCGGCCGGGGAGTCGCGTCTTGCCTGCGGAGCGTTTCACGGGACGCGCGACCTGTTTGGGACGTGGAGGGCACCCTCGACAGTAGGCCCCTGCGCGGCCGTTGTCCAGCGCGCGGACGGGCCGGCCCTACCCCGTGACCGGAATGAACCGCGTCAGGTAGGAGACGACGTACTGGAAGGTATTGGTGACGAGGAGACCGCCGAAGAGGATGAGTAACACGCCGCTCACCACCTCGATCGTATGGAGGGAGGCGCGGATCCGCTTCGACGCGGCGAGGAAGGAGTTGAACGCGAGGGACGCGATGAAGAACGGGACGCCCAGCCCCGCCGAATACACGGCGAGGAGCACGATGCCGGTGGTGACGGTCTTGGCCGTGCTCGCGTAGATGAGGATCGAGGCGAGGATCGGCCCGATGCAGGGCGTCCAGCCCGCGGCGAAGGTGACCCCCACTAGCACGGAGCCTGCCACTCCCCACGGCTTCGACGTGAGCTGCACCTTCCGCTCACGCGAGAGCGCGGGGATCTTGATCAGACCCGTGAGGTAGATCCCGAACAGGATGATCAGCACGCCCCCCACCATCCGGACCCAGTCCTGGTGCTCGCGGAGGAACTGCCCCGCCACGGTCGCCGACGCGCCCAGCGCGATGAAGACGAGCGAGAATCCCAGGATGAAGGCGAGGGAGTGGACGATTGTCAGGCGACGCACGCGGGGTGCCGCCTCCTTCGAGGTCAGCTCGCCGAAGGACACGCCCGTGATGAACGTGACGTAAGAGGGGATGAGCGGCAGAACGCAGGGGGAGACGAACGAGACCACGCCGGCGAGGAACGCCGCGAGGAGCGAGACCTGGTTGACCTGGGTTTCGAACACGAGGGGCGGTGGACTCGGCCGGAGCTTCCTAGCTCGGGCGGCCGAGCAGCTCCTCCAGCGTCGACTCCCAGACCTTGGGGTCCGTGTAGCCCACGAAGCGCTTCACGATCTTCCCCTGCCGGTCGATCACGAACGAGGTCGGGATGCCCATGATGCCGCCGTACTGGTTCGCCACCTGGTCGTTCGCCACCAGCATCGGGTAATTCACGTCGTGCTCTTCCGCGAAGGGTCGCACGGCGCGCGCGCCCTCGGCGTCCAGCGAGAGGCCCACGAACTCGAGGCCGCGCGCGCGGTACTTGGCCTGCATCCGGACGAAGTCCGGGATCTCGGCGCGACAGGGCGGGCACCAGGTGGCCCAGAAGTTGACGACCACCACCTTCCCCTTGAAATCGGAGAGGGAGACGCTCCGGCCGTCGATGTCCGGGAGCTTGAAGTCGGGCGCGACGGATCCCTCGTTCCCCGCGGGTCCCCCGCGGCCCGGCTCCCGGGAGGCGGTCCCGCCCCCGCCGCCCTTCCCGCCGCAGCCGGCGGCCAGGAGCACGGCGAGCCCCACGGCCGCCGCGCCCGCGAGGGCGCGGGCGGCCGGGGTCATCTTCCGCCGATCAGAGGATCGGGTAATAGGTCTCGAGCTCATAGTCCGTGATCCGGGTCCGATACTTGTCCCACTCGATCTGCTTGTTCTCGAGGAACTTCGGGTAGACATGCTCCCCGAGCGCCTCGCGGACCAGCTTCGACTTCTCCGTCAACTCGAGGGCCTCGACGAGGCTCCCCGGGAGGCTGTGAATGCCCAGTTTCGTCCGCTCCTCCGGGTGCATCTCGTAGATGCTCTCCTCCACCGGGGGCCGGAGCGTCATCTCCTTCTCGACTCCGGTCAGGCCCGCGTGGAGGATCACGGCGTACGCCAGATAGGGGTTACAGGCCGGGTCCGGGCAGCGCAGCTCCACCCGGGTGGCCTTCTCGTGGCCAGGCTTGTACATGGGTACACGCACCAGGGCCGACCGGTTCCGCTGTCCCCAGGCGATGTAGACCGGGGCCTCGAAGCCCGGAACCAGCCGCTTGTACGAGTTCACCCACTGGTTGGTGACGGCGCAGATCTCGGGCATGTGGTGGAGCAGCCCCGCCAGGTAGGACCGCCCGAACCTGGACAGGTGGTACTTGTCCTTGGCGTCGAAGAAGAGGTTCTTCCCGGCCTTGAAGAGGGACTGGTGGACGTGCATGCCGCTTCCGTTCTCGCCGTAGACCGGCTTGGGCATGAACGTGGCGTAGTAGCCGCCCTCCCGCGCGACCTCCTTCACCACGTAGCGGTACGTGATGGTCTGATCGGCCATCCGCAGCGCCTCGGCGTACTTGAGATCGATCTCGTGCTGGCTGGGCGCCACCTCGTGGTGGGCGGCCTCGACCACGATCTCCATCGCCTGGAGCGCCTCCACCGTCCGGGAGCGAAGCTCGGTCCCGATGTCGTCCGGCACCTGGTCGAAGTAGCCCGCGGAATCGAGCAGGGTCCGGTCGTGGCGGCCCTTGAAGTAGAAGTACTCCAGCTCGGGCCCCACGTAGAACGTGGTCCCCTGCCGGTCCAGCCTCTTGAGCGCGCGCTTCAGCACGTGCCGCGGATCGCCCGCGTACGGCGTGCCGTCCGGGTTCAGGATGTCGCAGATGAGGCGCCCGACGTGCTCGCCGTTCACCTTCCACGGAAGCAGCTGGAACGTGTCGATGTCGGGCATCGCGACGAGATCGCTCTCGTAGATGCGCGCGAAGCCCTCGACCGAGGAACCGTCGATCCCCACCCCGCCCTCCAGCGCCTCCGCGAGCATCCGCTGCGTGATGCCCACGCTCTTGAGCTGGCCCAGGATGTCGACGAACCACAGGTGGATCATCTCCACACCGCGCTCCTCGCAGAACTTGACCACGTCGCTCGCCGTCTTGAGACTCTCCATTCTCCTCCTCGCTTTGTCCTGAGTGCCGGGGGCGTCGCCGCCCTCGCTCCGCACTAGCGGCGGAGCACCATCGCCGTCTCCCGCTCCGTCGTGAACCCGAGCCGCTCGTAGAACGAGTGCTTGTCCCTCGTGAGCAGGAGGAACGTCGTAACCGTCTTGAGATCCGGGTGTTCCAGCACGCGTGCCACGAGCGCCCCACCGATGCCCCGCCCGCGGTGGGATTCCCGTACGACCACGTCCCAGATCGTGGCGCGATACGTGAGATCGGAGATGACCCGGGTGAAGCCGACCAGATCCGGCCCGTCCCACGCCGAGAGCACCGGCCGCGAGTGCTCGAGCGCGTGCCGGATACGGTCGAGCGAGCGACCCCGAGCCCACCACGTCGCGTCGTACAGGGACAGCAGCTGCTCGAGGTCGATCCGCGCGCGGTCGTCCGAGTACTCGATCGGGGTCCTCGTCGACGGGGCACGAAACTGCGGCATGCAGGAAGATAACCGGCGCGCCCGGGGAAGTCAATCGCCCCGCGGCGCCGTGCGCGCGCCCGAAAGGGCGCGTACCGGCGCTCCGGATTCCGCTGCCATGATTTCGCTTGGCGCGGCGGCGCCGGCTGCGCGAGACTCTTGCCATGGCGCCGCTCATCGAGACACGCCGCGCCGAAGTCGTGGTGCAGCTCCCGCCCATCGAAGTCTGGTACGCGTTCACGCGGCCGGAGTATCTCTCCTACTGGATCGCCGACCATGCCGAGGTGGACCTCCGGGTCGGGGGCGTCTACAACCTCCGCGCGGCTGGGTGGCTGGACCTCCGGTCACGCATCGAGCGGCTCGTCGAGGGCCGGCGCCTCGTGCTTCGACCGGTCAACACGGCCGACGACGCCCGCATCGAGGTGGACCTGATCAAGCAGGCCATGTCCGAGACGCTGATCTGCGTCGATCATCCGGAACCCGGCCTCCAGCCGCCGCTGCGGGAGGCGTTGGAGAACATGCGCTCCCTCTGGGAGCGGGGCGTGGACCTGCGCGAGGCGCGCCGCGGGATGCTGGGCGTGGGCCTCGACGACCTCTCCCCCGGCGACCGCCCCATGGAGGGCGTCCCCGAGGGGCTGGGCGTTCGGATCAGCGCCATCGCTCCCGGGGGCCCCGCGGAGAGCATCGGGCTCGAGCGCGGCGACGTGGTGGTCGCCGTCTCGGGCGAACCCGTTCGCGGACGCCAGGACCTGCTCCGCCACATCCGCGCGAGGGGGCCCGGGCAGTCGCTCCCGCTCGAGGTGGTGCGCCTGGGCGAGCGCGTCTCGGTCGAGCCCGTCCTCGCGGAGCGGAAACACCGGACGCAGCCGCCCCCGTCCCAGATCGAGCTGCTGGACACGCTGCGCGAGGCCATGGCCTCGGCCGACGGGAAGCTCCTCGAGGCGGTCCGCGGCCTCTCCGACTCCGACGCCTACCGCCCCGAGGCGCACGGCAAGTGGTCGGTCGCGCAGGTGCTCGCCCATCTCTCGGTGACCGAGCGGATGATGCAGTCCGCGCTGGACGAGGCCATCCGGGGCGGGAATCCGCAACCGATCGACGAGATGGTCGCCTCGCCGTGGAAGCTGGGCGCGGTGCTGGCCGAACGGCCGAGCGTCTCGAATCTGGTCGCGCGCCTCTGCCGCGACGAGGCCGAGACCCTGGCCCTCCTGGAAGGGGTCCCGGCGGAGGTGGTGGCGTTCCGGCCCCGGTGGACGCGCGTCGCGCACCTGGCGCTCGACTACCACACCCACAGCGAGGACCACCTTCCCCAGATCGCCCGCATCCGGGAGGCCACCGGGGCCTGAACCCCGGTGACGGCCGGGAACCGCTCCCGTCGCCCGCGCGAGGCGCCCGCCGACCCGTCGTGAAGAGCTTCCGGAAGACCCTCACGTTTCATCTGCCTTCCCGGATGGACTTCGTCAACATCACGCCCGAAGTGGACGCGGCGGTACGCGAGAGCGGGATCCGCGAGGGCCTCTGCCTCGTGAACGCCATGCACATCACGGCGAGCGTCTTCATCAACGACGATGAGCCGGGGCTCCACGAGGACTACAAGCGCTGGCTGGAGGAGCTCGCGCCCTTTGACCCGAGCCCCGAGCGGTACCATCACAACCGCACGGGCGAGGAGAACGCCGACGCGCACCACAAGCGCCAGATCATGGGGCGGGAGGCGGTCGTCGCGATCACGGGCGGGAAACTGGACTTCGGCCCCTGGGAGCAGATCTTCTACGGCGAGTTCGACGGCAGGAGAAGCAAGCGGGTCCTGATCAAGATCATCGGAGAGTAGGCCCTCCGCATCTCACCAACCACGAAGGAGACGGACAGCGATGAATCGACGGGGGAGCTGTGCGACGGCGGCCGCGGTTCTGCTCGCGGCGGGGATGACGCTTCAGGGGACGGCCCGGGCCGGGGACCGGCAGATGCCGGACACCACGGGCATGGGCGCGGCCATGTCCCAGATGGGCCAGATGCAGGAGATGATGCCCGGCGCGCAGCTGAAGAAGCTGGAATACAAGAAGGGCGACGGGTGGGTGAAGTTCGAGGTCTCTCCCGCGGAGGTCAAGACCGGCACCGGGGTGGGGACGATGGCGAAGGCGATGGTCGGTCTGGGCCGGCCGAAGAGCCACCTGATCCTGGACGGGGAGCACTCGGACCTCGTGTTCACCGACTCGAAGCCGCGTTTCCGGTTCACCGGCGAGAAGAAGGACGCGCTCGGGTTCCAGCTCGGGATCTTCGAGTCGGGAAGCGGGGGGCGGAGCTGCCAGGTGGACGCGGCGAAACCGGTCCACTTCTTCAAGAAATTCGTCGAGCTGAAGGTGGAGAAGGCCGGCGACGGCGTCTGGGACCTGACGCCCGCGAAGCCGCTCGACCCGGGCGAGTACGGGCTCGCCAACAGCAT
>Ga0153915_10007815_pt1 | contig 10128 bp, 7 predicted proteins | sample Opewatmetagenome_2_FD_107003 | JGI IMG/M metagenome (GOLD analysis project Ga0153915, IMG submission 107003) | Freshwater wetland microbial communities from Ohio, USA - Open water 3 Core 3 Depth 3 metaG | ecosystem: Environmental > Aquatic > Freshwater > Wetlands | place: USA: Ohio, Lake Erie... | reverse complement strand
TCGTATCTTCGATCAACTGGCGGCTGTTCAGGGTCTTCGGATCGATGCCGCTGGCATACGATATGCCTGCCCCTCTCTGTTCCCACCACACCACGGTGAAGAGTTCCTCCAGGCCCGTCGGGTAACGCTGCGTCAGGAAGAAATCGGGCATGCCGCCGTGCAGGTAGAGCAGGATGGGGTTCGCCAGGCGCTTGCCTTTGATAAAGAGACCCTGCTTCACGCCGTTGATCTCCTCGAACACCTTTTCGGAGATACTCCCGGCTAAAGGCTTCCCGTTCCTATCCAGAAAGGGTCTGGAGTGTCTGGAGCTGTTGACGTAGACGGCTCCGACGAACGCCAGTGCGCTCAACACGACGACCAAGATGATGATCAGCGCGAACATCTTGAGCCGCAATTCAAGGCAGGCAGGCATATTAACAAATACGTTCCGGAATTCCCATGGTGAGGAGCGGCCGTGGCTCCGGCCGGTTTCTCGCAGCTGACGCGCACGACCATCGGGGAGTGGCGGGGCCAGTCCTCCGCACCGGCTCGCGCCCTGTGCTTGACATCCCGAAAACGAGCGCTTATTGTGAGGGAAAATCATAGGAGGGAACATGAAACTCGCCCATCCTTCGTTCCGGACAATCATCCTGGCCGGGTCGCTCCTCGTCCTCGCGTCCACGACGGCTGTCGTCCTCATCGCGGCTCAAACCCAAGGGAGTTGTCCGCCCATCATCGCCTCGCTCTTTCCGACGGGCGCGTCTATCCTCGACGGGCAATACTTTCCCGGCGACATGGGTCAGGGCAACGGCTCGGCCGACTTGTCTTTCGAAGATCCTATTTGTCCCAAGCAGCGGTTCTCGGCCCGTATCAGGATCGAGGTCAAGCATTACGGGGGCGAGACGGCCATACTCATCAAATCGGACGAATCACCGTACGGAACGGTCGATAGGGACGCGGACAAAGCCCTGGCCGTCGAGAACGCGACGAGGGAGCTCGCGCAAACCAGACTGACACCCAAAATAGAAAAGCTGGGGAACGGAGAGATCGTCTATGTCGAACGCATGTCCGAATGCCCGCCCGAAGGGCCGGCCGCCTATGCCGCCCGCGTCGGTCCGATGATCGTCCCCAACGTCAAGCTCAGGGGCGTGGCCTGGACGAAGAACGCCAAAGTGCAGGTCAAGCTCGACGGTCTGATCAGCGTTGAGCTGGCCAAAGCCGCCGTCGCGGAAGTCTTCGCCAACCTCGAGAAAGCCGACTTTTCGAAGGCCAAATAGGGCCGAAATTGCTCCCGTAATCCATTGACGGCCTAACCTGTCTATCGTAAACCTCAGGGGCAATCAGACTAAGGGACCGGGATGGCCGCCAAGTGCCCAAGCTGCCACGCCGGACCTCCTGCGGCGGATGAACCTTCCGGTCAATGAAAAGAGGTAGGAAAGAGGCCAACCCCTGATCTTCCATCAGCTAGAGAGCTAATCCAGCTGCCTTCTAGGCAGCGGGCCGGGGGTTCGAGTCCCTCCAGGCACGCTCCCCGCTTTTCTCTGATTCATCTTCTTGACAACTATTTGACCAGGGGGCTATATACTCAGACAAGAAGGGGAAATAGGTCCCGGCTATTTTGGTGCCTGGTCTGTACTATCTTCCCTTACAATGTTCGGGAGGGAGGGGTGTTATGAAACGCCTAGCTTGTGCGGTCGGCCTAGTCGTCCTGTTCTTCGCAGCCGCCAGCCTGGCCCAGTACGACCAGTCGAGCATCGCGCCCAGGACAAAGGGCGTAAATGCGGAGCAGGCACTGATCAGCCTCGAGCAAGAGTGGACAAATGCAGATCTCAAGACGGATTGGGCAACCATGGACCGGATTCTGGCGGACGACGCGACGAGCTCATTCGGCCAACAGGCCCCCGCGGGTCCCGTGAGCCTGCCGGTCCTTCCGAGTGTAAAAGTGACCGTCCTCGTGGAGAACATGGCCGGAGGCGGGCCCGTACTCGGCGAGTGGGGACTCGCCTATCTGATCGAGGCGGGCCGGCATCGGATCCTGTTCGACACCGGTTCGGGCTTCACGCTCCCGGGCAACGCCCGAGCCCTGGACGTCGATCTCGCCAGGATCGACGCGATCGTCATCAGCCACGGGCACATCGATCATACCGGCGGCCTTGTGAAGGAGCTCGAAACGTGCGGCCCCGTGGACCTGTTCATCCACCCGGCCGCCTTCGCCGCGAGATACTACAAGGAAGGCTTGCGATTCGTCAAGGGAGGGGGGTCCTTTTCCGCCGCTGACTTTCGTAGCCGCGTTCGCGCTCTTCATGAAACGATCAAGCCGACCGAGATCGGCGGCGGGTTGATGGTCACGGGAGAGGTGCCGCGGGTGACGGATTTCGAGGACACCGGCCTGCGCGGCGACGTCTTCATGGACCCGGACGGGAAGACCGAGGACCTCGTCCGAGACGACCAAGCCATCTTCTTCCGCGTCCCCGAGGGGGTGGTCGTTCTGCTCGGCTGCGCCCACGCGGGCGTCGTCAATACGATCCGGTACGTCAGCATGCTCACCGGGGAGAACACGATCCACGCGGTCATGGGCGGGACCCATTTGATCACCGCCTCTCCGGCGCGGCTGAAGATGACGGTCGCGGCCTTCCACCGGTTCGGGCTTCAGAAGATCATGCTCAGCCATTGCACCGGCGTGGACGCTTACGCCGAGATCGCCCGGGCCTTTCCGGGGCGTTGCAGCTGGCCGGCGGCCGGGACCCAGGTCCTTTTTGGCGGGCAATCATCCGGGGCGGCGGATCAGGAAGACCCGAGCGCCAAAGGACAGGAGCTGAAGAAACGGATCCGTATGGAAGAAATGCCCTGGCCGGACATCAAACAGGCCATCGATTCGGGATATACGACCGCGGTCTTCGCCGTAGGGTCGACCGAGCAGCACGGACCTCACCTGCCCGAGATGACGGACGCGAGGATCGGCGACGAGGTCGGCGAGCGCGTCGCCCGGAAAATCGGCCACGCGCTCCAGGCCAGGACCATCGATGCCGGCGTCTCAGCCCATCACCTTTCTTTCGCCGGCACGATCTCCCTCAAGCCCGAGACGCTGTCGCTCGTCCTTCGAGACTACGTGGACAGCCTCGCGGGCCACGGCTTCAAGCGCATCGTGATCGTCCCGACGCACGGCGGTAATTTCACCACCGTCGAGCGGGCCATCGGCGCGGCCCGGATCAGGCATCCCCAACTTGAGATCGCAGGCTTCACCGACGCGCTGGCACTGGTTGACTTTCTCGGGCGGATATCGGCCCGGAACGGCATCTCGCCGGAGGAGGGTGGGGGCCACGCCGGCGAGAGCGAGACCTCGATGATGCTGGCGCTCGAACCCGAGCTGGTCGCCACCGGCCGCTACGCCCCGGGCTATCTGGGCCCGTTCGGAGAGGCCGAGGAGAAGCTGCTCTTCGAGAAGGGCATGCGCGCCCTCTCGTCCAACGGCGTCCTCGGCGACCCGCGGAAGGCATCGGCCGCAAGGGGCGCGGTCTACCTCGAAGCATTTGCCGATTTCGTCATCTCGAAGATCAAGGCCAAGTCCGGTCACTGACCGCCGGAAGGCGAGGAGCTGAAGCCGGCGGGAGGATGAGGTCGTTGAAACAAACGTGCGAGGGGGGAGTCATGAGCGGAATGAAAAAAGGCTTCTGGATCCTGGCGAATTCTTTGCTCCTGGCCTTGCCCGCGGCGGCGGATCAGGCCTACGCCATCAAAGCGGGGCGCTTGATCGACGGGCAGAACGCGGGCGCGAAGACGAATGTCGTCATCATTGTCCAAGGGAACAAGATCACCGAGATCGGAGAAAAGGCGGCCGTTCCCAAAGGGGCCATCCCGGTCGATCTCGGCGATATGACCGTCCTTCCGGGCTTGATCAATGCCCACACCCATATCATGGTCGACGGCGGGACCGACTACGGAGCCAACCTATACAAGAAGTCGATCCCGTATCGGGCTTTGGAGGCCGCGTCCAACTGCCGCCAGCTGCTGTCGCAGGGCTTCACGGCGCTCCGGGACATGGAGTCGGAAGGCGCCATGTACGCCGATGTCGACGTCAAGAAAGCCGTCGGCGCAGGCCTCGTCCCGGGGCCGCGCCTCTGGGTCTCCACGCGCGGGTTGAACCTCCAGGGGCGCTATGTCCCCGACGATTATTCCTGGGAGCTCGATCTTCCCGCGGGAGCCCAGATGGTCAGCGGGACCGACGAATGCCTCAAGGCGGTCCGGGAGCAAGTCGCCAAGGGGGCCGACTGGATCAAGATCTACGTGGACTGGCCGTTCTCTGTCGACAAGGACGGCGGGATTTCCGGCCTGACGAACTTCACCGTGGAAGAGCTGGCGGTCATGGTGAGAGAAGCTCACAGGCTCAAGCGTAGCGTGGCCGCGCACGCCATCAGCCGCAACGGCATCAAGGCGGCACTGGACGCCGGCGTCGACAGCATCGAGCACGGCTGCGGCTTCGACGACGCCCTGATCGATCAGGCTAAGGCTCAAGGCGTCTGTTGGTGCCCGACATTGCTGGTCTTTGAAAAGCACTTCGAGCGGGCGCCGAATCCCGCCAACAGGCAGCTTCTTGAGATCGAGTACAAGGCTTTAAACAGCGCCTATAAAAAGGGATTGAAGGTCGTTTTCGGCACGGACGCCGGCTGTTTTCCTTGGTCGGTCAACCAGGCCAAGGAGTTCGAGTACCTCGTGGCCAAGGCCGGGTTCAGTCCGATGGACGCCGTCAAGGCCGGGACGTCGGTAGCGGCCGAATTGCTCGGCCCATCAGCTCAGATCGGCCGCCTGGCCCCCGGAATGCTGGCGGACATAATTGCCGTGCCGGGGGATCCGTTGAAGGATATCTCGGCGCTGCAGAAGGTCCTATTCGTCATGAAGGACGGCCAGATCTTCCGGCATGATCGATAGATCCTGCACAGCCTAGCCGCCCCGTGTGGAAGAGGATGATGAAGGCTCGGCACTTTGGAAACCCGACTCAAGAGATGGCACATTGGGATAAGGGATCGATCCGCCGGGTGATGGACGCGGCGTCGGCAAGAAAGGGCTATCGGAGAACCTCGAAGCGGCGACCATCGAACTCGCGCCCGACGATCTCAGCGAGATCCAAAAAGCGGCTGCGATGATCCCCATCCAAGGAGCACGCTACCCTGAGGCCCTGGAAAAAAGGACCGGTCTCTGAGCGGCCATCGCGACGGGTCCGCGTGTTCTCCTATTTCTGGAAAGAGCTTTTCTATATAATGGTTCTCCGCACTTTCGTAAAGGAGGAATGCATGCGACGATCGTTCCGCCGGCCTTGGCTTGCCGGGAGCCTCGTCTTCCTGGCCTCCATCGCGCTCCTGGGGGCCCAGACAAGCCTGTCTGTTGAGGATATCCTCCGCAAGAACATTGAAGCCTCGGGCGGCAAGGCCAAGCTGACCCAGGTCAAGACCCTATCTTTCAGGACGGGCGGGACGCGGAACTTCGTCTCGGCCGCCGGCGAGCTCAAGGCTATGACCGGAAAGGATCCCGTCGTCACAGAAGCCATCCTTGTTGCCGGCGACAAGGTCGTCCGGAACTCGTTCGGCGTCCTGAGCGAGGTCACGGGCCCGCAGGCCACGGTCTACCAGATCATGGCCAAGCTCTATGCCGGCCTCTTCTCGCTGGCCAAGTTTGAAGGCCGGCTCCGGCTCGTCGGGGTCAAGTCCTTCGGCCCGGAAAAGTTCTATCATCTGACGTCCCGGGACCCCGTCGGCCCCGTCGCCGTCCACTTCTACCTCCGGGCCGACGATTTCCTTCTCAAACGCCTGGTCTTTTCCGGCACAACCCCGGACGGGGACATCTACGAGGTCAACTACGACTTCGCCCCGTTCGAGGAGGTCGAGGGCCTGAAGCTGCCCCTCTCCTGGTTCGCCTCCCAGGTCGGGACACGCGGCAACCTTACGGAGATGAGCGAGGTCAAGACCAACGTGGCCCTCGACAAGGGCTTTTTCGACAAGGCCGAGACGAACGTTGGCCGGACCGAGGCCTCTCCCGGCCAGATGAAGGGCAACGTCCTGGATTGGAACGCCTCTCCCTTCGGGCTGACGATCGTCACCAACTGGACCCGCAAGGACATCGACGCGGCCGGCCTTCGGACCGGCGACAAGCTCGTCCTCCTCATCGGCGAGGAAGAGCTCGGCCTCACGTTCTATGAGCAATCGAGCGAGCTTCCGTCGCGGGACGAGATGGCCAAGGTCGGCCGCCTGCTAGCCCCCATGCCAAGGGGCGGGGAGACCTTCGCCATCCAGGTTATCGGGGGGGAAGGCGAGCCCCTGGCGGCCAAACTCACGCCGCTGGCCGCCATTTCCGTGAAGAAGACCGCAAGTTGAAACCGAAGGAGAAAGACATATGTCAGGATTGAAAAGACGCCAGTTCATCACCTCGATCGCATCCGGCGCCGTTGGGCTCGGTGTCGCCGGCCGGCTCCAAGGCGGGGTCACTGCCGTACCGGCCGGCGGCCAGGAAGCCGCAGCCCCTCGGATCAAAAAATACAAAGACCTCGGCAAGACCGGGCTCAAGGTCTCCGACGTCAGCTGCGGGGCCATCTCCCTTTTCGAGCCCAACGTCCTTCGTTACGCCTACGACTGCGGCGTGAACTACTTCGACACAGCGGAGAGCTACCTGCGCATGAAAGGCGAGACCTACGTCGGGCAGGGGCTCAAGGGCGTCCGCGACAAGGTCGCCATCACGACCAAGCACGTCATGGACTTCCGCCGGAAGATCGACAAGGCCGCGGTCATCAAGAGGATGGAAGAAAGCCTCAAGCGGCTCCAGACCGATTACGTCGACGTGGCCATGGTCCACAGCATCGAGGACCTGACGCCGCTTCTCCAAAATCAGGAGGTTCTGAGCGCCTACGACGAGCTCAAGAAGGCCGGCAAGGTCCGCTTCACGGGCTTTTCCAGCCATAGTCCTAAAGTCACCCTCAAGCAGGCCCTGGAGACGGATTTCCCCCAGGTCGTCCTGGTCATCTACAGCCATATGGAGGGCCAGGAGATCGAGCCTCTGGTCAAGGCCGTCCGGGCCAAGGGCATCGGCACCGTGGCCATGAAGATCTTCGCCGGGAACCAGCAGGGGAACCTCAAGGGGATGGTCGGGCCGAAGATGAGCTACCCGCAAGCGGCCATCCGCTGGGTTCTCGCCAACCCCGACTTCGACACCTGCATCCCGACCATGGCCAGCTATTCCCACGTCGAGGAGTATGTCGCCGCCTCGGGCCAGCCCCTGGACCGGGCCGCCCTGAAGATGGTCGCCCTCTACCGCGAGCAGGCCCGTTCGAGATACTGCCGGGTGAGCTGCAAGGAGTGCCTCTCGGCCTGCCCGGCCAGCGTGGCGGTCAATGACATCCTCCGCTATGCGATGTACCACGATGACTACGGCATGGAAAGGATGGCTGCGGATCATTACGCCGAGCTCGAACCGGGCCGCAAGCCGGTTGGCTGCGCCGGCTGCGCCGCGCCATGCGAGAGCGCCTGCCCCCACGGGCTTCCGGTCCGGGCGAGGCTCGTCCGCGCCCACGAGATCCTCTCGGCCTGAGGCGGCCACAGGCCGGGCGACTACGAAATCGGGGCTACGCTTTGACGGTGATGCGGAAGCGGAAGAAGAAACACCATGAAAATCCTGCTGATTTCTCCAATTAGAGGCCTTAAAAGCAAGCAAAGGAAAAGCGTCATGTTTCCCCAATTGGCGCTCGACTTGATCGCCGGTCTTACCCCGCCTGAACATGAAGTCATCATTGTCGAGGAAGAATACGACGATATTGATCTCGATACAGATTGTGATCTCGTCGGCATAAGTTGTATGACCTCGAATTCCCCCCGGGCGTATTGGCTCTGCCGAGAATTCAAGAAAAGAGGGAGAACAGTGGTCCTGGGAGGCGTCCACCCCACGATATTGCCCGACGAAGCCCTTGGCCACGCCGATTCCGTCGTCATCGGGGAGGCGGAAGGTTCCTGGCCGCTGCTGCTGGACGATTTTCAGAACGGCAGGCTGCAAAAGAGATATCACGACCCGTGCCCTCCTTTGGAAAAGTACGTTCCTTTGAGGCGCAGAAAAGGATTGAGAAAGGGAGTATTTCAGGTCGTCCCCGTGATGGCCACGCGCGGGTGTCCCTATAACTGCGATTTTTGCTGTGTGCACGATATCTATGGCGCGACGGTGCGCCACGTTCCGGTCGAAAACATCGTCCGCTACATGGTCGAATCAGGCGGGAAAATTTTCATGTTCCTCGATGACAATATCATGGGGGATCGCCGGTACGCCAAAGAGCTGTTCGAGGCCATAAAGCCGCTCAACATTCGCTGGTCCGGCCAGGCATCCTTGTCGTTTGTCCATGATGCGGAATTATTACGGCTGGCACGAGCAAGCGGCTGCGGGGGCCTATTTTTCGGGCTGGAAAGCATCTCGGAAGATCGATTGGGGAAGATGCGGAAATCCATTCACAAGATCGAGGAAATCAAAGCAGCGATTCGAAAACTGAGGAAGACGGGGATCTACCCTTATGCCTCTGTGGTATTCGGTTTTGACGAGGACACGCCGCAAACATTCCGGGAGACGCTTGAATTCTTGAATAAGAATCATGTTGGGTCCGCGAGCGTCAATATCCTGACTCCCTATCCGGGCACGCAGATCTACCGGCAATTCAAGGAAGAAGGCAGGATATTTACGGAGGACTGGAAATATTACAATCATAATAGCGTCGTTTACAGGCCGAAAAATGTCACGCCGCTCGAGCTTCTCGCGGGACGGATCTGGGCCAGAAGCGAGTTTACGAAGATTCCGGCAATGGTCAAGAGACTCCCATTCCATTGGGCGCATCCGTTATTGCACGTCGCCATCAATATGGCTTCCCGACGCAATTGCAGGGGTCAGATAAGAGATTTCCCGAGAGTCGCTTTAGAATTATCGCAGCTGGCAGGTCAGGCGCCGAACGGGGACCCCTTACGGGCGGGCTATCGCTACGAGGACTTCATAGCGAAATAATCGAGAAGAGGCTTGCCGTCCTCCGGCCGTTCTGCAGCTGGAAATCGCCGAGCCTCGCGGCCGCTTCGGCCGGCGACAGCGCACGTGCGCTGAAATCCTCGGAGGAGCCCGACATGTCCGTTTTGGTCGAGAGGAAATCGAAGGCCGATCGCCCGATATACTCCTCGAGGTCGGCCTGCAGCTTGGCGGGATCGTCAAAGACCAGGCGGGTCGCCTCGTCTTGGTCGACGCCTTGGCCCAGCAGGGACAGGAATCTGGAGAGGCGGTTGGGCTGGCCGGCCTCCGTCCTTTCCGCCAGCATCAGGTAATGGGTGAGCGCCCAGGACTCGGCATAGAAGATCTGCGCTTTGGCATCCTCATTATAGTCAGGGGAGTCGTAGGTGACGCGGAAGAGCTCCGCGAGCGGGAGCATCTTTCGCCGGCGCAGGGCCAGGATGCAATTGGCGGCCGGCTCGCCCAGCCTGAACTCCTGTTCGCCGATGGTGCTGAAACCGTAGAACTCCGCCAGCCCCTCGCTCATCCAGAGGGGCATGGAGCGGAAGTGGAGGTTCAGGACCATATGGGCATACTCGTGATAGACGATGCCGAAAGGATTCCCGCCCCCGGCGTCGAGGCGGATGAACGCGTAGATCTTGTCCGGGCCGGGCAGGAGCCCGCCGTCGGGATGGATCTGGCCCTTCTTCTCCCAATACTCGGGCATGATCGCCCGCATGGATTTCTTGTTCTTGAAGCCCATGACGATGAAGGGCTTGCCGGACTCGACGCGCACGCCCAAGGTCTGCTCGAATACGGACCTGATGGCCTCGAATTGGAAGGCCAGATGCCGCCCTTGCCGCTCGCTAACCGGACCAACCGGGCGGGCTCTGCCATGATGCCTCCCTGTTCGATATCCGTTCTTTCTTTCTCCGGCCGCGGGCATCATCATCCTTACCGGCCGGCATATTGTCAACATCCTGTCAAGGGTCAGCCAAGATCGCAGGCATCACAAGCGCGAAGAGGCGCCGCCAAGGAATTCGATGCCGATACGAATCCGGCCGGGGGACGGTGTCGCGAGGTCCGGTCAGTCCCCGGCCGACATGATCATTTCGCTGGCCACGAGGTCCGAGCCCTGCTTCTTGCGCGTGACCGGCT
>Ga0153915_10007814_pt1 | contig 10129 bp, 11 predicted proteins | sample Opewatmetagenome_2_FD_107003 | JGI IMG/M metagenome (GOLD analysis project Ga0153915, IMG submission 107003) | Freshwater wetland microbial communities from Ohio, USA - Open water 3 Core 3 Depth 3 metaG | ecosystem: Environmental > Aquatic > Freshwater > Wetlands | place: USA: Ohio, Lake Erie... | reverse complement strand
GTGAAGTTGTCCGTCGGCACATGCCAGGCCTTAAGCAGGGCCATAATTTCCGTGCTCTTGACCTCTCTTCCATAGGTGGGGGTGGACTCCGTGTGCATTCCCAGGAAATTCCCTTGGTCATCGAGCACCGGTCCGCCGGAATGGCCTTCGGCAAGGGACTGGTCGCGGCTGATGACGAAGTGATGAATATCGCCATTGGGGGCATTCTCGTTCTCCACCGTGCCGGGGGCCACGCTCCAGTCTCCCGCAGCCGGCTGGCCGATGACATGCACCGGTACACCCGCCATCGCGTCTTTTACCCCAAACTGCGGCAAGCCGGAAGGTAAGTTGCCCACAGGCACGTACACTACGGCCAGATCCAGATCCGAATCGTAGCTCTTGAGAGGAAAGGCCTCAAACTCTTGGGGACTCGTGTAAAACTGAAGCCGGGCGGAAGGGACCAGACCTACCTCGCCAGTTTCCGGGTCTTCTACTTTTACAGCGTGAAACGCCGTAATGAAGTAGGCTTTCCCGGAGTCCTTGCCGACGAATACCCCTGCCGCCGTCTCATCGGACTTGCCCGGGCGGTGCACGCGCAGTTTGACCACGCCCGCCCTCTGCGTTTCCAGGCTGCTGCTCTGGGGCAGCGTCGAGGCCGGCGAACAGGCCGCCAGGAAAAAGATCCAGGTCAGAAGGAGGCTGGGCTGGCTTGTCATTTCTTTCCCAATGCGCCCATTTTTTCCAGGATACCGAGAATGAGCGCCACCAGCGCCGGGACCACGCCGTAAATACGTTTTTCGTTGTCGAGGTGATCGAAGGCTGACGGCATGAGGGTTTTCATGTTGCCGGCGCCGGCGCCCGCTCTTACATCGTGGACCGTGCCCCCCAGGCTGAGCTGGATGCCGTCTTGCACCGTGAATTGCCTCAGGGAAAACTTGCCTTTGGGCGTTACCACCAGCAGGTCCGCATCCTTGACCGCTACTGTCTTGGCCAGCTTTCCAAAAGAAACTTCGTTTTTGCCCTTTAGCAGGACGGTCTTCGGGTCGGAGGTCCGCGGATCAAGAGAGAAAAATTGCAACTCCTCGAGGATGGGAATTTGTGTATCGCCGATCTCGGATTGAGCGGGTAGGGTAAAATCAAGCCGCGCGTCAGAGGTGGCAAAGAAGATCGAATCGCCGCCCTGGACGGAAAAACTGCTCTCCAGGTCGCCGGCCTGCGCTCCGTTGACGCGCACTCGTCTGCACTCAAATCCAGGTTTCAAGTCGCCCTCAGCGGGCCGGCTGGTGAGATTTCCGCTGAGCGGACCGTGCACCTTCATGCTGAAAGATTTTCGACCTTCCGCGCTTGCTGCCCCCAGCGTAATGGTGGAAGCGCCACCCAGGTCGAGCACACCGCTCCTCACCAGGTAAAACGAGCACGAGGCCGAAGGCTCACCTTCCACGCTCAGGGCCATGGCTTGCGCCGGATGGCCGCCTGTGCTGACCATTTGCGGAGTGTTGAACTGAATCCGCAATGAACCCACTCCGGAGATGAGCAATTCTTCCTCATTACTGGGGCCAAGAATGTTGCTGGCCGTGGTGAGAAAAGAAAATTCCTTCACGCTGAGCGAAATATCAGCGTCCGTGGCAGGGTGCAGGCGCGTGGCAATCAGGACTGCGAGAGCAGTCAAGATCCACACCCCGGCAATGATCCAGCCTATCCAGGAGCGAAACGGTTTTTCCGGCTCAGTGCTCAATCGCGCCTCTAAGGGTGGTGATACAGCACAACGTCCAGCGAAGTAAGCGTTACAGTGCGCGGGACATGCCCTGTCACCTTCACGTGGTACTCGCCTTGAGGCAAAGGTGACATATCTATGTCAAAGGCGAGCGTACTGCCGGCCGCATACAACCTGCAATTCGGATTGAGGCCCCTGTTACATTTGGGCTGCGGCACGGGAATTTTTACGGGCTTCCCGGCAGCATCCGTAATGGATATGTCCAGCGACTGAAGGTCCTGGCCAGTGACAACATGAAACGTATAGGCGTGTTTCGTTACGGGTTCGCTGCTTGGGTAGACATCCACGGGCAGGTACACAGGCTGATTGTTTCCAGCCTGATAGCGGGCGAACACACCCAGATTTTCAGGACTAATGTTTTCTGGGTCGATTACATCTTTGGTTGGCCAGGGCCGGAAGATGTTCCAATCCCCGTCTTTCCAGGAAATAGAACTGCTTGACTGCATGAAATAGTGGCGAAAATCCTGGAGTTCAACGGCCTCGACAGATACTTTCCTTGCGGATTTGCCAGGCAGCGCGGGAAGAAAGAAGCGCACATTCAAGTCCGCACTGCGGGGAAAAGGCTGGAAATTCCTGTGAATGGCGATCAGGGTGAAATCGTTCAGTGCGTTGAGACGAACGTTGGTCCCTTCGCGACGGTTAGGAAACTCTTTCATTCCTTGGGCTGCACCACAGATTGTCACGCCCAAAGCCAGAAAGATTCTTGCTGTGAACCAGCGTATGCGGATTACCGGGGAGTCGAGCATGTCCACCCAGACTTTCTGCAAAGCATAAGCTAAAACCATTATAGGTCAATTCGCTTGTTGCGACGACAGCATCCCAGGGCCTCCTACCCGGGTAACGTTGTTTTATGTGAATGTCAAAACCATCCAGACGGCAACCAATACGGCCAGCACTAGCGTCCCAGTTGCTCTACCCCCAGGGGCGCGGGGAGGAACAGGAAAAGGACTTCTACTACACCCCAAAATTTCAACCCACGCCGCCCTGGAATGGGAACGCTCCTTTGGGTAGTTCCGGCTGATAGTGCTTGCGAATGGCCGCGTCGCAAACAGCGTATCCCCAGTTGATCAACTGTTGTTGCAGATCGGAGTCCCACAGGTGATAGTACGGGCGGGAACGCCGAAGAGGCGCCAACCGCCACCGCCAGTTCAATTCCGGGGCTTTTTACTTCGCCCACACGGTAATCCCGCATATGGGGTTTGGAGAAGCGCCACAACGCCTTGGATTGGACGTTGGTGGAATTGAACACGAAGCGCGGCTTGTCTGGAAGGTCCTGCAGGGTCTTGGTGCCGAAGAGATACTTGCGGTATGCGTCCGCGACCTTGTCCGCAACAGAGCCGGTGAAAATCCCGCCGAGGATAGAGACGACGTCAATGGTGTGTGATGCCAGCGTTCGAACCGGTTTAACCAGCAGGTCTTCGAACTTCTGTCCCGCGCCCCTGGCATCGAATCCCAGGCCGCCCCAGTTCGCTCCCAGCACGGCGGCCGTGATGGAGCCGCCGGACACGCTGGAGATGCGGTCGAGCTTTGGTAGCAATCCCGCCTGGTTCAAACGCCAGAGACTCCCAACGTGAAACAGCATCGCGCGAAATCCTCCGCCAGACAGGCAAAGTGCAATCCCTTCTTCCGGCCCCTTCTCGGGCTGGTCTGTTTTGATCTCCTCCACGGGGGAGCGGAGGCTTGCTGATGGTTGCGGTTGCTGGTTGTCTGCCATTGGTTTCCGCCTCTCATGATGCCTATGTATAACACCACCTACCATGTGTGACGAGGTCTTGCTCGTAGTGCTCCCGCTGGATGGCGCCGCTCTCCAAGAGGGAGCGCCAGATTTCACCCCCGCCGTTGGCATTGCGCACTGGCAGGGCGTCCTGAGCAATGCTGCGCTTTCGCATGGTGTGTTTCCTCAACTCGGTGCTCCTGGGTCAAACCGGCAGGAAATAGTCGTACCAAAGGTCGCCTTTCTCGAAGTTTTCAGGGAGCCTGGAAAGCGCAGGTCCTTTCGGGGCCTGTCTGATCGGCAGTGAGTCGCTGCGGACCACCTTGTTCTTCGCTTGTTCTGCCAGTGCTTTCATGAGCGGCATGCGAGGGATGGAGGCCCACGGCACGTTCTGCGTTGAAGCCATGGCTGCGAATTTGCCAAGCGGCATTTTCTCCAGGGCGCCTTTGGGCGTGGCATTGAAGCTGCCGTGATGCGACACCTTGTAGAAGCTAATGCCGTCCAGCAAGTCGGCGGAGCCTTCCTGCTGCAGCCAGGATTGCCAGTTACCGTACTGCGCGTCCCCCGGGAAGAGAAGATTTTGTCCTGAAAAGGTGAGCAGCGTAACCACGCTGGTGTTGTTCAGCGCTTGGTCGATCGTGAAGGCCAAAGAGTCCAGCGAAGAGTCCGCCAGCTGCTTTTTCAACTCTTTCTGGCTTGTTTCATCCAGCCGTACGGTATTGAGCGAGCGGTCCCGGCGCGGTACCACCCATCTCTCCAGGAAAGGCTTTACAACATTTCCAGTGACAGGCTTGCTGTTGTCTCCCAGATGAAGGTACCGCTGTCCTGCCGGGGGGTCCATTCTGGAGAGGAACTCCTGGTCCCGCGGCGGTCCCAGAACCTTTACCGACAAGCCAGGGACCGGAGTTTTCTCGATTTGGTCGCCAGCCTGCAAATAACGAACCTTGGCCTTGCCGCCGAACCCGGAATGCAGGAAGTCCAGGGCCGACTCATTGCCGGTGATGTTCATCACCGCCGAGAGGGCCTGCGGTGAGGGGTTTGCTGCCAGCTTGAAGTGCTGCTCCAGTTGCATGGCCAGAGCGAGCCGCTTTCGCCGCAGCTTTGAAGCCTGGTCGTCTTTCAGGTTCTCGGTCCAAGGCATCCAGACTTCACCCACTTCAGCGAACCCTTTGAAAGTCTCCTTGCCTTTGGCAAACCCGGAGATATGGTCTTGATGCGCGTGCGTGGCGATTACCACCGCGAGTTTGCCGCCGGTTTCTTGGGCGATGTCTGCGACCACCTGGTCCATGGTGCCGATGTCGCCACGGGCATGCACGCCACAATCAACCAGCATGTGCTTGTATCCGCCGTCGACCGGCAAGGAAACCAGGAAGCAGTCACCGAATCCGACTCTGTACATTCGAATGCGAATGCCGTCCGAAGCCTTTGTGTTCTTTTTTGCACTCTTTTTTGCACTCTTCTTGTTCATCAATACCCCCGATGGATGGCAGCGAAATTCAGGTGCTGCATGTCCGGGAACTTACCGGTGTACATCGCCAGGCCGGTTTCTTCGCCTGTTTGCTGAAGGTATTCGCGCTGGAGGCGCAGCCGCTCCGCGTTATCCAGGCTCTTCTGGATGGCGTAGCGGACACGTCCGTCCTGCTCGAAGACCACGGTGGTACCGCCGTGAAATGCAAACCGCTGTCCTTTAGGGTCGCTGGGATCGAGCAGTTCATCGCGCTGCTGCATGAACTCAACAAAGAACTGCACTTCCGGCAACCCAGTGTCCGGGCCAACCCGGATCAGCGGGTGGAACGAATGAGGCTGGATGGCGACGGGCTTGCCGTTCCTGGTATCTTTGCGCTCGGAAAGGCCCAGGTATTTCCGGTTCTGGTCAGCGAAGCGATGCAGGACCACCGCGTTGCGCTTCTGCGTCGCTGGGCTGGCCGCCCGAGTGCCATCGAATACCAGCCCGTCGCACTGAAGGTCCTTGCCATAATTTTGTGCTGGGGAGTTCCACAGCAGAGACTCTTCGGAATAAGAGAAAACGTCCCTCGGCCGGATGCCCCGGGAACGGAACGCGTTAATCAGCGCTTCGCGATAACCGAGATCGTCGTCGGGAACAAGATCGGCATCGGCAGTGATCAGGGCGCGCAGAAAGTCTCCGAAGAGAATGCCGACCGGAGGGCAGTAGTCGAGGGCCCGGATACAGATGTTGGAAAAATGACCAGCTGTCTTGTTAGCTTCCTCGGCCAGCCGGTTGGCAAGATCAGGATGGACGTTGTCCGGTTCAATGGCACCCCCGGAGCGGGCGATCCGCAGTAGATCGCTAACGCGGCGCAAATACACGGTAAAGAAAGCGTCAAAAACGGCCGCTACCAGAATCGAGCCGCGCGCGTGGGGCTCGGTCAATTTATCCAGGTCGTTCGAATTCGGCTGGGTCCCCAGGGCCGATCGCAGCATGCCGCGCAAGCCCATGGCTTCGCCGAATTGTTTTGCCAGACCCACCAGGGGATTCAAGGTGGGCAGTTCGGCTTGAATGCGCGGCTGGGAAGACGGGACGTCAGGCTTCAATTCCAGTTGGTGAAGCAGCCCACCGGTCTTCTGGATAGTGTTCAGCAAGGCGTCCTTGAAGCTGAAGTGCTGGAACAAAGCCACAATGTCAGCAAAAGCTTCGTGGAATGCTAGCGCGTCCGGCCCGGTTGGCTCATTGAAGTGCTGGCGCAGGCCGTCAATCAAGGCATGGGTTGTTTCGTGGGCGATGATGTCATGCGAGAGACACGTGAAGACCGTCTGCCCAGGCAGGTTGCTGCCAAGTTGGTCGCCGGACGCCGAGAAGTATCCAAAGACCAGGGCTCGCAGCTCCCGGCTATAGAAAGCGTTGGTGTCCTGCATGCCGTGCGGAAAAATTCGTAGAAGCTTGCGGTGGGGATCGCCTTTCAAGCCAGTCTGAAACCTCCATTTGACAGCCCGACCCAGGGCAAATTCAAATCGGCGAATCGTTTCGCTGGCCACGGCATAGGCCATTTGCTGGTGGAACTGTGGGTTGGTTTCGCTGGGATCGAGGCCGCCACCGAGCAGGACTGAGCGATCATCTAGGTCAACGGGAGCGTAGTAGCAATCATTGCTGGCGTCATAATCAATGACCATCAGATGCTTTCCGACAGGACCAGCTTGTAATTCCTCATAGTTAACATTGATAGTCATGTAGTTGCCCAGAGTCCGGCCCTGGGTTGGGTCAAAGGCGTAAGCCTTTAAAGGTCTGAAGAGCAATCGGGTGTTTTCTCGAGAGACAGGCATGCAGCGATCTCCTTGCGCCGGAACAACTGCAAACGACGACGTAAGCCTTCGCGCTGCCCGCTATTGCTGAGAAGCACTGATGCTGGTTCGGCCCGGATGCTGCAACGCAACAGAAGCGGGAGCAGACGCTGTTTGGGGGATCTTTATCCGGCAGCCAAAGCTTAGAGCCCGCAGCCGGATCGAGGAAGAACGTCCGCCAAGAAGCGTACCAGAAGGGGCGCCGGATATGCACGTCTGTTTGCCACCGCGCGTTCATAGATTCCCGAAATGGGAAAACGGAAAAGAGTACAAATTCACTTCACGTGCTGCAAGGAGGATGCGATGCGGCTTGCGCAGGTCGAGATTCTATTGGTTAGCGCAAATGTGTCCATCGACGCGCTCACGGTGATTGGCGACGATCAACGAAATGATAGCGGAGTTACGGCCGCGATGAGCCCATTGCTCAGACCCCTGGCAACCGAATCGCTGGAGGGCTGCCCAAACTCTGTTCTGGCAAATAGAGCGGCTCACGGTTCCCCGCATGTTCCAAAATCATGTGGTTTAGAAACAGCTCTGAAGGAGCGACTTGGCCTTTCAAGAACATTCAGTTAGCGGCAAGCTTTTTCGGTAGGTTTTTGGAACCACTCAAGATCTGATTGGCGATGCTGGATCGGGTGATTCCGAAGGAGATATCAAAATCTATGGTAAGTTGCAGAAATCGATGGCGGGAGGGGCAGGGGTTGGGTAGGCTGGAATATCATCGCAAAAGCATTTTGAAAAGGAGGATATTTTTCATCAAAGGCATGAAACGAATCCGCTATTGTCAGCTACCGGCTCCAATGAGCGTCAACGGCCGTTCCTCGAGCATCACGAATGCCTTCATTAACGCCATCATTCCGGTCATTGAGCCAACTGAGGAAGAAGAACTGCAGGCGCTCAGAATTTTAGAGATTGATCCCAATGACATTCGGTGTGCGTACTGCGGGGATAAGGCTACCGAATGGGATCACCTTCGCCCGATAATAAACAATCAAGAGCCGACCGGTTACGTTACTGAGATCGCGAATCTCGTTCCTAGCTGCGGAAAGTGCAACCAATCCAAGGGCAAGTCATACTGGCGCAGTTGGATGGAGGGTGGCGCCAGGCTGTCGCCCAAGACTCGAGGCATCCTTGACCTCGAAGAGCGAGTGACGCGTCTGCAAAAGTATGAGGGTTGGCGCCAGCCTCGAAAAATTGATTTTGCAGCCGTCGTTGGCCCAGAAATGTGGCAGCGACATCGCCAAAACTGGCGAGATGTCTTGGAGCTTCTCAAGAAGAGCCAGACTCTTGCGACTGAGATTAGGACAATTGTTGCAAAGTCGGCGTGAATGACTAGCGCGGATGGCAGTTTGATTCGACAAAAACAATCAGGATCTGTGATTCTGCCGCATTACGATCATCGTTTCACCCTTTTCGCCTCGGTCACCATTGGACTCCTCCGGCCGCTTCATAGAGGTAAGCGGTTGGATGTTCCTGCAGGATTTTCCGCCGTTCTTCCGCCCATTTACTCTTAGCGGAAATCAGACCCCCTGTTGAAACTACACCTGACACCGCAGATAAGGCCTCAGGTACAGGTAATTGCTGGGCAAATACCGCGGCTGCAATCGCACCGGCTCCCGCTACCACAGCGGTTAATATTTCCTTCGTTCCAAGAGTTTGGACACCCTTGGCTTTCAGAGCTTCCAGCAAGTCTCGGTAATCGTCTTGCACATCTGTCTCAAATTCATGCTTTATCGCTTCCACTGCAAGGCTCGAATCAGCCACAGCGAGTCGCTTGGCTTGCTCCTCCATTTTGTCTACGAATCGGTGCCGCAGACTGCGGATTTGAGCACCGTCCGCAGAGGCTTCCTCTCGCTTCCGAAGATCGATCAAAGCTTCGATAGAGAACCCGCCGGGGTTGACCACTCTAATCGGCATTGGAAGCAATCGCTCACGGGCGTGATCAAGAGCAAGTTTCGCGTCGGGCTTTTCCACCAAAAGACCGGCAAGGCTGGCATATGCAGCTCCCTGATCTGTAACTCTTGCAAGATTATCTCCAGCGCAGCAGTCCGCTATGATATTCATTACACTTAAGCCAGTCGCAGCGGAGGCACGCATATTCCGACGCCCCACGGCCGCAGACATACCGCGTTTGTGAAGCATCTCGACTGTGTCAGGAAGCAATTTCTGTGGATACATGTCGTAGGTGTCAAGATTGTTGTCAGCAGGAGAATATGAAAATGCTGGGGGAGCGGCCGCTTTAGGAAGTCCTTTACAGCATCATGAGCACGTTTTTTCTCATCATCCCCGGGATAATGGCATCTCCCGACAATTGAAAATGCTTCATTTGCTTGAGGAAGGTCATACAAGGGTTGGTAGCCAACCCAAGGCACAATCACGTAAAGATTGTCCCAGAACAGGAGGGCTGTTTTTAACAACCGCTCGCTCTGGATCTTCGTATGCGGATAATACAGAGCACTTCTCATTCCGGGAGCTCCGTAAGTTTTCGTGAGACAATTTTCATGCTGGCTTACTCGTTTGTCAGGTTGAAGATCATGTCGGTGACAAACCGGTGGAACGACTCGTTCTGGACGAACTGCTTGTAAACTTCGGTATCATCTTTCAGCAGGTCAAGCATCACCCGTTGAAGAGCCTTGTTGTGCTCAAGGCGTGCGGTGTTCGGCGTATTCTTCTTCGCGTTCTGGTAGGCTTGGTCAGCTGCCACTTTGGGAGCAATATCATCTTGGAGCTTCCTCATTACGCGGTCGGCATCAGTAAACAACGTACCAAACTGCTGATTAAAAGCCTTCAGAATGTTGCTAAGACGATCCAGCTCTGGTTCCGGTTTTCTGCCTCCGCCCATTCCCGGCACTGGAGCGATTTCAGCGTCCTCATCTGCCACAGCGATTCTCATCGCTGCCTTCTTTTCAACTCGGTAGCTGTCCATATCAATCGTCTCGAGAATGCCTTTCGAGAAATCCTCTTCTTTAGGAGCCGGCAGCTTGAGAATAAGGAACGTTAGAAAAATCGAGAGTTTTTCCCACTCGGCATTGTTGTAAGGCAGAATTGATGAAAGAAAATCATAAGTACGAGTAAAAGTCTTGGCCTTTCCCTTAAAATCGACTTGGCCGTCTTCGTCAAGGCGTTCTTTGTAAACAGGCACGCAAGCATCTAGGATTGGGTCGATCTTGTCCCGTCCAGCCCCATCCAAATAAAGCCGGACGAGCGTTTCGATCTGCTCTAGAGAGTAAACCTCATAGCCGTCCAGTGCAGCCTTAAGCACTCGACGCATTTCACCAGGTCACTGAAACTCCATTCGATAGTGAACGGCAGCCGTCAGAGGTTCCTGTAAGACATCGGCAGGAATCCGACGAACCGGTCACTAC
>Ga0153915_10007813_pt1 | contig 10129 bp, 7 predicted proteins | sample Opewatmetagenome_2_FD_107003 | JGI IMG/M metagenome (GOLD analysis project Ga0153915, IMG submission 107003) | Freshwater wetland microbial communities from Ohio, USA - Open water 3 Core 3 Depth 3 metaG | ecosystem: Environmental > Aquatic > Freshwater > Wetlands | place: USA: Ohio, Lake Erie... | reverse complement strand
TATTAATCCAATCACCGCCCAGAACCATAACTGATGCCATATGGGTTGTTCAAACGATGACAAACCAATAATCGTCGCGTTAGACCCAGAATAATATTTGAAATACAACCAAGAGTGTGTTGCGTTACTGTGAACAATGCGACTATGTAAAGATGTACTGTAATTTGCGGTAACTATGTAGGGCGGCTCAATTAATGAATGGGAAATGGTGATACGGCAGAAAACATTTCCAGTTATACCACTGACTTGAAAACGGAATAAGCTGGTTCTGTTGGCTGCGTAATATAGATATTCAAACTCAGAAATCGAGGAGTTACAGATGATGTCAACGGTATAAGATCTGGTGCCCATTACAGCTTGGAACGATGTAAAAGGAGCCATCAGAGGATAGTTATCTGTGTTTATCTCATCAATAACGTATGACGTGTCACTGATTCCATCTTCGTTTTCATCAGACCCGTTAAACGCACTCCAATGGTTTCCTTCAACCCCATTATCCCAAAAATCTACTGATTCAATGATATACGGTTTCTGAGTTGTGTTGGCACGAGTATTGACGAAGCTGTTGTGGTAAATAGTGTTATTGTGAGAAGTTACGATACGGAAGCTGTTTCCATTATTTTTTATATAATTGTCTGAAAATAAATTCTCGCTGGAGCCGCCTAGCAAGACTCCATAATTGTTCAAGAAAACATTGTTTCTTGAAAAAGTGTTAAAACTGGAGGCGCTGAGAAACAAGGCTTGCTGGTTCATCGAAACATTGTTACCAAAGATATTGTTATCTGTAGAAGTTATAATGTGGAAACCATTGGTATTGTTTGAAACTCTGTTGTCTGAAAATGTATTGTCAGGACTCTCGGAAACGTATATTCCTTCAATGAGATTCGATGAAACATCGTTTTCCGAGAAAATGTTGTTAACGGAATAGGCGGAAAGCCAAATTCCATGATTGTTGTAAAAGAGATTGTTGTGGGAAATTATGTTGCTAGTAGAAGAAGTTAAGCTCATTCCATAATAATTATTGAAAACAGTGTTATTCACGATGGAGTTTTCACTTGAATAAGAGAGATAGACCCCGTATTCATTGTTCTTTATTATGTTTCCAGTTATTTTGTTGTTCACTGTATGATTTATATAAACGCCGCCTAGTGTAAGAACTGACCCACTGTTTTGTATAGAAAAGCCTGTCACGGTGACATTGTCCGCTGTTATAAAAATTACGTTTCCGTTGCCTCCTCCATCAATGATCGTATTGAATCTATCTTCTCCCAAGAGCGACACGGTCTTGTTGACAACTACTTGTTCAGGATATGTTCCGTTTCCTACGTAGATGACATCTCCAACACTTGCTGCGTTGATAGCTTGTTGTATTGTTTCGTAGTCTTCATCTTTATTCAAATTGTGAACTTGCGAAGTTTGTTGTGCCGAAGTTTCCAGAGGTAATAGATTGATTAGTAAGGACACTATCAAAAGGGCATATAAGAACACGCACAGGGTTTTTCTAATAATCATTGAGGTATTACGGCTGATCATAGCCATATAATCTTTATGTGAATGGCTCTGTAACTCTTGCGACCACCTTCATAATCATTCGCTTCAACCGTACTGAGTAGCAGGGTTGTAAGAAAACTGTGCTAAGGATGAAGACGATGGTATGGTTCGACATTCGTTTCCATGCCCTCAAAGTTTAAATATGGAAGGATGGATTTAGTTTTCACTGATGATGCCTGTGAAGAGATTACAGAGCTTTAAGGAATCTTTTTATGAAATTTTGGAAATTGTTAAAGTCTGTTTGACTAGTTTTTGGTTTTGGTTTCCAATACTGTACGGCGTTTACTTTTTCTTCCAAATCTGGCTGATATTTTGTGTCCACCCGTTGACCATTTTAATTGTGCCTATAATTTTGTCAATTTATCTAATTCTACAAGAGGAAAAGAGAGCAAAAGATTTCTATGACCTTCATGAATCGAAGTACTTAAGTGCTTCACGCACAATTGGTGCAGGTCCTGAGACGAAGACGTTCAAATGGGAAGTCGAGGAATCTGTAAAGGAATACGCAGAGTCGTTAAAAAAGAAACAAAAAGAACAGAAAGGTTCAGGCTGATTTGGAGGACCGAAAGCTGCGGACATTTCTGCATCTTTTTTTATAGTGGTAATTGCATCCGCTGAAGTTTTATTGTTCCAAATAGGTTCTAGTGTTCCTCGGGAAGGGGATTGGGCTGTCTATTCAGTCCATGCGGTTTGGCATTCTAGTGCTACAGATGAGAAAGTGCAGGAGGCGATTGAGTACTATGAAGATATTGATGACACGAACTGGACACTTACAATTCAAAAATTCGATTATCCGGAAGCTGCAATTTCAATTGTCGAGCCACTCAAAAATGGAACAAACTCAAAGAGCTACGAAGGCAACGTTGAAACAGGCGACCCTGATTTGAGCATGTGGATAGTTTCAGCTAATCTTTCTGAAGGGGAACCAATCTACAGGCATGAAGCTGACCTGAACATAACCATAAAATCTGAAGAGCCATATGAGTTTGCAAATGCAATAAGAGATGTGGTATACACGAACTTTAACAGAACAGAATCAAATGTGATTTCTCATTTTGGGGTCTTCTGGGATAGAGAAACAGGAATCCTTAGTGGCATGTCGACGATACTAGAATATTATGATGAGGATTCCAACCTTATGCTCACTGCAAAAGTTGATATAGTTATTGTTGAAACAAATTTGTGGACGAAAACTGCTCCTAGACAAGACAAGACTATTTGGCCGACCATTGTTACCTTGATCGTTCTCCTTTCAATCTTAGTTGTGGCAGTAGTGCTGTTCCGTAAGCGGAAGAGAAAAAGGAAAGTAGGCTTGCGTAGATGACGATTTTGCTGCTAAGCAAAGAGGTTGGCTTACTCTGACGGTGTTGATTTGCTTCTTCTGCGATATACTACTATGAGGGCTACTATAACCGCAACGATAACCACTATTATGATCGCAATGTATTCAATAGGTATTCCTCCTCCGCCTTCGTCTTCTCCAGCTTCACTTTGGACAAGTTTTACCTCTTCAAGTCTGTAGGGTGAACTTAGGGCTCTTCTTGCATCGTATGTGATGCCGTAATTGTCCTTTACTTTTAGGACTATTGTCCAGTTGCCTTCTTGTGTAAAGGTGTAGACAAAGGAGATTCCACTTTCATAGATGGGAACGTCTAAGTCGACTGTTTGGTCTGGATTATATATTTCCCAGCTGTAAGATGTTATGTTTCCTCCAGGCTCTTTGTGCGTGCTACTTGAAGCGTCCAAGGTAGTTGTTTGGTTCACAATTGGTGTTTCTGGGGTGTAATCTATTTGTAGGAGAGTGGTTTCGACAACCTTAATATTTTGTTGAAGATGGTTGTTCTGTGTGTCGACGTCATTCTCGATAGTTGCTTGGGTGGTTATGTTGTATTGTCCACGTTGTGGGATTCCATCCCATGTCCACGTTAACGTTTTCGATTGCCCTGATGGCAAAGCTTCGGTTACATCCCATTCTTTCAATAATGTTCCATTGCTGTAAAGCACTACGTTGTATGCTTGCTCTGGAACTGTTCCGAGGTTTTCGATGGTTATGGTAAAGGCTGCGCTTTCGCCGAGGATGATTGGGGGTGTGAATTCGCGTCCTCCATGCGACGCTAGGAAACTTAAGGTTTCAACGGCTAGGTCATGTTCTATTGTTGCCGTGATGAACACTGATTCTGAAATCTTGGTGTTGTCGGTTTCATCTTCGTAAGTAACCACCGTTGCGTTAACTTTTATAACATAGTATTTTTCTGCTTCTACTCCTGTAGTGTTCCAACTAAAGCTATGTGCGCGCGCGCCTGGAGACAAGTTGGCTATGTCTGTTGCGTTAATCATTGTCCAGACTGTGGCGGACGTGTTGTAGTAGGCTGTTAGAGTGAAGTTTTCTGTGGCGTATCCGTTGTTGCTGATTGTGACATTGACATATAGGGTGCTGTTGACAAGTACTTTTTTGGTTGAAGGTGAAACCGACTCTATCTTTATGTTTCTAGACTTTACGATTCTTACCTGTTCTATGGCTTTGGTGCTATTTATGCCAGTGTCGTCCTCCACAATAAGTGACACATCATAAGTTTTTGTGTCAAGTGCATGGCTAAATGTATGGTCGATTATTGGATTAGTTGTGGCTATGGTGTTTTCGTCACCGAAATTCCAGTGGTATTTCTCCACTGTGCCTTCTGCATCAGAGCTTTTAGAAGCGTTGAAAATTGTGGGTTTGCTAACAACGCCTACGTCAGGCCACCAAGTGAAACTGGCTTCGGGGGCTCCAGCCGGTAAGAAATAACCATCCTTTATTGTCTTTTCTAAAGCCGATCCAGGTTTATTAGAGAGGTCAACTCTGGTGATGTCAAGAGTGCATGCGCTCAACTTTATCACTTTAAATGTCATGGTAAAGGCTATGCCTGTTCCGCTGAAGGCTGGCGCTGGGTCCATTGACGCCTGTGAAAGCCAGTATGTCCCCGCAGTCGTATCCACATCATCTTTAACACTTAGTACCTGTTCATGCAGTATGCCGCCTGGAAAGCTTTCCACAGGAATTTTCATCGTGTGGCTTACATACTCTAAGATTGTCGGGTCCCACGATAATCTGATGTCAGCACCGTACAGGCCTGATACGTTGGCAACGATTACATCAATCGTGAACATTTCATTAAGGTCATAAGTACTATTTTCAGGGTTGACATACACCACAGCGGGATCTAGTGTTGCCGAGATGGTTTTGTTCGCGGATGTGTTGCTGGAAGACCCGCCGATCTTGATTGCTACCGAGATGGTTGAGCTTAAGAAAAGCATTACAAGAATTGTTATTTTCAGTGTGTTTCGCAAATCCAAAATTGCCACCTGTACTTTGCTATTTCTTGCATCATTTGAGGTTTTTATTTTAATAAGCTAAGTAATAAGGCTTCTGTTTTCCATAAGCTAAGTAATAAATTCATCTTAATTATTGACAAAGCCTCTTCATGCGATTGGGTTAGAAGTAAAGCATAGCACCTTTACTTTGCATCATCTCTAAAGGCAGCTACAGTACATCGTTTGAATAACAGAACCAAAACATGACGAAGACACGAATGACACCGCAGCTGAGAAATAAGCATTCTCATTCCCTATTTTTCATAAAACCTGAAAATGAACTCTTTTTTCTCAAGCTACCTGCTCCGGGGCACAAAACCCCTAACGAAAAAACCAAACACCGTACCTACCAGGCAAGTTGCCAGTACAGTTGGAAACATGATCCTAAACACATTTAAAACAGCGAAGAAAAAGGGTATTTCCCAATCGAACGGCCCAGTGGAAAAAAGGGCTCCCCAGTCTTGAATGAACCAAATGTACACAAACACATAAGCAACCGAGATGAGAAATGACAAAAAAAGCGATGCTATGAATCCATAGAACAGATCATTAACAGTTGAGATAAAGAAAGGAACCACCAAACTTGCCACCAAAAGAATAAGTACATCCACTAGTTGCGGAGCGGGAGCTTCATAACGGGTAAACATTATTCTATAAAGAGTGAGACGTGGAACCTCCAGATACGTAAGCCAAAAGATCTTGATTACGATCAAGGCTATCAGTGCAGTCCATCCCATAACAATTAAAAGATCATTCTTTTTGCGTAAGATTTCTCCAGCGAATTTCTTGGCTCTATCGTACATCTGACCACAATCAAATAAAATTATTCTTAAGCATATGTAATTAAGCTTTTAGCGTGTAAATGTTACATTACAGTGTAGTAACAGCGCGCACGCAGACAGCCAAGAAAAAGCCACAAAAAGCACCTGAGTTTGGGTCAGACCCGTTTTCGCTTCTTCCAGAGAATTATTGAGACAACAATTGCGGCTATTGCGATAAGTGCTAGAACTATTGCCCAAATTGGAAAGGATTCCGAAGAAAGGACAGTTACGGTTATCGAATCTAGGGCCGTGTTGCCAGCGACGTCTTCAACGGTAAGCGCCACAGTATATTCTCCTGGGCTAGTGTAGGTGTGGTTTGTTTCTATGCCTGTTCCAGTTGTTCCGTCCCCAAAGTCCCAGTCATAATCGACAATGCCTACATTGTCACTGGACTCACTTGCGTCAAAAATCACCATAACGTCCACGTATGTAGTTCGATCTGCCCCAGCGTCTGCTGTGGGAGACTGGGTGTCCGGAACCTCAATAATCTGAATCGCAAAGTAGCTGATTGATTCAACGAGGTTTTGTGTTCCGTTGTATTGAGCTTTGAATTGATATGTGCCTGCCTCCAGCAATGCTTTATACGTGATGGACGTGACCCCGCTTGCGTTCGTTTTAGATGAGCCGATAGTTTCCCATTTTTCTTTCAACACGTAAACCTCAACTACTGCATTAAGCATGGGATCATTGTTCTCGTCTTGGAGGGTTGCTGTTATTGAGAACAACTGCCCTTGATTGACAATTGATGGTGCAGTTGCTTTCAGAGTTGTTTTCACTTTTCTCACAAGCAAAGCTTTAGAAGTTACAGTCTCGGTTCCCAGATTGTCTTTAACTCTCAATGTGACAATGTACGTGTCAGCGTTAGCATACTTATGTCTTGGATTTTGCTCCGTTGAGTTGTTATCGTCTCCAAATTCCCATTGCCACGAGGTGATGCTTCCATCGGGGTCGCTTGATGTATCAGTGAAGTTGATAGTATCGTATGGAGTTGGATTTGTTAGGGAGTAGGTGAAGTCGGCCGTAGGCGGCACGTTTGGAAGCTGAACTACCCTTATTTGAACTCTCCTGGTGCTGTGGGCATAAGTGAAGTAGAGAGATGTATGCGTAAAGTTCTCTATCAAAGCGAAAGATGCGTAAGTGCCGTTTACAGTAACTGTCCAAATCTTTGTCGGAGGCTCGCTTCTTAAGAGATTTTTGGGAATAGTGATGTTACAAAAGCCCAGAGTGTTCGACGGACCTGTAGAGTTCAAATTTATCAGCGCAAGTGATGCATTGAAGCTGAAGCTGGCTATCGTCGAGTCACTAAGGACCGTGATCATACTTCCATCTAAGAAGAATTTTCTCAGGGAACTCCAAGGTTCTATGAGTGGATGCGAGTCAACGCCCAAGTGAGGTATATTTGTATCTCCAATACCGTCTCCGTTCAAGTCTTGACCCACATAGTCACTCCAATAGTTGCCTTCTGCGTCATTATCCCATGTGTTCGTCGATGTGGAATTATTCAGTTGCCCCTCATCGTTCAGCCCGTTGTGGAGGAGGTTGTTACGATAAAGGACGTTGTTAGAAGACTCTTCCAGATGGATCCCGACGACAGAATTATTAGACACAGTATTTTCAGTGATGATGTTACTGGGAGATGCTACAAGGTAGATTCCAGCCCAGCCATTTGCAGAGACAGTGTTCCTTGTGATTTCATTGTTCGTAGAGTCAAACAAGTCAATGCCGTTGTCTTGCTCATTTTGAGAGACAACATTCGCGGAGATTGTGTTTCTCGAAGAAGATTCGAGGATGATGCCTCGACCGCTGTTCGATGAGACATTGCTAGAAGAGAGAGTATTGCCAGTCGAGGATTCAAAAAAGACGCCATGATAATTACCCATCACAATGCTGTTATTAACAATGCAATTAACCGAGCCGAAAGTGAAAAAAACGCCGCTGTCTGTCCAAGGACGTTGACCGCTATGCCTTATTGTAAACTCGCTTAAGTTAACATTGTCTGCCGAGATTCTGACAACTATGCTTGTTCTACTTCCGTCTATAATAGTGGTCTCTTTTGTTTCTCCAATAAGCGACAAGGTTTTGTTGACAATTACGTGTTCATAATATACTCCGGGCGCTACAATGATCGAGTCCCCAGGATTTGCTGCATTTATAGCAGCTTGTATTGTTTGATAATTCGCAGGCACTCTTATGACATTAGAGAGTGCTCGTGATGTACTGTTGAAAGGCAAACTTCCAGCAAATGAGACCGACAGTAATATTAGAACGCTCGTTATTAAGAGGAGTTTCTTGTCCATTTGGAGTCAGAATACCATCAGCGGGGTTTTTAATATCCTTATCGCATGGATTTAGTTGATTTAGGCAAGAGTAGAGTTTCGCTATAATGGAGCGCACACATTCATGCGATACCCATTTTGTTGGCTACCGTGAAGCAACATAGTTGTGGATGAGTCTCAGAGACAAAGTAGTGTTCCGAATAGCGTTGCTGCTCTGTTAGGCTTTAAAGCGAGGGACTATTTTTTCGCTGATTAGGGTAATGGCTGCTCGTATGTTAGCGCCTATTGGAGAGCCTACGACAAACTGTGAGATTCCTAATTTCAACAGTTCGGCTATTCGCTCTGTGCACGTGTCTGGCGTGCCGCAGACTGAAAATGCGCTTACCATTTCAGGTGTGACTCCGCTGAAGGCTTTGCCCCAGTCGTTAGCTTTCAATGCTTCTTTGATTTCTTCTGCTTTTTTCACGTCGATTCCGTGTCTTTCCAAGAGTTGTGGTGGGCTGCCTGCAACTATGAAGGCTACTACGGGCACTGCAGCTTTGGTTGCTTTCTTGATGTCTTCGTGCACTGAGAAGGAAGTGTACGCGGCAACATCTACGTCCTCAAGTTTCTTATGGGCTTGACGAACGCCTTCTTTGACGCAAGTTACGGCATATTCGACGTCTTTGGGGTGGCAGGCGTTAATTAGGACGCCGTCTCCGATTCTTCCAGCCATCTCCAGCATTTTTGGTCCTTGAGCGCCCACGTACACAGGGATTCTACTTCTTGGCTTGAATAGGAATTTGGCGCCTGCTGTGCTGAAAACTTCTCCTTTATAGACGACTGCTTCTCCGCTCGTGATTTTTCTGAAGATTTCGATGGCTTCAGAAACAGCGGTTAAGGGTTTCTGCATTGCGACGCCCACGCTTTCAAGAGTAGTTTTATCTCCTGCGCCCATGCCTAATGCTACTCGTCCAGGAGCGAGTTCGTTTAGGCTGGCGAGCGCTTGCGCAGTAAAGACTGGGTTAACCATGTACGGGTTGGTGACGCCTGGTCCGAAAGTGATTTTGTTCGTGTAAATGGCTGCTGCAGTAAGTGTAACGTACACGTTTCTGTTGTTAAAGTGGTCAGTTATCCAAAGGTTGCTGAAACCGCCTCTTTCAGCCTGAATAGCATAGTAGATAATTTTCCAGTGAGGCTCACGGGGAACGAACTCAATTCCAAATTTAACCATCTTTCCTCTCCTCCTCCCCTAACTTGGTTGTGGCGGCTTCGGAGGTATCAAGGGTTTGATTTCTTGTGCTACCTCAACTAACTGCAATGCGTCGGCTGTTGCCAAGGTTTTTTCTGGCTCAAGCAAGACTGAGGCTTCCAGCAAGGCGATCAACCCTTCTTCAGTCTCAAGTGTGTCGAGTTGCCATTCATGCAGTATGGTGTTGGCTAAATTGGGGGGCATCTTATCATCTTTTTTAGTTGTCAAGATTGCATCGATGAGTGCATCTACCAGTTCGGGCCATTTGGCAGCAGGTACAGTTGCTATTAGTTTAGGGTAATCCACCTATTCTTCACCTTACGTTTTCTTGTTGTGATAAGGGTAGTTGAGGGTTTGTCTTTAAAACTGTTGCTGACACAGGAAGATTACATAAAATCAGAAATGCTCCGCTGCTTGACTACATCTTTCTTCGGTTGCGTTTCAGATGCTTTTTCGAATAGGTCAAGTTGTCCGTATACTCCGTCATAGCCAGGTATCACCTTAACCTTCTCTTCTCTAACTTTGACGACGGCGTCAGCGATTCTAGGTTCAACTATGGTCCCCATGTCTTCTTGAGAGGCATCAATGAGGACAGTATATTCGTCACCGAATTTTTCTATGAGTTTGTTGTAGTTTTCCCAGACTTTTTGAACACTGGGATAGGCTACGCCTAAAACTGTGGCGATTATTTCTGAAAGCGGCAGAAGATGCATGTAGCCTATCATGTTTTCAGGTCTGTGCCCAGCTGGGCGGTCTGCTAATTCTTCGACTCGTTGTTCCACGCCTTTGGTGAGTTTTCTTCTGCAGACTGGGCAAACGTTGCCGTGTTTTATGGCGTCTTGTGGAGATAGAGAGATTTTGCAGTTTCTGTGTCCAGTCCAATGGTATTTGCCATAGGC
>Ga0153915_10007812_pt1 | contig 10129 bp, 3 predicted proteins | sample Opewatmetagenome_2_FD_107003 | JGI IMG/M metagenome (GOLD analysis project Ga0153915, IMG submission 107003) | Freshwater wetland microbial communities from Ohio, USA - Open water 3 Core 3 Depth 3 metaG | ecosystem: Environmental > Aquatic > Freshwater > Wetlands | place: USA: Ohio, Lake Erie... | reverse complement strand
CGACAACCCACACGAATTCGAGCCGGTTTTCTTCGTAGAGTTTGAGTTCCTTGCCGAGTTTGCACCGCAGAGGAGCGAGCGCTTTGTTGGCGGCTTTTTCGTCCGCGGCTACCAGCAGGACCAGGTCGCCGTCTTTTGCGCCGAAACGGTTTGCCATTTCTTCGAGCTGTTCTGGGCTGAAGAATTTGGAGAGATTGCTGACAAGGGTCATTTTGCCGTTTTCGTTTTTGGCCTTGAACCAGGCAAGACCTTTGGCGCCGTAATCGGCAGCGAAGCTCGTCAGAGTCTTTTCAATGTCATTACGGGAGTATTTTTCGCCGCCGCCGGGTGCGCAGAGTCCCTTGACTATGCCGCCCGATTGTGTGACTGATGTGAACACCTTGAACGTGCTTTTGGCCGCGATATCGGATACGTTTTTGAGCTTCATATCGAAGCGCAGGTCAGGTCTGTCGATACCGTAATCATCAACCGCCTCTTTATAAATCATTCGCCTCATCGGCGTCTTGATATTCAGACCCAGTATCTCATTGAAAATTCTGGCGACCAGCACTTCGTGAACTTTGATAACATCGTCCGCCTCGACGAAGCTCATCTCCACATCGATCTGGGTAAATTCTGCCTGCCTGTCGGCTCGCGGGTCCTCGTCGCGGAAACAGCGAACAATCTGGAAATACTTGTCGGTGCCGCTAACCATAAGTATCTGTTTGAATAGCTGCGGCGATTGAGGCAGCGCGTAAAACGTTCCCGGAACCAGTCGGCTGGGGACAAGGAAGTCGCGTGCGCCTTCGGGGGTGCTTTTGCCCAGCATAGGTGTTTCGATTTCCCAGAAGCCCAGCGAGTCGAGATAATCGCGGGCGATTTTTGTGACGCGATGACGGACCTTGAGCTTTTCCTGCATCGCTGGTCTGCGCAGGTCAATATATCGATATGCGAGGCGCACTTCTTCGCCCGTTTTTTCGGCGGTGTCAATCTCGAAGGGCGGCGTCTTGGCGGTATTGAGGATTTCGAGTTTTTCAACCATCACCTCAATTTGGCCCGTGGCAAGTTTCGGGTTTTCCAGTCCTTCGCCCCTCGGCTCGACGACACCTTCTACTGCCACGACCCATTCGCTGCGGACTGTCTGTGCGAGTTTGTGGGCATCGGGGAATTTTTCAGGATTGAAGACCAGTTGTGTGATGCCTTCCCTGTCGCGCAGGTCAAAGAATATGAGTCCGCCGTGGTCGCGTGATGACCTTACCCAGCCGGCCAGAATGACCCTTTTATCTTTATCCACCAGACGAAGCTGGCCGCAAGTGACTGTCCTTTTGAGCATTGAAAATCCGCCTAAAAGCCGTTGAGTAATGCAAAACCTGTATTTACAGGTGGTTGAGGATACCCTGTTGCCGTTGAATAGTCAATAAGCGGCTGCGCGATTAAGCGTTTTAGAAATGTCCTGTGGCCGCTGACCTATAAGCCGGGGGTAGGCGTCGCGGCGGTCCAGTTGTTCGGGTCGTTGCCGTAGGCCGAGTCACTGGTTCGCATCAGCGATTTACCCAAACCATCAGCTCCCGTAGGCCAGAGGTCAACATCGCACGGCTCATCGCCTGGATGTGAGCCGTCGCTGTAATCAACCCGCTCAACGCGTATATACTGACGAACGCCCATATCATTTACATCGCCCGGCTTGCCTAATTCGAGCTGCTCACCGTCGTTTGCAAGCCAACCAGTGTAAGGCCCGTAAATAATGCCGACAGGTACGGACGGGTACCTCGTCTCAAGGGCTGTAATGTTCTTGACCACCAGTATCTTGCCGCCAGCCGCAATTGTTACCGCGTTAGGTGATGCCGGGAACGTGTAGTCAATGCCATTGGTGAATTTCCAGGGGGCGCTTACATTGGAATCATAGAGTGTTACGGGCGATGATGATGCGTTTAGAAGCTCGATATACTCGTATTCATCGTTGGCGTAGCTGCCGGTGGCTGGCCAGTCGGGGTGATACATAATCTCGGAGAAGACAATTGGGCCGACTTTTGGATAAGCATTTGCTGCGCCCGGGGTGTTTGTGCTCATCGGGACAAAGTTATAGCTGTTGGTGCTTGCTTTGTGATACCTGCCGAAGGATACGTCGCTTTCGGATGCGCCGAAGTCCTCTTTTTCGCGATAGCCGGTGAGTTTACTGTTGGCGTCGAGCACAGAGGTCAGGCATACGGACTCACTGTTTTCTGAGAGGGCGAACGGGATGAGCCGGCCCGGGTCGCTGCTGTTTGGCCCGAAAGTATTGTTTTCGTAAACGATCTGATAACCGTTGGCTGAAATGCTTGTTCCTGCGGCGAAGCGATATTTCATCAGAGTGCTGTCGCTGTCACTGAGATACCAGCCGCCGATGTTAATTGCGCTTGCAGTGGTGTTTTTCAGCTCAATCCAGTCGGAGGCAGTATCGTGGGAATGCGCCAGGACCTCATTGATAACGATTGTGTCTGGGTTGGGGATAATGTTTGAATCATCCCAGCCGGGCGAGCCGTTGATATATGCGCTTGCCCGCCAACTATCTTTTTTACCCCAGTCGTTGAGGTCGGAATCAGATGATGGGTTGATAATGGTAAGCGAATAGCCGTCGCCATCGGTGATGTCGCGCCAGCTGTCGTTATAGTTGAAGTCGAGAATAGTTCCGCCAACCGCATCGAGCAGGCGTAATCTTTCGCCGCCATTGTCTAATGAGCCGGTGTATTGTCCCGCGATATAGCGTTCCGTTCCATATTTGGCCGCGAAGGCATTCTGGTCTTTGACGACGAGAATATGTTGTTCCGCTGCCAGCGTATTTGGCCCGAATGTGAAATTTATTCCTTTGTCGAATTTGACAAGATTTAGATTGATTGTGTTCTCGCCGATATTTTTCAGCTCGATATATTCGGTGTTCGGGTCGTTGGTATCCAGCGGATGATACATAATCTCGGTAATCCGCAGATAATTTTTGAGGTTTCCCACTTCATAGACGGCCTCATTAATCGGGCTCCAAGTTTGATTGCTGCTCTTATAAATACGCGCCCTGAGATTGGTGCTCTTATTTAGATTGAAGGCGCCTGTGTATTGGATTGCGGCTGGAGAGACACTACTGGCGAATACATTGCTGGTAAGTTCCGTACAAATCAGAAAGTCCGCGCTTGTGGCGGAGGCGTTTAAACCGTGAATAGTGAGGATGTTGGTCCCGGTATGCAAGGAGCTGATATACGTCGTGATGTCATAAGAGTTCCACGCGGAGGTTGCTTCAGACGATGACTGGCTGGCTGTTGAGTCCCACGCCGGGGTAGTTGGCGAATTGATTCGTTTGACCTCTGTTCCGTTGATGTAAACAACGAAACCGTCGTCGTAGCGCATCTTCAGTGTCAGTGCGTTGATATCGTCGATATAGCTGATATTGATGTCGAACGGGATGCGAATATAGCAGGTGCCGCGGATTCCATACATAGCGGATTCGACATCGATACCAATGTAGGGGTCATAGCCGGTATCCATTTCATATCCGACGCCGCCTGTGCCGCTTGTCCAACTCGAATCGTCATACGGCTCGCTGCTTCCTCGCCAGGTTGTGCCAATATCGCTTGCGGGGACGAGCACTTTCTTTGAGGTGTTTTCAATTACAAAAGTTTCGGATTCTCTGCTTGCAGGTATCCTTGGGTCACTGCCGTCGGTGGTGTAATAAATAGTGCCTCCTGAATCGCAGGGATCGATAATAGTGAATGTATCGCTTGTGGTTACGTAGCCGCCAAACTTGTAAGAGCCGTTAACGTTGAATACTGGTGCGCCGAAGGCACGGTTAAATAAACCGTTGTCCTCGAAGGCGAGCAATACATACGGCTCACGGTTCGGTATAAAGGTGTTGGGGATGAATTGTTCGTAACTTTCATAATAAGGCAAAACAGGCAATACTTCGCCAAGAACTTCATGCCATCTTGCCAGGAGGTTATCTTGTGTCAAGACGCCATTGTTGTGGAACCATTTGTGGGTGCGGTCGGCCCAAAGCTGCCTGAAATTAGAATTGGCCTTTAGGGCGCGGTAAAGGCTTGGGATTGCCCAAGCTCCGCCGTTTAGCCCTTTGGGAACGCTTTCATAGGTGGGCATATCATCGAAGGCATTTACATCCATACCGAATTGGGGGTCGTCGATAACCCATTTTTCAATACCTTCAGCGTCCCAGACGGAATATCTGAATTTACCTGTGTCTGACCTTTCTCGGTGGATGGTCCAGTTGTTATTTGGCCAGTCGAAATTGGCGGAGTAGATTTGGAGGATAAGGTAATCAATAAACGATTGAATATCGAACTGGCTGTCGAAGTAATCATAGTCGGCAGTGTTGGCGAGGCTGTGGCTGCCTATGTAATTGAGGAGGTTATTAAAGGCGATGTTGTCGCCGTCTCTGACTCCGCTCTGCGTGATGACGTCGAAGCTATTGTCGGTGCCATACCATTCCTGATAGAATTGTTCATCGGCCCGGCCGGTGGGATTGAAGTAGGTTTTGTAAGAACCATTGATGTAAAGATTAGCAAAAGTCCCGGTTTCCTGAACGCCGCCCATTTCCTTAAACAGGCGTCTCATCCATTCGTCTTTGACAAACGGCGAACATCTGTCGTTCATTCCCGAACGCAGGACGATGCTTTGAGGATGCCGGACCTCCGGGGTAAGCGGGAAGAACGGGTAATCGAAGCGGTCATCGCCATAGTCGCTGCGGAAAAAAAGATTAAAGCCGATTTTATTATTGTTGCAGAGCCAGTCGTCGCCGCGGGTGAAACGCCATCGCATATAGTCGCCGCTGTGAATACGTATGCCGCAGTCCATCTGGTAGTTGCTGTCTGCGGCCGGGTTTATGATTTCGAAGGAAACAGGCCGTTCATAAGCCATCCCTCTGTGAAGAACGTTGTTGTATGTCCCTGCGCCGCCAGAGGTCCATACGCCGTCAACGTAAGTGCCGCCGACGATGGCCATTATACCGTTTGGCTCATAGAAGGTCTGGGCGGGGTCGCCGACAAGTGAAACTGCGGGCATTGCTTTGATAGCGGAACTGGCTCCGAAGATGTATGTATGAGTTTCAATTGGCGAGGGCTTCCATCTGGCTTTGAGAGCCGCCGCGCGCACACATATTGTGTCACTAATGGCAATGGGCGAGATGTAACAGATACTTGTTGGGGCAGCTACCTCGCCGATGACGGGATTGCTTCCATCGGTAGTGTAGTAGATATTTGCGTCCGATGTGGTGCAAGCCAGGGTGAGGTTAAAGGATACATCATAGAAACCGCGTTCTTTGCTGAACTCGACTTTTTCTGTTTCGCCAAGAAAATTGCCATAGTTGGGGGCGCCTGGTGTTGCTACGGGGAAAAGTTGCCATGTTTCTTCTGCGTCCGGGTAACGTCCATAAGAGATGTTGGCTGTCTGCTCGCCAAAAACGACGGCGTCAATCTGTGTAACGCCATCGGTATCGTAAAGCCCTATTTCCTCGCCGCTCGCCGACAGTTTAAAGTTGGTGTGAAGCGGGCCTTCTGTTGTTTCGTCGTCGGCCCAGAATACGAGAAATCCGCCGGCAGGGACAGTGGTTTGCGACGAATAACCGGTGGGAATATGAAATTTGGTTGTGTTGGCGAGGTTGTCTGTCAGATACATTCCCGCCATATCGACCGACGTGTCGCCAGGATTATAAATTTCAATCCAGTCGTCGTAATCGCCACATGGGTCGTGGATGCCGCTTGCGCTGTTGTTGGAGGCCATAAACTCGTTAATGAAAAGCATGCTGCCGTGTGTTTGCCACTGGTTAGCCAGCACTGCGAAATCGGCGAAATCAACGCCATTGAGGCCGTCGAAGTCCGCGCAGGTATCTGCTTCTTCGCATGCCTCCATATCAAGCCATTGCTCGGCTAATATCTTCAAATCGTAGATATTGACCCAGCAGTTGCCGTTAAGGTCGGCTGACGGACACCAGCCGGCAAACGTGGAGGCGGTTAATACGCAAATCAGGACTGGAAGTGCAAGACAACATCTCCTACGGCTGGTCATCATTTTCATCAACCTCTTAATTTGGACCCCGTTTTGGATGCATTCTCTTATCATAGCAATTTCAGGTATCGAGAGCAATGCTAAACCAGCCAAGAAACGGGTAAAACAGCATAAAAAGGGCCGATGGCGTTGTTATTATAGGGCTAAAATGATGCCCCTCCCTGCAAAATTATCGCAAAAAATAGCCCTGCGTATGTTCGGCCGGGTGCGGTTTGAGGATTATTTTGTGACGACACCTTTGATGCTGCCGGAAACCAGGGCGGCGGCGTTGGCGAGGATTCTGGGCAGCATAAGCCCGCGGGGACAGGCGATATATTTCGGCTGCCAGACCGGGGCGAATTTATCCTTGTATTCGTGCAGACCCTGGAAATTATAGAAGTGTTCCCCGTGACGGAATAAAAATGCCCCCGCCTGCGACCACAACGGAGCAAGCTGCCTGTCTTCAAGTCCCGAAAACGGCGCCATTCCGAAATTAAACCACTTATAGTCCTGCGATTTGCCCCACAGCAGAAGCTCGGTAAAAAGATAATCCATAATTCCTTCGGGACTGTCAGGCGAATACCGCATAAGGTCCACAGACAATTCTTCCTTATTCGCTCCCTGCCAGATATTGGCGAAGGCGAGGATTTTATTCTGCTGAGTGATTAATGCGGCGGGCATTTTTCTGATGTATTCCGGTTCAAACGAGCCGAGCGAAAATTTCTTTTCCCTTGTGTTTTTGCCTTCAAGCCAGGCGTCTGAAACGCGTTTCATCTCAACGAGAACCGTCTCGACCTGTACCGGCTCGATGACGGAGAAAGTTAATCCGAGTTTTGTCATTTTGTTATACGCATAGCGCAGGTCTCTGCGTTCGTGGCCTTCGAGCGAAAATCCGGTAAGTTCCACCCTGGCTTCCTCGCCGAATTTGAGGAACGTCAGGCCAAGGTCGAGGTAGATATCGAGATGCTCAGTATCGACCTGGTAGAAGACAGGCCATGCGTCGTACCGGTCGCAGAGTTCGCGGAATTCCCAGGCGAGTTCTCTTGCGTCGTCTTCGGGGCCTATGGGGTCGCCCATACATATCCAGCTTCTGCCCTGGACGCCGAACATCAAAAACGCGTCTTTGTTATCGTTCAGAAGGAATCTTTTGTCGCCGAGAAGCGCAAGCCACGCGTAAGTCCGCGGGCTGTTCCGGACAATATTTTCAACGATTTTCATTTCGGTATCAGGCGGCGGCAAAAAGACGGGTTTCGCCGGGACAAGCAGCTTGGCAAGACCGAACAGCAGGATAACAACAACGACGCCCGTGCTGGCGCGCAGGAATCTCGGCGCGTTCGCGTCGAACGCGAACCTCCACCACAACTGGTCCGCCTCCCCAATATGCCTGTATGTGAAAAATCCCAGCCAGATGGAGCTTGCTGCTACGGCCACCACCAGAACCGCCCAGGGAAATGAGAATCTGTCCCGAAGCAGCGACGCCTTGCGATAAAACCGGCCCCTGCAGGGAATAAGTGCCGCCAGCATAACGGCAAGAATAATCGCCTCTTCGTAATCAAAACCTTTTACCAGCGAGAATACGATACCCGCTGCAAACAGTATTACTGTAAGGTGATACGCGGCATCCAGGCGGCGCTGCAGACCCCTTGCGAGGATAATCAGCCCCGCGCCGACGATGCTGCCGAGGAAGTGCGATATTTCCACCGCCGACAGCGGCAAGATGTCTCGTATTATTTCCATACGACTGTTTTCTGGAGGCAGTGCGCCTGATACGAGCAGGATTGTGCCCGCGGCCATACTGCCGACGGCGAACACCTGTGGTATAAGCATAGCGGCCCATTTTCCGATTGCCTCGCCGAGCCGCTTCAGTGTTTCTCTGCGCGAGGCGACCTCTTCGGCCCCGAGAATAATTGAGGCAAGGCCGAGCGGCAGGAGATAATAAATCAACCTGTATAAAAGCAGCGCACCGATGAGAGATGATGCGGGCGATACTTCGGAGAGCAGCAGCAGCATTACTCCTTCGAATACTCCCAGACCGCCGGGGACACTGCTGACAATGCCTATACATTGCGCGAGCAGGAAAATCTCCAGGAATTCCGGGTAGTCCATCTGTATGGTTCTTGCCAGCAAAACATAAAGTACGCTGCCGGCAACTGCCCAGTCAATTGAAGATAGCGCAATCTGGCAAAGCGACAGACCCGGTGACGGTATAGCCAGGTCCCAGTCGTGAATTGTAACGGGCTTTTTTCGCAACACCGTTACAATGAGGTATGTGGCGAGCAGGACAAGGAATATTGCGCCTATTGGCCAGGTTGTCTTAAATGGCAGGTGAGTGCCGTGCTCGATTTCCTGCGGGTTAAGCACGAAGGTGAAGCCGCCCAGCGAGAGGAAGCCCAGCCAGAAAGTAATTGAGCAGAATAAAATCAGGCGTGCGACCTGGCCGGCGGAAAGTCCCAGCCCAGAGTATATCCGGTAGCGGGCTGCGCTGCCTCCGAGGATTGTCGCGTTATGGCTGAACACGTACCCGACAAATGAAGCTATCGCTATCTTACGGTAGGGCAGTCGGTGGCCTATGTAGAAAAGCGCGAGGGTGTCGTAGCCGGTCAGAATAAAATAATCGAGCAGCGTCAGTGCAATCGCCGCCGCCACGTATAACACCGGCGTCTGTTTCAGCTCCGCGATGATATCGTGATAGTGATAATGCCTGAGCTTGTGATGGATTATAACCCCCGCTATCACAAACAGGATAACGCTAATCCATGGAGTTATTTTATGCAGGAATTTTCTCATAGCCGATTTGTTTTCCTGATATTGCCAACGCTTAACAGTTTAACAGAGCATTTTGGCGACGGCAAGCGCCGGTTTTGCGCTCCCCGGCCATTTGCGGTAAGGATTTCCCTATGCCGATTATAAGGGAATTCCTGATAGCCGCAGCGGCAATAATTCGCAAAAAAATTTCATTTACCTCGCATTTTTTTGTTGCAATTGTCCGACGAACTGCTATATTAGAACGTATCAGGGGTAACTTAACATCGGTAAAGGGGTAGTCAAGATTGTTATTGAGAGAGTGTTCACGCAATTTTATCCGCCTTGTGCGGATTTGTAAGAGCCACGGGCTGAGGTTAAATCCTCCTCTTCCTCCCTCCTGACCTCAGCCCAGCTTTTTTTCTCCTAAGCGGTTACTCAGATGTCATCCAGGTTCTAATTTGAAATTTTCAATTGTGCGCCATTGCCGCAGATGCTATGCGCAAAATGGTGACTGAAAATGTCAAAGTTATAGGAATGCTCAAGATTTTTTTTGGACGTGATTCGAGACCATCCAATCTGCACGATTTTCTCAAAACGGCTCTCCGCGATAGCGGCACAAGAGAGTCCGGTAAACGGTTACTGACTTGTTGAGGCGAATTTCTTGTCTTACCGTCTTTTCGCGGGGTTTCAGAGGGATTTGCCGGAGGTGTACTACTGAACCACCCAAAATTTCTTGCAGGACGTCTGTTATTTTGATAAAATAGAAAAGAGCGCCCTTAATAAGGCCGATAAAGAGTGGGTTGTTTGGAACGGTTTATAGTTTTTGTCTTTGGAGCGCTATCTTATGCATAAACGAAGAGGGTTTGTCACGGCGAAGTCCCTTAGAGACGAAGCCGGATTCACATTGGTTGAGTTGTTGGTGGTCATCGCGATTATCGCGCTATTGATGGCGATATTGCTGCCTGCCCTGGGCCGAGCGAGGGAAATGGGCAAACGGGCCGTCTGCATGAACCAGATAAAACAGTTGGGAATCGCCTGGACTCTGTATTGTGATGACAACAAAGACAAGGTGCCCGTCGGCGACGTAGGGTATTCCTGGACTTTCTCTAATGCTACCCCTGCATCCGTAAGTGAGCCAGATCAACTGGCCTGGCATGAATGGCCGCACGAGCCTATAATACACGCTAAGCCGCCAAGTTCTACTACTAACTGGAACACGCAAGGTCCGGGACATGGTGTGGCGCTCTCTTTTGAAGCCGCTCTCGCCGCGAAAGATGAGACGTGGTACCACGCTATGGAAGAGGGAACGATGTGGAGATACATAAAGGACCACAAGGTTTACAAGTGTCCCGTCGGCGAAAAGGGCAATCGTATCACTTATGCT
>Ga0153915_10007811_pt1 | contig 10129 bp, 6 predicted proteins | sample Opewatmetagenome_2_FD_107003 | JGI IMG/M metagenome (GOLD analysis project Ga0153915, IMG submission 107003) | Freshwater wetland microbial communities from Ohio, USA - Open water 3 Core 3 Depth 3 metaG | ecosystem: Environmental > Aquatic > Freshwater > Wetlands | place: USA: Ohio, Lake Erie... | reverse complement strand
TGGGGAGTTCCAGCTTTGATACACAAGTGGCCCTACCGGCGATCCGTCATTACGGCTGTGGCACTCCTCGCCCTTGCTGGATCGGCACTATGTACGTGGATACAGCTCAGCTATTGGAAGAATGACGTCACCTTGTTTGGACGCGCTGTTCAGGTCGGCAAGAACGACTATATTGCACAGATGAACCTGGGAACGGCGTTTTTTAAAACAGGCAACATCGAGGCGGCGATTAAACATTACTACAACGCTCTACCCTTGAGGCCTGAGAACGATAAGCTCTACTACAACCTCGGGTTGGCACTTGGGGTGCAAGGAAATCTCAATGAAAGTATCACCTATCTTACCAAGGCCGTTATAATTAATCCTAAATTTGCTGAAGCACAATACAACCTGGGTGTTGCCCTCGTCAGGAGCGGGAGGCTCGATGAAGGCATTCGCCATTTTAGCGAGGCCCTTCAGGCCGACCCTGGTCTAGTGGAAGCCCGAAAAGGTCTGGAATCAGCGATGAGGTTGAAATCTGGACAATCGTCCCACTAATAATATTTCAAAAGAATCAGGAGGATTCATGTTAAACGGCAAGAAAATCGTTGTGATCATGCCTGGCTACAATGCGGAAAGAACCCTCGAAAAGACTTATGAGGAGATTCCATTCGAGTTCGTTGATGATGTAGTCCTTGTTGACGATGCAAGCCAAGACCGCACTTCAGAAATCGCCAGAAAGATTGGAATTCATACGGTTGTTCATACAGAGAATCTCGGATATGGTGCCAACCAGAAGACTTGCTACCGGACAGCCCTGGCTCTCGGGGCGGACATCGTCATTATGGTGCACCCCGATTACCAGTACACTCCGAAGCTGATTCCGGCAATGGCTTCGATGATAGCCTACGGCGAATTTGATGCGGTCCTGGCTTCCCGGATCCTGGGCATAGGTGCATTGAAGGGAGGCATGCCGCTCTACAAGTACATCGCTAACCGTTTTCTCACCTTCTTCGAGAACCTTCTACTCGGCCACAAGTTGTCCGAATACCACACCGGCTACCGGGCCTTCTTACGGGAGGTATTGGAGAAACTGCCGTTGGAGAAAAATTCGGACGATTTTGTTTTTGACAATCAAATGCTCGCCCAGCTCATTTGGTTTGGCTGTCGCATCGGCGAAGTCAGCTGTCCGACGAAGTATTCGCATGATTCGTCATCGATAAATTTCCGGCGCAGCGTGAAGTACGGACTGGGTGTATTGAAAACAGCCATTCAGTTCCGGCTGCAAAGGTGGGGACTTTCCTCTTCGCCAATTTTTATGAGATAACAGGAGTGGAGTTAGACAAATGGATTTGAAATTTTGTAATAGGTTCTAATCCCGAAATACGAATATTCAAATCCGAGCTAAAGATGTTAAACTCTAAACTCGAAACCCTAAACTCTAAACAAACTAAAATGTCCAAAGCACAAAACGCAAAACCGTTTGTTTTTTGAGTTTCAGATTTTGGATTACGTTAAAAATAACTCGATTATCCCCCTCTCCCCTGGAGGGAGAGGGCGGCGGTGAGGGAAACACACAATATCCACCCCCACCTCGATCCTCCCCCGTCCCCGCCATAAATCAGCGGGATCTTCGACAAGGGGGAGGATAATCCTGGGTAACTTTCATCGTTCGTGCCTGCACGCAGAAGTGACCCCACCAAAGGATCTGGCAAGTAAGAATTTCGGCACGCAGGCGTGGGTGACGAACCCATCATGTAAAATTTGTTTAGGATTTGGAGTTTAGTGTTTAGAATTTAAACCATTTCGAATTTCCTTCTTCGAATTTAGAATCTTTAGAACTGTGAGTTCGTTCAAAGATAAGAATTAGAAGCAAATTCTCAGATTAATTCTTGTTGGGATCTAAGGAAGGGTCAAAATGGGTCTTAACCATCGTAGCATCTATTTCATGCTCTTTGCCCTGTCGGGCTTCTCAGGTCTCATCTATGAATCGATTTGGACCCATTATCTCAAACTATTTCTCGGCCATGCGGCGTACGCTCAGACATTGGTGTTAGCCATCTTTATGGGTGGGATGGCGATCGGATCATGGATTTGCAGCAAATATTCTTCGCTCTGGAAGAACCTGCTTTTAGGTTACGCCCTGACGGAAGGGATCATCGGGGTCTGTGCCTTGATTTTCCACAATGTCTTTGCCTATACCATCGATCTCTCTTACACCTCCATTATTCCCCAACTGGGTCATCCTGTCATCGTTAGCGCTTTCAAATGGACCCTATCGGCCCTGATGATCCTGCCTCAGTCGGTTTTGCTCGGCATGACCTTTCCCCTGATGAGCGCTGGCATTCTACGCCTTTTCCCTAAAAAGCCCGGGAGGTCTGTTGCCATGCTCTACTTTACGAACAGCATCGGTGCGGCAATCGGCGTCCTCATCAGTGGGTTCATGCTCATCAAACTAACCGGCTTGCCTGGCACGATCCGCATAGCGGGCCTCATCAATATCGCTTTGGCCCTCACGGTGTGGCTTTTGATCAGAAATTCCAAGCCTGAAGCTGAGCCTGTAGAGGTAAAACAGAAAACTGCTTTCCAGGATTCCCATCCCAGAGGGTACTGGTTTTTCCTTCTTGTTTCACTGGCAACAGGCGCCTCCTCCTTCATCTACGAAATCGCCTGGATCCGGATGTTGAGCCTCGTCCTGGGAAGCTCAACCCACGCTTTTGAGTTAATGCTCAGTGCTTTTATCTTCGGTTTGGCATTTGGCGGGCTGTGGATACAACGGCACATTGATCGCGTTGCCAGTCCTGCCAGCTACCTCGCCCATGTGCAGGTTCTTATGGGCCTCCTGGCCCTTTCGACGTTGCTGTTCTACGGGAATACTTTTGAGGTTATGCGGTCGATGATCCAATACCTGAGCAAAAACGACACCGGGTATGTCCTGTTCAATCTCTCCAGCAGCGGCATTGCATGGGCAATCATGCTTCCTACGACTTTCTGCGCGGGCATGACCCTGCCGTTGATCACCCTCACCCTCATCCGGAAAGGTTATGGTGAAAAGAGCATTGGCGCTGTCTATGCGGCAAATACCGTGGGGGCAATCATCGGTGTTTTTTTCGCCATACACCTCGGGATGCCTTTTCTCGGACTGAAAGGACTGTTGACGTTCGGCGCCAGCCTCGATATTGCACTCGGACTGGCTCTATTTTGGCGTGCTGTGGCAGGTTTTAAGAGCTTCCACAGGCCGGCTGCGATCACGGCAATCGGCACCTGCGCAGTACTTGGGTCACTCCTTTTCGTGAGTCTCGATCCTTATAAAATGGCGTCAGGAGTATATCGTTCGGGGGAAATTCTGAGTCGTGGTCAATACAAGGTCATTTATCACAAAGACGGGAAAACGGCCACGGTCAGTTTGACACTCGGTAATAACGGCGTCATGGGAATCCGCACCAATGGGAAATCGGATTCGGGCATCATGATGGAACAGGAAAAAGAGGCCAATTGGGATGAGCCCACCATGATCCTCCTTGCCATGATACCCATGGCTCTCAACCCCCGTGCCCGTACCGCAGCCGTCATTGGGTTGGGAACCGGTTTGACAACCCATACTCTGCTCAGCAACCCCTTCCTGCAGGAAGTTGATACCGTGGAGATCGAGCAGGAGATGGTCAACGCGGCAAAGTACTTCAGGCCTCGCGTTGAGCGGACGTTCAACGACCCGCGCAGCAGGATTTATGTCGATGACGCAAAGACCTTCTTTTCGACCTATAACAAAAAGTACGATCTGATCGTTTCCGAACCTTCGAACCCCTGGGTCAGCGGAGTCGCCGGTCTCTTTTCTGATGAGTTTTACCGTCTGATTAAACACCACATGAATGAGGATGGTCTGTTTGTTCAGTGGGTGCAGCTTTATGAGATAGACGTCGATCTGGTGGTTTCGGTTCTCAAGGCGCTCTCAGCAAATTTCTCGGACTTTGCGCTCTATGCGTCCAATGATACGGATCTCTTGATCGTAGCCAAAAAAGACGGCCCGCTGCCGGATCTGGACGCGAATGTGCTAAAAATCCCTGCGATGGCTGATGCCCTGAAAAGGATTCATGTTGAAGGAGTGCAGGATATTGAAATTCGTAAAAGCGGGACCAAAAATTTCCTCGCTAAACTCTTTGGATCGTTCGCGATCCCTTTGAATTCCGATTATTACCCCGTCCTCGACCAGAATGCGGTCCGGACACGTTTTCTTGAAACGAGTGCGGCCGAACTGATCCGTTTTAGCCATGTGCCGCTTCCAACCTTTGAAATGCTGAACAGGTCACGGCTTTCCCAAGTTACAAACATTACTCCCTCGCTTTATTTATCCAAGTCACGGCTGGCTTTTATGGCCATGGCCCTTCGTGACTATTTTATCGCCGAGAAATTCGATCCCAAATACGTCGATATCCCTGAGGACATCCGGCGCAAGGCGATGCGGCTGAAACAGCTCTTCTACGATTGCGACTCGAAGGCCAATGAGTTAGAACGGCTGGAGAGCCTGTTTGATGTCTCGGTCAATATGATCCCATATTTAAGTCCTTTCGAGCTGGGAGCATTTTGGAAAGCGTTGGAGTCAGCACCATGCGCCGCAAAATTTACAGCCCAGGAAAGGCAGTGGGTGACTTTATTCAAAGCGGTGGGTAACCGGGATGCCTTAGGGATGCCTATCGCCGCGAGGACTTTATTAGGAAACGTTAACCAATCCCAATTGGCAGCGGTCCGATATCTCGTGGCATCAGGCATGCTTGGGTCTTTAGCCCAAGGGGACAAAGGGGGATCCTACCGGCTGTGGTCAGAATACAGAGCGATGATGTTTGGCGACAGCCAGACGGATCTGCTTTTTCGACTGCTTGCAGCGGAGAGCATTGCCAACTGATCACGTAATGTATTGCAGATCGCAACTGTAGAGGCTAAATGGATCTCAATGGCCAGGGAAAGAATAATCTGTTTTATATTATCGGTGCTTTTTCTGTGCTCATCTTTCTGGCCTTTTATCCAGTCTTGGGCAGTGATTTTACCAATTATGACGACCCATCTTATGTGACTTCAAACAGCTATGTCAAATCGGGTCTATCCATTCATTCCATCGCGTGGGCTTTCAGTACGTTCTATTCTTATAACTGGCACCCATTGACATGGATCTCACACATGCCGGACGTAAAATTATTTGGTCTGGACCCCATCGGAAGCCTGCAAAGCTTCGATATCGATGTTACCAGACAATGATAAAGCACATTTTATATTAGGTGTTTCTTATATCTATTTGAAGGATTATCCAGCAGCCACAGCAGAATATAATTTTCTCAAAAATAGCACCTCCCCATACGCCCATCAACTGGACAACTTCCTAAGTCAGGCAGGCACCGCATTGCCTGTTAACTAACCTGTCATTTTTCGGACGACCATCGTCCTTCTCTTCGCTCTAGCACATACACATTGAATTGCGATGTCGGCCTATTTCTTCTCGCTTCGTCATCCCAGTATGCCTTAGAATTACCACCACGAAAGATATCCACAAATCCTGCGGTGCGATAGTTTATGCCAAAGTAAATCTGTGCCCACTTGAAGATCGTCCTATCAGAATTTGGCCTCTGGAGCCAAGAAGTGGGGACATTAACAAATACTGCGTATTTCGGGCGGGCTTTCTCAATCTCGTGGATCATATCAACCTGCATCTTGGAGGCATAATCCTGGGGTTCCATTAAACCGTAAACATAGATATAACCGGTTGCAGATTTTCTGTTGGCATAGAAACAGATCTGAGGTTCGGAACCAATCACTGCAATCTTATCATCTTTCGTTGAATGGTTCTTTATATATTCTGCAATTTCTACAGATTCGGGGAACGGGTTTACGCCATACATGATCCGGCATGCTTCAACCGGAGATGCCCGAAAAAAAAAGTGGCCTAATATAAGTGTGGGACCAACGAGGGCTGCCGTTATGATCAAAACCGGAAAGATTTGTATCGAGAAAGGCATTCTTCTAACAAATAGAAATTGAACCATGGCACTTCCAGCAACACCGGCCAACAGCGCCACTGCCGGAAGCAGAGTGACGAAGTAGTGACTTCGAAAGAAGAACCCGGGGCAAATCGTCAGGAACGAAAATAAGGCAAATCCGATCAAAAAACAACGGTTCGCTCGGGCCTTCCCATCCCAGAAAACTGTCGTCAACCCAATGCCTGCTATTACCCAGAGGATTCCCCAAGGGTTTATCGCCCTTGGTGCAAGTATCATGAAATTTCGCACAGCGTCGTATAAAGAAAGTTCCGACACATACTGGGACCCATAGATAAAAGTCCAGAACCAGAATTGTGGGAAGACTCCTGCGGCATAGAGCACTACACAAGTAGCAATAAAGGGAATCGCTGAAGCGATCATAAGAATAACTACCCCGCCCGTTAGTCTTTTCAAATCAAATGGGCGTTTCCATATAATGCTCCATATAAAATAGATCACCGCAAAAAACATAAAGAAAATTGCATGCTGCTTCATCAAGAAAGCCATGCCATATAACAGTCCGCTCACAAACAGGACCCCATAATTGCCAGAATCAAGCGACCGCAACAAAAGAATGGTTCCCCCTAGGGCAAGGGGCACAATGAATTGGGTTGCATGGGCGGAGGTTCCCAAGACTGAAGGACTCAACGAAAGCAAGGCATAGCTCGCTGCGGCTACAACCGCGGCTATGTCGTCGAAAAGTCGCCGGGTGAGGAAAAATAAAAGCACAATGGCAATCCCGTTCACAACCAGTAGGCCAAGATGGATACCAGCGATCGTTTGGCCAAAAATTGCCATTTCCAGGGCGTATGCGGCATAAATTCCCGGGACTTTCATATTATATGCCAGGAGATACGGGGGGATTCCCTGGAGCATCAGCTGCCCCATATAAGCAAATTCGCCCTCGTCGCGTTCCAATGGAATCTGCAGCAACCTAATGCGAATCATTGCAACAAAAACGAGAATGACAGCGACAGCAATCCATGTCCGTCCCTTTGAAACACTCCGCTTTAAGAATCGGCCGTCCATTTTTACTCCGAGCCTTTTTCCAGGTGTGTTAAGAGATTCTTTCAAAATCGGGACTAATGCCTTCCACGGTTCCCCCGCTCAGACCAAATCATTGACCTGAAAAGTGACACTCACAGGTTACAACGTTGTGCCACTCAAAGCCTGGTATCCTACGTGGACCCAAAGGATGGTCATTTGCTTTTACGATCCAATTCTTTTCAAAATCAACACTCGTTTCAGACGAACGTCCAATCTATATTCCTTGTATAAGTATTCCAACACCTCAGGAACCTGCCTGTCTTCCCGAATACCATCGACGCGGCTTGTATCCCCGCTGTAGATGACATATTTGGGCTTATTTTTTTCCAAATCTCCAACTAACTCGCGCCGCTGCTTCTTCGTCACTGCGTGATAAGCACCAAAATACCTGGTAGGATTGTTTCTATTAAACAAAAAATAGTAGGCAGCCTCGTTAGGAAAGAAATACGTATATTCACCGGGTGTGGTATTTGTTTCAAGAAAATTATGGATTTTTCTCAAGGTTTCAGCCATTCGGAGATCAAACAGAACACCGCCTCTTTTGAGATCAGGGAGCCTGTACCCATTCTCCAAAAGCCTCCAGTCATATTGATTATTCGTAAATCCCACTGGTTTCGTAAACAGAAATAAGGTCGAAGTTAGCAACATCACTAAGGATAGAACTTTGGCGGTTCTGACCCAGATGGGATTAGGCTTTAATATGCCCCTAATCGAACCGTCTGCAAAAAGAAAGACCAGCAAAAAGGCCGGTGGGGACACGAAATGGAAGTGATGCAAATCGGACCTTCCTAGAGCGGATCGGAACAGAAGAATTCCAAATATGAGCAAGGAAGCCTTAAGAAAAAGGCCCTTATACTGCTGCCCCAAAAGGATCCGGGGGATGAGATAGCTTGCAGAAACAATGTAAAGGAATATGATCCAGTAGGCAAACCATGCCCCCTCTTCCCAGGGTGAGGCAAGAAAATCTTTAAAGTTTGGAAAAGGAAGAGCCCCAAAACCGATAGCGAAGTATTTTGGATATTCATAAATGTTCATTAAAAATGCGGGGAGAGCCCCCTTGAAATAGAAGTAAAGTAACATCGGAATGAGAGAGGCAAAACATCCTGTTAAGACGAGAATAACTTCCCGTATAAACATCTTCCAATTCCGGGTTGCAAGGTTATTCATTATAAGTAAGGCAAACAGAGAGAAAAGCGAACAGACCCCGACTTCCTGGCTAAACAAAAGGCTTTGTCCTAATATGGCTCCACCAATTGGCAAAAGATACTTCTTATCGTTTTGAATATAAAGGTAAGCCAGCAAAAGAGGAAAGAAACCAAGAGTAACCCTCAGATACGACCATTGAGGAGCAGGAAGGGTGAAAACTGGAAATGCCACAAGGTAGATCATGGAAGACAATAAAAAGTTTGCTTTCAACTTCAGTGTCCGGTACAAAAAGAAAATAACAAGACCATAGGCAATTAGATTGAGGAGGTAAGTATAAACCCTTGCAGCGAGTATTGTAGTTCCAAATAATTTCATTGACCAAACCATAGGATAAGTCATCATCGGACCATAGGGAGAAATGAAGTCTTTCCCATAAACTCCTCCTGACAGGATGCTTTGGACAATGGCGAGATGCCCTCCTTCCTCTCCTAAGAGACCCCATCCAGAAGTGATCCAGTAAAAATAGTTCGTGTCGAAGGAAAAAAAGAGGTAACACCCTATGACGACGAGCAAACAAACGATCCGTCCGCTGTTTTTGAGAGGCGTAGATTCTTCGGCCGATCTGAACGCTTCCGTCAAATCCCTGGTGCGTTGTTTCCCTCTCCAGAACAACCAGATCGCCATAGAGAAAACGATAGGGAATCCGAGAATCGAGGCATATCCGAGGATGTCCCTTGACTTCGGATATCCAGCAAGAATGGTGAGGCTAACGATCCCGAGCTTTTCGGCAGCCTGGAGTTCTCCTGGAAAATGGAGATCTAATGATACAAAAAGGTAAGCGATCAAGGTGCCCAATAAAATTCCTAAAAGCAATATCCCGATATGACCCCAATAGAGCTTCGCATGGGTCAAGGTGTCTTTATTTGTTTTTTCCGTGGCTGGAAATTCTTTACGGTGAGTCATGATAGATTGCTCTTCTGGGATCTTTTGGTTTTAATAAAAATGTTCTTCTTTGAACAATGTATATCACGGTCAGTCAGCTCGTTATGATCTTGATGTTCAGCATAGCCTACCGAGTTCTTTCAGGATTTTCCGTCAAGTCAAGGCTGTGTCGTTCCTCTCTAAAATCGGGCTTGATCCGCAGCGCTTCCCGAAAACAGGCAATGGTTCGGTGAAGCCGGCCATATTCGGCATAGGCTAATCCAAGCTTATACCACACATCAGCGTAAACTGGCTTGGCCTGCAAAGCCTTCCGGTACCACGTAACTGCCTATTCGGGCTGACCCAGTTCATGGTAGGCTGTGCCAAGATTGTTCCACGCTTTGGCATAACCTGGCTTGATTCTCACGGCCTCCCGGTAATAAACAATTGCCTGCTGGGGCTGACCCAGTTTATCATAGGTCAAACCGAGGTTGTACCACGCATTAGCGTACCCTGGTCTTATCCGCAAGGCCTCCCGGAAATGATCAACTGCCTTCTCGGGTTGACCCAGGTCACCGTAGGTTAGATGTTGGCCACGCCAATTATTAAGGGGGGTACTTCGGTTTCTCTTTCTCCAAACTGTTAAATGGTGCGCTCTATTAGGATTCCTGCCAATCCTTTGTAGCTAATCAGGGCTGGATTCAAGGAGTCCGAACTTCTGCATTCGGTATCGGAGGGCGTCCCGACTGATATCTAAGAGCTTGGCTGCTTTGGTTTGATTGCTATTCGTCATCTTAAGGGCCTGCTTCACTAAGGCTTCTTCTACTTTTTCCATCGAAATTCCTTCCGGTGGAATTCGGATTCCTTCAATGACCCCTCCCTGTTTTGAAGCCTGTCCAAGAATTTCTATGGGCAGGTGCTCCATAAGAAGAGTATCTTCTTCAACGAGGATCATTGCCCTTTCGATCACATTTTTCAACTCCCGTACGTTGCCGGGCCAATTATGATTC
>Ga0153915_10007810_pt1 | contig 10130 bp, 9 predicted proteins | sample Opewatmetagenome_2_FD_107003 | JGI IMG/M metagenome (GOLD analysis project Ga0153915, IMG submission 107003) | Freshwater wetland microbial communities from Ohio, USA - Open water 3 Core 3 Depth 3 metaG | ecosystem: Environmental > Aquatic > Freshwater > Wetlands | place: USA: Ohio, Lake Erie... | reverse complement strand
GCCGACCATCAGTGGACGAATCTCTCGATCGCAGTCGGGCCCCTCTCGGAAGCGCCGATATTCCTGGACGATTCCCCTTCGCTGACCGTAATGGAGATCAGGGCCAAAGCGCGAAGGATGAAGCTTAAGCTGGATATAGGTTTCATAATCGTCGATTACCTGCAACTGGTGAGAGGTCAAAGCCAGGCCGAAAGCAGGCAGCAGGAAATGACCTATGTTTCCCAGTCTTTAAAAGCGTTGGCCCGCGAATTGAAAATACCGGTCGTAGCCCTGTCCCAGCTGTCGCGGCAGGTGGAGATGAGAGGTAAGGACGCCCGTCCGCAGCTTTCGGATCTGCGCGAATCCGGCGCTATCGAGCAGGACGCCGATCTGGTTATATTCATCCATAGGCCTCTTGATGATGAGGGTCATTTAGGTCCGATTGCCGAGATTATCATAGGAAAGCAGAGAAACGGCCCTACCGGCATTGTAAGGCTTTCGTTCGTGAAGGAATTCGCCCGATTCGAACTTCTGGAGCTTCATCACGGCGGTCCCTATCAGGGCGAGCCGACAGGATGATCCTTGCCTTGAGCTTTATACTCTCTTATATTCCCCGATCATAGGATATGTAGGGACAGGGGGATCTATTTGACCGTATTTTCCCGATTCGGCGGCAGAGTTATCAGATTCATAGGCCAGGTGGGCGAGCTTTCCGTGCTTGTCTGGCGCCTTATTAAATCGCTTCCGCTGGTGGTCAAAAATCCGCATCTGACATCTGAACAAATGCTTATCATGGGCGTCAATTCGCTTCCTTTGGTCTGTTTTACGTCGGTTTTTACCGGTGCCGTATCGGCGGTTCAGGCGGCCTACCAGTTTCAGAATTTTATCCCCATGCGCTACCTGGGCACGGCAGTCGGGAAAGCGGTCATAATCGAGTTGGGGCCGGTCCTGACCGCTCTCGTGGTCGCCGGCCGTGTCGGAGCCTCCATCGCCGCCGAGCTCGGAACGATGAAAGTCACCGAGCAGATCGACGCTTTGGAGACCATGGCTCTCGATCCGGTCCGCTACCTGGTGGTTCCGAGGTTCATGGCCGGCATCATCATGCTTCCTGTCCTGACCATTTTCGCCGATCTTGTAGCCTTACTTGGAGCCCTGGCGGTGGCAGTCTGGTTTCTAGATTTGACATCGTATACTTTTCTTAACGGTGTTAAGCTATTTTTCGATCTGCAGGATCTTTTCGGAGGGCTCGTAAAATCTATCACTTTCGGGGGGATCATCGCCGTAATCGGATGTTTCCAGGGTTTCAGGACGTCCGGCGGCGCGGAAGGGGTCGGTTTTTCGACCACCAGGGCGGTCGTGCTTTCGTCGATCCTGATACTTTTAACGGACTATGCTATCGCCACCATAATATTTGGCTGATGGCGGACGTATAATAAAAGCAATTATGATTGAGATCATCGACGTTCACAAATCCTTCGGCGAGAAAAAGGTTCTCGACGGTGTGAATCTGATCATAAACAAGGGCGAGACCCTGACCATCATCGGCAGGTCCGGCGAGGGGAAATCGGTTTTATTGAAGCATATTATCGGTCTCTTAAGACCGGATTTCGGTATTATCAGGATCGACGGCGAGGATATCACCAGGTATAATCAATCGCAGATGGTGAAACTCAGGATGCGGTTCGGGATGCTTTTCCAGGGATCGGCCCTTTTCGATTCGATGACCGTCGATGAGAACGTCGGGCTCGGGCTGAGGGAACATAATATTTTCGATGAGGGGAAAATAAGAAGAATAATCACCGAAAAGCTCGGGCAGGTTGGCCTCGAGGGAGTTGAGAATATCAAGCCGGCCGAGCTTTCGGGCGGCATGAAAAAGCGTGTCGGACTGGCCCGGGCGATAGCCATGGAACCCGAATTCATCCTTTATGATGAGCCGACCACGGGCCTTGATCCGATCATGGCCGACGCTATTAACGACTTGATAATCCATTTAAAAAATACCCTGAATATTACTTCTATAGCGGTTACTCATGATATGATATCGGCGTATAAAATCTCCGACAGGATAGCGATGCTCTACAAAGGGAAAATAGTCATGAGCGGAACCCCGGATGAGGTTAGAAATTCCGATTCCGAGATAGTCCAGCAATTTATCAGCGGCCGAGCTGTCGGACCTATAACCGAAGGCACGATTTTGAGCAGAAAAAATAATGTAAAGAATTATTTATAATAGTCGAAAAAAAAACTGGTTGTAATTTTTTATACGGTTTGGTATTCTAAAAGGATGGTAGATTGTGGATGCAGTCCTGGAAGCTCGCGGCAGTGAGAAAGTAAACAACATGTCCTTTTTCGGTTTTCTCACCAACGACATCGGTATCGACCTTGGCACCGCCAATACGCTCGTATATGTAAAAGGACAGGGAATAGTCCTCAACGAGCCGTCGGTTGTGGCTATTGAAAAGCGAAGTGGCAAAGTTCTGGCGATCGGAATCGCCGCCAAGGAAATGCTCGGCCGGACTCCGTACGAGATCTCCGCCATTCGCCCCCTCAAAGACGGGGTCATTGCCGATTTCGAAATTACCGAAAAAATGCTCGCCGATTTTATCAGGCGGGTGGTCAAACATAAATACTTAATGAAGCCACGCATAGTCATCTCGGTTCCGTCGGGCATTACCGAGGTGGAAAAGCGGGCGGTCAGAGATTCGGCCGAAAACGCGGGGGCGCGCGAGGTTTATCTATTGCCGGAGCCGATGGCTGCCGCGATCGGAGTCGGCCTTCCCGTAGACCAGCCTTCCGGCTCGATGGTAATTGATATTGGCGGAGGGACTACGGAAATCGCGGTCATCGCCCTGAATGGCATCGTCAACAATACCTCTATCAGGATAGCCGGAGATGAGCTTGATGAATCCATAGTAAGCTATCTTAAGAAAAATTACAGTCTCTTGATCGGTGAAAGGACTGCCGAGGAAATCAAATGGAAAATAGGCTCCGCTTATCCCCTTGAGCAGGAGGAGTCTATGGAAATCAAGGGCCGGGATCTGACCGCGGGTGTGCCGAAAACCATGAAGATCTCGTCGGCCCAGATCCGCGAAGCTATTTCGGAGCCGATTTCGGCCATAATCGAGGCTGTCAGGCAGGCCCTCGAACAGACTCCGCCGGAACTGGCATCCGATATCCTGGATCGCGGGATAATAATGACCGGGGGCGGCGCCCTCCTTCGCGGTCTGGATAAAAGATTACGTCAGGAAACGAACCTGCCCGTGATAGTTGCCGACGATCCCCTGACCTGTGTCGCCCGCGGCACCGGAAAATGCCTGGAGAATCTGGTTCACTATTCGAAAGTTCTCTCAAAATCTCGTCGCGGTTAGTTGACATAATATATAATTGTCTTAATCCCTAAGGGCCTTTCGGGGTCAAATATGGCGGATGAAATGGTAAACCAAAGCCTGGAGGGGAAATTCGGCGATGAAGCCTTTAAAGACGCCGTCGTCAAGTACCGCGAGAGGATTTTTCTGGTGATGCTGAAATATGTCAGAAATAGAGATGATGCCAAAGACCTCACCCAGGAGGCTTTTTATAGAGCCTATCGTTCCCGGGAATGGTTTAAGGGGGAATCATCTCTTTACACCTGGATTTTTAAGATAGCGGTCAATCTGGCCCTTAATTTCAAAGAGCGAAGCCATATCTCGAATCTCGATTCGCTTGAAGATTCGCCTCAATTATATTCCGAGTCCGATCCGTCGCGGGGGATCATATCCGACGAGCTTTTCAGGTCGATTGATCAGGCGGTACGGCTTCTGCCGCCGCGGCAGAGAATGACTTTTGTTCTGCGGTATTACGAGGAAATGCCCTTTTCGGGGATCGCCGATAACCTCGGCGTTACGGAAGGCGCGGCCAAGGCTAATTATCATCAGGCTATAAAAAAACTTCAGACCAGCATGCGGCCTTATCTGGAGAATACGATAAAATGAACTGCGAAGAATTCAAATATCAGATCGACCTCGATCTGCGCGCCGGGCATCTCGAGCTTTCTTCCGAAATGGAATTCCATATTGCCGGCTGCGGGTCGTGCAGGAGTTATTATCTCCAGTTGGACGCTTTGCGGAATTTGCTGGGCCGGGAGAAATTCGAGGTTGTGCCGGGCGAACTGGATGAGTTGACATTTGAAAATATCGCCGGTACCGAGCGACCATCCCCGTACAAACTTAGTTTCCGCGAAGCGATATTCTCTGGAATGCGAAAATGGATCTGGGTTCCGGCGGCGGCGGCCGTCATTGTGATAATGGCAGCCGTATATTTCCATTTCGGCGGAGTACCCGACTATTACGGTCAGGCGGTCGTGGAAACGGAATACCCTGTATCCGGCGATACCTCAAGTGCGATCGAGAATATCGGTGACTGGTCGTATGTTATCAAATCGTTGATAAGTGACGAATCGGAATTCGATGTCGCCGAGGAGGAATTATCGACCGATATCGATTTTGACGACGCTTTGATAAATCTCAGCGATGAACAGTTGAACAGTCTTTATAATCTAATCCAGACGATGAATGGGAGCACATTATGAGAATACTGAGGTATTTCATTATTCTGCTTTTATTTTCCTCCGGCCTTGCTCAACCGCCGGGACCGGGCATGGGACCTGGGAAGGAAGAGGGTCCCATGAGAGAACGCATTCGTCGAAAAATTAAGACGATAAAAATCTGGCGGCTGTCCGAAGCCGTTGGGCTGACCCCGGAACAGTCCGAGAAATTTTTCCCGGTTTACAATAAATTTCAGGATCAGCAGGAAACGATCGAAAAGGAGCGGCGTACCCGGCTTGAACGCGTGCAGCAACTGGCCGACGATCCTCAGTCTCGCGATTCCGATATTCGCGAAGCCATGGACGAAATGAAGATATTCGACCAGCGCACAATCGAAATCCGGGATGCTTTCCTGATAGATATCGGGAAAGTGCTTTCCCTGAGACAGCAGGCTAAGCTTCTGGTGTTCGAGGAACGATTTAATCAGGATTTGCAGGATTTAATACGGGAGATCCGACACGATTTCAAGGCCGGCCCCGGAAGAGACAGACAATAAGAAAGGGAGGTTTGTGATGTACAGAATTTTCGTTGCCATGTTGGCCATGGGCTTGATGCTTATATCGGCCGCCGGCGCGCAGCCACAAGGCGGCATGATGATGGCGGTCGAGGAACTCGGATTGAGCAATGACCAGATCGCCAAAATCGATGATCTTATGCTTCAGCACCAGAAGCAGATGATCGACCTGAAGGCCGGGGCAAAAAAGGCGAAGCTGGAGCTGCGAGCCATGATGAAGGAAGCCAAAGTCGATGAAAAAGCGGCGCTGGCAAGACAAGACGAGATTTCCAAACTCAAAGCCCAGATGGCCAACGCGAAGTTGAAACATATGCTGGCTATGCGTAATATCCTGACCGCCGAACAGTTGGATAAATGGATGAAAATGCAACGCATGCATCAAGGTTTCCGTGAAAAGGGAGGCAAACGTCAGAGTGGCGGTTGTATGCCGGGATGCAAGCCGCCCATGGGTCCCGGTATGGGTGGCCCCGGGATGGGGATGGGTCACGGAGATGATAAATAAGAGTGAATAGGGGCGGGTGTTCATAGCCTCGCATTAAAGCCCCGCAAGGCCGGGGCTTTTTCTATGTATATTTCTGCCATATTGGCAGTTTTAACTTGCAATCGCTTGGCTGCTTTCATATCTTCCTGCCATGAAAAATAACATCATAGAACAGGTTGTAGAGGTAATTCGGAACCAGTCCCGTCTGTTTAAAATAAGGGAATTGTCCCGCAAGATGAATGTCCCGCCGGACGAATATAGATCATTCCGCAAGACGATAAAGGAAGCCCTGTCCGAAGGCGAGCTGATTAGGACAAGAGGGGGACGGCTATCGTTGCCCGCAGGAAAAGATTTCATCGTGGGCAAATTATTCGTCAGCAGGACCGGTCATGGATTCGTTATCCCCGAAGAGGGCACAGAGGATATCTATGTTTCTCCCCGGGAGTTGGGAGGGGCAATACACGGGGAAGCGGTTAAAGTCGTAATCAAACAAGCCCGGTTGGGGAAAAAGCGTGAAGGAAGGATCGTCGAGGTTTTAAACAGGGAGTCGGGCCGAGTGGTCGGGCGGGTCCAGAGGGGACGATACGGCTTTTATGTCACGCCTGATGATCCTCGGATCAAGGAAAAGATCGAGATCGAAAATCCCGGAAATCTCAACGTCGAAAAAGACAGCGTGGTGCTGGTTCGTCTCGATCCCTGGAAAGCTCCTTTTCTTCCCCCGCGCGGTCGCGTGGAAGAGGTTCTGGGCAAGGCCGGGGCTCCGGGAGTTGATATCGACTCGCTGATAGTCTCTTTCGGTCTTCCGCGCGAATTCGATGCCCGGGTCAGGCCGGAACTCGCTCAGATAAAACCGAATATTCCCGGAGCTGAGATTGCGCGCCGGCTCGATCTTCGCGACACTCTGACTTTCACTATCGATCCTGCGGATGCCAAAGATCATGACGACGCTATCAGCCTCGAGCCGCTCAAGGATGGGCATTTCAGGCTGGGGGTGCATATAGCCGACGTTTCTCATTATGTGCGGCCGGAAAAATTTCTTGATAAGGAGGCGATGCTGAGAGGCAACTCGGTTTACCTCGTGGATCGGGTTATCCCCATGCTCCCGGAAAAGCTTTCCGGCAATATCTGCAGCCTTCATGAAAACGAGGATCGTCTAACGGTTTCTTTTATCGCTGAAATCGGCGCCGACGGGAAAGTACATAAGTGGCAGTTCGTAGAAAGCATTATCAGAAGCAGTGCTTCATTAAATTACGATGAAGTTCAGGAATTTCTGGACGGTTCGGCGGAGCGAAACATCGATCGTATCAAGGGCAAAGCGTTAAAGACTATGCTGGAGTTATCCAGGGTTCTGCGGGCCAAGAGATTCGAGAAAGGGAGCCTCGATTTTGACCTGCCGGAACCTCACGTTTTTCTTGATCCGCACGGCAGAGTGCTTGATATTATCAGCAAACAAAGAAAGCCGTCTCATGAGATAGTCGAGGAATTCATGCTTCTGGCCAACAGGCATGCGGCGCTATTTCTTCAGGGTCAGGGTGCTCCTATTCTGTATAGGGTGCACGCCAAGCCCAAAAAGGAAAAAATCGAGAACCTGGCCGAACTCCTCAACGAAATGGGTTTTAATTTCAGTTTCAAGGGAGAGACCACCCCCAAAAAATTGCAGCGCGTCCTGGAAAAGGTTCAGGGGAAACCTGAGGAACAGTTCATCGAGGAGATCCTTCTTCGCTCGCTGGCCAAAGCGGCTTACCAGCCTGAAAATATCGGGCATTTCGGTTTGGCTTTCGATACCTATACGCATTTTACCTCGCCCATTCGGCGTTACCCCGATCTTTTGGTGCATCGGGCATTAAAGCTTGTGCTTAATAAGAAGCTCGGCCCGGTCGCCGTCGCGGAAATGGGGTCGAATCTGAAAAGCATCGGAGCTCATTGTACGGCCACAGAGATCGCCGCTGATGAAGCCTCCAGGGAATCGATTAAGATAAAATCGCTGGAATATCTGAGCGAGAGAGTCGGCGGGCTGTACGATGGAATCATTTCGGGCGTCATCAAATCCGGATTCTTTGTCGAACTCGTCGGAAGCATGGTTGAGGGAATGGTACCCTTCAGCTCGCTGCATGACGATTATTACGAGCTCGAAGAAGGAAAACACAGGGCGCGGGGAAAACGGACCAAACGGGTTTTCAAACTTGGTGATAAGATTCGCGTAATCGTAGTAAAAGTGGATATGGCCGAAAGACGCTGCGATTTCGCCCTGGTCGAGGAGCCGAAGAAACCGGCAAAGAAGAAATCCGGGAGGAGAAGAGAGTGATATATATCTTTTCACATGATCTCTCCCTGTCGGATAAAATAATTGATATGATTCCCGGTCGTCAGGCGGAATTGTTTACCGATGAAATTCGACTGGCCTCGGCGCTCAACGAATCCGACCCGCAGGGGATAATATTCGATTTGCGTACCGGGACTCGTCCCGCAAAGCTGATAGAAAAAACATATCTCGAAAGGCCGTCGATAATTATAATCATATTGCTGCCGAGTATCGGAATCTCCGAGGAAATATATTCGGACAGAGAGCTTTACTGGCCGGTGGAAGTCGGGGAGGTAGCGGATGCCTTCGATAGGGTTAAGAAGAGTAGAGATCTCTTGAAATCTTGCGGCATTGTTGGCCGCTCGGAGGAATTATCGAGGGCCGCGGAGGTAGTGAAAAAAATCGCGCCGTCGGACATCAGCGTCCTGATCAGCGGACCGTCCGGGGCGGGCAAGGAGATAATCGCGCGAGCCATCCATTCTTGCTCAGATCGGGCTGAAAAGCCGTTTATCGCCGTCAATGTCGCCGCCCTTGCGCCGGGGATTATCGAGTCGGAACTGTTCGGCCATGAAAAGGGATCGTTCACCGGCGCGGTTTCCCGTAGAATAGGCGCGTTCGAACAGGTTGAGGGCGGCGTTTTATTTCTCGATGAAATAGGCGAGATTCCGCTCGAGATCCAGGCCAAGCTTCTCAGGGTGTTGGAGCAACGCGTTTTCACCAGGGTCGGGGGTAACGTCCAGATCAACGCCGATTTTCGCCTCGTGGCCGCGACCAATAAGGTCTTGCAGGACCAGATCGCCGCCGGCAAATTCAGGGAAGATCTTTATTTTCGCATCAATGTCGTGACAATAGATTTACCGCCGCTCAGCATGCGAATAGCCGATATTTCGCCTCTGACATATTATTTTCTCGAAAGACGGAAATCCGAGCTTAAAACGGAGCATCTATCCATCGAACCCGGTGCCCTTCGCCAGTTCCATCGATATCACTGGCCGGGCAACGTACGCGAGCTGAAAAACGTTATCGATTCTTTTGCCGTGACCAGCCCGTCAGGACGAATAAAAGCGTCCGATTTCGAGGCCTATGTCCAGGCCAAACGCCCGAGAACCGAGCTGCTTCCCGTGGTAACCGGCCGGACCTCCGAATCGGCGGAGCATAAGATCATGCTGCAGGCCATCATGTCTTTGACGAACGAGGTCAGTTCGCTTCGACACCTGATTGAAACCGAGCTCGAAAAGACAAGGTTCGGCGAGGTGAATCCGAACGAGGTGCGCGGTTCGAGATGGGAATCCGTCAGGATGGATGACGCCGAAAGGGATTTGATAATCAGAGCTTTGAGCGAATCGGGTGGCAACAGGAAAAAGGCCGCCAGCCTTTTGGGGATCGGGGAGAGAACTCTTTATAGAAAACTCGATAAATACGGCCTTAAATGAGACTGCCGACGAGATTCGTTATTCTGCTTTTATTCGTATCGGCTCAGACCGCTCTCGGTCAACGCCCGGATATAGTGCAGACCGAATCCGACTGGGAATATCTCTATCGCGACGGTTATTACGATTATAACACATATCAGATTTTGAGAGAGCTTGTCGAAGGCCGCGATATCCAGGATACTTCTGAATATATGGCGTCCTCCCTGGCCCTATCCCCGGCCGATATAGCTCTTATATCCTCGAATAGGGAACACCTCGCCAGTATCGCCCCAAGTAAGGACAAAATTGTCTATTTCCCGGATAGGGTAAAAATCGGACGAAAAAATCAGGACGGGGTGGGAAGCGGTTATATATCATTTAATAAGAAGTCGGGATATTTCTCGACTGATATGAAGGCGAGAGATGAAGCCGGTATCTGGAAAATCGAAAGTCGAACATTGAGCTATAAAAGAGGCGATTATGATCTTACGTTGGGGAATTTCGGAATGGTGGTCGGCTGCGGGGTGGGCATCGGAAGATTCGATTATCGGCCAGTCTCATTCGAACCATCGCTTAAGAAGGGAGAAGAAATCTTATTTCCCGATAATAGCCTTTATAACGGCCTGAAGATCAGCGGCAAGAATCTCTCCGTTCTATTTTCGATTAAAAAATATAACGATGTCAGCAAGAAATCGGCGGGCGGATTCCTGGCCAAGACGATGCGAGACTTCAGAATAGGTTTAACCGGGATAGGCGCGATACTGACATCGATAACGGGTTCGAGAACTCTGGGTGCGGCATCGCTTTTTTTGGAAAATAGATCCGGTGACCGGGCCGTGGAGATTGGCTACGGAGAATC
>Ga0153915_10007809_pt1 | contig 10130 bp, 9 predicted proteins | sample Opewatmetagenome_2_FD_107003 | JGI IMG/M metagenome (GOLD analysis project Ga0153915, IMG submission 107003) | Freshwater wetland microbial communities from Ohio, USA - Open water 3 Core 3 Depth 3 metaG | ecosystem: Environmental > Aquatic > Freshwater > Wetlands | place: USA: Ohio, Lake Erie... | reverse complement strand
TCCGCGAGCTTCCTCAGGCGCTGGAGGTCCGGCTCGCCGCGCCGCAGCAGCAGGTCACGATCTCCCTTCGCGATGCGAAAGAGAGCCGAGTACAGCAGCCCCCACCGTTCCGGATCGGGATGGGGCGTCACCGCTCGGGCCAGCTCGAGGAAGGCGCGCGGCACAAACAGGTCCGAAGGGGGAGGCGGCGCCTCCGTCTCGCCGGCGGCCTCGGGGGCATCGAACAGCGTCGGCGCCTGGGGCGGAGCCTGGGGCTGCCGCCACAGCACGTTTTCCGGCGCCACGCCTTCCGCCAGCAGGCGCCGGGCCGCGGCGCGCCAGGTCTCGAAGGACGAGACGACGACCTCCCGCACAGACTCGATGTTATAGCCGGGATTTCTCGTCACCGAAGGCGGCGCGCAGGCCTCCGCTTCGGAGCAGGACGATCATCGCAGTCAGCCCCGCGGCGAGAAGGAGACAGACGCCGAATCCCGCCAGGAGACTGGCCCGCCCGTACGGGTAGGCCATCGGATCCCGGGATGCCCTGGTCCAGACCGAAAACCAGAAGACACCGAAGCCCGAGATGTAGGCGAGGGCGAGCCAGCAGGCGGCTTGAATCGCCACGCGCGCCCAGGCGCGAAGCCTCAGGAAGTGATAGGCCGAAAGCCCCACGGCCACCGCGACGGCCGCCTCGAGGGACTTGACGGTCACATAGTGCTCGAAGAGCGGCTCGAGAAACCGGGTCTGGGGATCCCGGCGCGCCGCGAACCCCAGGATGGTCGGCATCGCCGGCTGGAGAGCGATCCAGAGAACCAGGTCCACGATGCTCTGGAAAAGGAACAGGGCAGCGAGCACGAGCCAGAGCCGGCCTATGACCGTGACCGCTTTCGGGCGTTCCGGCTCTTCCAGCGGTGTCATGCCTCCGGGGGCAGCATACACGTCGGCTTCGCTCGCTCGGGACGTCGGCGGGCGGCGTGGCCGCCCGCCTGGTCCCTTTCGCTCGCTACGCCTCCCGCGGCGCGCGCCTCCTCCCTCCGTGACGTCGGGAGACTTCGCGCGCCGCGAATACCGGCGGGATCGCGGCTGAATAAGGCGAGGCTGCTGGTGCCGGGCTTGGTGGGGCAGGAAAACGTCGGGATCGCGGCGGGAAAAGCCAGGGAGCTGGATGTGGTCGGGCAAGAGCTTGTCGGCGCTTCAAGGACAAGTCTACGGACGTTCGCTGGTGTCCTGGCGTTCTGGGGGAAGCGGGGGCGAGGGTCTGCTTTGGCGAGAGATATGTCAGTTCTGACATAATTGGTGGTTGGTTCCTGGTTCTGGGTCTGTCCCGAGATCGATCGCCGAGAGGAATTCGGCCGCAACGCGCGGCGCGTCAAAGCGCTCGACTCGCCGGCGGCCGGCCTCGCCGAACCGCCGGCGCAGGTCGGGATCTGCGAGAAGGAGCTCGAGCGCTCGCCCGAGCGCGGCATCGTCGCCGGGCTCGACGAGGGTCCCTGCTTCGCCGTCGGCCACGAGCTCCGGAACGGCGGCGGCGCGCGCCGCCACGATGGGAAGGCCCGCCGCCATCGCCTCGAGAAAGACGATTCCGAATCCCTCCTGCCGCGAGGGGAGGCAGAACACGTCGGCGCGCCGATACTCCGCGGCGAGGCGGGCGAAAGGGAGATGACCGAGGAAATCCACGCGGCGCTCGAGGCCGAGCCGGCGCGTCAGTCTCCGGAGGCGGGCCAGATCCGGTCCGGTGCCGACGACGCGGAGGACGGCCGCGTTGTCCACGCGGGCCATGGCGGCGAGCAGGGTTGCCACGTCCTTGCGCACATAGAGGTGGGCGACGCAGAGGACCGACAGCCTTTCGCGCGGCGCGTCATCGGCCGATGCGAGCGCCTCGCTCCAGCGCGCGATCTCGATCGCCTCCGGCACGACGCGGACGCGCCCGGGAGCGACCCCGTAATTCCGGACGATTTGGGAAGCCGAGTACGCGCTCGTGGCAAGAACTCGATCGGCGTGCCGGACGTGGATCTTCTCGAAGAAGGCCTCGGCCGCGAGCCGCGCGCGAGCGGGGCCTCGCTCGAACCGGGCTTCGTCCGCAAGGACGCCCTTGACGGACGCCACCGATCGCGCGCCGCCGGGATCGAGCCAGAGACCGTCGAGATCGAACCCGATCACGGCCTCCGGGCGCAGGGATCTGGCGGCGTTCCGGACACGGAGATTGAAGAGGATTCTGCCGGCAAGCGACACCGAATGCCCTTCGCGCGGCGCGAGGAGATCGACAGTGTGGCCGCCAGCCTTCAGGGCGCGGCGCAGAACGGAGACTCCGACGAACGTGCCACTGCCGCCGCGCACGCCCGCCGGGGTGCCGGTGACGAAGAGCAGCCGCGCCACGGCAATGGTATACACCGGCCGCCGTGCGGGACGTCGAAGCGGTCAGGGCGTACTACGCGAAGATCCTCCCGTTTTACGAGAAGGAGACGGTCGCCAACGCCCACCCCGCCTTCTGGCGGGGGCTCGCGCGGAGGTGGCGGCCTGCCCGGATCCTGGAGATCGGCAGCGGCCTCGGGCAGGTGAGCGCCGCTCTGTCCCGCGAGGCCCCGACGTACGGGATCGACGTCTCCCTGGACATGCTCCTGCGCACTCGCCGCCGGCGCGGCGGGTCGGGCGCGCGCTTCATCGCGGCCGATGCGCGCGACACCGTCTTCGGATGCTCCTTCGACCTGATCGTGGCCCCGAGCGATCCCTTTTGTCATCTGACAAAGGCCCCGGACCGGTGCCGGGCGCTCGTGAACGTCGCCGGCCAGCTCGCTCCGGAGGGCCGCTTCGTCCTCGATGCGCTCTACAGGCCCGGCCAGGAGGTACTGACCTTCGGGCGGAGGGTCCGATACTCGGGCGGCGTGCTGCGAATCGACGAGACGTGGCGGCCAGGCCGCGGCCTCTGGCGGGCGACTTACCGATTCAGCGACTTCCGGCCCGGCAAGCGCTCGCGGACGCTCGAGGCCTCCTTCCTTGCCCGGGCCTGGGATCCGCGGGAGCTCGAGCCGCTGTTTGCAGCTTGCGGGCTCGCCGTGGAGAAGGTCTGGGGAGACTTCGGCCACCACCGTTTCCGTCCCGCCAGCCGGAGGCTAATCGTCGTCGCGCGCCGCCGGGCGCGTTTTCTGCATGGAGAGAGGTGATGGATCCGCGCGTGATCACCGACTGGGTCGACCGGCAGCCCGCGCTCGAGTCCGCCGCCGGAGTCCTTCAGCCGGCGTTGAAAGGGTTCTTCAACGCCCTCGGCCCCGCCAGGCGGCGTGTCAAGAACTTCCTGCACGGAACATGGCTCGGGCATCCGCTCCACCCCGTGATGACCGACATCCCTCTGGGCGCCTGGACCGCGGCACTCCTTCTCGACGCCACGGGCAACTGGCGAGGCCGCAATGGTGTCTCGCGCGCCGCCGATGCGTGCCTTTCTCTTGGCCTCTTCGGAGCCCTCGGCGCCGCGGTAACCGGCCTAACTGACTGGGCGGAAACTGACGCGCGCCCGCGACGTCTCGGCGTCGCCCACGCCGCTCTCAATGCCTGCGCGACCCTTCTTTTCGCCGGGTCTCTGGTTTCCAGAAAGCGCGGCTGCCGGTCCGCCGGACAGGGGCTCGCCCTCGCGGGTTACGCGGCCGCGGTCGCCGCGGCGTATCTGGGAGGAGACCTCGTCTATCACGAGCAGATCGGAGTGGACCACAGCGCCGGGCGGGAGCTGCCGGAGAACTTCACCCCGGTGCTGGCCGAGTCCGACCTGCCCGACGGTCAGCCGCGGAGGGCTCTCTACAAGGAGACTCCGCTCCTCCTCGTCCGGCTCGGCTCCCGCGTCTTCTGCCTCGCGGAGACCTGCGCGCACCTGGGAGGCCCGCTCTCGGAAGGCAAGCTCGAGGGCCGGACGATCGTCTGCCCCTGGCACGCCTCGCGGTTCGGCCTCGCAACCGGGGAGGTCATAGACGGCCCCGCCGCCTTCCCCCAGCCGTGCCTCCGGACCCGGATCCGAAAAGGCCAGATCGAGGTCCGAAAGCCGCGCTGAGTGGGGTCAACCCTGACTTTAGGTATTATTGAAGACAATCCCCGAAGCCAGCTTCGCCCTCCTCCGAATCGAGGCGCTTCAGGCGACGGGAACGACGCGGATGGACCGGTTGCCGCCGCCATCGCGCGCCAGGTCGAGCTCGACCTTCGTTCCGATGGTGACGCGCCCGTCCACGGTCGCGGTCGTGTTCTTGTCCGCGAGATCGAAGTCGTGCTTCGCGCCGTCGCCGGTCAGGATCACAATCCTCTTGCCGGCCGAAAAGGCCGTGACCGTGGCAACGACCGTCTCCTCGACCGACTTCTCCTTGCCCTTGCCGGTGTCCGCGGTCCTCTCCGTCTTGCTTACGAGAGTCGAACCGAACTGCTTCGACTCCGTCGTGGTCCTCGCCTGGCTTCCGTCGGGACTTGTGCTCTTCGTCTCGGCCTTCGTCTCCACCTTTGGAGCCGAGGCCTTGGCGCAGCCCGCGCCCGCCATGACGATGGCGGCCAGGCCAGCGGCGGGCAGGGAAATGAATCTAGATCGCATAGCGCCCTCCGGTCGAGAAAGAGCATTTCGCGTGCCATCGAGCCGGGCCGGTCGGGCACACGCCTCGGCGCCGGAGGGGATACCATGAGAGCGTGTTCAGTCGCGCGGAAGCCGGATCGGGCCGCCCGCGGTTCATTTTGGATCGCTTCGAGCCTGCCTGCATCGAAGTCTGGCGAGGCGGGAGGATGCCCGCGAGGCTTGAGAAGGCCCTTCGCGAGCTCGAGGAATGCCGGGTCTGCCCGCGCAACTGCGGAGTCAACAGGCTGAACAACCAGACGCGGGCCTGTAATACCGGGCGCTACGCGGTCATCTCCTCGGCGTTTCCGCATTTCGGCGAGGAGGACTGCCTGCGGGGCCGGGAAGGCTCGGGGACGATCTTCTTTTCTCATTGCAACCTGCGCTGCGCGTTCTGCCAGAACTGGGAGATCTCGCAGAGCCTCGAAGGGAGGGAGTCCAGGCCTGCGGAGATCGCTCGCGTCATGCTCGACCTGCAAGCGCGCGGGTGCCACAACATCAACTTCGTCACGCCCGAGCACGTCGTCCCGCAGGTCGTCGAGGCGATCGCCGCGGCGGTTCCCCTGGGCTTCCATCTCCCGGTCATCTACAACACGAGCGCGTACGACGCTCTCCCGTCGCTCGAGCTGCTCGACGGGCTCGTGGACATCTACATGCCCGACTTCAAGTTCTGGAAACCAGAGACATCGGTCGTCCTCTCGAGGGCGCGCGATTATCCGGAGAGAGCCCGCGAGGCGATTCGGGAGATGCACCGCCAGGTGGGGCCGCTCACGTTCGGGCCGGACGGTGTCGCCCGCCGCGGCGTGCTGGTGCGCCACCTCGTCATGCCCGGACAGGCTGAGGAGGCCGCGGCCATCTTCGAGTGGCTCGCACGGGAGGTGTCTCCCGACACCTACGTCAACATAATGACTCAGTACCGGCCCGAACACCTCGTGGGGAGAACCGAGGCCGGCGGGAAGGTGCGCTACGAAAGCATCAACCGCCGCCCCTCGCGGGAGGAGATCGAGGCCGCCTACGAGGCCGCGCGCCGCGCCGGCCTCTGGCGCTTCGACGAGCGCCGCCCGCCTCCGGAGGCGCCCGCGGCCTGAGACTTCCTCCGTGGCGATCGGCTGCAGGCCCAAGCCGGGTCCGGGGACGATTGGAGAGTACCTAAAGTCAGGGTTGACCCCGTGGCCGGGCGAGGCGGTCTCAGTTGGTCGCTCGCGTCGTTTCCTTCCGGCGGCCTTCGGCGATCGCCTTCTCGACGTCGGCGATCTCGCGCGGGGCGCCGCAGGAGAGGCACTCCATGCCGCCGGAAGTGACGAGGACGGTGTCCTCGATGCGGACGCCGATGTTCCACCACTTCGGGTCGGCCGTAGAACGCTCGGGGATGTAGATCCCCGGCTCGACGGTGAGCGCCATCCCGGGCTCGAGCTTCGCCTCGGCCATCTGGTAGCGCTCGAGGCGCGCGACGCCGGCGGGGTAGCCGTAGATGCCGACGTCGTGGACGTTCAGGCCGATCCAGTGGCTCGAGCCGTGCGGGTAGAACTTCTGGTAAGAGCGCGCGCGGAGGATCTCCTTTCGGTCGCCCGAGAGGATGCCAAGCCGCAGGAGGCCGTCCACGACGACGTCGACGGTGGCATTGTGGACATCCTTGAAGGGGGCTCCCGGCTTGACCGCCGCGAAGCCCGCCTTCTGGGCGGCGAGGACGATCTCGTAGATCTGGCGCTGGGCGGCGGAGAACCGGCCGGAGACGGGATAGCTCCTCGTCACGTCCGCGGCGTACATCGAGTATTCGCAGCCGGTGTCGTTGACGAGGATCTCTCCGTCCTCGAGCGTCTTGTCGTCCTTCTCGTGGTGGAGGATGACCGAGTTGCGCCCCGACGCGACGATGGAGGGGTACGCCGTGCGGGCGGCGCCGCGGGAGAGGCAGACGTCCACCATCGCGGCCTTCAGATCGTATTCGTGGCGCCCGGGAGCGACCCGTCCCATGGCCGCCCGATGAGCCTCCGCCGAAATGCCGCTGGCTTCTCGCAGCAGGCCCTGCTCGAGCGGGTCCTTGACGAGTCGCATCGCGGCGAGAATCGGCGAGGCCTCCGCGGCCGGACGCGCGGAAGTGGAGTGGACATTGCCCGCGTTCCAGACGTCGAGGAGACGCCTCTGGAACTCCTTGTCGCCCGCGGATCCGTAGTAGAGGCTGGCCGCCGGAGCCGAGAGAGTCGGCAGGCGGTCCCAGAATTCCGCGATCGGATAGGCCTGCCCGGCTCCATAGTCCTTCTTCGCCCCTTCGATCCCGACGCGCCACCCGGTCCATTGCTCCATAGCGAAATCTCTGGGTTGCACGAAAAGGACGTAGCGGCCGCTTCCCGCGGCGCCTGGAACGAAGACGGCGATGGCCGCCGGCTCCTCGAGTCCCGTCAGGTACCAGAAGTCGGAGTCCTGGCGGTAGGAATCGGCTCGGGCGTCCGACGCCGCGTCGGGAGCGGCCCGGAAGACGGCGATAGACCCGGGAGCCAGCCTCTCCAGAAACCTCTCCCGGTGCGCCTGGAAGAATGCGGGCGTCGGGGCGGGAGCCGGCGCCGCGAGCAGAGCGACAAGGGCCGCTGCCTCGAGGATCATTGGTTCTCCTTCACGATTCGCGGGGGATTCTAGCTTGCGCTTCCCGGCCCGGCTCCGGCGGACCCGCAGCCGAAGAACGCGGCCGCGCGGTCAGTCAACGGGCCGCGCCGGCCCGTCGCGTAATCGAATGCGACAGAGCGCGAGAAGATCCCGAACACGCGGATCCGCCAGGTTCGGCCCCTCATCGAGGACCTCGAGGCGCAGGCGTCGGTCACGGGCGAGTGAGACCGTGGCGGCCGAGTCGAGCCAGACGAGGACCGAGCGCGTGGAACTCGAGGCGGCGGCGCGGGCAAGGTCATCCGGCGTCCTCCAGAACTCGGTCGGAGTCGCGCCCGCGTAGTACGTCAGGGCCGCCTCCCGGATGTCGAGGCCGCCGAGCGGCTCGCCCGTCACGCGCCGGGAGCGCGCGGCAACACCGAGACGATCGGTCGAGCGAAACCGGTTGAGCGACGGAACCGCTCCGAAGGCGATCGCGGCGGAGGCGAGTAGGGCGACCCCGGGGATCAGGCGGCGCGTGGCCTCCGCGCCGGCGAGGAGCGGGATGCAGAGACAGAGACCGGCTGCCGCGCCGATCGGGACGAGCAGTCCCAGGGCTGCGGGCTCGCCGGCCGCGCGGACTGCGAAAACGGCTGCTGCGAACAGGAGCGCGGCGGTCGCTGCCGTCATCCACGCCGCGGCCCTGAGGCCTTCCGCCCGGGTTGGCTCGACGGTGCCGGCGGCCAGGAGCGCGACGGCCGGCAGCGCCGGGAGGACGTAGTGCGGCAGCTTCGTCGCCGAGAAGGAGAAGAACGCGAGCGTGCCTCCGGCCCAGAAGAGGAGGCCCCACCGATGCGGGGAACGCCGGACCGTTTCACGCCGGAAGAGCGAGCCAAGCAGGCCGCTCCACGGAAAGAATCCGAGCCAGAGGACGAGCGGAAAGTAGAGAAGGGAGCCGCGATGCCCTTCCCTCGGGCTCGCGAACCGCGCCAGGTTCTCGCGCAGCAGAAAGGAGCGCAGAGTCTCGCCGCCCGTTGCGCGCGCAGCGGCGACGAACCAGGGGAGCGCAAGGGTAAGGGCGGCGGCCAAGGCGAGCGCGAGGCGAAAGACCCGCCGGGAGCCGGGCTTCGCTCCGCCGGCAAGGAACCCGGCGCAGAAGAGGCCGGGAGCCAAGAGCGCCACCGGTCCTTTGGCGAGGATCGCCAGCCCGAGCGCGGCGCCCGCCACCGGAATCGCCCAGCGGGCGGGCTTTGCCTCCAGGATCGGGAGGAAACCGAGAATCGAGGCGAGCGTGAAGAACAGCAGATCCGAATCGGTCAACAGCAGGCGTCCGTAGAGGACGAAGAGAAGGGACGCGGAGAAGAGGAGGCTCGCGGCGGCGCCGCGCCTTGCGCCGAACAAGCGCGCGCCGAGCACGAGGAGGAGAGCCGCGCTGCCCGCGGCGAGCAGGACATGCGGAAGCCGGCCGGCCGCTTCCCGTTCACCGAATGCGCGGAACGAGAAGGCTGTGAGCCACTCCGACAGCGGCGGCTTGTCCGGATAGATCCGGCCGAAAAGCCGGGGAACGAGATAGTCGCCCGTGGCATTCATGCCGTGGGCCACGGCGGCGTACTCGGCCTCGTCGCGGCCCCAGTAGCCTGCGCCGATGCCCGGCAGCAGGAAAAGGAGCGCCAGGAAGAACGCGGCGGCGGCCTTTCCGGCGGGGACGCCGCCGCTTCCCCGACGAACCGGCGCGAGGCGGGAAGAGATCACATCCGCGGCCGAGGCCCTTTCGCCGGCAGGGCGAAGGACCCCCTTCGTTCGCCGGCATCGTAATCCAATGTTCTCTTCGGTCGTCTAGTGAAGCTGAGAAGCTTGTTGGACGAGGACCGCTCCGGTGCCGGATGAAAGACGCTTCGGAATGAAACCGCCTGGAAGGAGAATCCTCCTTCCGCTCGTCCTGCTCGGCGGCTTTTTCTTCTTTCCATCCGTCCTGTCCGCGCAGGAGGCAGACGCCGATCCTGTCCTCCTCGGCCCGGCCGCTGCGCCCGCGGCTTCTTCGGGATTGTTCGGCGCGCTCGGCAACGAGGCGAGGCTTTACCTCGACGACGCCTCGGTCCTCTTCACGGCGCCGCTGCGCTGGGGTGCCGGCGACCGGACCCGCGCTGCAGGCGTTGCCCTCCTGGTGGGAGGGCTGATGGTCTTCGACAACCGGCTCGCCCATGAGTCGCAGGAGCAACGCTCGACCCTGACCAATCGGATCTCGAGAGCCACGACCGGATTCGGATCGGGAGACGCTCTCGCTCTTTGCGGCGGCCTCGTCGCCTCAGGCCTCGCCTTCCACGATCAGCGCCTGACACTCATGGGCCGCGAAGCGATCGAGGCGAGCGTGCTGACCGCGATAATCACCGGCGCGATCAAGCCGGTTGTCGGCCGGGTCCGCCCGGCCGCGTCGGAGAACAGGACGGCTTTCGAGCCGGGGTCGTCCAACTACTCGTTCCCGTCGGGACACAGCACCGAGGCGTTCGCCGTGGCCTCGGTCGTCGCCGCCCGCTCTTCGGGCTGGGTTGTCCCGACGCTCGCATACACGGCAGCGACTCTCGTTGCCTTTGACCGGGTCAACGACCGTGCCCACTTCCCCAGTGACGTCGTCGCGGGCGCGGCCATAGGAGTCGCGGTCGGACGCTTCCTCGTACACCGGCACGAAAACGCTTTGGAGACTCCCCGCGTGGACGTCTCCGTCACCGCTCTCCCCGGGGGCCTCGGGCTCGTTGCACGGTTCTAGCACGTCGCTCCGCGCGGAGCGGGTGACGTGGCTGCGCCACCGGCGGGCGGCTCGGCCGGATGCGGCCTCGACCGCCCGCCTCGTCACCCGCTCCGCGCTACGCTCCCGCGGCGCGCGCCTCCTCCCTCGGTTACTTCGGGAGACTTCGCGCGCCGCGACCGGGGTGGGACGCGGCGGGGCGGGGAATTCGTTTAAGCTGAAGACGCTTCAGGAAGGCAGGCGTGTTGCAGGAGAGAG
>Ga0153915_10007808_pt1 | contig 10131 bp, 5 predicted proteins | sample Opewatmetagenome_2_FD_107003 | JGI IMG/M metagenome (GOLD analysis project Ga0153915, IMG submission 107003) | Freshwater wetland microbial communities from Ohio, USA - Open water 3 Core 3 Depth 3 metaG | ecosystem: Environmental > Aquatic > Freshwater > Wetlands | place: USA: Ohio, Lake Erie... | reverse complement strand
CGGCCACCGTGCCTTTGTCCGCCTTGTCGATCCTGATTGCCTTGAACGTTCCCAACGCAGACTCCTTGACGCCTCTGGTTTTGAATTGGCCCGATTTTGGACGGTCTAGGCCGGTTGCGCAACCGGGCGGGCCACCGGCGCCTCGACGATCGGCAGGTTGATTAACGCCGATAGCAGGCCGAACAGCACCGATAACCACCAGATCGGCGTATACGATCCGAACTTCTCGAACACGATCCCGCCGAGCCAGACGCCGAGGAAGCCGCCGACCTGATGGCTGACGAAGGCAAAGCCATACAACGTCGCAAACCAGCGCGTGCCGAACATGATGGCCACCAGCGCCGAGGTCGGCGGCACCGTCGACAGCCAGGTCAGGCCGGTGATGGCGCCGAACATGATCGCGGAGAAGGTGGTGATCGGGAACGAGATGAAGGCAACGATCGACATCGCGCGCGTGAAATAGATCGCCGACAGGATGTAGCGCTTCGGCAGCCGGTTCTGCAGCCAGCCAACGCTGAGCGAGCCGATGATATTGAACAGCCCGATCGCCGCGATCACCCAGCCGCCGGTTTGCGCCGGGATACCGCGATCGACCAGATAGGCCGGCAGGTGCACGGTGATGAACGCGAGCTGGAAGCCGCAGGTGAAGAAGCCGAGCACCAGCAGCACATAGGAGCGGTGGCCGAACGCTTCGGCGAGCGCCGTCTTGAACGACTGCTGGGCCGCAGCCGGCACGTTGCCGCCCGGCGGCGTGGGTGGCGTGGCCAGCGCGAGCGACAGCGGCACGATCAAGAGCATCAGGCCCGCGAACACCACCAACGCCGTCTGCCAGCCGAAATTGCCGATCATCGCCACGCCAAACGGCGCGAACAGGAATTGCCCGAACGAACCGGCAGCGGTTCCGGCGCCAAGCGCCAGGCCCCGCCGCTCCGGCGGCAGCAGCTTGCTGAACGCCGACAGCACCAGGTTGAACGAGCAGCCGGACAGGCCGAAGCCGACCAGGACGCCGGCGCCGATATCGAGCGACAGCGGCGTCGCGGAATAGCGCATCATCAGGAGGCCGCCGGCGTAAAGCACGGCGCCGACGCACATCACGCGCACGACGCCGAACCGGTCGGCGATCGCGCCGGCGATCGGCTGGCCCAGTCCCCACAACAGGTTCTGAACGGCAACCGCGAGACCGAAGACGTCACGGCCCCACGAAAACTCCCGGCTCATCGGCTGGATGAAAAAGCCGAGACTCGAGCGCGGCCCGAAGCTCAACAGGGCGATTGCGCAACCGCAGATGATGATCACCAGCGGCGTGCGCCAACTACTGATGCGGGAGGCCGGAGGACGGAGATCGCCTGCAATTGCGGTCATGGAAATCTTCTCGATGTTGATCCGAATCCGGAGATGGCGACCGGGTGAGCTGCAGGGGATTAATGCATTCGCATGAAAATCCCAACCGCGATATCGGCCAAACGTCCCGCCGCATTGCAGCGTTGCAAATCAGGATAGACATTCCTGACGATTTGGACTGCCCGGCTCTGGCGAAGCTCAGGAGTGCATGCTATATTGGATTTGCTCGTTATGAGAATAAGTCCGTTTCCGCATAACGCACCGAGCTCTCTGCAATGCTGCGGGTTGGTTCGGATCTGCTCCACGCAGCTAAAGGAAAATGCCGGCCCATCGAGGCCGGATTTCTCAAAGCCTAAATATGCTCAAATTATATGGTTTCCGAGGGAGGCCTACCATGCCGATCGCTGGAATCTACGGTCCCGACGATTTCGACAAGCCCGCTCACGGGCATTCCACCGCCGAGGTGCGCAGCCGCGTCAGCCCCGTCGAGCGCGCCTGCGCGCTGCCGATGCCGTCGCTGGAGTGGACGCCCGAGGTCGAGCGTTCGACCGCCCATCTCTATGAGCGGGTCAGCAACGTGATCTCGCCGGTCGAGTGGCCGTTGATGGCGCCCACCATCAAGGCGATCAATGAGCTGAAAGAAACCCGCGGCGCGGTCATCCTGGCGCACAACTACCAGACGCCGGAGATCTTCCATTGCGTCGCCGACATCCGCGGCGACTCGCTGCAGCTCGCGATCGAAGCGACAAAGGTGAAGTCCGACATCATCGTGCAGTGCGGCGTGCACTTCATGGCGGAGACATCGAAGATCCTGAACCCGCACAAGACGGTTCTGATCCCGGACCAGCGCGCCGGCTGCTCGCTGGCATCGAGCATCAGGGCTGCGGATGTGCGGCTGTTGCGCGAACGCTTTCCCGGCGTGCCTGTCGTCGCCTATGTCAACACATCGGCCGACGTGAAGGCGGAGGTCGATATCTGCTGCACCTCGTCCAACGCCGTGCAGGTGGTGGAGAGCCTGAACGCGCCGATGGTGATCTTCCTGCCGGATCAATATCTGGCGAGATATGTGGCGTCGAAAACCGACGTGAAGATCATCGCCTGGAAGGGCGCCTGCGAAGTTCATGAGCGCTTCACCGGCGACGAGCTGCGCGCCTATCGCGAGGCCGATCCCTCGGTGCAGATCATCGCGCATCCGGAATGCCCGCCCGACGTGCTGGCGGAAGCCGATTTCACCGGCTCGACCGCGCACATGATCGACTGGGTCCGCAACAAGCATCCGAGGCGCGTGGTGATGATCACCGAATGCTCGATGGCCGACAATGTGCGAGCCGAGCTGCCGGACGTCGAGATGGTGCGGCCGTGCAATCTGTGTCCGCACATGAAGCGGATCACGCTGGCCAATATCTTGGACAGCCTGCTCACGCTGCGGGAGGAAATCACCATCGATCCCCTGATCGCCGAGAAGGCGCGGCGTTCGGTCGAGCGGATGATCAATCTGAAGAACTGAGTTCAACAAACGCTGTCGTCCTCGCGAAAGCGGGGACCCATAACCCGCCGGCGGTTGTTGCCGAAAGTAACCACCCCCATCGCCCTATTGATGAGCTGCGGTGTATGGGTCCCCGCTTTCGGGGGGACGACGGAAAGGGGCGCAATCATGTCAAACCACGATGATCTCACCCGCAGCACCGACAATGTCGTCATCGTCGGCGGCGGTCTCGCCGGATTGTTCTGCGCGCTGAAGCTGGCGCCGCGACCGGTCACGGTGATTTCCGCGGCACCCCTCGGCCAGGGCGCCTCGACGGCCTGGGCGCAGGGCGGCATCGCCGCCGCGGTCGCCGAAGGCGACAGCGCGGAGGCGCACGCGGCCGACACCGTCGCGGTCGGCGCGGGCCTGGTCGACGCAACGATCGCGCTCGGGATCGCGCGCGAAGCCGGCGCCCGCATCCACGACCTCCTGCGCTACGGCGTTCCCTTCGATCGCGACCTCGAGGGCAAGCTCGCGGTCGGTCGCGAGGCCGCGCATTCCGCGCGGCGCATCGTGCATGTGCGTGGCGACATGGCAGGGCTGGCGATCATGTCGGCGCTGACCGAGGCGGTGCGCGCAACGCCCTCGATCCGGGTGATCGAAGGCTACGCCGCCGAAGCGCTGTCGACCGGGGACGGCGCGGTCCGCGGGCTCCAACTGCGCAAAGTCCGCGATGCCGACGCCAGGCCCGTGACCATGGCATCGGGCGCGGTGGTGCTGGCGACCGGCGGCATCGGGCATCTCTATGCCGTGACCACCAATCCGGCCGAGGCCAGCGGGCTTGGTTTGGCGATCGCCGCGCGCGCTGGCGCCGAGATCGCCGATCCAGAATTCGTCCAGTTTCACCCGACCGCGATCATGGTCGGCCGCGATCCGGCGCCGCTGGCCACCGAAGCCTTGCGGGGCGAAGGCGCGACGCTGATCAACGACAAGGGCGAACGCTTCATGCTGGCGCGGCATCCGCTGGCGGAACTCGCGCCGCGCGATATCGTGGCGCGCGGCGTGTTCGCCGAAATCGCCGCCGGCCGTGGCGCGTTCCTCGACGCGCGAGCAGCGCTTGGCGCGCGCTTCGCCGAAAAATTTCCGACCGTCCATGCAAGCTGCATCGCCGCCGGCATCGATCCGGCCAGACAGCCGATCCCGGTGGCGCCCGCCGCGCATTACCACATGGGCGGCATTGCGGTCGATGCGCATGGCCGCAGTTCGCTGAAGGGATTGTGGGCCGGCGGTGAAGTGTCGTCGACCGGCGCGCATGGCGCCAACCGGCTGGCATCGAACTCCCTGCTCGAGGCCGTGGTCTATGCCGCGCGCATCGCCGAAGACATCAACGGCAGCACGATCCCGGTGCCTGCCCGCTCGCCGGCAACGGCAACGGACACGCGAAATTCCGCAATGCCCGCGCAGTCGGAAGCAAGCCTGCGGGCGATGATGACCTCGCATGTCGGCGTTATCCGCGATGGCGAACATCTGGCCGAAGCCATGCGAACGTTCGCGGCCGTCGAGCGGAATGCCGTCAATGTCGCGCTGCGCAACATGGCAATCTCGGCGCTGCTGGTCGCGGCCTCGGCATGGGCGCGGCGCGAAAGCCGCGGCGCGCATTGCCGCATCGACTATCCCGCCGAGCGGCCGGAACTGGCGCACCGCACCAGGACGACGCTTGCGGCCGCGCGCGAGATCGCGGACTCGCTTTCCGGGCGCGCTGCGGTGCGCACACCGCAGCCGATGATCGCCTGAAACGGAGACCAGCATCGTGACCACTCCCGCCTCACTGTTGAACCCGGAAGCGTTTCTGTCGCCGCTCGCCATCGACGAGGCCGTGCAGCGCGCGCTCGACGAGGATCTCGGCCGCGCCGGCGACATCACCTCTTTTGCCACCATTCCGGAAACAGCCCCCGCCCGCGCCATCCTGGTGGCGCGGCAGGCCGGCGTGATCGCCGGATTGCCGCTGGGGGTTGCGACGTTTCGAAAACTGTCACCTGATATCAGCATCGAGGCTCGCTATCGCGATGGCGCAACCGTCGCCGCCGGCGTGCATGTGCTGACGATTTCGGGCCCGGCGCGCGCCGTGCTGGCCGGCGAGCGCACCGCCTTGAATTTCATCGGCCGGCTGTCCGGCATCGCCACCCTCACCTCCGAATATGTGCGCCATACCGCCGGCACCAAAATGCGCATCTGCTGCACCCGCAAGACGACGCCCGGCCTGCGCGCACTCGAAAAATATGCCGTGCGCTGCGGCGGCGGCTTCAACCATCGATTCGGGCTCGACGATGCGATCCTGATCAAGGACAACCACATCGCCGTTGCCGGCGGCATCAGGCCGGCGCTGGAGCGCGCGCGCGCCCATATCGGCCATCTGGTCAAGATCGAGATCGAAGTCGATAACTTGACGCAACTGCGTGAAGTGCTCGACAGCGGTCTCGCCGACGTGGTGCTGCTGGACAATATGGATATCGCAGACCTGACCGAAGCCGTGAAACTGGCAAAAGGGCGCGTGGTGCTGGAGGCTTCGGGCGGCGTTACCCGGGATTCGATTGCGAAGATCGCAGCGACCGGCGTCGATTATGCTTCGGCCGGCGCGCTGACGCATTCGGCGCCGAATTTCGACGTCGCGCTGGATATCGACGCCTAAGCGAAATTCCTTAGCGCCGCACCGCCGTCTCGGACATCTCCGCCGAACTCTTGGCCTCTTCCGCGAGCTCCGCCGAGATTTCCGCGGTCTGCTTCGGCGTTCCCCAGCTCGGCGCGTCGCTGCCATCGCCCCACGCGCGCGGCCGGTAGAAGGTGTGCACGCCGAATTTGTACATCTTCTTCATTTCGCTGACCCAGGACGGGTGCACCCAATAAGCGTGGTAGTGCGTCGATTTGCCGACTTCCGGCAGCCAGAGCTGGCCGTCGAGCATCGCCTTGGCGATCTTCCTGGCGCGGTCCCACATGTCGGGTTCGCGCACCACATCGGCGACGTTGTCGCAGGCGAAGGTGAACTGACAGGCGTAGTGGCGATGCTTGTTCTGGTAGACCACGCCGCATACCGTGCTCGGATAGAAGCCGGAGAAGGTGCGGTTCATCACCACCTGCGCCACCGCGATCTGGCCGCGCACGGCTTCGCCGCGAGCCTCGAAATAGACGGCTTCGGCGAGGCATTTTTCGGATTTGGCGCGCGACTTTCCGTCGATCAGGCCGAGGCGCTCGGCCGGCGTCTTGGCGCGCTGATTGTCGGCATTGACCTGCCCTTTGGCCGCGACGCTCTCGCCGCTCTCGGTCGCCCGGGAGGGTTCGTCCCCTGCCGACGGCAACGACCCCGTCGCCTTCATGTCGGGATCAGGCATCGTGTCCGGCGTCACGATCAGCGGCTCTTCTCCGGGCTGCCAGCGCTCGATGCTTTCAGCCGAACCGCCAAGCGAGGAGCTTCCGAAGAACAGGCTTGCGGTTCTCACCGAGAAGCCGTCGCGCGAAGGCGCCGGCTCGAGCGGGACAGCAAAAGCGTCGGGAGCGCTCTTCAAGTCGTCGAGCGGCTGGGCCTCGAGCGACATCGAAACATCGTATTGCGCCAGCGGTGGAGCGCTCAGCGCTTCCTGAAGTTCGGGATCGAGCGGCGCCTTTTCGGCAGGCGGCGCGGCGGCGGTTTTTGCACCCTTGACCGAAGCATTGGAGGTCGAGGGCTCCTCGAGCGGGGGGGCGGCATTGGCCGGTCCCTGAGCCGCGGGCGGAGCGATGACGAGGCGATCGCCCTTCAGCGTGCGATCGACCTTGGGGAAATCGGAAGCCTGATAGCGCGGCGGCGACGCCGCGATCGGGTTGCGCGTGACCGAACCGGTGATGTCGATGCCCTGGTTGTTGAGACTGGCCAGAACATAGCTCGCCGGATGCGGAATCGACGTTCCGATCGGGCGGCCGAAGCTGTAGGTGGCGACCTGGATGGTGCTGGCGGCGGAGAACACCCGCTTCTGCCAGCGTTCGGCGACGCCCGGCTGGCGGGCCAGCAACGAGGCGATATCCTGATATCCGATCTCCGTCGGCATCAATGCGAAGACGCAGAGGCCGATTCCGAAGGACGCGAACCGCGCGCCCTTCGGCCGGTTACGCAGTACTAACATCGATACGCTCACGCAACGCTTACACTGGTCGAATTCCAGTACATCCGTGCAATTCGATCCTTTTTGTTGGTATCGAATTTAGGTTGCCGGGGAGTTAATCGGCGTTGCAGGCGCGATACAGGCAAGAAATTGGTGGCTTTGCGGCTATCACATCGAAAACCTTGGTAAACAGCCGCTCGAATAAAGTGGTAAATATCCGGTCAACGAAAATGATGAAGGAATTTGTTGCGGCGTGCGGAATTTTTTTCCGCGTAACCACGGGTTCCGGAATGATCGAGTACGGATTGCTTCGCCGCTTGCGCTGCTCGCATCCCGGTCTTCTTCTGCGCGCGCCTCAAGACGCTGCTGCCCGGGACATCTGGCGCGAAGACGCGCTTCGCGCTCGTGCCCGGGCATCACGCGTCTAAAATCGTTGGCGCGGCGAAGAACTCAGGCCTGACTGGCGACGGCCTTGCCGAGCGCGGCCTGCGCCGCCGCCAGCCGCGCGATCGGCACGCGGTAGGGCGAGCAGGAGACGTAGTTCAGTCCGATCTCGTGACAGAACGCGACGGAGGCGGGATCGCCGCCATGCTCGCCGCAAATGCCGACCTTGATATTCGGACGGGTCTTGCGGCCGCGCGCGACACCGATCTTCACCAGCTCGCCGACGCCGTCGCGATCGACCGAGATGAACGGATCGATCTCCAGGATTCCCTTGGCGATGTAGGTGCCGAGGAAGCTCGCCGCATCGTCGCGGCTGATGCCGTAGGTGGTCTGCGTCAGGTCGTTGGTGCCGAACGAAAAGAACTCCGCGGTCCTGGCAATATCGCCGGCCATCAGGCAGGCGCGCGGCAGCTCGATCATGGTGCCGACCTGGTAGCCGAGCTTGGTACCGGTCTCCTTCATCACCGACTGCGCGGTGGCGTCGATCCGCGCCTTGACCAGATCGAACTCGGTCTTGGTCGCGATCAGCGGCACCATCACTTCGAGGCCGACCGCCTTGCCGGTGCGTTTTTGCGCTTCGACCGCGGCTTCGAAGATCGCCCGCGCCTGCATCTCGGCGATCTCCGGATAGGAGATGGCGAGGCGGCAGCCGCGGAAGCCGAGCATCGGATTGAACTCCGCGAGATCGCGGGCGCGATCGGCGAGCCGGCGCGGGTCGGTGTTCATCGCGCGCGCGACTTCCTCGATCTCGGCCTGGGTGTGCGGCAGGAACTCGTGCAGCGGCGGATCGAGCAGCCGGATCGTCACCGGCAGGCCCTTCATGATCTCGAACAGCTCGACGAAGTCGGCGCGCTGCATCGGCAGCAGTTTGGAAAGCGCGGCGCGGCGGGCCTGCTCGTCCTCGGCGAGGATCATCTCGCGCACGGTGCGGATCCGGGTTTCCTCGAAGAACATGTGCTCGGTGCGGCAAAGGCCGATGCCCTCGGCGCCGAACTTGATGGCGGTGCGCGCATCATTCGGCGTGTCGGCGTTGACGCGAACGCCGAGCTTGCGGACGGAATCGGCCCAGCCCATCAGGGTGCCGAACTCGCCCGACAATTCCGGCTCGATCATCGGCATCCGCCCGGCCAGCACCTGGCCCACCGATCCGTCGATGGTGATGACATCGCCGGTCTTGAAGGTGCGCTGACCCACGCTCATGGTGCCGCGGCCGTAATCGACGCGGATGGTGCCGCAGCCGGAGACGCAGGGCTTGCCCATGCCGCGTGCGACCACCGCGGCGTGCGAGGTCATGCCGCCGCGCGTGGTCAGGATGCCTTCGGCCGCGTGCATGCCATGGATATCCTCGGGGCTGGTCTCGATCCGCACCAGGATGACCTTGCGGCCGTCGGCCTGGAGCTTGGCGGCCTCGTCGGAAGAGAACACGATTTCGCCGGAAGCGGCGCCGGGCGAGGCCGGCAGGCCGGTGGCGATGACATCGCGCTTGGCGGAGGGATCGATGGTCGGGTGCAGCAACTGGTCGAGCGAAGCCGGGTCGATCCGCGTCACCGCATCCTTCTTGGAGATCAAGCCTTCATTGGCGAGCTCGACGGCGATGCGCAGCGCCGCCTTCGCGGTGCGCTTGCCGCCGCGGGTCTGCAGCATCCACAGCTTGCCCTGCTCGACCGTGAACTCCATGTCCTGCATGTCGCGGTAATGCTTTTCGAGCAGGGTGTAGAACCGCGTCAGCTCCTTGAACGCCTCGGGCATCGCGGTTTCCATCGACGCCTTGTCGGAGCCGGACTCATTGCGCGCATATTCGGTGATGTCCTGCGGCGTGCGGATGCCCGCCACCACGTCCTCGCCCTGCGCGTTGATCAGGAATTCGCCGTACAGTTTGCTCTCGCCGGTCGAGGGATTGCGCGTGAACGCAACGCCGGTCGCCGAGGTGTCGCCCATATTGCCGAACACCATCGCCTGCACGTTGACCGCGGTGCCCCAGGATTCCGGAATGTCGTGCAGCCGCCGGTAGGTCACCGCGCGCGCGTTCATCCAGGATGAGAACACCGCGCCGATCGCGCCCCACAGCTGGTCGTGCGGATCCTGCGGGAAATCCTTGCCGGTTTCGCGCGCCACCGCTTCCTTGTAGCGGCCGACCAGTTCGACCCAGTCGTCGCCGGTCAGGTCGGTGTCGAGCGTATAGCCCTGACTGTCCTTGAAGGTATCGAGAATGTCCTCGAAATGCGAATGCTCGAAGCCGAGCACCACGTCGGAATACATCGTGATGAAGCGGCGGTAGCTGTCATAGGCGAAGCGGCGATCGCCGGACATTTGCGCCAGCGCCTCGACGGTTAAGTCGTTGAGGCCGAGGTTGAGCACGGTATCCATCATGCCCGGCATCGAGGCGCGGCCGCCGGATCGTACCGACACCAGGAGCGGATTCTTCGAATCGCCAAACGCCTTGCCGGTCAGCTTGCCGACATACTCGAGCGCCTTTTCGACCTGCGCCTTCAATTCCTTCGGATAGGTTTTTTCGTGCGCATAGAAATAGGTGCAGACCGAGGTCGGAATGGTGAAGCCGGGAGGCACGGGCAGACCGAGATTGGCCATCTCGGCGAGATTGGCGCCCTTGCCGCCGAGCAGGTCGCGCATATCCGCTTTGCCTTCGGCCCGGCCGTCGCCGAAGGTGAACACCCATTTGCCGGCTTTCGCCGAACTGGCGGTCGGCTTGCCTGCGGCAACTTTGCTGGCAGGCTTTGGCGCGGGCTT
>Ga0153915_10007807_pt1 | contig 10131 bp, 13 predicted proteins | sample Opewatmetagenome_2_FD_107003 | JGI IMG/M metagenome (GOLD analysis project Ga0153915, IMG submission 107003) | Freshwater wetland microbial communities from Ohio, USA - Open water 3 Core 3 Depth 3 metaG | ecosystem: Environmental > Aquatic > Freshwater > Wetlands | place: USA: Ohio, Lake Erie... | reverse complement strand
GATCATTCAAATCGTGAGCGAACCATTACATTGTATATTGATAAACAGGCATTCAAGCGTGAGCTTAATATGCCGGATGAAGATCATATATACGTTTTGTTAACCGACCAGGTTGGAAAGGTACTTTGGTGTGCTCGCGGAGAAATGACTGTGGAATACAGCCAATTGCTCTGGCATGCTTCAAAGGAGTTAAGTCTACAGGCCAAAATTACCTGAAGTTTGGGCAGGCCTAAATTCTTATCGATTGATTGTTCCTATCAATACAATTTTACTGATGAAAGGACTAAAAAACCAATGACTACCCCAACAGTTTTGCCCAATGTGGCTTCTAGTTTAAAAAATTTCGTAGTTTCAGAGGAATTTGTTGAACACACCGGTATTGACTTCCCGGATGGCGGCACGCGCTCTGCAGTGAAAGATATTTTGTGTGAAATTGGGGAAAACCCCGAGCGAGAAGGTTTGCTCAAGACACCCGATCGGGTTGCCCGAATGTACGCGGAGATTACCGCCGGCTACCAGATTGACCCGGTTCAGCTGGTCAACGGGGCTTTGTTTGATGTGGATTATAGTGATATGGTGCTGGTAAAAGACATCGAGTTTTACAGCATGTGCGAGCACCACATGTTGCCATTCTTCGGGCACGCCCATGTAGCTTACATTCCCAATGGCAAAGTCATTGGATTGAGCAAGATCCCACGGATCGTGGAGATGTATGCCCGTCGTTTACAAGTGCAGGAACGCATGACGGCCCAAATAGCCAACTTTTTGCAAGACTTGCTGCATCCGAAAGGGGTTGCTGTTATTGTGGAAGGCTCACACATGTGCGCCATGATGCGTGGGGTGAAAAAATCTGAAACAAACATGATCACCCGCAGCCTGTTTGGCGAGTTCCAGCAGGATGCTGCCCTGCGAAGTGAGCTGATGGCGATGATTACAATACCACACCATCACGATGGATAGCTTCGAGCTATAATGCGGGAATGAGCGCATATTTAGCCGGTTTAGGAGTGCTTTCCGGAGAGAGCATCCTTTTTACCCGATAATTGCTGCAACCAGGCTTTCGCAGGTTTTTGTGATCATCATACATCTGGATAGAGGTTTACTCCACCCAAAAATCATCGGCCTATAAAACAGGGATAATTGATGTAATTCATATCATCGATACTAGTTTTCAGGTTTTTTGAAATGCGCAATACGATCTGCGGTTAAAGGCCTGAGTTTCTATTAATAAAAAAAAATTTGTAGATTCAATGGGATAAGAGATCATAATTTGTTGCAATTTAATCCTTTTTAAACCGTGCGGGAACAGCCAAGCAGCCGCCACAGCCAGTTGGCATAATACCAGCCGTGGTTTCCACCGATCCATTCAAACGCTGTGTATACCTGTTCCGGTCGTGCAATTGAGAGGTGCGTCTCTGCTCGATGAACATGCCCTCCACATCTCTATGGTTTACCCCCGGCTCAAGACCTTTCTGTGCTCCAACCCGCAGGGCTTCAACCTCGCCTGATCCATCACGCTTCAGCGCAAGTTGGATAGCCTCTTTATACGACAACAGAATTATGTTGAAATCTTCCATTGCGCTGGGATCATACACGATCACCTCATCGCGCGGGCCCTCGATCAGCGGGCGCACATACGAAGCCGGAAGGGGAGTAATGAAATTGACCCATATGGAGGACAGGTGTGGTGTCAGTACCGGGATGGGGATCAGGTACCTTTTGAGGTGGCGGGCTTCTGCATAGACCTGCATCACCTTGCCGTAAGTCATCACATCCGGTCCCCCGATTTCATAAAACTGGCTGGTTGACTTGGGTTCGGTCAGCGAGCATATCAGATAATCAAGGACATTTTGGATGGCGATCGGTTGGCAGTGGCTTGAGACCTACCTTGGTGTGGTCATCACCGGAAACTGCTCCGTTAGGTATCGGATCATCTTGAACGACATGCTGCCATGCCAGATGATGATCCCCGCTCGGAATTCAATGATGGGCACACCGCTAGTGCGTAAAATATCTCCCACCACCTGGCTAGATTCCAGGTGCGGTGATAAGGTCATCTCGCATTCTTCTAACCAACCCAGGTAAATGATGCGTTGGATACCCGCCTAGCTCGCTGCATTGCCAAAATATTACGCAGCCTGTTCATCCAGCTTTATATAGCCTGTCTTTCCATGAGACATTGAGTGGATCAGGTTGTAAGCTATATCATGGCCAGGTATGACCTTCTTCAGGCTCTCTAGGTCAAGTGCATCTGCCTTGAGGATCCTTACGTTGCTCCAGTTATAGCGCTCCAGCCGCCGCGGGTCGCGTGCCAGGCAGGTCACCTGGTGCCCCAGGGTCACCAGCCGTGGTACCAGCTTGCTCCCGATTGTGCCAGTCGCTCTTGTTACCAAAATGTTCATACCTGTGTTTCCAATCCTTAGCCTTTTTATTCCTGGATGACTGTTTTCTTATAAACTTTATGATTTCTATAAAAATAATTGAATTATCACATAAAATCATATAGGCTGAAGGGTGTGGTCCTCTAGTTTATGTAAATCTGGATTGCTCGTTCTATTTGATGCTCAGAAAGAATTGTGCCGGGATGCCACCTTATTTTGTTGGTGGAGGCGTTCTCAAAAACCAGGCTATGATCAATCAGATTAAGAATCCCATTTTTATTGGCATGATCGAGCAAAAGGAAACAACCAACATTCTAGGTGAGGTTTCTGGCTGAGAATTCGATTTTATTGATCACTTCAACATCCTCTTTTCGGCGCAGATTTCTTTACCTCAAGATTTTAACATCACGCTTCAATCGGCGGTTTTCCTTTTCACCCACTGGATGAAGACATGAACATGATTAACGAATCTTGAATAATTCAAAAAAGGAGGCAAGAAGCGATGATTTAGGTTCAAAAATGATAAAAAAATGACCTAAATAGCCTCATTTTGCCTAAAATTATGGCTGTTTTCTAAATAAGCTCTTCTTTCTCTAATAAGGCGACATAGATTCCGGGGTACATATTATGTTCGTCGGACTCTTACTGACAAAGCGAAAGCAGCCAGGGCATATGTGGCAACTGCCAGGATAAGGCAAGCCAGGATGCTGATGCCAATCGCCCTGGCATCCCACCCCGAGTTGAGCAGTGAACGCATAGCTTCCATTACATAGGTAATGGGATTTAGTTTCGCCGCCACTGCCAGCCAACCTGATAACAATGCCAGCGGAACGAATGTCGGTGCTAGGAAGGTCAGTGGGAAAAAGAGGAATGACGCACCTTGTGTGGCTGCAGCACTACCGCTTCCCAGGGCTGCCGAGACGGTGAAACCGGCGAACCCTATACCCAGTAATATGCCTAAACCGATCACCACTAACAGACCCGGGAATCCAGTGGCAGGTTTTAGACCCAATAGTAATCCAACTGCGACGACGATTGCTGATTGGATTCCCAGGATCACAGCTCCTGCCATGATAGGTGCCAGCAATAAAGCTGCCCGTCTGACCGGGGTCAGTAGCAGCTTATCAAAATAACCGCGCTCGATATCCCTCACCAGGTTCTGGGCTGCTATGCCTGATCCTGATAATGACCCACTCACGATAGACAGTGGCAGGATAAAGCCCAGGTAGCTGCCTCCGATACCGGGAATGAAACTGGAAGCCTTCCCAAGCGTGGACTGGTAAATGACCAGGAAGAAAATACTGATCGCCACAGGCGGGAGTAATGCTTCCGGTGTGCGCATGATAGTTGTCAATGAGCGTATTATTAGTAAAAATACTTCTACAGGCAGTGAAAGGGTATTTCTCTTATTTGGTTTTATGATCGCTAATTTACTAGCTTGTGTCTCCATGATTACTTTCCCTCCGTACGTCGGCTTGGACGAGATGATTTTGGATTGGTGGCTTCAGATGCAACCAAACGCTGCCCGGTGACCTGCAGAAAAACATCATCGAGAGTTGGTTGGGTCAGAGTCAGGGAAATTGGCGCAATTCCGGCTACTTGCAGCTGGTTAATCACTGTTGGGATAGACTCTGTTGCCTTGCCCAGATACAGCCGCACTGTGTCACGATCCAATTGGGTCCGGTTTCCCATACTTTCCACCACAGTTTTCCCTTTCTCAGCCATCTCTGGTGTCGCAAATACCAGGTTGATCGATTCTTCACCCATTGAAGCTTTGAGTTTAGCCGGCGTGCCCTCCTTGGCGATTTTCCCATTTACGATAATCGCAATGTTATCCGCCAGCTCATCGGCCTCTTCAAGGTATTGGGTGGTGAGGAAGATCGTGATGCCTAGCTCACGGTTCAGTCGGCGAACCTCGTTCCAAACATCCCTGCGGCTGACCGGGTCAAGCCCGGTGGTGGGCTCATCCAGGAATAGCACCTTAGGTTCGTGCACCAGCGCCATAGCCAGATCGAGCCGGCGGCGCATTCCACCGCTATATGTCCCTACGCGCCGATCTTCTGCATCAGAAAGTTGTACTACTTCCAGCAGTTCACGTGCCCTTGCCGTAGCTTCCTGCTTGCTGGCACCAAAGAGCCTGCCCTGCAGGATAAGCAATTCCATCGATTTCATGAGCGGGTCGATTCCTATATCCTGCAAAGCCACACCTGCCACACGCCGTACTTCGGTTGCCTGTGTGACAACATCGAAGCCGCCGACGTAAGCTTTCCCTGCAGTCGGCAGTGCCAGGGTAGTCAGGATTTTGATGGTTGTGCTTTTTCCAGCTCCGTTTGGTCCCAGGAAGCCGAAGATCTTGCCTGCCTCCACCTGAAAGCTGACACCCTGGACAGCTGTTACATTGCCTGGGTATGTTTTCTTTAATTCATCGACGATAATCTCGCGATCGTTCATAATATTCTCCTTCATTCTTCCTGATAGTTCATATATTCATAAATAGTTAAATTCCTTTACTCCATTTTCGATAGATCAGCTTATCCCTCTGATCCATCAATTTATTTGATGCACCTTGGATATGTGAGTCTTTGTTTGGGCTTTGACGGATCAGTTCAGGGGCATTTCATCAGAAATTTTTTTTAGTTTTTGTATTTCTTTCTTCTGTAATTTGTCTTTCAAGATTGCATTTATTAATGTTGGGTTATATACTTATCGATCCACTGGTTGATTGGATTACCATGCTTGCCAAGCACAGCGTGCACACAACGGCTGTATGCACCCAGGTAGGATCGCAATTGTTCAGATGGGAGATGATGGCTGGTCAGCAAACCAGCGATCCAGGTCAGCTCGCCTTCCATGAATGCAGGATCGCCCAAGTCCAAAGCCGCGGCTAGCCTGGTACCAAAAAAAGTATTGACCTCTGCAATGGTCCCGATCTGGACGCCATCCTTTTGCAAGGCTGTGTAAAGCTCTTTCTCAATCAATGTCTGGGAAAGACGGAAACTCTGCGCCAGCAGCTTGTATTTCTCATCAAATTCGATTGGAGATAGGGTTGCGGGTGACTGGATTAACTGTTCGATCTTGTCCACTGCTGCCTCGAGACTCTCTCCCAGGAAGGTGGCTGTGATGCGTTGGCGAAGTGCAGGAATGCGATTAAAAATCAGTCCACCGTAGGCCAATGGGATGTGACGTTCATAGAGTGCCAGAGCCGCCGTAGATAGGCTGGCAGCATTGACTAACTGTTGGGCAGAGAGCACAACCAGGTCAGGATGGATGGTACCGATGGCTGTATCCATTTGCTCAAGCGGAATATCCGCCCCCAGATATACGACCTTCAAGCCTTTGCGTTGCAGGAAGAGGCTGAGCATGATGGCTGGGAAGGTATGCATCTCGCCTACGGAGCAGCCAACCAGAACGGTCTGCGGGCGTGTGGGTTGAGGGGCAGCGCTGAGCAAGGCTTCAAGGCGGCGGATAGCCAGTGCAGATGCGAAATGTTCCTGCTGGACAGATACCCTGCCGAGATACCATTGTTCCCCAATGATGTTTAATCCCTGTCGAAGGATGGCGCTGCAGGCTTTTTCGGCCGGGTATAGGGCAAAACCCTGGTTCAACGCATCATCTGCCTTGGCGGTATCGAAAGCCAGGCAACCTTCCAGCCATTGTTGTCGTAGGACCTCGATACTCATCCCGTCAGGCAGGGAAAGGGATGGAGAGGCTCTCATCTCGGCAACATCCTGCAGTGGTTCACGCCCGGCAGCTATCGAGTCTTTCCACAATTGGACCGCCCGGCTGATGCTGAGGCCCTCAGCCTGCTTGGTCTTCAGCCATTTTATGGTCGCGATGTCATAATCCGAATAAAGCCGCTGCCGGCCAGCGGTGCGCTGGGGGTGAGGTAGATCGTAACGCCTCTCCCAGGCACGCAAAACATCAGCTTTAAGGCCTGTCTCCTTCAAAACGACCCTCAGGTTATAAACTGGATTATGATTGATCATCTCTCACTTCCATTTATAGTTAGTTCAACTTAATAAAGAATATACCAGATTGTCGATAATATGTCAATATTTAGTCTATATAATCTTGACAATATATCGATTTTCTTGGTATACTAGATCTAAACAAGAGTGAAAATGAATGCACTGGAACAATTCAATAAACAGAAATACCTGAACCTGGAAACCTTCCGCCGGAATGGTGAAAGCATGAAAACGCCGGTCTGGTTTGTGCAGGATAAAAAAACCCTCTATGTGCAGACCGTAGCCAGCTCTGGCAAGGTTAAACGCATCCGCAACAATGGGAGCGTCAATATCACGCCCTGCAAGATGGATAGCACGCCCACCGGCTCCTGGGTCACGGCCAGCGCCCGCGAGGTCACTGGTGCGGAGATTGCAAATAAAGTGAACCGTTTACTGGAGCAGAAATATGGCCTGATGAAAAAAATGTTTGCCTTACAAGCCAGGTCGCAGGTTCGCAAGGATACTATTTTGGAAATTAGTCTAGTCGAAGTAGAAAAATAATGAAAAACACCCTTCGTCAAATCAGTATGGTGGTCGTCGCACTGGAGACCATCGTGATCAACATTTTGGTTGACGCACTGCCCATCAACGGTCTGGGCACTGGCGCGATCTCAGACAGCAAGTTGTGTTGACGAGTTCCTCAATAACCAATCGTGAACTCACAGTATACAAACACTGCTTGAGGTAAAGGGAGTCCTATGATGGGCTGGATCGCAATGGTCTTGGGTTCTTTTTTGTGTGGATCTCTACCGTTTTCTGTATGGTTGGGAAAGTTATTCTTGAATGAGGACGTGCGAAATTATGGAGATGGGAATCCAGGGGCAGCCAATGTGTTCCGATCGGGGAGCAAAGTCCTAGGTTTATTAGCTCTTATTTTGGATGTCTCCAAGGCTGCAGTACCGGTTGGGTTGTCTTATTACAATTTGGGTATCCGCGGAATTCCGATGATTCTCATTGCCATTGCACCCATACTTGGGCATGTTTTTAGTCCATTTCTGAGATTCCGTGGCGGTAAAGCGATTGCGGCAACCTTGGGTGTTTGGATTGGATTGACAATATGGAGAGCTTCATCGGTTGGTGTCATCGGGACCGTGCTTGGAATCATTCTAATGACTAGCGCAGGTTGGGCGGTCATGCTGGGATTGGTGATGATCTTGATCGCATTGATATTCTGGATGCCTGATCCTTTGCTGCTGATGGTGTGGGTGAGTGAAACGATCATCCTGGCATGGACACACCGAAACGACCTACGGCAAAAGCCGGCCCTGCGTCCCTGGTTGACCAGGAGTTTCCTCTCCAAGCGCTGAAAAAATATGGCTGATTATTTCACTCACGGGATAATTGTGAGTTTTATCTATTTTCAAGCTGTGGTTCTGATCATCGTCTTGAGCAATATCATTCTCCTTCATCGTGGCCGGCGTCAAAATGAACCGATGAACTATCCTTCCGTCTCCATCCTTGTGCCAGCGCGCGATGAAGAAAAAAGAATCAGCGCATGCATTCAGTCTCTCCTAGGTCAAGATTATCCCACCTATGAAATCATTGTGTTGGATGACCAATCGAGCGATGATACAGCAGGAATTCTACAGCGCATCGGAATTGATTATCCTAGATTAAAGATTTTGGCAGGCACCCCACCTCCACAGGGATTTACTGGTAAGAACTGGGCTTGCGCCCAATTGATTCAACATGCCCAAGGTGAACTACTATTGTTTACGGATGCTGATACGATATTTCAGCCACAGGCTCTTAAGGAAGTCGTAAGTGCCATGTTGGAGGAGCAAGCAGACTTAATCACGGGTTACCCGCGGCAACTAATGGAGAGCTGGGGAGAACGCTTGCTTGTACCTTTCTTTTTGTGGGCTGTGGTGTGTTTTACACCATTATGGTTAGCCTATCGCCTCAGAATACCCAGCCTATCCAATGCAGTCGGTCAGATGATGCTTTTCCGGCGTAAAGCTTACCAAAAGGTGGGCGGGCATGCAGCCCTGGGAGAGGTGATCGTGGAAGATATAGCGCTGGCACGGAACATCAAGAGAGCTGGCTTACGTTGGCGGGTGGTGAATATCACGGATCTAATCTCCTGCCGTATGTATCTTGGTAGCCAGGAGGCATTTATTGGATTTGCCAAGAATTTGTTCGCCACTTTTGATTTTCGCCTGGGCGAATTCTTGTTTGTATACCTCTGGTTGGGGGCATTGTTCTTGGAGCCATTGATTATTTTGGCTTTCAAGCTGTTCGGGATTGCTCCCTCCGCATCTTACTTCGAATTATCAATCTGCATCGGTCTCTCAGTACTGATGTGGTGCATTCCCTACTGTGAGTTGAAGTTACCCCTCATCCTCGGCTTAATCTATCCTATTACGATTATAGCCAATGAAGGTGCTGCCTTAAAATCTCTAGTGTTTAGCCTATCTGGACGATTGTCTTGGAAAGGTCGTCCAATTCCCCGGCCGAAGTGGAAGTGGCTGTAAATCCCTGATAAAAAAGATCAATGCTGTATGAAATATATGATCAATGACTAATTCTTCATATACTCTGTGAAGAGTTTCTTTAGTTTACGAGGAATGGTATTGTTGAAATTAACAGGTAACTAATCGGATCGCCTATCCTTGCTTCATACTGCGGGTAAAGAGTGGGTACAAATCGGGTACTAATATGCTAAAACAGCATATTGATTTTGGGTGATATTAGACGTAAAAGATGTCAAATTTTCCCTTTTCGACTGCATTTTTATCTATCGCACTGAAGAAGCCGCGGGTTCGAATCCCTCCGAGTCCACCTAGCTAACCTAAGAAATGGTCTCGCTTGGGTCGATATTCTCTCTAACCATAGATTCGCTGAAACTCCTAACTGATAGTGGATATATGGCTAACAATCACCAGGGTTATCACCGTTTGGTTATGACCTATTTTAAACAATACTTAAATTTGGTAACATTATCATTGGGTAAGCAGCGTGTAAGAAAATCCGGGTAATTAAAATGCGAATATGCGGGACAATTGTCCCTCCAGCAACGGGACATCTGCCTATCGGCTCTGAAGCAATAACCTTGTATGATAATCATAGCCTGAGCAACGAAACACGGTCTCTACCGGGCCCAGGCATCACGCTCATGGTTTGTAAGGCGTAATCAAACGCTACTCACACGTTGGCCGGGACACTCCAGCTGGAGATTAGTACCTGCCTATTTTTTTAACCACTCATCAATGGAGGTTGCCATGATCAACGATGTCGTTCTCGATGGGATTATCATCAGGATTTGAAAAACTGATACGAGCGGATGACCTTAATAGCCAGGAATGAGTGTAGATATGAGTGCTACATGCGTATTGTGGGTAAGAGCCTGCTTGAATTGCGAGCCGCTGTTTTCGTTCCTGGATGGTTTACGCGTTAGCATCAGGCATAGCTTTTGGATGAGTGAACAAAGTATAGAAGTGAATACTTGTGACATGGGGGAAGATTTGGGATATACAGTGACAGAAGTCAAAATCGCTTTTCCGATGTCCCACAAGGTCTTGACAAGTTCTGAGGAGGATATACAATGATAGATAAGCGATTGAGAAATGAGATCGCTCAGTGTAAACTGATCATCTCAGGCGCAGAGCACTTGCACTTTTACAGTACTATCAATAGTTTTGTTAAGTCCGGCAGTAAGTGCAGCTTAGGCTACATGGGGGACTTATAAGCTGCTGAGAGGATACCCACCCTCTCCGCCTCACGGCGATCTATTAGCTCCACCG
>Ga0153915_10007806_pt1 | contig 10132 bp, 12 predicted proteins | sample Opewatmetagenome_2_FD_107003 | JGI IMG/M metagenome (GOLD analysis project Ga0153915, IMG submission 107003) | Freshwater wetland microbial communities from Ohio, USA - Open water 3 Core 3 Depth 3 metaG | ecosystem: Environmental > Aquatic > Freshwater > Wetlands | place: USA: Ohio, Lake Erie... | reverse complement strand
TCCAGGACGGCCTCCGGCAGGTCATCCTCGACCCGGACCGCAAGACGTCCGGCTCCGTCGTCAGCCACGGCCATATGGACCACCTGACCTCGGGCGGCGTGATGACGCCGGAGACCCTGGAAGTGCTCCGCGCCCGCCGCGGCTCGGGGACGGGGACGGAACTGCCCTACAACCGGACCATGGACCTGAACGGCTTCTCGGTCACGCTCAAGGATGCGGGCCACGTGTTCGGTTCCGCCATGGTCCGTGTGGACGACCTGCTCTACACGGGGGACTTCAACCCGGAGGGCGGGGCCACATGCGGCAAGGCGATCCCGGAGAAGGTCCACAGCCTCGTCGTCGACGCGACGTACGGGAAGCCGGGGTTCAACTTCCCCGACAAGAGCATGGTCGAGGCGGACCTGTTGAACTGGCTCGAGATGGAGCTCGCGGACGGGCCCGTGGCCCTCGGCGGCTACGTGTTCGGCAAGAGCCAGGAGCTCATCGCCCTCGTGAACCGACTCGGGGTCGAGGTGGCCGTCGCGGACGGCATCGCGGACCTGGCGGACATCTACGTGCGGCACGGGGTGAAGCTCGAGTACCGGCGGCTCTCGAACCTCGCGGAGTCGGAACGCCGCGATCCGAGGGTGTACATTCTCCCGCCGGGCTGGCTCCGCCCGCCCCTCGAGGAGAGCGTCTCGTGGCTCGGGGGGCTGCGCCTCCGCTCCGCCTACGTGTCGGGATGGACGGCCTTCTTCGACTTCACCCGCCGCTACGGCCTGGACGCCCAGTTCCCCCTGAGCGACCACGGGGACTTCGACGACATCATGGCCTTCATCGAGGCCTGCGAGCCGCAGGTCGTCTATCCGGTCTTCAGCCACGCCTCGGACCTGGCCCGTGCCGTGGACCGGAGGCTGCACATTCCGGCGGTCCCGCTCCGAGAGAGGTGAGGTCATGCAGAGCGCGGAAGAAGACCACATCGTCATGGTCAAGCTGTCCGACGGCGAGGACGTCCTTCCGAGCCTCGAGTCCGCGGCGCGCAAGCACGGCATCGACAGCGGCGCGGTCCTCTGGGGCATCGGCATGCTCCAGGACTTCGAGATCGGTTTCTTCGGTCCCCAGGGCTACGAGAAGAAGTCCTTCGCGGGACGGCACGAGCTCATTGCGTTCCATGGCAGCATCGCCATGCGGGCCGAGCCCAAGTTCCACCTCCACGTGGCGGTGGGCCAGAGGGACCACACCGTGGTGGGCGGACACCTCTTCCGGGCCAAGGCATGCGTGGTCAACGAGATCTGCATCGAGCGGTTCGAGGCGATCCGCTTGAATCGCGTGCCCAACCCGAAGACGGGCCTCAACGAGCTGGAGATCGGTTGAGCGGGCGGCCGCGCCTCAGGGCTCCGCGGCCGAGGGCGCGGTGCGCGGCGGTCCCGACCCTCCGGGGTGGCGCAGCGTGAACAGGTAGGCCCCGAGGGCGACCAGGGACAGGATCGCGGCAATCTCGAAGGTCAGGGCGTAGCTCCGCGTTGCGATGAATCCGCCGAGGATGGGACCCACGATGGAGGACAGGCTGGTCACGCTGTTGAACCAACCGCCCGCGGTCCCGGTCTCCGTATTCTCCTCCGTGATGAACTTGAGCGACCCCACGTAGAGAGTGGCCCAGGAGAACCCGAGGACGATCTGGGTCGCCATCATGGACCAGAAGTCCCACGCGGCGAGGAAGAGCACGAACGTGGCGAAGGATCCCAGGAGGCCCGCCACGACGAGCGTGCGGCTGCCGTAGCGGTCGATCCGTTGCATCACGACGAACTGGACGAACGGATTGAAGGCGTTGATGAGCCCGATTTCCAGGACGTCGAGGTGGAGGACCTCCGCGAGGTAGATGGGGAAGATCCCCCAGATCATGTTAGCTCCCGTGTGGCGGATGAACATCATCGCGTAGACGGGGATGTTCCGTCGGAGGACCTTCCGCGGGAACAGGGGGACGCGCATGCCGCCCGCGGCATCCGAAGGAGCAGCGGTGGCGAGGTAGAATGCCAGGAACCACGCCCCCGAGGCGAGCGCGAAGACCTGCCAGTACACGCCAGGGTCGATCTGGGCGACTACGCCCGCAAGGCCGTTGCCCAGGGCCCAGCCCAAGGACCCCCACGAGGAGAACTTGCCCATGAGGGAGTCCGCGGTCTTTGCGTACGCGAGGAGCGCCGCGGGATACATCCCCACGCAGAAGCCCAGGAGGGAGCGGCTCACGAGCAGCGTCCACGGGTTCACTGCGAACGGCTGGGTGAGGCACGTGCCCGCGGAGAGGAGAAGTCCCGCCCGGAGGATCCGTCGCACGCCCTGGACGTCCGCCGCGCGCCCGAAGAAGATGGACGCGAAGATCGTGAACGCGTTGTACGCGGCCACGATGAAGCCGACGTCCTCCAGGCTCGCGCCGTTCTGGACCGCGTACAGGGGGATGAAGAGTCCCGCGGCGGAAGCGGCCGCGTTGGTCAGGAAGTTGATGTGCCGGGGACGCGGCCGCACGGGGTCACGACCCGACCTCAGGGGGCGGGGCGATCACCATCCGAGTCGCTCGAGTTCCCGGTCCTTCTTGGTCGCCTTGCGGAACGCGCGGTAGTGCTCCCGGCAGAGCTGGACGCGGCGGAAGTCCGCGGTCAGCGATTTCCCCGGCAGCGCGTCCTTCGCCTTGTCCACGGCCACGGAACGGACCGCATCCTGACCGCAGCCGGAGACGCCGCACACCTCCTTCTTCGCGGGCATCGGTCCGGGCGATGACACGTCCCGTATAAGAAATTCGCCGCTCAGTCTCCGGAGCGGCGGAACATGACGGCCGCGGCGATGGACACGACGAACACGGCCGCCGCCATGGCGAACAGCGTGGGTCCGTCCAGGCCTTGGGGCGCTGGGAGGGCGATGCTCTCGATTCGCAGGGGCGTCGCGCTGAGGTCGGGAAGAGAGACCACGAGGACCGTCGCGTTCATCGCCAGCAAGGCAAACGAGGCGGTGCTCGGGGTTCCCGGGAGGGAGTACAGCGACCCCACGGGGTCCGCGGCCTGCGGGATGTCTAGGCCGTTCTCGGTGACCACGAGGCGGTGGTGCGCATCGGCGGGCATGGTCTTCGGGTCGAACGCGAGGATGACGACCCCGCTCCGGGGTTCCGCCACTCCGAGATCGATCTCCGCCTGTCCGTATCCCACGTGGCTGCTCGTGGCCGCGAGTCCCATCTGGTACTGGGCCGAGTTCTCGAGCCAGCCGCCGTCGCTCATCGCGACGAGGTCGTACTCCGCGGCAAGGCGTCCCGAGGCGAAGGCCTCCAGGACCGCGGTCCGCGCGGGCGCATGCTCCGCGAACGCGGGGACCGCACGCAGGGCGAGGTAGTCCTCGGCCTGAAGGTCCGCCGTGACCGTGGTCCCGTTGACCGAGAGATTTCCGCGGCCCACGATGAGCCGTCCGTGGTTTCCGCCGACGGCGAACGCGAGGCTCGAGTGCGGCCAGGCCGTCGCGTGGGACACGATCAGGTCCGTGGTCCCCGTGGGGAAGTGCAACGCGACGGTGCGCGTCTGTCCCTGGCTCCGGACCTCCAGGAGCGCCATGGGCTCATCGTGGACGACAAGGCTCACCGCGGACGCGGAGGCGTGGAAAGTTGCGCCGGAGATGAAGGGCGTCGAGGTCGGCGCGAACCCGGCAATCTGGATCGTGTCCACCAGGAGGGACATGTTCGTGCCGTTGACTGCGAAATAGCCCACGATGGCTCCCGTCCTCTGGGAGAAGTCGAACGCGACGAACGGACCCGAGACGAGTTGACCATCCCACGTGAACGGCGCAAAGAGGTTGCTCGCCTCGCTGCGTTGCAAGGCCTCGGCCGTGGGGAGGTCTGCATCCATCGCCTTCAGCGTGCTCGGAGCCACCGCGGCTCCCGGCGCGGACGGCGCGGCGGCTGCATGGAGGTGGGCGGAACCCACGAGGAGGGCGACCGGGAGGAGCGTGAGCGCGACCAGGGCCGTGGCGGTTCTGCGGAAGCGCCATCGCGCACGCCATCGGAATCGCATCTCTCCTTCACCGCCAAACCCGCGCTAAATGGCTTTTGGTGCGGCTTCCGGACGCGTTAGGACGGCTCTCGAACCTGGGCAATGGCACCCTCGATGCCGCCGAGCGTGCGCCTTCGACGGCCGTACGACAAGGCCTTTTAGCCTGGGAATCTATCAGTGGGCGAGAATGGGTCCTCTCGATGCCTTCCTTCGCGTCGCCTTCGTGGGTTTCGCGGCCATCCTGGCGGTGGTCTCCGTGAAGTCCTACGTGCGACACCGAGAACGGCGTCTGCTCCTCCTGGTGACGGCCTTCGGGCTGTTCCTCGTGGAGGGCGTGTGGCTCGTCATGGAGATGGCCCTCTCCTGGAGCTCGTCGGTGGGACCGGAGTGGGTCGGGCTGAACCTGGCCGTCCTCGTGTCGCTGTACCTCGCGCTCCTGCGGTGATGCCATGACCGAAGGCCTTGAGTTGGAGAGTCGCCGCAGGATCTACGAATACCTCGTGGCCAACCCGGGGGTCCACCTGCGCCGGATCGGGCAGGCCCTAGGCATGTCCACGGGCATGCTCTCGTACCACCTCATGTACCTCGAGCGGGAGGGCATGCTCAAGTCGGAGACGGACGGCCACCGCAAGCGGTATTTCATCGCCCGCGCGTTCATGGAGGCCCAGCGGCGAATCCTCGGCGTCCTCCGCCAGGGGGTCCCGAGGAAGATCGTCGTGGAGATCCTCCTCCACGGCGAGCGCACGTTCTCCGAGCTGCGCCTGGCGACCGGCGTATCGAAGTCCACCCTCTCCTACCATCTTCAGAAGATGATGGTGCGGGACCTGCTCCTCCGGTACCGCAGGGAGCGGGAGAGCGTGTTCGCGATCAAAGACATGGCGGAGGTCAGCCGCCTCTTGGTCGCGAACCGCCAGAGCTTCCACGACGATGCGGTCGACCGCTTCGCGGACCTGTGGACCAAGTTGCGCCCGTGAGCCGACCTCTGGGGCCTAGTCGTTCTTCATGTACTCCCGCAGCAGGCAGGTCGCGTACGCGCCCCGCGTGAGTTCGACCGACACGTCGAGCGCGCCCGCATCGACGTGCGCTTCGAGCGAGCGGAGGGGCGCGAGAATCTCCCTCCGGGTCCCCCGGGACGAGATGCGCGGGATGTCGGGGACGATGAAGTCCTCGGGACGCAGGTGCTCCTTCGCGACGACCTCCGTCTCGATTCGCCCCATCTCTCCTTCGGCGAAGCGGCTCTCCGAGCCGTAGAGGACCGCGCTCACCCAGGCCTTCCCCTCGCGGCACCGCCCCGCCACGCGCTCCAAGTTGTCGGCCGAGACCTCGATGGTCCGCTCCCGGTCCGGCAATCCCCGGCGATCCGCAGGAAGGACCAGGTCGCCGTCCACGGGCTCGTGGATGGGGAGTCCGCGGCGCATGCGCTCGCTGAGGATGAGGTTGTAGAGGTACGACTGGTAGGCGTGGACGAACATGATCAGCAGGTTCAGCGGGAGGACTCGGAGCGCACCCACGTAGTCATTGGGATGGGTGGCCAGGTGGCTCAGGAGCGCCTTCTCGAACGTGTAGTTCCGCGGGTACGTGTGGAGGGCTTCCTTCACATCGCCGGTCTTCGCGAGCGTGGCCCGCACCTCGTACGACTCCGGGTCCTCCCCCGGAATCGGGTTGGCCACGTACGTCTCCACGGCGTCCCGGAACGCGCCCCGGACGATGTGCTTCCCGACCAGGTGGGTGACGGGCCGGACCGAGCCGAACCGCTGGATCCCGAAGAAGTTGGGGAATCCCCCGAAGACTCGCAGCGCGGCCGTGGTCTGCTCGGCGATCGAGGCTGCCTCCGGGTCGTCGACGCGCAGGTCCCGCACGACGATCCGGAAGCGGTTGCCCACGAGGTCGCCGATCTCCAGCGGTCTCCCCGTCGCGAACGCGTCCAGCACTTCGATGTCCTTCACGCGGAGGGCGCGCAGCGTCTCCGGCGGCACGCCTTCGAACGTGAAGAGCTGCGTGGTGACCGCGCGTTTGTCCTTGGTGCCCGCGAACCCGATCCGTCGGCGGGAAATGTGGAGACTCTTGGCAAGCTGCCGGACGAGGCGGTTCGTCTCCCATTCCCTGACGCGCAGCGTGGCCGTCGTGTATCGGCCCTGCGGGTCCGGCTCGGGCGGGGAGGAGACCTCCTCGACGACGAAGTCCTCCGCAGACGCCTTGAGCGTGCCTCCGACGCCCGGCGTGGTGGTCAGGTAACCCTCGATGCCGAGCTCCCGCTCCATACGCCTACGCGAGCTCCTTCTCCAGGAGTTTCCTCGCGCCCGCGTATTCATCCGCGAGTCCCTTCGCGGCGCGCTTGAGTGCCGCCTGGGGCGAGCCCTTCTTCGTGCGCACCGTGAGGACGGGCTTGTCCAACTGGGGATGCCCGCTGTAGTACAGGGCGTCCGCGACGTCCTCATCCTTCAGGAGGGCGGTGAGGAGCGGCTGGATGAGCGTCTCGTCCGGGTTGGTGACCTCGACCCGGATGGAATCCTTCTGCTTCTCGAGGAGGCGAAGCTGCATCGCCCGCTGCTCAGGGGAAGCCGCCATTTAAGCTTTTGCGGACGCGGGTCCCCCCACATCGGGGCGTACGGTCTAAGTCCTCTGCCACCATGCCGCGCCGGGAAGCGACTATGCGGCCACCGTCGCCATCCGGTACCGACGCCACCGTCCGCCGAGCGAACCCCACCGACGCCGCGCCCATTGCGGCGATCTACAACGACGCGGTCGAAGAGCGCGTGGCCACCTTCGAGACGGAGCCTCGGAGCGAGGCCGCGATGCGCGCGTGGATCGAGAATCACGACGAGCGCCACCCCATCCTCGTCGCGGAGCTCCCTCCGGAGACCGTCGTGGGGTGGGCGTCCGTGTCCGAGTACCGGCCGCGCAGCTGTTACGCCGGGGTGGGGGAGTTCTCCGTCTACGTTGCGCAGGGGCAGCGCGGTCGAGGCGTCGGGAGGATGTTGCTCGCAGCCCTCGTCGAGGAAGCGGGCCGTCAGGGGTACTGGAAGCTCGTGTCCCGCATCTTCCCCTCCAACCTGGCGAGCCGCGCGCTCTGTAAGCGTTGCGGCTTCCGCGAGGTCGGCGTCTACGAGAAGCACGGCAGGCTCGACGGAAACTGGCTCGACACACTGATTGTGGAGCGTCTCATCCCGGAGAACCTGGTGTGACTCCCCGACGGTCGCGGACTCAGCCAGGCCCGCGCATGCGAACGAACCCGGACCCGATCCGGGATCGAGCCATCCGAACGTGGTAGGCGATGTCCCACCAGATCACACCCAGCGCGACGGCGACGAAGATCCAAGCTCCGGGTCCGTAGCTCGGGAGGTCGGACAGGACGAGTCCCAGGACGACGAATGCGACGGAGGCGATGGTGCCCAGGACCACGAGAAGGGCCGTCCGCGGCTTCATCGACCGCCCGCGAGGCGCCCGCGGCGGCTTAAGCATGTCGAACCCGCGAAATTAGATATCGAGGGTGTCTCTATCCGTCTCGATGACCCCGCCGGGACCGGGCGACGCGAGCAGCTTCGAGGACGACGCGCCGGGGCTCCTCGAGGAGATATCGAGGATGCGGCGGAAGTTCGCGGACCTTCCCGGGGCGCTGAGCGGGGACCTCGACCGGTTCCGGGAGCGGATGGACCGACTCATCCGGGAGTCCGAGGTGGACAACTACCGCCAGATCCGGATCTTCCTCCGGGACGTGGACGATATCGCTGCGGACCTCCGCAAGGCAGCCGCGGAGAAGCGCCTCATCCCGAAGCACGTCGCGATCCTGGATGCGAGCCTCCGCAAGGCAAGGAAGCGGGACTTCTACGGCGCTCGCAAGGTGTGGCACAAGCTCGACAAGATCGTCGAGCAGTCCTCGGGCCTGCGCCAGCTCCAGAGCGAATACCGGGAACGCTACCGGGTCGTCGAGGCGCGGATTCGGGAGCTCCGGAAGCGGATCGAGCATCTCGAGCGCGTGCCCAAGCCGGCGGCGTCGCCGCGGGAGGCGGACGCCTTCGTCGCCGGCGTCGACGCGTTCAACAAGGCTGCGGAGGCGTCCTATCTCGACTTTCTGGCCCGCGCCCGATCCGACGTCGCCATCCCACTGCTGCTCGACACTTGCCAGCACCACGGCGTGGGCATTCCTGCCCCGCCTCCGGGGACGGATCCCGAGCCGCTCATCCACCTCCTCGCGGGAGCCGGTCCCGGCCACGACGAGATCCGGGCCCGCTCATTCTACGGCCTGCTCGAGCTTCCCGGCTACTCGGACGCGAAGCTCACCCACGTCTACGGCGATTCCCGGATGATTCGCACCGCGCTCGACGCGGCGTGGCCCTGGCTCAAGGCGATGCGCGATGACGAGCGGCGCTCCCTCCAGATCCTCTGGAGTGACGATGCCCAGGGTCTGCAGCGGCGCGCGGCCGCTCTCGTCGACTTCCTGGGACGCCTCAATGCGACGAGCGATGCGTTCTCCCAGGGCAAGGCGCTTCTCGCGCAACTCCAGGACGGCCGCTTCGCCAGACTCCAGTCCGCGGCACGTCTCTACGCCACGTACGGCAAGGACGCGGAGGCCAAATTCGACGGGCGCGCCGAGAAGGAGATCGAGTCCAACCGCAAAGAGGTCGCTTCCCTCCTCGCCGTGCTCAAGAAATTCCCCGATCCGGCAAAGGTGGAAGTGGGGGACGCGGACTAGGCGATCCGCAGCCCGCTTCCGTGCCCGACCGGTTCGGCTACTTGCTCAGGTATCTCCAGGAGAGCGCGATTCCGATGGCCGCGAAGACCGCGGCGAAAACTCCGAGGAAGAGGAAGTCGTTCGCCACGGAGGTCCAGTTCGGGGTGAGCAGGATAAGCTGTCGCGCCGCATCGGTCCCGTAGGTCACAGGGTTCATCTTGGCGATATCCTGGAGCCACGCCGGCATGAACGACGTCGGGAACAGGGCGTTGCTCGCGAAGAGGAGCGGCAGGTTCAGGAGGTTCATGATGGCCATCTGGGTCTCCCACTTGGTCGAGCGGATGGCGATGGCCACGAACAGCGCGGAAAGCCCGATGCTCATGAGGAAAAGCGCCGCGAACACGCCGAGCAGGTAGATCGGGTTGAAGCCCGGCGCGATGACGAGGCCCAGGAGGACCGCTGCGATGAGGACGATCCCCGCCTGAACCAGCGCGCGGATCACCGCGATGAACACCTTACTCAGGACGATGGAGCCCCGGCTCGCGGGGGTGCTCAGGACCTTGTTGAGGAACCCGAGCCTCCGGTCCCACACGATGGACATGCCGCTGAACATGGTCGCGAACAGGACCACGAAGGAAAGCATCCCGACCGCCATGTACGAGAAGTAGTCGGAGACGCCGAGGTAGGTCACCAAGGGGTTGGGCATGCCCGGAGGGAGGTTCGCCGGGATCAGGGCCCCCAGGTTCATGGCCTTCCCGAACAGCCCCATCCAGATGATGGGCTGGACCAGCGAGATGAAGAGGACGAAGGGGTTCTTGTACCACTTCTTGATCTCGCGCCCCGTGAGGGCCATCAAACCGCTCATGCTCTCGCCCTCCGTGTGATGACGCGCTGGCGGAACGCGTCCTCGCTGCTCCCTTCCTGATCCCGCATCGTCCGTCCGGTCCGGGCAAGGTACACCTCGTCGAGCGTCGGTTTCGCGATGGAGATCCTCGTGGCCTTGAGGTTGTGCGCACGGATGACGTCCAGGATGAGCGGCGCCGTCTCCTCGCCGCTGACCACGGTCAAGCGATATCCGCCGTCTACGGACCGAACCTGCTTCACGTTCGGGATCGCCTGGAGGGCCGCGGCCAGACCGTCTTCGGCGGGACGGTCCACATGGATCTCCACGATGTCGCCGCCGAGGGATTCCTTCAGCGCCGTAGGCGTGTCGAGGGCCACGATCTTCCCGTGATCGATGATCGCGATTCGGTCGCACAGGTTGTCGGCCTCCTCGAGGTAGTGCGTAGTCATGAAGAGCGTCATGTGGTACTTCTCCTTCAGGAGCCGGATGTAGTTCCACACGGCCGTGCGGGTCTGGACGTCCAGGCCCAGGGTGGGCTCGTCCAGGAACAACACCTTGGGCCGGTTGATGAGACCGCAGGCCAGTTCGAGACGTCGCCGCATGCCGCCGCTG
>Ga0153915_10007805_pt1 | contig 10133 bp, 12 predicted proteins | sample Opewatmetagenome_2_FD_107003 | JGI IMG/M metagenome (GOLD analysis project Ga0153915, IMG submission 107003) | Freshwater wetland microbial communities from Ohio, USA - Open water 3 Core 3 Depth 3 metaG | ecosystem: Environmental > Aquatic > Freshwater > Wetlands | place: USA: Ohio, Lake Erie... | reverse complement strand
TGATTTCGTAGCGGGGCGTTGAGGCAAGGAGCGGGCACGGCCCCGCCACGATTTATGGCGGGGAGCGACGCAGCCGAACCGAGCGCAGTTTTGCCGCGCCGGGGCAAAACAAGCGTCCCCGCGAGAAACAGTCCAAGACAGGCCCCGCGTAAGGTTGCAGGATCCTTGTTAAAGATTTACTCTTGACAATGTATCCTGTTTTGAGTACAATTGTACTCAAAATGGAGTCCATATGTTAGATAGCTTTTATATCGCAAAATCTAAAATCAGGCAAGGCTTGCTTGCGCTTTTCTTCACTAATCCTTCTGATGGGCATTATCTCAGGGAGCTCCAGCGTATTTTAGGATATTCTGCCGGTAGCATACGCAGGGAGCTTATCAGGTTTCAGAAAGATAATTTATTCGATACGCGAAAAACCGGTAACCTTCTTTATTACTTCCTTAATCAAAACCATCCTTTATTTAATGAATTAAAAAGCATTGTTTCCAAAACCGTTGGCGTAGAAGCAAGCCTAAGAAGCTCGCTATTATTAATTAAAGGGATAAAAATTGCCTTTATCTATGGTTCATTTGCTACCAAAAAAGAAAATTCTGCCAGCGATATTGATCTTATGATTATTGGAGGCCAGGATAACTCTTCTTTAAATGAGAAGATTTCCAGTTTAGAAAAGAGGCTAAAAAGGGAAATTAACCCTACTATTTACTCTTGGCAGGAGTATAAAGCGAGAAAGAGAGCTAAGGGTGGCTTTATTACGGATTTATTAAAGAGACCTAAGATAATGCTGATAGGCAAAGAAAATGAACTATAAAGAATCAAAAGAAATTCTTCTTAAGGATGGATTAATTAAGAGGTGTCCTCTTGATTATAAAGCTATTTTGAATTTATTAAAGCGCGCTTACGTTGATCTTAAGACTGCTAAAAGAAACTTAGGCCAAGACGAAGAATGCGCTTTTAATTATGCTTATAATGCGATGCTGCGTTCCGGGCTTGCGCTTATGTTCGCTGAAGGGTTTAGGCCGGATATAAAGGATAAACATTTAACTGTGGTGAGGTTTGTAAGTTTAGTTTTAGGAGATGATTTTAAGAGGCTTATTAATGATTATAATTTTATGAGAAAGAAAAGAAACAGGTTTATCTATGAGCCCGAAATTCCTTGTTCAATGAAGGAAGCCAAAGATGCCCTGAAGACTGCCGAAGAATTTGTTGATAAGATCGCAGAATTGATTAGAAAGAAATTACCGCAAAAAGAATTTAATTTCAATAAGTAATTGTTTTTAAGGGAATATTGTTAAGGTAACGATGGGCAGCAGGGAATTAACTTTAAATATCGCAGTGAATTTAGGCAGGCTCGGCAGATGGGCTAGCGAGGGAAGGTTTAACCGCTTAAGTCAATTTATGGAAGAGACCGAAGGCTACATTAGCCAACTTGAGAAAACTCCCAAGTCTCCTCGCTTCCAGAGGACCTTCGATATTTTTAGAGAAAATTTTGCTGAGCTTAAAAACAGAGCTCAAGTAGATGCGGTATGGGCAGAAATGATGTTTACCTGGGCGAATATTTTAACGCATCGGGCGCGTTTAGCCTGATAAATAGGGAAAAATTATGCGAATATTAGTGATTGGTTCAGGGGGAAGGGAACATGCGTTGGCCTGGAAGATCAAGCAGTCCAAGCTCTGCGATAAGCTATTCTGCGCTCCGGGGAATGCCGGGATCGCCCAGATCGCCGAGTGCGTCAAGATCCAGGTTGAAGATATCGGAGGTTTATTAGAGTTCGTTGAGAAAGAAAAAATAGATTTGACGGTGGTAGGCCCGGAGATCCCGCTTTCTTTGGGGATAGTCGATGAATTCTCCCGCTATGGCCTAAAAATATTCGGGCCGAATAGGGCCGCCGCCCGGCTGGAAGCCAGCAAAATTTTCTCCAAAGAGCTGATGGCTAAATATAAAGTGCCGACCGCCGCTTTTAAGATCTTTGATAACGTGCAGGAAGCCCAAAAACATATCGATGAGATCGGCGCGCCCTGCGTGATCAAAGCTGAGGGCCTGGCCGCGGGAAAGGGCGTAATCGTGGCGAAGACAATCCAGGAGGCAAAGCAGGCGGCCATTGCCATGATGCAGGAGAGGGTCTTTGGAGAATCCGGGAACAGGATCATCGTGGAAGAGTGCCTCCAGGGCGAGGAGGTCTCCATTATTGTCATTACCGATTCCAAAAAAGTGCTGGCTTTAGCCTCCAGTCAGGATCATAAAAGGATATTTGACAATGACAGCGGGCCGAACACCGGAGGAATGGGCGCGTATTCGCCTGCGCCGGTAGTAACGCCGGAATTATTTAAAGAAATCATGGATAAAGTAATTTATCCTACTATGGATGGATTAGCCAAGGAGGGGATAGATTACCGCGGAGTTTTATACGCCGGGATAATGCTGACTAAAGATGGCCCCAAAACTTTAGAGTTTAACGCGCGCTTCGGCGACCCGGAAACCCAGGCGATCTTGCCGCGGCTAAAATCCGATCTGCTGGAGATAATGCTGGCGGCAGCGGAGCAAAAATTAAGCCGCATAAAGACGCTGGAGTGGGATCCGCGCGCCTGTGTCTGCGTAGTCTGCGCTGCGGGCGGCTATCCGGGAAATTATGAGAGAGGAAAAGAGATTTCAGGATTGGATAAGGCAGCGCAGATGCAGGACGTGATCGTATTTCACGCCGGGACGAAAGCGCTGAATGACAAAATTTTAACCAACGGCGGACGCGTCCTGGGGGTAACCGGATTAGGCGCTACCGTAAACGAGGCAATCAGGAAGACGTACGCGGCAGTTAAGGAGATCAGTTTTCAAGGGATGCATTACCGGCATGATATCGGCAGAAAAACCCAGGGATATTAAATCCAGAGGAGGAAAAGATGCGTAAAATAAGCATAATTATGGGGAGCGAATCGGACCTGGGGACAGTAAATGAAACCGTCAAGGTCCTCAAGGATTTCGGGGCGCCTTTTGAACTCAGGATTTTATCCGCGCACCGCTCTCCGGACAGCCTGAAGAAGTATGTAAAAGAGGCGGCTAAAAAAGAGATCAAGGTCTTTATCGGCGCTGCCGGCGGCGCCGCGGCTTTAGCCGGGGTGATCGCCAGCAATACTACTCTGCCGGTAATCGGCGTGCCGGTAGAAACCAAGAGTTTAAAGGGCCTGGATTCTTTATTATCCACAGTGCAGATGCCTACGGGAGTTCCGGTCGCTACTATGGCCATAGGCAAAGCCGGGGCGCGCAACGCCGCGATCTTCGCTTTGGAGATTTTGGGAGTCAGCGATAAAAAAATACAAGCCAAATTAGAGCGGTATAAAAACAATATGCGCCTTAAATTGAAGAGATAAAATTATGCCTCCCACCAAAATACTCCGGGTAGATTTTTTGGATATTAAGGAGGAGGATATCCGCGAGGCGGCTGACAGCCTAAGAGCCGGCAGCCTGGTAATTATTCCCACCGAGACGGTTTACGGCCTGGCCGCCAATATGTTGAACCCGGAAGCGGTGGAAAGATTATACGCGCTTAAACAGCGGCCTAAAGATAAACCTTTTTCGATAGCGATCGATAAAAAAGAGAGGGTTGAGGAATTTGCCCGGGAGATCCCGATAGCCGCTTATAAGCTGATCAGTAAATTCTGGCCCGGGCCATTGACCCTGGTTTTAAAAGGGATCGACCGGCCGAGCGTTGGCTTGCGCATGCCGGATGATGAGATTGCTCTGATGATCATCGAGCGGACGATGGCTCCGGTCCTTCTGCCTTCAGCTAACCTTGCCGGAAAGGACGCGCCGGTAAATTTTGAAACAGCGCTGCAGGGTTTAGACGGCCTGGTCGAGTTGGCTATTGATGCCGGGCCGGTAAAATTAGGGGTTGAATCTTCAGTGGTGGATTTGACTGCCGGGCAGGTTAAATTCCTGCGGTTAGGCGCGATCAGCCAGGAGGATGTCGTTGAGGCCTCGCGGAAGAAAGATATCCTTTTTGTCTGCACGGGGAATTCCTGCCGTTCGGTAATTGCCGAGATGCTTTTGAAAAAAATGCTGCAGGAACAAAAGCGCGACGATGTGGAGGTCTCTTCAGCCGGGATAATGACTGTCTCGGGATTAGGCGCCTCGCAGGGCGCGAAAATGGTCTTAGCCAGGGAAGGGATAAATGTCGCCGAGCACGTTTCGCAGGAAGTTACCCGTGGGATGATCAAAAAATCCGACCTTATCCTGGTTATGGAGAGGCAGCATGAGGGTGCAATATTAAAAATCGTCCCCGAGGCAAAAAATAGGGTGTTTTTGTTAAGGGAATTTGCTAAAATAGAAGGAAATGACCTGGATATCGTTGACCCGATGGGTAAACCCCTGGATTTTTACGAAAAGACATTCGCCTACATAAAAGAGGCCTTGGAAAGGGTGATCAAACTGATATGAAAAAAATAATTATTGCCGCTGACCACGGCGGATTTGCCTTAAAGGAAAGTTTAAAGCCGTATCTGAAAAAGAAGGGTTTTAGCGTTACCGACCTGGGTACCTTTAGCAGCGAGCGCTGCGATTATCCGGCCCTGGCATTTAACCTGGCCAGGCAGATCAATAAGGGGAAGTTTGAAAAAGGTATTTTGATCTGTAAAAGCGGGATAGGCAATTCCATCGTCGCTAACCGCGTGCCGGGTGTGCGCGCGGCCTTATGCGGCAATGTAAAATCCGCGCGTTTATCCCGCGAGCATAATGATAGCAATGTTTTAGTCCTGGGTTCGATTTTTGTCAAGCTCCCCCTGGCTAAAAAAATAAGTGCTGCCTGGCTGAAGGCCGAATTTCAAGGCGGCAGGCATCAGCGCAGGCTTGATCAAATTAAAGCGATTGAAAGAAAGATAAGAGGTGGCTTAAGGTGAAGTTTTTAAAAGCTGTTGACCCGCAGGTCTACGCGTCGATCCGGAATGAGATCAAGAGGCAGGAGGAGAATTTAGAGCTGATCGCTTCGGAGAATTTCACGTCTTTGGCCGTGCTGGAGGCCCAAGGCTCGGTGATGACGAATAAATACGCCGAAGGTTACCCGGGCAACCGCTGGTACGGCGGGTGCGAGAATATGGATGATGTGGAGAGCCTGGCTATCGAGCGGGCCAAGAAATTATTCGGCGCCGAACATGCCAATGTGCAGCCGCATTCAGGTTCGCAGGCGAATATGGCGGTTTATTTTGCAGCGGTCGAGCCGGGAGATACGGTTTTGGCGATGGACTTAGCCGCCGGCGGGCATCTTACCCACGGCCATCCGCACAATTTTTCCGGCAGGTTTTTTAAGATGGTCGGCTACGGGGTAGACCGCAAGACGGAAATGCTGGATTATGACCGGATCATGGATTTAGCCAAAAAACATAAGCCGAAAATGATCCTGGCCGGAGCCTCAGCTTATCCGCGAAAATTTGACTTTAAGGCTTTCCGGAAGATCTGCGATAAGGTCGGCGCTTATTTATTCGTGGATATGGCGCACATCGCGGGGCTGGTTGCCGCCGGCGCGCATCCCTCGCCGGTCCCTTACGCGGAGTTTGTCACTTCCACGACGCACAAGACCCTGCGCGGCCCGCGCGGCGGGTTTATTCTCTGCCGCAAGGAATTTAGCCGCAAGATCGATTCCCAGATCTTTCCCGGGATACAGGGCGGCCCGCTGATGCATGTGATCGCGGCCAAGGCCGTATCCTTCAAAGAGGCGATGAGCCCGAAGTTCCGCGTCTACCAGAGGCAGGTAGTCAGGAATTGCAAGGAGCTGGCCAAATATTTAGCGCAAAAGAATTTTCGCATTGTTTCCGGCGGCACGGATAACCATTTAATGCTGGTGGATCTAAGCGAAAAAGGCGTTACCGGCAGCGACGCCTCCAAGATATTGGGAGAGGTAAACATTACCGTGAATAAAAACCTCATACCTTTTGATAAGAAGAGCGCCGGGGTAACCAGCGGCATACGTATCGGAACGCCTGCGGTGACCACCCGCGGTTTAAAAGAATTCCATATGCGTAAAATAGCCCAGTTTATCGATAGCGCCATAGAAGTAAGCGATGATTCGAAGAAGTTAGAGGCGATTAGAAAAGAAGTCTTAAATTTAGCCAGGAAATTTCCATTATATCCTCAACTAGTGAAGGAAAAATGAAGAAAAAAACTATTTTGAATAAGAGGCCATCCGCCACTAAAGCGTCGGCGGATGTCCGCCAAAATATTAATAGTGGGCGTCCGAGTTGGGATGAATATTTTCTGGATGTTGCCAAACTGGTCGCTAAAAGAGCGACCTGCCTGCGCCGCAGCGTAGGCGCGGTCATCGTCAAAGATAAAAGGATACTGGCTACGGGTTATAATGGCGCGCCTTCGGGCTTAAAACATTGCGTAGATGTCGGCTGTATGCGCCAAAAACTTAAAATCCCCTCGGGAGAACGCCACGAGCTCTGTCGGGCCCTGCATGCCGAGCAGAATGCCTTGATCCAGGCTTCTCTATACGGGATAAGCGTCAAGGGAAGCACGCTTTACGCTACCTGCCAGCCCTGCGTTATCTGCGTAAAGATGCTGATCAACGCCGGGATAAAAGAAGTCGTGATCGCCGGGGCTTATCCGGATAAAATGGCCGCGGATTTTTTAAAAGAAGCCGGGATAAAGGTAAAGAAGATCAAATGAAGTGCCCGTATTGCAATTATAAAGAAGATAAAGTAGTGGATTCGCGTTCAACCGCGGAAGAATCCGCGGTCCGCCGGCGCCGCGAGTGCCTTAAATGCGGCAAGCGTTTTACTACCTATGAATATATCGAAGAAGTTTCACTGATGGTGATCAAGAAGGACGGCCGCCGCGAGCCCTTTGACCGCAAAAAGATCCTCGCCGGGATCACCCGCGCCTGCGAAAAAAGGCCGATCAGTATTGAAAAAATGGAAGAGATCGTCACCTGGGTAGAGCGCTCGATCCAGAAAAAGAGCGACCGCGAGGTATCTTCAGACCGTATCGGAGAATTGGTGATGGAGAAGTTGAAATTCCTGGACGATGTCGCCTATGTGCGTTTTGCCTCGGTTTACCGGCAATTTAAAGACGTGGGCCAGTTTATGGTGGAGTTAAAAGATATCCTGGAAAAAGAAAAGCCGCTTTCGCGCCGTACAGCCAAGGCCAGGTAAGAAAGAGAACCCGATGGTCGAGATGGAATTGAGTAAAATCGTGATCGATGAGAAAAGGCATGACCAATTGATCGTCCTGAAAGAGAAAAACGGCGAGAGGGTCCTGCCTATTGTGATCGGTTTAGCCGAGGCCTCGGCGATAAAAATGAAGATCAGCGGCTTTGCGCCTCCGCGGCCCCTGACTCATGATCTTCTACATTCAACTATAGAATTCCTGGAAGCCAAAGTCGAGAAGATTATTATCGATAAGCTGGAGGAAAATACCTTTCACGCCAAATTAGTCCTCAAGACTTCAGCGGGTAATGAAAAGACGATTGACGCCCGGCCTTCGGATAGCATTGCCCTAGCGGTGAGGGCGCGCGCGCCGATATTCGTCGAAGACGCGATTATCAACCAGTCGGCAATATTCAATCAAGATAAATAATGATATTTTGCCTTCAGGGTATTGCTCGCGCGCTGAAAATTTTCGCCGTGCGCTTTCGGTTTACGGCTCGCTCCGGCAGCGCCGGTTCCTCACGCAAAAAATGGTTGCCTTTGCTCGCCGTAAAACCTCGCGCACTATCTAGGATAGCGCACAGTGCCGAAAATTTTCTAATGCGCGCTCCCAATACCCTTCGGCAAAATATCAATACTTATGCTTAAATTTACATTAAAAGACCAAAAAATCCTCCGGGACATTTATAATTTCGCCAAAAATAGGCGCGTGAAGCTGTATTTGGTGGGGGGGGTATTGCGCGACCTGATCCTGGCCAGGGAAAAGGTAAATCCGGATTTTGATTTTGCCGTAAAAAAAGGCGCGATCACTTTTGGCCGGGCCCTGGCCTCTAAACTGCGGCTGGGCTTTGTGGTCCTGGATAAAGAACATGGCGCCTGTCGCCTCGTAAAAAAAATCGGCGCCCAGACCTATACCTTTGATTTTACGGATTTCCGCGGCCAGGACCTGGAAAAAGATCTAGGTAAGCGCGATTTCACGATAAATTCAATAGCCCTGGAGCTGGAAAAGGTTTTTGGCAATCAAGACTTAAGCAGCGCCTTGATCGATCCCTGCGGAGCAAGAAAGGATCTGAAGAGTAAGGTAATCCGGCTCGCCGGCAGGGCCTCTTTCCGCGAAGATCCTTTGCGGATCTTGCGCGCTTTCAGTTTCGCCGGCCGGCTGGGTTTTAGGATTGATCAAGAGACGCTTAAAGAGGCCAAGGCCCGGAAAGCGCAGCTAGCCAAAGTTTCTTTTGAGCGTGTCCGCGACGAGTTATTCAAGATATTTGACAGCCAGGAGGCTTACGACTGCCTGCTGGTTTTGGATAAGCTGAAAATATTGGAGATCATCTTTCCGGAATTAAAAAAGATGGCCGGGATAGGCCAGGGCCCCTATCATCATCTAGATGTCAAGCAGCACACCCTGGAGTCTGTCCGGCAGATGGAATTGATACTTAAAAACATTAAGGAGCAGGAGGTTCAGGATTTTCTGGATACCTATATCTGCAGCGACAGGTCGCGCCGGCAGCTCTTAAAATTAGCCGCCCTGCTGCATGATATCGGTAAGCCTAAGACTTTACGCCGGAAAAAAGGCAGGATCACTTTTCACGGCCATGAAAGGGTGGGAGTATTTCTAAGCGAGGATATCGCTAAAAGGCTCAAGCTTTCCAATGACGAGTCATATTCTTTACGCAAGATAATCCTTTGCCACCTGCGTCCGGGATTTCTGGCTGATAGCGATAATCCGACAGCGCGGGCGAAATTCAGGTTTTTCCGGGATGCCGGACGCGAAGCGTTATCCGTGCTGCTATTGTCATTAGCTGATCAGCGGGCAACCCAAGGCCCTTTGACTACGGCTGAGGGCCGGCTGCGGCATGAAAGAGTAGTCAGCCGTTTGATCCGGGAAAAGCTGGAGAAGAGCAAAAAAAAGGAAGAGCCCCGCCTTTTGAATGGTAATGACCTGATGAAAAAATTTAAACTGGCGCCTTCGCCCTTGATCGGTAAAATTTTAGCCGGGATTGAAGAGTTGCAGGCCATCGGAAAAATTAAAACTAAAGCCGAGGCTTTTAAAGCGGCAGCGAGGTTAGCCAAATAATGAAAAAAATAATTATTATTGTTTTTATCTGCCTATTGGCCATAATTCTTTTAGTTACCAGCGGCATAATCTACCTGAATAATGTTCTCCTGCCCAAAACGATCCGCAGCCTGATCGTGAAAACCATTGAAGAGCAGACTGATTCCCGGGTTAGCCTGGGGGATCTGCGGGTAAATGTATTCAAGGGCCTGGTTTTAAGCAACCTGGAAATTTATAAACAGGAGATCCTGATAGCCAAAGTGAAAGAGGCCTCCTGCGTATTTCTTCCCTTCCCGGTATTCCGCAAACAGATCATTATTCCCAGCATCAATATAAGATCCGCGCAGTTTTTCCTGGAGAGGCGCAAAGATAATACCTTTAACCTGGAAGATCTATTTACTTCTCCTGCCGCCGCTGCCAGGGCGCAGGAAGCGGCCAGCCCCGCTCAACCCGGCGCGGCAGGAGCGCCTAAAAAAGGGTTTAATCTCTCGGTCTTCCGGGTCAACATCTCCAACGCCAAAATTAATTTCCAAGACGCTACCTTTAATCCGGCGTTTGTTAAAACTATAGAAAATATAAATCTTACCTTTTATTTAGCCTTGCCGGCGTCGGTTAAATTTAAACTCTCGGCTTTAATCCCGTCCAGCCAACCGGCGAACATCAACGTCTACGGAGAATATAAGATCGCTTCCCGGGAATTAAATTCCAGGCTGACCGTGAATAATATTTCTCCGGAGGATTTTTCCGTCTATTACGCGGCTTCCGGGTTGAAGATCAGCGGGTTGCTTAACGCGGACGCGGATATCAAGATGAAAGACGCTATCCTTTTTGCCGATACCCAGCTGCGGAGCAAAAATTTAAATATTCAAGAAAAGAATATCAATATTAAGGCGGATACGAACTCCCGGGTTATTTTGGAGTACGGCTTAAGCGATAAAAAACTTAAATTCTC
>Ga0153915_10007804_pt1 | contig 10134 bp, 6 predicted proteins | sample Opewatmetagenome_2_FD_107003 | JGI IMG/M metagenome (GOLD analysis project Ga0153915, IMG submission 107003) | Freshwater wetland microbial communities from Ohio, USA - Open water 3 Core 3 Depth 3 metaG | ecosystem: Environmental > Aquatic > Freshwater > Wetlands | place: USA: Ohio, Lake Erie... | reverse complement strand
TCATTGCCGAGGAGGTGGCCGAGGTCTTTCCGGATCTCGTCGTCTACGGGAAGGACGGCCAGCCCGAAACGGTGCGGTACCACTTCCTCGTTCCGCTGCTGATCAACGAAGTCCAGAAGGATCGGAAGGCGATTGCGGACCTGACGGCTCGCCTTGAACGCCTGGAGCGCTCTGATGTCGAAGTCCATTCGCTGGAGAGGAGTCCACACAGACAAAGCACCTCACGGTGGCCCGTCGGAAACGAGCCAGCCCCGCAGGATTCGCTCACGGACAGCGCGGGAATATCGGAGCCGGCGCTCGCCAGGCAGGCGAAGTAGGGCTTTTGCGTTAGTCCGGGCGTCGCGGAAGGCTCGACCGGCTCCCACCAGGAGAGCCACGGCCGCCGAGAGGCCAGGGGGCCTCGTCCACCTTCAAGGAACCCCAGAAGCAGCAGAAGACGATCGAGCGACAGAACGAGGTCATCGCGAGACTCGAGCCGCGGCTGGCCAGCCTCGAGGCGCGAGTTCCGACCGGACCGGGGCGCTAGAAGACCGCCGTCGGGCTGGCGGAGGAGAAGGAGTTGGAGGTGTTGCCGTCGAGATTCGGCGCTCGACGGCGCACCTCCAGCAGCGATGGGGAGGAATGTGAGCGTGCGAGGGATGGAATTCGCGAGGGCCTTTGTGGCTCGCCCCGGAGGTCGAGTATGATGCGCCCGGTGACGCCCCCGACCCCAGGGTCAAATCCCGACACGGTTCGCAAGGACCTGGCGGCGGTGGTTCGCGAGGCCTACCGCATGCACCCGCTGCCGGGATTCGAAGACCGGTTCCGGATCCTCGAGCACTGCCTCGCGGAGACCGCAGACATCTCCGGAGTCGCCGACATCATCAGCCGATGGGCCGAGCAGTTGGCGGCCTCCTTCGATTTCCCCAGGCCCGTTCCGGACAGTAAGAAGAGCCTGCAGATGCGCATCCGAACGGCGAAAAGGAGTTTCGACGCGGCATTCGACAGGACCCGCCGGATCACCTTCTGACCTGAAAGAGGGGCCGGCCTTCCGCCCGGCCTTCGCCCTCCTCGGCCAGAGCCCCGACGCCCTCTACTGGTAGTAGCCGGAGACGTCGAAGAAGAAGTTCGTGCTCCCCGACGACGTGTCGCACTGGACGGCGAGCTGCCCTCCGCCCAGGCCGATGACGGAGTTGTTGGCCCGCGTCTGGCCGGGTCTGAAGTTGATGGTGCTGGCAAGCGGCGGCGCTCCCCCGGCCGGATACACTCGAAGATCGCCGTAGTTGGTCGGCGAGACGACGCCCACGTTGATCGCGATCGCGGTGGCCGAAGCCGGGATCTGGCAGATGTTCGTGACGGGAAAGGTCCGAAGCGTGTTCGCCGCCAGCGCGGGGCCACCCGAAGGACCGGCGGGGTTGCGCGTATCCGCCACCCGGCACGGCGCCACTGTGTAGAAGAAGGTGCCGGCTGTCGTGTAATCAAACACGCCATTGCCGACGCCGCTCGCATGTGAGGTCCTCCCTGTGCGATCGATCGCCAGAGAGAGGATGGAACTATCGGTGATTCCGTTATTGAAATCGGCCCAGCTCCCACCCCCGTTCAAGCTCTTGAAGACACCGTTCCCAGTGGTAGCGGCGTACACCGTCGTCGGCGTCGACGGATCGAGCGCCAGAGCGTTGACGTAGCCGTTCACGAGGCCGGTGTTGACCGCGGTCCAGTTCCCGCCGGCGTTGGTCGTCCGGAAGGTTCCGCCCCCGTTGGTCCCGGCATACAGAGTCGCCGGCGTGACCGGGTTGATCGCCAGGGCGTTGACGCTCAGGTTCGTCAGTCCGGCGTTGATCGCCGCCCAGCTCCCGCCGCCGTTGGTGCTCTTGAAGACCCCGCCGTAGGTCCCGGCGTAAACCGTCGCGGGCGAGACCGGATCGATCGCCAGGGCATAAACATACTGGTTCGCCAGACCGGCGGCGGCCCAGCCCCCGCCCCCGTTGGTGCTCTTGAAAAGCCCGCCTCCGTAGGTACCGGCGTACAGCGTCGCCGGCGAGACCGGATCAATCGCCAGGGCATAGACGCTCAGGTTCGCCAGGCCGGTGTTGACCGCGGCCCAGCTCCCGCCCCCGTTGGTGCTCTGGAAGACGCCGGCCCCGTCTGTCGCAGCGTACAGCGTCGCCGGCGTGGCCGGATGGATCACCAAGAAATTGACGTAAGGGTACGTCAGGCCGGTGTTGACCGCGGCCCAGCTTCCGCCGCCATTCACGCTCTTGAACACGCCGCTCCCGCGAGTTCCGGCGTAAACCGTGCTCGAAGTTGCCGGGTCGATCGCGAGCGCCTCGACACGCGAGTTCGTCAGGCCGGAATTGACCGCGGTCCAACTCCCGCCGCCGCTGTCGCTCTTGAAGATCCCGCTGCAAGTCGCGGCGTATCCCCTCGCCGGAGTCGCCGGGTCGATCGTGAAAGCCCTGACATAAGTATCGGTCAGGCCGGTGTTGATCGGGGACCAGGTCCCACCCCCGTTGCCGCTCTTGAAGAGTCCCCCGCCGCCGGTCCCCGCATACACCGTCGCCGGGTTGAATGGATCGAGCGCCAGGTCGTTGACATACAGGTTCGTCAGGCCGGCGTTGGTCGCCGCCCAGCTCGAGGCCCCGTTGACGCTCTTGAAGACTCCGCCATTCCCGGTCCCGGCGTACAGCGTCGCCGGCGTGACCGGGTCGATCGCCAGGGTCTTCACATAGTTGTTCGTCACTCCGGAGTAAGCCCTGTTCCAACTCGCACCGCCGTTGACGCTCTTGAAGATCCCGCCGTAAACGCCAACGTACACCGTCGCCGGCGTGACCGGATCAATCGCCAGAGCGTTGACGCCCAGGAAAGTCAGACCGGAGTTGTAAGCGGCCCAGCTCCCGCCTCCGTTGAGGCTCTTGAATACCCCTCCGGCGGTCCCGGCGTACAGCGTCGCCGGCGTGGACGGATCGATCGCCAGGGCGTTGACGTTCAGGTTCGTCAGACCGCTTGTGACCGCGGCCCAGCTCCCGCCGCCGTTGACGGTCTTGAACACACCTCCACCGTAAGTGCCTGCGTACACCGTCGCCGGCGCGGACGGATCGATCGCCAGAGCGTTGACGGCCAGGTTCGTCAGACCGGCATTGACAGGCGCCCAGCTCCCGCCCGCATTGACGCTTTTGAACACGCCGGCCCAGCAAGTGCCGGCGTACACCTTCGTCGGCGTGACCGGATCGACTGCCACGGCGTTGACGATTCCACCCTCCGGCCCCCCGCTCGTCCAGACATTGACCCCGGCCGAGGCGACGCCCGCTGCAAAGCCCATGAAGGCGATGACCGCCAGAGTCATCAACCGCGCCCTGGGAACCTCTAGCATCGGAATGCCCTCCTCATGTGGGTCGCCTTCGGGTGACAGTGGAAGGCCTGTCTGACCGGAATCGGCACCGGGCTCTGAGCGGTTGATTTTCGGCAGGTCGTGGCGATCGCTCATGTGGATTTCACGCTTTCCGCAAGAACCAAAAAGACCCGTCTGTGACGCTGCTGGACCTTAAGGTAAACGGAAACCGTTGAAAAAACTACTGAACTTGCGTCCAAACCTGGGACAGGCACTGACCCTGTTCGGATGCTGTCCGGACGTTCAGGGTGTGAGTTCGCTCGACCACGGAAGTCGGTCTGAGCGGTCTCCGGCCCACACGGCACGCGCGTCCACAGATCCGACACCCTTTACTGGTAGTAGCCGGAGACGTCGAAGAAGAAGTTCGTGCTCCCCGACGGCATGTCGCACTGGACGGCGATCTGCCCTCCGCCCAGGCCGATGACGGAGTTGTTGGCCCGCGTCTGGCCGGGTCGGAAGTTGATGGTGCTGGCCAGCGGCGGCGCTCCCCCGGCCGGATACACTCGAAGATCGCCGTAGTCGGTCGGCGAGACGACGCCCACATTGATCGCGACCGCTTTGGCCGAAGCCGGGATCTCACAGGTGTTCGCGACAGGAAACGTCCGAAGGGAATTCGCCAGAAGCGCGGGACCACCCGAAGGTCCGGCAGGATTGCGCGTATCCGCCACCCGGCAAGGGATTACCGTGAAGAAGCCCGTTCCGGGCGGCGCCGTCGGAGTCGACGTCGGCGTGAACAAAGGGTTCGGTGTGCTCGTGGCCGTCGACACCGGCGTGCTGGTCGGCGTCGGTGTCGGTGTCGGCGTCGGCGTGGCCGAACCCGAAACGGTGACCGGCAAGGTCGTGGCGGAGCCGTCGACGGTGACTCTGAGCGTACAAGAGGAGCACGCGATCGTCGGCGTCCAGAGAATCGGGACGTTGGCATCGGAAGAGGTTCCAATCGGAGCGCCGCCGAGGTCCCACTGGGCGCCAGGGTGCGGCGAGACCGTTATGCTCTCGGAGTCCCAAAGGCTGTAGGTCGTGCCGGCCTGGAGCTGGCACGATGAAGTGCAGTACGGCACGGGCTCGATCCCGATCCGGGGACTCGCCGTCCAGGCCATGGCGGAGAACGGATTCGATACCACCTGCGATTGCTGAGGTTGCCCCTGCGGCGTGTAGTTGTACTTGAGGTTGACGCAGTAGGCGCCGGCCGAGGCAGGAGCCGGCACGCCCGCCGTCCCTCCGACCCCGAGGAACGAAGCCGGCAACTGCGGGGCCGAGCTGAACCCGTTGAAAGGAGAAGTGCAGGATCCCTGAGTGATCACGTAATTCACGGAATCGAGCGTCGCCTGCGCCAGTTGCATCTGGTTGGTCAGCGTCAGCGAAGCGCTGAGCAGGACGGGATCGGGAGCGAGGGAAAAAGCCGGGATGAGGCTCGACTGCACGATGTTTCCCTGGGCTGTCGCTCGATAGCCGCCCGGATACGTGATCGTCAGTGTGAAGCCGGTCGCGCCCGAGGGCACGGGGACGATCATGCCCTGGACGTTGATCGGGCTCGGCCCGGTGAAGCTCCAGTTGGCCGAGGCTTCGGCGAGATTCCCCTGAGAGGCGCTCGCGTCGGCGCTCCCGCCGACGAGGACACCGAGCGTCCCCGACGTCTTCGCGCAGGTGCCCGAGAAGCCGGCGTACCCCAGGATGTTCGCCTGCGGGCAGACGAATTGCACCGCCGCGGAGAGGAACGGGCTGGTGCTCGTCCCGTTCTGGTTCGCGCTCTGCATCGCGAACCGATAACTGTTCGTGAGTGGCGGGTTGACCAGCCCCAGACTCTGCATGCAGCTGGCTCCCGTGCGCACGGATCCCTGGGCGACGCCGCCGGGGTCGCAGGGAAAGTAACCGATGACCGTCGCCTCCGTGGATGGGACCCCCACCTCGTCGGGCGAGAAGGCGTCCTTGTAGATGAAGTCCCAGTCGATCCGAGTGATCGGAACCGCGGAGGTGGACGCGTCCTGGAGCTGCCACCTGTCTCCGTAGTAGTTGGTCTTGTCCGTGCGGCTCGCGGCCGACAGGTTCGTCGCGGTCGCGGCGGCGGTCGGCGGAGCGCTCGGGTTGCCGCCGGCCTTCCACAGAAAGTTCCGACAGCTCAAGTCGAGCGCTTGAACGATCCAGGTTCTTCCCAACGGGTCGGACGTCTGCGTCGAGTCGGGAATGTCCGCGCCCCGGCCCAGGTACTCCAAGGTCCCGAGGCGGAATGCGAACGTCCCCGTGCCGTCGACCCGCTGGCCGCCACACCCATTCGTGGCGGCGCCGCATTGCCCGGAGAACTGCCGCGCCAGCACGGTGTCGCCCGAGCTCGAGACGCTCGTGATTCCGTTGCAGTCGCCGACGACATAGATCCCGGTATTGGGATTCGGTTGCCCGATGCCGCAGTGCGCCTCCACCTGCACGAGGCCGGCCCGGAGGGCCGCGGTGTCGAGCCAGAGGAATCCGAAATCCGTCTTCTGGATCGCGTAACTGCCGTTGTAGATCATCGGAACGCCCGTCAGGCTGATGATCCCGGGGGCCGTATACGGAACTTCCTGCGCCGACAAGACCGCGCCGCCCAGCAGCAGACTGCTCGCCAGGGCAAGAGCGGATGCCGATCGGCGCGCTCGGAAGAGCTTCACGCGGACTCCTCGATGGTCGGGGGTGTTCAATGCAGCGTAGCATCGCCGCCTCTGTCGAACTACTGTCCTGAGGGGCAGTGTCCGGAGGGCCAAGTCCGGAGATTTGAGGCTGGCCAGAAGGTCAGTGTTTCAGAAGTGTCCGCCGGGGCCGGCATTGACGAGGAAGACGAAATGCCGGGCTGGTACGGGATGTCGTGGAGGTCGGACTCGGCCCGGATCTCGAAAAAGCGCTGCAGGGAAATCCGGGTAACCCTCGCGAAACCCGTGAAGAGTAGCGCGCCGGACAGCTCCATTGCAGCGCGGAGCGGCGTCCGCCGACGCTATATTCCCTTCAATCTCTCCGCTCGAGGATGCGCGCGACCTTCCGGAGATCTTTGACGAAGGCCGCTGTTGCCGCCCGCCTGGCCGCGTCATCCGGTTCTCGGAGGATCGAGGAAGGGTGAACCGTGGCCGTGACGAACGGAGCGAGGCCGGAGGGCACGAGAGTCCCCCGGCTCTTCGTCACCCGGAAAGCGGAGCCGAGAAGCGCCTGTGCGGCAGTGGCGCCCAGGCAGACGAGGACCCTCGGCTTCACCAGGGCGATCTCGGCGTCCAGCCAGGGCCGGCAGGCCGCGACCTCCAACGCATTGGGCTTCTTGTGGATCCGCTTCTTCCCGCGCGCCTCCCACTTGAAGTGCTTGACGATGTTGGTGACGTAGGCTTGCGCCCGGTCGATTCCGGCTTCCGCCAGACACTTGTCGAGAAGCCAACCCGCAGGCCCCACGAAGGGCCTGCCTTCGATGTCCTCGCGGTCGCCCGGCTGCTCCCCGACGAAGATCGCACGCGCGGAACGTGATCCGTCTCCAAAGACGGTCTGCGTTGCGCGCTTCCAGAGCGGACAGGCGCGGCACGCAAGAGCCGCTTCGCGTAGCCTGGCCAGCGTGGGCCGCTCCGCAATGAGAGCCGCGGCGGTGTTTCCCGGACGAAAGCGTTGCGTCATACTCCTCCGCAAGCATCGAACGCGCCAGGAGCGGATCCTGGTGTCGGGTGCCGGGGTAAACAAGCCCGTGCCGGTCCGTCGCTCGCGCAACCTGTCATTTATCACCGATCACAGTTCTCGATGAAGACGTTCGGCAGCGACCGGGCCGAGGAAGCCTCTCAGGGCGGCATCTGGCTCATCTGCGCTGCGCCGAAAGGCTGGACGCCCAGGCGCGGCGAGGCGCACACACCGAATGAATACCCCGGCACCGCGATCCGGTGGGAAACCGGCCTCTTCGAGGTCGTGGACGCGGTCACGCATGCGGACGGAACGGTGAGATACCGGCTCGAGCCCTGGCCGGACCGCCATGCTGTCCGGGCCATAAGGACCTACGATGCGGCGAGCGAGGCCGGTCGAACTGCCGAACGGGCGGAGCACGCGAAGCGCATCGCGTGGCGCCGCCTGGCGATCGGCCTCTCTCCGCTTCTCGGCCACCTGCCCGGGCCGGTGCAGGATCGGATGGAAAGCGAGTTCGGCGCTCCCGCAGTCGCCATGACGGTCGTCTCCGCGCTTCCGCTCTTCGCCCTCGGGCTCGTGAGCGCTCTCTTCACTCTGGCGGACGCTTACGGGAGAGGGTTTGCTCAGGGCATGCCGGGGATGGAGAACCCCGGGCGCGCGATTCCGCATCTGCTTTCCTTTCCGCTCGCTCTTTATCTGCTGGTCGAATCCGGTATTCGCCTGGGCGTGGCCTTTCTCCAGGCGCGGCCCATCGGATCGCTGCCCGGGACATTGCTCTACGAAGTCTGGCGGAGCGCCCGGGGACTCCCGGCGGTCTCCCCCGTCTCCTTTCGAGGCCTGGCGCCGACTCCGGAGCGGGCCCTTCGGGACCGCTTCCGGATGCTCGAGCCGCTTCTCGCGCTTCTCTCAACTGCGGAGCAGGAGCTTCTCGAGCGGCGCTTCGGCATGGACACTCTCCGGTGGTCCAGGATCACGGCCCTGATCCTCCTCGTCGCGGGTGCGTTCAACGTCGCGGTCTCCATCGCGAACTTCGCCGGAGGCGCCGCGGGGTTGGGAGACCTTCTCTGGCTGCTGGCCGGAGCGGCGGTTTCTATCGAGCAGGTCGGCCGCCTGCGGGAGGTCGCGCGCGGCCGCCCGGCCGGAAGCGTTCTCGGCGCGTTCGTCCGTCCCCTGGCGGGAGACCTGCTCGAGCCCCGGGATCCTTGACCCGTTTCGCAGCTTCCGCCGGGTTTGGAGATCCGATGGAAACCGGCGCGGTTCTCCGACTCTCGCGGGGAAACCGCGGCCGGCGGCCCCTCGGCAGCCCGGGAGGAAGCTGCCGAAGGGGCTGCCGGGCCTTCAGGGGCTCGCCTGGATGCGAGATCCGCCTTACGACCTAATCCGAGGTGCGACTCGAGTTCCGTTCAACCCAGTTTGGATTGACCAGAAATAGACCCAATTGCAGGCGATCGGAGAAGCCGAGCTTTCGAAAGATCGCCGTCAGATGCGCCTTGACCGTTCCCTCCCCGACGTGCAGCCGAGCGGCAATCTGTTTGTTGCTCGCGCCGGCTCCAATCAGAAAGGCAATCTCACGCTCCCTCGGCGTCAACAGGTTCAGGCGGCCGTCCGTCATGGGAATGCCTTCCGGCCGTTCCTCCGGATGGGCCGAATACTCCTCGAGAAGCCGCGGGATCAACTTGCGCTCCGCCCAGATCTCACCGTCATAGACGCGGTCCACCACCTTGCGGAGGACCTGAGGGTCCATGTCCTTCCTGCAGTAACCCTTGGCTCCGGCCTTGAGGACCCGAATCCCCTCCCGCTCATTCGGACTAGGAGTGAGCAGGACGACCTTCGTGTCCTTGGAGAAGCTCCGAATCGTCGGCCCGTCGCCGACGCCGCCCAGGCCCAGAAGCTCGATGTCCAACAGAAGCACATCCGGGCAGAGGGTCGCGATACTCCTCTCCAGCTGGGAGCGATCCATGACTTCGCGCAGGGGATACTCGCCCTGAAGACCTTCTTTCCAGCGCGCGAGGACATGCGCGTCGGATGTGGCGACCAGCACGGCCGGGGCCGCGCGGGCGCTTGCCGCGTTGGGTCGCCCTTTGACGCCGGGAAGGCTCCATCCAAACCTCGAGACGCGCGGGGGACCGGCCAGACTGCTCATCGGGATCCTCCATTCGGGCATGGGCCCTGGAGCAACGCTGAATCCCTCCGCAGGAACGAGAACATGGGACTACGGCTGCGGCATCGGACAGACCTCCCCCCGGGAGGTACCCGCCGATGTCTCGCAACCTGTCTCATAGCGCTATCGATTAGATTTCAGTAGCAACTCGTATGCCCGATTCTCGCACAAATCGGATCGGTCGGGCAGAATCCCGACAAACGACCATAAGCTCTTCTCTTCGAAGGCAGATACTCGTACAGGCGATGCGATCGAGATGGCCGGGAACAGGACCTTACTGTCGCGGGGATGACATTCCTTTGACACCGGGGGATTCCCCGGGGCCGAATTTGCGGCTCGCGACCCGACGAAATTTTCTCCTGCCGGGTGAAAAAATCCCGGCTCGCCCGGTCAGTGGACGCGGCCCATCATGCGCCGGATTGGCCGCGTGATCGCCGCGAGGATTACCGCGGCGACGATCGTGACGGCCGCGATCTTCAGGAACAGGCTCACCAGCGCAGCCTCCGATCCCGCCTGGAAGAATCCCGCGACCCAACCCGCCGCGAAGTTGCCGAGCGCGATCGAAGTGAACCAGACGCCCATCATCAGACCGACCACCCTGGCCGGAGCGAGCTTGGTCACCGTCGAGAGGCCGACGGGGCTCAGGCACAGCTCCCCGATCGTGTGAAGGAGATACACGATCACCAGCCACATCGGACCGACCGGGCCGGAGCCGGTCAGCGAGGAAGCCCAGGCGATCACGAGAAATCCGAGGCCGGCGAAGAGAAGACCCAGCGCGAACTTCGCCGGACTCGAGGGCTGTCGCCGGCCGAGCGCGACCCACAACCAGGAGAAGACGGGCGCGAGGAGCAGTATCCAGATGGAATTGACCGACTGGAACCAGCTCGATGGGAATTCATGGCCAAACGCGACGTTGCGCGTCAGCCGGTCCGCAAAGAGGTTGAGACTCGTAGAAGCCTGCTCGAAGGCCATCCAGAAGATGACCGAGAAG
>Ga0153915_10007803_pt1 | contig 10134 bp, 9 predicted proteins | sample Opewatmetagenome_2_FD_107003 | JGI IMG/M metagenome (GOLD analysis project Ga0153915, IMG submission 107003) | Freshwater wetland microbial communities from Ohio, USA - Open water 3 Core 3 Depth 3 metaG | ecosystem: Environmental > Aquatic > Freshwater > Wetlands | place: USA: Ohio, Lake Erie... | reverse complement strand
GGATTCACCTGGCCCGGAAGGCGGCCAGGGCGGCGGCGGCCACCTCCCTCACCGGGACGCCCCGCTCCCGGGCCCGCGCCAGGCAGTCGTCGTACTCGGGCTGGGCGCCGAGCACCCGGCCCGCCTGCCGGCCCACCTTGACCCGCACCGTCCCGTAGACCGTCTCCACCGGCACCAGCTCGCGGGCCAGCTCGGCCCGCTCCACGGCATGGAACCTCACGCCCAGGGTGGTGGTCTCGGCCAGGAAGACGTCGGTCACCGCCGCCCGCCGCTCGCCGCGCACCAGCGCCGAGAGCAGGTAGCCGGGACGCCCCTTCTTCATGGTGAGCGGCGCGACCCAGGCGTCGAGCGCCCCCGCCTCCAGCGCCACCTCGATGGCGCGCGCCGCCAGCTGCCCCGGGCAGTCGTCGAGGTTCGCCTCCAGCACGTAGAGGGCGCCCGCCTCGGGCTGCGGCGCCGCGGCCAGCGCCTGCTCCCCGAGCGTCATCCGCAGCACGTTGGGGCGGTCGGGCCAGCGCGCCGTCCCGACGCCGTAGCCCACCCGCTCCACCGCCATCGCCGGCGGCTCCCCCACCTCGGCCAGGGCCGAGAGCAGCGCCGCACCCGTGGGCGTCACCGCCTCCCCGGGCGGGCCCGAGAAGCGCACCGGCTTGCCGGTCAGGATCTCCAGGACGGCCGGCGGCGGCACGGGCATGACACCGTGGGCGGTGCGGACCAGCCCCTGGCCCAGCTCCGGCGGCGTCGAGACCACCCGCGGCCAGCCCAGGAGCTCGAGCGCCACCGCGGCGGCGCAGACGTCGACGATGGAGTCGACCGCTCCGACCTCGTGGAAGTGGACCTCCTCCAGCGGCACGCCATGGACCTTGGCCTCGGCCCGCCCGATGACCTCGAAGACCGAGCGGGCCGCCCGGCGGGCGCGCGGCGGCAGGCCGCTCCGCTCCACCAGCTCGAGGATGTCGGCGAGGTGCCGCGCCTCCGCGATTCCCTCCACCACCACCTCGACGTGGGTGCCGCGGATGCCCGAGACCTCCGCCGCCGAGACCACCAGGCGCCAGGCGCCGGCGTCGAGGGTGCGCAGCGCCTGCTCCAGCTCGGCCCGCGGCAGCCCCAGGTCGAGGGCCGCCGCCAGGAACATGTCGCCGGCGATTCCGCCGATGGGTTCGAGGAGGAGGACCTTCGCCATGGCCGCGGCTTATATCACCTCCGCGCCATCAGGCCGGCTGCGAAGCCGGCGCCGAATCCGTTGTCCACGTTGACCACGGTGACGTTGGGAGCGCAGGAGTTGAGCATGGCCAGGAGCGCCGCCAGGCCCCCCAGCGAGGCGCCGTAGCCGACGCTGGTGGGGAGGCCGATCACCGGGCGGCCCACCAGACCCGCCACCACCGAGGGGAGCGCCCCCTCCATCCCGGCCGCCACCACCAGGGCCACCGAGCGCTCCAGGTCGGCCCGCCGCGCCAGCAGCCGGTGCAGCCCGGCCACCCCGACGTCGTAGATGCGGATCGCCTCCACCCCCATCACCTCGAGGGTGACGGCCGCCTCCTCGCAGGCCGGGATGTCGCTGGTGCCGGCACAGCAGACGCCCACCGGTCCGCGGGTGGGGAGCTCCATGCGCCCCCGGGAGAGCGTGCGCGAGACCGGGTCGTAGCGGCTGCCGCGCACGGCGCGGCGGGCGGGGCCGGCCTGGCCGGGCGCGAGGCGGGTGACGAGGAGCGGCCCCCGGGCCGCCAGCTTCCGCGCGATGGCGGCGATCTGCGCGGCGGTCTTCCCCTCGGCGAAGACCACCTCGGGCATGCCGACGCGGAGGGTGCGATGGTGGTCGACGTTGGCGAAGCCGCCGACGCTCTCGTAGGGCAGGCCCTTCAGGGCCGCCACCGCCTCCTCGACGGTGGTCTCGCCGCCGGCGATGCGGGAGAGCAGGCGGCGCAGCCGTCGCTCGTCCACGCTACACCCCGCCCATGGCCGCGAGCAGGGCCGTCACCTGCTGCGGGTCGGGCATCACCAGCACCAGCCCCTCGAGCGGCCCGGGCGCCTCGCGGCAGACGAATCGCGTGGCCAGCGCCACCGAGCCCGACTTCGGATCGACCAGGGCGTCGAGGCACTCGCGCCCGCCGCCCCGCGCCAGGCGCGGCACCGAGAGCATGAGGGTCTTGCCCACCATCTGCGCCAGCGCCGAGACGAAGGCGCTGCCGACGATGTTGCCCGACTCCATCAGGGCGCTCTGCGACATCTCGCTCCAGCCGCCGCCGCCCGCGGGGTAGCCGAGGCAGGAGGCCAGCCGCCCGGCGTCGCGCTCGGTGAGCGCCAGGACCAGGTGCCCGGTGAGCAGCCCCTCCAGCCGGACCGCCACCGCCACCACCGCGTCGCCCAGCCCCCCGACGAAGTCGGCGATGGCTCCCTCGCTGCGGCCGAGCCAGACCTCGGGGACGTCCATCTCCACCCGGCGCTGCATGAGCTTCCCCAGCGCCGACAGCGCCCGCCCGCACCCGATGGAGGCCAGCTCCTGGAGCGCGTCCACCTCGCGCCGGCCGAGCGCGGGGGCGATCATGCGGCGAGCAGCCTGGGGACGTCGAGGATGAAGACCGGCCGCCCGTTCCCGAGCACCGTCACCGCCGACAGGCCGGGGACGAGGTCGAGCGGCGGGTTCAGGGGCTTGAGCACCGCCTCCTCCTGCCCCAGGAGGGCGTCGACCGCGAGGCCGATGCGTCCACCCTCGGCCTCCGCCACCAGCACCTGGCGGAGCGGCCGCGGCGCCAGGCCCGGGAATCCCAGCAGCCGGCCCAGGTCGTGGACCGGGACGTGGCCGCCGGCGTGGGGCAGCAGGGGCCCGCCCTGGCTCGTCTCCAGCCGGGCCATCTCCACCTCGGCCGCGCCGTGGACCTTGGCCATGGGGAGCCCCAGGATCTCCTCGCCCACCTGCACCAGGAGCACCGGCTGCACCGCCACCGTCAGCGGGAGCCGCAAGGTCACCCGCGTGCCGGCGCCTGGCGCGGAGTCGATCTCCAGCGTCCCGCCGACCGTCTCCACCACCTTCTTCACGGCGTCCATGCCCACGCCGCGCCCCGAGACGTCGGTCACCGTCTGCGCCGTGGAGACCCCGGGCAGGCAGGCGAGCATCAGCGCCTCGCGGTGTCCCAGCGCCGCGGCCTGCTCGGCGGTGATGGCGCCGCGGGCCACCGCCGCCTGCTTCAGCCGCTCCGGATCCATGCCCTTGCCGTCGTCCGACAGCTCGAGGATGACCCGGTCGCGCTCGCGGCGGGCGGTGACCGCGATGTGGCCGGTGGCGGGCTTGCCGGCGAGGAGGCGCAGGTGCGGCTGCTCCAGGCCGTGGTCCACGGCGTTGCGCAGCAGGTGGAGCATGGGATCCCCCAGCTCCTCCAGGATGGCGCGGTCGAGCTCGATCTCGGCGCCGGCGATGGAGATCTCGATCTGCTTCCCCACCTTGCGGGCCAGGTCGCGGGCGGCACGGGGCAACCGGTCGGTGACCAGGGCCATCGGCGTCATCCGCACCGCCATCACCTTGTCGTGCAGGTCCTTGACGATGGCGTGGAGCCGGTCGACCCCCTCCTCCAGGGCCGGCCGCTGGGGGCCGGCCAGGCGGCGGCCCACCTCGCGGATGCGGGCGGTGGCCAGGATGAGCTCGCCCACGGCGTCGAGGAAATAGTCGAGCAGCTCGGTGCGCACCCGCACCGTGCGGGTCCCCTCCGGCACCGCCGCCGCCGGAGCCTCCCTGCGGACCGCCGCCGGCAGCTCGGCCTCGGCCCGCACCGTCACCGCCGCCAGGTCGGAGATCTGCGAGAGCGCCCGCTCCACCCCCTGGGCGGTCTCGGTGCTCTCCATCTGGACCCGCAGCCGCTTGCCGGGGATGCGGCCGGCCCGCAGGTCGTCGTCGGTGGGGCTCGACTGGATCACGTTTCCCAGGCCCCCCAGCTTCTTGAGGACCAGGAAGCCGCGCACCGCCGGCACCGGGCAGGAGCCGGCGATCTCGACCTCGACGGAGAGGCTGCGCCGGGCCGGCGCCACCGGAGGCGCCGGCTCCGCGGCCGGCTGGGCCACCTGCCGCTGCGGCTCGGGCGGCGCCGCCGGGGGCACCACCGCGGCGGCCCCGCGGACCAGGGCGGTCGCCTGGACGAGCCGCGCCACCAGGCGCGCCTCGGCCGCCGGCGGCGGGGCGGTGGCTGCGCCCTGCACCATGGCCTGGAGCTCGTCGGTGGCGATGAGCAGGGCGTCGATCACCTCGGCGTCGACGGGCCCCTCCGCCTTCCGCAGGCCCCCGAGCAGGTCCTCGACGCCGTGGGCCAGGGCGGAGATGGTGTCGAGCTGCATGGCGGCGGCCATGCCCTTGACGCTGTGGGCGTGGCGGAACATGGCGTCCACCGGCCCGGAGCGGTCGCCGCCCTCCCGGGTCACCTTCTCGAGCTGCACCAGGCCGTCGGCGAGCTTCTGCAGGTGGTCGCCCGCCTCGGACACGAAGAGCCCGAGGTATTTGCCCATGTCCAGGGCCAAGGCTCGTCTCGACCTCGAATGTCCTCAGGCGTCGCCGAGGACCTTCTTCACCACGGAGAGGACGTCCTCCGACTTGAACGGCTTCACGATGAAGTCGCTGGCCCCGGCCTCGATGGCCTCCATCACCAGCGACTCCTGGCCGAGGGCGCTGCACATGACGATCACGGCCTTGGGGTCGCCCTTGACGATCTCGCGGGTGGCCTCGATGCCGCTCTTGAACGGCATCACGATGTCCATGGTGGTGAGGTCGGGCTTCAGGTCCTTGTACTTCTCCACCGCCTCGAGACCGTTGGCCGCCTCGCCGACGACCACGAAGCCGCCGCCGGAGAAGATGTCCTTGATCATGTTGCGCATGAAGATGGCGTCGTCGACGACCAGGACTCGCTTCGCCATGGCGGTGGCTTTCCTCCTGCGGCGAGCCGGGCGTTTCCCCCGGAGCGGAACGAAGTTACCATTCCCATCGCTCGCCGAACAAGGAGCGGGTGCCTCAGCGCCCTCCGAAGAGGTCCTTCGACTGGCTCGCCAGGCTGTCGGGGTCGAGGACCGTCACCGCCAGCCCCTTGACGGTGGTGACGCCGCGCACCACCGCGCCGGGGGTGCCCGGCTCGGAAAGCTCCAGGCTCTCCACCCCCAGCACCCCCTCGATGAGGAACCCGAGGGAGCGCCGGTCGCGCTCCAGCACCACCACCTGGCCGCCCTCGGACGGGTGGGGCGGCAGGCCCACCAGGGGGGCGAGGTCCACCACCGCCACCACCCGGCCGCGCAGGTTCATGGCGCCGCGCACCGAGTCGGGAGCGCGCGGGACGCGGGCGAAGGGCGGCTGGGGGTTCACCACCTCGCGGATCGACCCGAGGGGCAGGGCGAAGCGCTCGCCGCCGACGCGGAAGAGGACGTGGCGCAGGTCGGCGGCCATCGTCCCCCTAGGTAGCCGAGCCGCGGTCGGAAACATCCGTTCGCACCCGCTTCGCGGGCGCTACGCTCGGCACGAACGGATCCTGTCGATCGCGAAGCATGAGCTCCCGGTCAGACCCGGTCGAGCCGGAAGCGGGAGACCACGTTCTGCAGCTCGAGGGAGAGGTTGAGCAGCTCCTGGGCGGCGCTGGCCATCTGCGACACCGCCGCCGTCTGCTCCTGGATCACCTTGCGCACCTGCTCGGTGGAGGTGGCGTTGGAGCTGGCCACGTCGGAGATGTGGTCCATGGCCTGGACCATGTCGGCCGATCCCTTGAGCTGGTCGCGGGCCGCCTGGGAGATGACGCCCACCTTGGAGGCGCCGGTGGCGGCCACCTTGGCGATCTCGTCGAGGCCGCGGATGATGGCGTTGAGGTCCTCGCGCCCCTCCCCCAGCTCCGAGACCGACTCCTTCATGGCCGCGACCACGCTGGAGGCCCGGCTGGAGATGTCGGCGGCCAGCCCGGAGATCTGCTCGGCGGAGCGGCCGGCGCTCTCGGCGAGCTTGCGCACCTCCTCGGCCACCACCGCGAAGCCGCGCCCGTACTCGCCCGCTCGGGCCGCCTCGATGGTGGCGTTGAGGGCGAGCAGGTTCGTCTGCTGGGCCACGCTGGTGATGGCCTCGACGATCTTGGAGATCTCCTTGGTCCGCTCCCCGAAGGCGAAGACGTGCTCGCTGGCGGCCTCGATGCGGGCGAAGACCTTCTTCACCTTCTCGCCGGCGAGCCGGGCCGCCTCCCCGCCGCTGGCGGCGCCGCCGCTGGTCTCGGCGCTGGCCTTGGCCGCCTCCTCGGCGCTCCGGGCGGTGCGCTCGATGGAGGCGGCGATCTCGCCGATGACCTTGCTGGTCCGCTCCACCAGCCCCGACTGCTCCTCGGCGCCTCCGGCGATCTTCTCCATGGAGTGCGCCACTTCGTCGGTGGAGGCGTTCACCCCTTCGGCGCTGGCCTGCAGCTCGTTGGCGCTCTCGGCCACCGAGCTGGCGGTGCGCTGGATGCGGGAGACCAGGTCGCGCAGGTTCTCCTGCATGGTGCGGATGGCCTCGGTCAGGTCGTCGATCTCGTCGTGGCCCAGCGCCCGCTGCTCCTCGGAGAGCACGCTCTTCGAGAGGTCTCCGCGGCTGATCTCGGCGGCCGAGGTCTTGAGCCGGGCGATGCGCGAGACGCGGGCGATGGCCACGGTCAGGCCGTAGCCGATGCCCAGCGTCAGGCCGAGCACGATCCCGCCGGTGGCGAAGGGGCTCCTCACCCGCTCCGCGACCATGGGGATGACCACGAGGAGGGCGATGCCCAGGATGAGGTAGGAGACGAGGATCTTCGTCTGCAGCGAGACGGTGATGGGGCTCGGTCCCGACCCCACCGGATGCGGGGGCGGCTCGGCCGCCCGGCCGCGCAGCGCCACCAGGTGCGGCGCGGGACTCTGCCAGCGAGCCGACGGCCGCGTGGACAGCGGCCGATCGTCGCGGTGGTTGGGCAAGGACACCTCTCCAGCTCTGCCCGGAGCCGCCGGCGACTCAAGGCAGGATGGATCCTACGTCCACTTTCGATCCTGTCAAAGAGAGTCCGAGGGCGATGTCGGCGCCGCGCGCTCCCAGGAGCTGGTCGTGACCGGCGTGGCGGATGCGGTAGCGACCGCCCGAGCAGCGCGCCACCCGGACGCCGCGGCCGGCGATCACCGTCCCCACCACCGAGAGCGGGGTGCGGGCGCGGCGCGCCGCCCGGAGCGCCTCGACCACCCGCCCCGGCGGCACGGCGGCCGCCAGCTCGTAGTCCTCGCCCCCCGCCAGCGCCGGCTCCCAGGGGTCTCGCCTCCCGCGCGTCGCCGCCCGGTAGGCGGGCGAGAGGGGCAGCTCGGCGAGCCGGATGCTCGCCCCCACGCCCGAGAGCCGGCAGAGGTGGCCGAGGTCCTGCAGCAGGCCGTCGGAGACGTCGATGCAGGCGGAGGCGATGCCGGCCAGCGCTCGCCCCAGCGCCAGCCGGGGGACGGGCCGGAGCTGCCGCCGGCGCAGCGCCGGAGCCGCCCCCGGCACCAGCCCCATGGCGGCGTCGCCGAGGGTGCCCGACACCAGGATGGCGTCGCCGGGGCGGGCGCCGCTCCGGGTGAGCACGCGCTCGGGAGCGGCTTCGCCCAGGGCCGTCACCGTGAGGGAGAGCTGCCGGGCGCGGGTGACGTTCCCGCCGACCACCGACACGCGGTAGCGCCTGGCGCAGGCGGCGAGGCCGCTCCCGACCCGCGCCAGGCGGGCCGGCGTCGCCCGGGGCGGGACGGCCAGGGCGGCGAGCACCCAGAGCGGGCGCGCCCCCATGGCGGCGAGGTCCGAGAGGCTCACCGCCAGCGCCTTCCAGCCCACGTCCTCGGGCCGGGCGCGGCGGTCGAAGTGCACCCCTTCCACCACGCCGTCCACGGTGGCGAGGAGCCGCCGGCCGGGCGGCGGCTGCAGCACCGCGGCGTCGTCCCCGATGCCGAGGACGACGCCCTCCCCGCGCCGGGCCATGCCGCGGGTGAAGAGATCGATGAGCTCGAACTCGCCGATGCGCTTCAAGGGGCGCGGCGCTCCGGGCCGCCGGGGCGACGGGGACTATCCAGTCGCGGCGGCGTGCGAGCTGGAGACCATGGGAATGGTCGTGGCGCTGGCCCGGACCGGCAGGACCAGCGTGAAGGTGGTTCCCTTCCCGACGACGGACTCGACCTTCACCTGGCCGCCGTGGGCCTCGATGAAGCTCTTGACGATGGCCAGGCCCAGGCCGGCTCCGCCGTACTCGCGGGTGGATGAGCCATCCACCTGGTAGAAGACATCGAAGACGCGCGGCAGGTGATGCGCGGCGATGCCGATCCCGGTGTCGGCCACGGTGAGCGCCACCTGCTCCTGCGGCAGCCTCTGGCCCGACACCTTCACCTGCCCGCCGGCGGTGGTGAACTTGACGGCGTTGGAGAGCAGGTTGATGAGGCACTGCCGGATCTTCTCGCGGTCGCAGTGGACGCGCGGGAGGTCGGGCTGCGGCTCGCACAGGAGCTTCAGCCCCTTCTTGCGCGCCAGCGGCATCACCGTGGCCACCGCGTCGCGCATCACCTGCCCGAGCTCCGACTCCTGGACCACGAGCTTGACGCGGCCGGCCTCGATCTTGGAGATGTCGAGGATGGAGGTGATGAGCTGCAGCAGGCTCTCCCCCTTCTCCATGATGATGCCGAGGTACTCGCGCTGCTCGGCGGTGAGCGGTCCCCCCAGCCCCTCGAGCATCATCTCGCTGTAGCCGATGACGCTGGTGAGCGGTGTGCGCAGCTCGTGGCTCATGGTGGCGAGGAAGTTGGACTTGAGCCGGTCGAGCTCCTTCAGCGCCGAGTAGGACTCCTCGATCTGCCGGTTCTTCTCCTGCAGCTCCCGGTAGGACTCCTGGATGGCCTCGATGTGGAGCCGGGCGGTGAGCAGGTTCTTGTGGCCGGTGAAGACCAGCACGTCGACGAGGTCGGCGAAGTGCTTGACGATCTTCTCGGCGGTGCCCTGGGGGACGCGCCGGATCTTCTGCATGTAGCCGGCGGCCAGCTTGGCGTCGAAGTCGTTGGAGATCGAGGTCAGGGTCTGGGGCAGGTCGACGAGGTCGTCGGGGACGAAGGGGCCGAAGACGATCCGGCCGACGACGTCCCCCTCGTAGAGCACCGGCCGCACCGCGTAGCGGCAGCCGGAGAAGCAGTCGAAGGCGGTGACCTTGGCCTCTTCCGGGACCGCCTCGCTCTTCACCCGCCCCACGGTGGCGATGCACTGGGAGCGGCCGTCGGGCTTCTGCCAGATGTACCCGCAGAAGTCGGCGTTGCCGACCTTGACGTCGACGAGCTTGTTCCCGGTGCCGTCGAAGACCTTGAGCCCGACGCGGTAGAGCTCGGCGAACGACTGGCACACCTCGGTGAAGGACTTGAGATCCAGCAAGTCCCCAAGCGAGACGACCGCCTGGAGCACCGAGGGAGGAAGGGTCACCTGGTCCCTCCCGCACCCTCGAGGTTGGCCCCCTTGAGGTCGACGTGGGCGAAGATCGTGTCCAGGAACTCGTGCTCCGAGACCTTCCACTTCTTCTCCAGTCCCACCAGGCTGTCGAGGTGGCGGAAGGTGAGCTGCAGCAGCAAGTGGAGCGTCTCCAGCACCCCCTCGCCGCGCGTGGCCACCGCTGGGACGATGGGCGGGCGTATCACCTGCATGAGATCCTGATATTCGTCGTGGTTGCGGACGTCGTCCAGATCTTGCTTGTTCATCTGGATGACGATGGGGAGGCTCCTGTAGTCGAGCCCGTTGGCCTCCAGGTTCTTCAGCATGTTGTTCCAGTAGGCGAGCGTCGAGGCGATCTCGGAGCGCCGGCAGTCGGCGACGAAGGCCACGGCGTCGGTCCCCTGCAGCACGATGCGCCGGGTGGACTCGTGCATCACCTGGCCCGGGACGGTGTAGAGCTTGAGCTTGATCTTGACGCCCGCGGCCGTGCGGAAGAACACGGGCATCATGTCGAAGAAGAGGGTGCGGTCGTCCTTGGTGTCGAGCGTCATGAGGCGCCCGCGCACCTTGGCGTCGATCTTCTGGAAGAGCGCCTGGAGGTTCGTCGTCTTCCCGGAAAGCGCCGGCCCGTAGTAGACGACCTTGACCGCGATCTCGCGGGTCTCGTTGTTGAACTGGACCATGGAGCCTTTCCGGTGCGGAGT
>Ga0153915_10007802_pt1 | contig 10134 bp, 7 predicted proteins | sample Opewatmetagenome_2_FD_107003 | JGI IMG/M metagenome (GOLD analysis project Ga0153915, IMG submission 107003) | Freshwater wetland microbial communities from Ohio, USA - Open water 3 Core 3 Depth 3 metaG | ecosystem: Environmental > Aquatic > Freshwater > Wetlands | place: USA: Ohio, Lake Erie... | reverse complement strand
GGCTTCTGCTGGTTAACGGGATAGTTTATTTAGCCCAGCTTTTCTTAGGCAGCAAGCTCCTTTATATATTCGGGCTTACCCCTACCCTGGTAAAGGAAGGGCATGTCTGGCAGCTTTTCACTTATATGTTTTTACACGGTGGCCTTTTTCATATTCTTTTCAACATGTTTGCACTTTACATCTTCGGGGCAGATATCGAAAGAGCCTGGGGAACAAAAGAGTTCATCAAATATTATTTTATCACCGGAACCGGTGCCGGGGTGGCAAGTTTTCTTTTGTCCTTTAATTCTTCGACTACCACTATCGGAGCCTCTGGCGCAATTTTCGGGCTCTTGGTCGCTTTTGCCTTGATGTTTCCTGACAGGATTATTTACCTTTATTTTCTATTCCCGATCAAGGCTAAATATATGGCTTTGCTCTTCGGAGGGATAGAGCTTTTAGCCTCTTTCCGCTATACCGGGGACGGGATCGGTCATTTTGCACACTTGGGCGGGATGGTAGTCGGATATTTATATCTTAAAGCGGACTGGAGAATCAAGAGTTTTTTCCGATACTTAGGAGAGATAGGGCATAGCTTTAAAATCAAGGCTTCCGAGAAAAAAAGGAAGAGGGCCGAGAGATTGATGTTAAGGGTTGATCAGATCCTGGACAAAATCAATCAGGTGGGTTATCAGAATCTGACCAGAGAGGAGAAAAAGCTTTTAGAGGAAGCCAGTCATAGAATGTCAGACGAGAAGAAGGAATCTAATTAGGGAGGGTTGCCATGCCCAATAAAGTCGTAGTAGCGGATGATAGCCAGACTATCCGCAGCGTGGCTGAATTTCTGCTCCGCCAGAAAGGGTATGAGGTTTTTCTGGCTCAGAATGGTGAGGAGGCACAGGCCCTGATAAAAAAACTATCTCCGGACCTGATCCTCTTGGATAATTCCATGCCGCTCAAAGACGGGTTTACCCTGTGCCAGGACCTGAAAAACGATTATGCTTTGAAAAATATCCCGGTAGTTATGCTGCTTAATTCCAGAGAATCAATCAATCAGGAAAACTTTAAAACCTCAGGCTGCGATTCTTTTATCCTCAAGCCTTTTTCTCCCAGAGAGTTTTTGGAGAAGGTGGAAGAGTCTCTCAAGAAAACCGAAAAAACCTCGCAGGTCAAAATCGAGGAGATGAATCTCATAAAAGAGCCGGTGGCATACCCCGGCGGTGTTGAAAAGGTACCAGAATCAGTACAGGACAAATCCGTGTTTGAACCCCGCGCGGAACAATTCACTTCTGCCGAAGAAGAGAAGATAACTCAGCCGAAAACCAGGCAAGAGGATAGTTATGAGAAGTTCGTCTCCGAGTTCAAAAAAGAGATGGAAGGCATGGAAGAAGACGAGCCGATGGTCTATCAGGAGATGAAATTACAGCCTCCGGGAGAGCAAAAACCGGAACTCAGAGCCGTTGAGACAGCGGGAGTAAAAGACCTGGATTTTGAGAGCCTGACCCAAAAGATAGTCAGCGAGGTTTCAGCTAAAGTTGCGGAAAAAATCGCCGAGAAAATCGATGCTCAGGAAATAAAGCAGATGATAAAGGAAAAGATCGAACAACTGGCTTGATTCGCATTTGGTGACATGAATTTCGTAGGGCAAGGCTTCAGCCTTGCCTTTTTTTGTGTCAGAAGCTCCTCTCCTGAAACACGTTCTAAAGAATGAGCACAAGTGGCAGGAATCTGATATTTAAAACCAGATTCCTGCTCCCAAGTTTGAATTACCTCATTTCAGCAAACTCATTTTAACAGTTTTAGTGAAAGAGCCAGCCTGTATCCGATAGAGATAAATACCAGAACTAACTTGCTCACCTCTATCATTCCTTCCATCCCACATTACTGTCTTATAGCCAGCAGTCTGTTCTTCATCCACCAAAGTTTTTACCCTTTGTCCCAGGATGTTATAGATTGTCAGCTTTACATAGCTGTTAGTTGGTAGACCATAATCGATGGTGGTCACTGGATTAAAGGGATTAGGATAATTTTGGAGTAAAATGAAATCATTAGGCACCGCGACTAACTTGTCAAGCATATCGTCTGGCATTGTATCCGGATGAGCGTCGTAATTTCCGGTTGTTAGATAGCCGGAAAGAAACGCGCTACTATCACCTGATTGGTCAAAAGCATAGACATCGAAGTAAACTTGGTTGTTATAGGGCAGTGGATAGAGCGAGTAATAGAGGTTACAGATTGGAGGAGTGTAGTGAATAGGGTAAGTATCACACCAGGGTGGATTCGTACATTCTTGGAACCAGGCATATTTCACACGGTAGAACGTAATGGGACTGTTTTGGTTAGTTGGTGGCTCCCAGATCAAATTTATTTGATTTGTTCGAACGAGATCCTGCGGAGGTGGCGGAGCTGGTTTACCCAAAGGACCTAGAGGTACTATTTTACCTAGCCTTCTGGGACGCAGATAAACGCCGGCTTGCAGATTCGTGGGCGAATTTGGAGCATTTTTCACTTCAATAGGTTGACTCCAATCTGATTCCCACCACTGGTTAAAAGCCTTGACCCTATAAGCGGTTTGCTCACTCCCTGCAAGTGTCGAATCCGTAAACTCATGGTTGTTTTCAGGAACTGTTGCGAGGTCATGCCATCCACCCAAGGAATCTCGCATTTGGATTTTGTAACCCTGTTCACAAAAATTGTTGTCCAGCCAGGCAATATTTATTTTATTCTGATAACGCAGCCGCACTACTTGTGCAGATGGGCTTGGGGTGTAAAGAGCCCATCTTCCAAGTGCTGAATATGAGATTCTAACATCTGAAATTGATTTTGGTAGATAATATGTCGGACCTTCCTCGCTTCCCCTGACTTCAAAAACATAGGTGACCAACTCTGCCCACTCAGTGGTTATCTCTGATACCCAACCATATTTTATTCCGAATTGGAAATTTTCCGGATACCACCCATCTGTATATGCCCCTCTTATCCAGATCTTGGGAGGTTCCATAAATGCATGAGGGAAATACACTCTTTGCCTTACTTCATGAATTTTGCCGATCCAAATGCCGTTCTCGAAATTCTCTATTCCGTATAAGTATACTTTTATAGGGTCAGAACACCATGTCTCATATGGAGCTGTAGTTGTTTGATTCTGGATAAAAGCATAAGGCCCTCCCATCATTTTCAAGGCGCTGTCTGCATTTACCCTCCCGTAACCAGAGTGATCATCCCATCCGGGAGTAAGCATATTTGTAGCCGATAATTTCAGAATATTATCCAGGTCATCATTAGTCAACTCTGGCCGATAAGCTTTCAGCAAAGAAGCAGAACCTGCCACATGGGGTGCGGCAAAAGAGCAGCCGGTTACGAACTTATAAGTTTGCTGCCAATCCGAGGGAGATGAAGAGCCCTCAACAGGCGGCAGTGTGTCATCGCCGGGAATCGTATCCGTCGGGAAGATTATTGAAGTCGTGACAATATCATATATCGATCCGCCATAAATAGAGGTGCCACCTGGCGCGAGCAGATCTAAACACTGACCATAATTTGAATACTGCCATACATGCCCATTGAAGTCACCTGCTCCCACTGCTAGCACTGCCCAGTACCATAAAGCTGCTGGGGCGCTAACTTCATTAACGTTATCATTACCAAGGGCAGCAACAATGAGAACTCCATGATTATAAGCATATGCAGTTGCTGACCGAATTAACCACATATTATCTGTCGTAACATCAGAGTAACCAAGACTTATATTTACTATGTGCATCCCTGCATTGACAGCCCGGATCATAGCAACATAAGTAGGAACTTCGCCCCTTGGTTCAGTAGAGTAAGAATAAAGACTGCTGTACCAGTCAACCCCTGCTATGCCTCGGTTATTATTGGTCATTGCACCAACTACACCGGCAACTTCAGTACCATGTGGACTTGAAACCGGCATATCCCCGGTAATTCTCCCATATAGATCAGGGTGATTGATATCAGCTCCATGATCGATGATCCCAATTTTAACCCAGGAAGCACCTTTGCTGATATTCCAAGCGTTAAAAGCCTTAATGCCTTTTGGATAATTGCTTAATCCCCATTGGTCATTTATGTATGGGTCATTGGTTTGCCCATTTTCAACCTCAATAAAATTTGGTTCAGCGTGTATAAGCCAGTGCGATAAAGTATCCAGCGCATTCAGGTCCGCTACAGCATCTTCCATGTCTTGACCTTCGGGCAGAGTAACCAGAAAGATATTATCGACGTCGATCGGAAATTGTATGGTGTCATATTCAGCAAAGGCTTTCTTGATTTGCTCTGCATTATAGTTACTAAGAACTCCTTGAATCTCTGCAGGGGTGGTTGCTTCATTCAGTTTACAGAGTGATTTTCCTTCAGGTAAGTTAATTATTCCCGGAGGAGTAAAAATTAATATCTCCCCTGCTGTCGAAAAATTTAACCAGAAAAGACAGAGGAGAGATGCAAATAATGCACAGCTTCTGATTTTCATTTTATGACCCTCCTTATTTCGTAATAGCTTTTAACCCCGTGCCATCGTCATTCATTAAATAAAGATACCCATTGACGAGGTTGGTGAAAATTATCTGACCATTAGCTGTCCATTCGGGGAAGTTGCCACCGGTTGTGGTTATCTGATGCATATTGCTTCCATCAGAATTCATTATCCATATCTGGGGTGCACTCCCTTCTGCCTGTGAAGAAAACACTATCTTTGAATCATCTGGTGAGAGTTTAGGATAACGAACATCAATCCCTGGACAATTTATTCCTTTGATAATGTTGCCGCCTGTATCAGCTACCACGATTTCTGTGTAAGGTAGAATACCAACCATCTTAGTCCCGTCACGTGACCAATCAGGAAATTGTGCCCCCGGAATGATTTTATGTAAATCAGAACCATCGAGATTCATTAACCAGATGCCAGCATCGGGCCAATAGGGATTTTCGACAAGAATCTTCCGACCGTCAGGAGAAATTGAGGGGAAAACATAAAATGATTCGGGCTTAGTCAAAGGCGTGATTGCAGAGTCACCTAAGTCGACCTTATACACGGTTCCATCTGAGACTACCAAAAGATTCGGGTAGAACCAGTCAAAAGTCAATGGCACTGTACTAGGCAGAATCAATCTCTTATTCTCGCCGTTCAGGTCAATAGTATAGATTCCTGCTGTATCTGAGGGATCTGGTTTGGCTGCGTGCAGATAAAATACTTGATTGCCCTGGCAAGCGGGATAGAAGTCAATCTCATAAATCACTGGGGGGTGTGGGGGTGGCTCATCGGGACCAGTAGTGGTTTTGCGGCAGCTTCCAAATACCAACAAAACTATACTTAGCATTCCTATATATCTCATCTTCACCTCCATTCAACAAGTTTTCCACAAGAATATGTCCTCCGATCACCCCCTTTTGCAAAAGTTTAAAGTGGAAAAAAGAGGCAAACTCGATCGCAAACTCCAAATAGCTGCATATCACTTCGCCTCCTGCTTCAATTTTCAGATTAAGCTTACCATTCTTAAAGAAACAAATTCTCCTTGAAAAATCAATAATTATTTTCAAAAAGCTTCAAAATTTCGCTGACAATCTATGTCAGTAGGCTAAATTCTGTTGTTCTCTCCAAGGTAAAGTGAGAGGTGTGTGCACACGAAAACCGTCTGGAGTAGTCCCGTAGATCAGATGTCCTTCGCCTAAAACAGGTTCGAGCAAGCACTTGATCACCAAGAGCTTGTAGTTGGGGCTCCCAGCCCCGTATGAGCAAAACAATCCTGAAACGGTTGCGCTACAAAAACCCAAGAAAATCAAGCATTTTCCCCTTAATCTTAAATTTTCCTTGACTTAATTCCGTATTTTTAATAATTGGACTCTAATTTAAGGAGGACACCTGAATAACGTCTCACTTTTAGCGGCTTTTACCGGGGGCATAATCTCATTCATTTCACCTTGTGTGCTGCCATTGATACCTGGGTATTTATCTTTCATCTCCGGGTTGACCTTAGAGGAGCTTCAGAAAAAAGAAGATAAACTTGAGACCATAAGAAAGACGATCCTGAACTCGCTTTTTTTCATCCTTGGATTTTCTGTAGTTTTTGTGATTTTAGGCGCATCCGCCTCATTCCTGGGGAAATTCCTTATCTCGAAGATATCCGTTTTCAATAAGATAGCAGGCCTGATAATCTTTATCTTTGGTTTCCATCTTGTCGGAATCTTCAGAATCCCCTGGCTGGATTACGAGAAAAGAATCCATGCCCGGAAAAAAGGTGTCGGCTTATTTGAGTCCTTTTTGATAGGTCTGGCTTTTGCCTTTGGCTGGAGCCCCTGTATTGGTCCAATTTTAGCGGGGATTCTGGTTTTAGCTTCTAACCAAGAGACCATAACCCAGGGAATGGGTCTGCTTTTAGCATACTCCCTGGGATTAGGGATACCCTTTTTGATAACCGGCATTGGATTCAACCTTTTCCTGGAATTTTTCGCTAAAGTGAAGAAGTATTTCAGAATCATCGAGACTGTAAGCGGAGTTTTCCTTATGGTCATCGGAGTCTTGATCTTTTTCAACGCAATGGGTTATCTTTCAGCCATTCTGGTAAAGCTTTTCCCGGGGCTTTTGAAAGGATGAGTCAACCTTACAGGGAAATTATATTACATAAGTTGGAGTGTATCCGCCTGAGGCGGACAGCTTTGCCCATGAAAAATAGTCGTGTAGGGGTAGAGCTCGCCTCTACCCATTGCAGGGCTCGACCTATTCTTTTTTTTGATCTCCTTGCAGTCTCGTTATTAGTTCTTTTTTTCCATGGAGTAATTATGGCAAACCAGCTTGAGTCTTTATTACCTCAAAAGATAAAGGGCTTTGAAAAATCTGATAAGACAAAATCATTTGACCGGAAGAACCTGTATGATTATCTGGACGGAGGAGCGGAACTATACCTGGCTTACGATTTCCAACAACTAATAGTTCAGGACTACAAGTCCGGAGAAACCTCTATAACAGTGGAGGTTTACTCGATGGGAACCTCTCAGGATGCTTTTGGGCTTTATTCTCTGGACCAGGAAGGGGTAAATATTCAGATTGGAGATAGGGCAACTTACGGCTCAGGACTTTTGAAGTTCTGGAAAGGGAGTTATTTTGTGAGGATAACCGATATGAGCGGAAACGACCGGTCTAAAGATGCAATTTTAGAATTGGGGAGAAATATCTCCCAAAAAATAGACTTTAAAGGAAAGCTGCCGGAACTTTTGTCCAGACTTCCTGCTGACGGGCTGGTCCCCTATTCAGAGAGATTTTTCCATAAACAGATCCTCCTGAATAATCTTTATTTTCTTTCTACTGAGAATCTGCTGGACCTGAGCGAAAGAACCTCTGCGGTTATGGGAGATTATGTCCTGGGAAAGATGAACCTGAAGCTCCTTCTTATTTCTTACCCGGATACCTCCTCTGCCAAATCTGCTTTTGAAAACTTCTGCGTTAAGTACCTGAAAACCTCACCTTCAGGTAGTAGGGTAATTCAGAAAGTGGAAGAAGGTAAATTGATAGGAGCTGAGCTGGATAAAAACTACTTGTGGCTTACTTTCGAAAGCAAAGATGAAAAAGCAACTGGAAACTTTTTGCGAAACTTAAAAAAGAGGTAACCAAATTGACCAAAACAGAGAAAATATCTTTTAGCCGGCGGGATTTTCTAAAGGGGACGACCTTAACCACCTTGGGGGTCGCTCTGGGGCTGGTATCGCCTGAGGTTTTGTCTTCTCAAGAAGTAAAAAAAGAGAGAGTGGTCTTGGTCCGCGACAAAGATGTTCAAGACCAAGATTTTAAAGTTGACAAAAATCTCCTTTCTAAAATGTTTGATTCCGGTATGTCGAATTTAGGTAGCGAGGATAACCCTCTGAAGGTCTGGAAAAAGCTTTTCAGTCCCAAAGATATAGTCGGGATTAAGATAAGCCAGATGATGACCCCCACACACAGGGAATTAGTTGAGCTGATCTTCGCGAATCTGCTTAAGGCTGGAGTGGAGGATAAGAACATATATATTTGGGACAGGGATAAGGTGGGCATAGGTTCGGCTGAAATGCATTCCTTGCCAAAAAGTCTGGGATATGCCAAGGACCATTTCAGTAACGTCATAAAAAAATCTACGGCTTTGATCAACGTTCCGGGAATGAAAAGCCACTGGCTTGCTGGTGCCGCTTTTTCCATCAAGAACTGGGCTGGTGCGGTTGACAACGCAGTCGAATACCATACCGAGGACTGCTGTTCCTCTTTTGGAGCTCTGGTTGCCAACACGGAGATAAAATCAAAATGCAGGCTGATTATTCTTGACGGGCTTAGACCTTTATTCAACGGAGGTCCCCAGGTTGACCCCAAGTATCTGTGGGACTATAACGGCTTGATTTTGGGATTTGACCATGTGGCAGTCGATACTGTAGCGCTGAAAATCATCCAGAACAAAAGAGACGAATACAAAAAAGAGAAATGGATTTTGAATCCTCCTCCTCTTCACATAACTTTAGCTGATACAAGATACAAAGCCGGGACAAGCGACTTGAACAGAATCGAGCTAATCAAATCAGGCTGGCATGAAGGAGCCCTCGTATGAGAAGAAGAGATTTTATCAAAAGCTCTTTGGGCTTGGGAGCGGCATTAAGTTTTTCATCGTTTATGCCGCTTGAATCCTTTGGAGAAAAACTCAAGAAAGTAACTCCTCCGGATTTAGCAGTCGGCACTGGAGGTGCTCCTGGATCTATGGTGAGAAAAACTATAGACCTTTTGGGTGGGATGAAAAATTTCGTGTCAGCAGGAGATATCGTAGTGGTCAAGCCTAATATAGGCTGGGACAGAAGACCTGAGCAGGCTGCCACTACCAATCCAGAAATTGTAGTTGAGGTTGTGAAGATGTGTCTGGAAGCAGGAGCTAAAAAAGTAAGGGTGTTTGACCGCTCCTGTAATGCAGCTCAGAGATGTTACGAGAGCAGCGGGATCAAAAAGGCTGCCTCTGAGGCAGGGGCCGAGGTCAGCTACACTCTGGATCCGCTTTTCAAGGAGACCAGACTTCCTCAAGGGGTTGTGTTGAAATCCTGGGCGATTTATAAACCGGCCATGGAATGCGATGTTTTGATCAACGTACCGATCGCCAAACATCACGGTATGGCAAGATTGACTCTAGGTATGAAAAATCTGATGGGAATCTTGGGTGGAGACAGAGGTAATATTCACCAGAGTATCGACGAGAAATTAGCTGATGTAGCCAATTTCATAAAGCCAAAACTGACCATCCTGGACGCATACCGCATTTTGACCAATAACGGACCCACAGGCGGAAATCCCAGAGATGTCAAACTGACCAAAACCGTTATCGCCGGCAGAAATATCGCCTCAGTCGATGCTTACGGCACCACTCTTTTTGGCTTGAAACCAGTGGATCTGCCCTGCATAGTTCTGGGAAACAAATTTGGCTTGGGAGAGATCGATTTAAACAAGCTCGCAATTGAGAGATATAATTTTGCTACATAGAACAATTAGGCTATTAGCTGGTAGCATGTAGCTTGGAGCAAAAAAAATATTAACATGCTCGCGTAGGGGCAGAGTTTATCTCCGCCCAAGAGGACGGGTGGAGGCAAGCTCCACCCCTACGAATTTCGAAATATAGGTTTCCGCTAAAACCGAATAGCCAATAGCAAGCCATGAATTTTAGAGGATAATTTAATTGAAAACCTTACGCCGTATTTCACAGATCATTTTTCTACTTTTTTTCATTTACCTTTTCTTAAGGGCAAGTTTTCCTTTATCCCTGAAAATCCCGGTTGACCTTTACCTGAGAGCTGATCCGCTTTTAGCCTTTTCTTCGATTATATCAGACAAAGTCATTATCAGTACCTTTATCTTCTCCCTTTTCTTTGTTTTTTTGACAATCCCTTTGGGTAGGGTTTTCTGCGGCTGGGCTTGCCCCTTAGGAGCAAGCCTTGACATCTTCAGCCATATCTTCAAAAACAAAATGGGTAAAAGTTTTAAAAAGCTTTTATCCTTAAAATATTATATTCTGATTTTCCTTTTATTGGGTGCAGTTTTTTCCTCTCAGCTCATCTGGTTTTTAGACCCGATCGCATTGTTCAACCGTTCTTTGACCCTTTCAATTTTTCCGATAGTCACGGGAGTTTTAACCCTGGTTT